>WPCK01001916.1_pt1 | contig 36248 bp, 46 predicted proteins | sample 5399851 | NCBI WGS metagenome assembly WPCK01 (sample SAMN12869471, study PRJNA574797) | sludge metagenome | isolation source: wastewater treatment of pH11 | place: China:Beijing | collected 2019-05-20
ACCTGAAGCGAATCATCGCCCTTCGAAAAGAAAATACAGGATGAGGGCAAGGAAAAAAGGGGGATTGTCCCGACGTGAGTCGGTTCAATCCCCCTTTTTTCTTTTCACGCTCGGATAGAGCGGAGGTTTTTCAGTGCCCTCCATGATGTCTACGGTCGTTTTTTAATACGTCGTCGTTTCACTGAGTCCGTCGTCGTCCGACTCTTCTTCCGTGTCAGAATCGGTGCCGGCCGTGACCGGCAGTCCGAGTTCGGTCTTGAGGAGCGCTTGTTTGTCGGCGAGGTCCGCCTCGTCGATCTCGTAGTAGTAGACGCCGCCGATCGTCAAGTCGTCACCTGCGAGCGTCTCTTGGTTGAACGAGCGGAGCGACTTCATGTACGGCTGGAGCTGTGACGCCTCTGCGAGCGACATGTTCGTCCGGATGTTGTTGCCGACGGCGTTCATGATCCGGTTCAGTTTCGTGAACGAGTTGATCGTCGTCGCCTCGTTGATGATCGCCTCGAGCACTTGCTGCTGGCGTTTCGCCCGGCCGACGTCACCCTCGGGGTCGTCTTTGCGCATCCGGGCGTAGGCGAGCGCCTCTTTGCCGTTCAGCGTCTGGACGCCCGGTTCGAGCTCGACGTTTCCGGTCGCTCGGCCCGAGACCGGGATCAACACGTCGACTTCAACGCCGCCGACCGCATCGACGAGGTCTTCGATCCCATCAAAGTTGATGGTCGCATAGTAGTCGATCGGGATGTCGAACAAGTTCTCGACCGTGGCGATCGTCGTGTCGATGCCGCCGTACGAGTAGGCATGGTTGATCTTGTCCTTGAACTCGCCGTCCGTCGTGACGATGTCGACGTACGCGTCACGCGGGATGCTGACGAGTGTGACTTGGCGAGATTCCTTGTTGAACGTCGCCACCATGAGGGAGTCGGTCCGTCCTTCCTCGAGCGAGGCACCGCCATCGACGCCGGCCAAGAGGACGGAGAAGTGATCTTTCGTCAAGTCGACCGTGTCGTCACGACGGTCCGATTTGTCGCCGCGGTTGAGCTCATCGTTCGCGTTCTCGGCCGTCTCGTTCGCCTTGAAGACGAAGTAGCCGAACGCCGCACCGCCGAGGGCGAGGACGATGCCGAGGGCGATGATGATGGCTTTCCATGGGGGACGTTTCTTACGAGGGGGTTGTTCCATGTCTTCTCCTCATTTCAGTCGTTTCTTTTAGTATACGTGACCTACCGCACAAAATCACGTTCGATGATACGGACGTCCTGGGTCTCGAGTCCCCCTTGTCCGTTCGTCAAGTCGACGAGCCAGGCGAGGGCGGTCTCGGTCGCTTCGACCGGGACGGAGACGTGGAACGTGACATCCTCGGCATAGACGATGTCATCGAGGAGATAGTCTGATTGGCGCAGTTCGTTTTCGACTTTCCCGATCCAGCCGTAATCGACCGACAGCGTCAGCCGTTGCATCGGGACACGCTCGACGATGCCGACCGCATCGAGCCCTTCGCTCACCGTGCCGCCGTAGGCCCGGATGAGCCCGCCGCCGCCGAGTTTGATGCCGCCGAAATAACGGGTGATGACGACGACCGTGTCTTTCAACTGTCGTTTGCGCAGCACTTCAAGCATCGGCATCCCGGCCGTGCCGCTCGGTTCGCCGTCATCATTCGCCTTCTGGTGCTCGTTCCGTTCTCCGATGATGTAGGCCGAACAGTTATGGTTGGCGTTCCAATGCGCCTTCTTGATCGTCTGGATGAACGCTTGCGCCTCTTCTTCGGTCTCGACCCGTTTGAAGTGGGCGATGAATTTTGACTTTTGAATGACGACCTCGTATTCTCCATCTTGTTTTATAGTATAATTTGGTTCAGCAGACATTTCTGAAAATTCTCCTTTCTATTTTTGAATATTTTTTTTAGAATTCAAGTAGGCGATTCCGCCTCGTTTGGCGAATTTGGCTAAGGAGACCTCTATGTGACACTGTAACATTCGCTTTTTGAGACGATAATAGAAACGAGGACTAACTACCGACGTATTAGGGGATGGCATCGTGAATCATATTACCGATCGTACAGCTTTAGAACATATCATAACAAATATGATTGATACGGTGACGGAAAGTAAAGAGGAGATCGTCCGGATAACCGAGAGTTCGGCCAACGAGTATTCGTTGATTCAAAACGAGTTGAAAGATTTGACGGAAAAGATCGAGTTTTATATCGCGGAATCGGACCGGCTCGATTTGCTCGTGAAAGCGGCGAAGAACAAGCTCGTCCAAGTGAGCAAGAAGTTTCATATACATAGCGAACAAGAGATCCGGGACGCCTACGAGCGGGCGAACCAGATGCAACTCGAGCGTTTCCTCGTCCAAAAAGAAGAGATGAACGCCCAGCAGCGCCGAAACGACCTCGAGCGCAGATTGCTCGTCCTCGAGGACACGATCGAACGGGCCGAAAAGCTCGTCAGCCGGGTGTCCGTCGTCTTGAACTTCTTACGTGACGACTTGCAACAAGAGTATTCGGACATGATGAAAAAACAAGAGATGGCGATCAGCGTCTTCGAGGCGGCGGAGCGCGAGCGGCGCCACCTCGCCCGTGAGATGCACGACGGACCGGCGCAATCGCTTGCTCATATATTGATTCGGGCCGACTTGATCGAGAAGACGTTCGACAAACGCGGCAAGGACGAGGCGTTCGCCGAACTCCATGAGTTGAAGCGACTCATAAGAGGCGCCCTCGTCGACGTGCGGCGGCTTATCTATGACCTCCGTCCGATGTCGCTCGACGACCTCGGCTTCTTGCCGACGCTCGAGCGTTACCTTCATCAGACGGAGGAATACACGACGATCAAGACACGGCTCAACTATCGAGGCAACCGGGCGCGTCTCCCGGAGAAGCTTGAGATCAACGTGTTCCGCCTCGTCCAAGAGGCCGTCCAAAACGCGATCAAGCATTCGAAGACATCAGAAATTATCGTCAACGTCGAACAAGCGCACGACGCGATTCACATCCACGTGCGCGATCACGGCGTCGGCTTCGTCCCGAGCACGATCGGGGAGGAATCGTTCGGCATCGTAGGGATGCGCGAACGGATCGAGCTCGTCAATGGCAGCATCACCATCGATTCGGAAGTCGGCAAAGGGACGGTCGTCCGCATGTCGATTCCGATCACGTAACGGAAAGAACCAAGGGGGAATCATACAATGGAACTGACACAGACACGCATCGCGATCGTCGATGACCACGAGCTGTTTCGCGAAGGCTTGAAACGGATTTTTGATTTAGAGGACGAATTTTACGTCGTTGCCGAAGGACGCACCGGGCTCGACGCGATCCGTATCGCAAACGAGCACAACCCGGAAATCATGATTCTCGACATCAACATGCCGGACTTGAACGGAATCGAGGCGACGAAACAGTTGTCCCTCCTCTCGCCGGACACGCGCGTCCTCATCTTGTCGATCCATGACGATGAGTCATACATCACGCATGCGCTCGAAGCGGGGGCATCTGGCTTCTTGCTCAAAGAAGTCGCCTCGACCGAGCTCATCTCGGCCGTCCGTTCGGTCGCCAAGGACGGGGCGTATTTGCACCCGAAAGTGACGACGAACGTACTGAAAGAATATCGCCGCCTTCTGCAAATCAAAGATGAACATGCCGGCCGCAACGTCGAGAACCGCACGGACGATCCTGTCTATCAGTTGTTGTCACGCCGTGAAGTCGAAGTGCTCCACTTGCTCGCCGATGGCCGTTCGAACCGCGACATTAGCGACATGTTGTTCATCAGCGAGAAGACGGTCAAAAACCACGTCTCGTCCGTCCTTCGTAAAATGGACGTGAACGACCGGACACAAGCCGTCGTCGACGCGATTCGCCGCGGATGGGTCGAGATTTGACCGAGACCGATGCTTTACCTCGTTTTTGTGTTACAATATGGAATGGAATCCTAACATAATTGGAAAAATGAAACGATGTAAAGTGAGGATATAGAATGGGAAACATAGCTATTTTGACCGACAGTACCGCCTATTTGCCGGCCGATTTTTGTGAAGCGCGCGAGGTGCACGTCGCGCCGCTCAGCGTGATTTTTGACGGGGAGTCGTTCCGCGAAGCCGTCGACATCTCGACTGAGGCGTTCTATAGCCGTATCGAGGCAGGGAACTTGCCGACGACGTCACAGCCGAGCATCGGGGAGACGGTCGAATTAATCGAACAGCTCCCGAATGAAGTGACCGACGTCATCGCCATCACGCTCTCGAGCGGGATCAGCGGGACGTACCAGTCGATGATCGCCTTGAACGACATGGTCGACGTCAACGTCCATGCGTTCGATTCGGAAATCTCTTGCATGCCGCAAGCGTTCCTCGTCGAAGAAGCGGTCAAGCTCCGTGACGCCGGTGCCTCGGCGCAAGAGATCATGGCGCACTTAGAGAACGTGCGCGCCTCAATCCGTGCCTATTTCGTCGTCGACGACCTCGACCACTTGCAGCGCGGCGGGCGGTTGAGCGCGGCCCAGGCGCTCGTCGGCTCGTTCCTTCAAATCAAGCCGGTGCTCCATTTCCAGGACCGGCTCATCGTACCGTTCGAGAAGATCCGGACGTATAAGAAAGCGGTCCGCCGCATCGAAGAGATGATGGAAGAGACGATCAAAGGAGACGGAGAAGGGTACTGCATCGGCATCATCCATGCCAACTGCCCGGAGCGTCAAGCCGAAGAGATTGCCTCGATGAAAGCGAAGTTTCCGAAAGCGCACATCGCGGGGAGCCATTTCGGACCGGTCATCGGGACACATCTTGGACCGGGTGCGATCGGCATCACGTGGTATCGCCGCAACTGGTAACAAAAAGACGGCCGAACGGTCGTCTTTTTCGATGAAAGGAGAGAGGGCACGTGGCCAAATATCGACAAATTTACGAACAGCTCGTTGAACAGATGCGAAACGGTGTCCTCGAAGCGGAGTCGAAGTTGCCGTCGGAGACCGAACTCATGCACACGTACGACGCGAGCCGCGGCACGGTCCGCAAGGCGCTCGATCTCTTGCAAGAGCACGGCTACGTCCGGAAGCATCACGGCAAAGGCGTCTTCGTCTTGCGGCGCGACCAGATCGAGTTTCAGTTCAACGGGATCGTCAGCTTCTCGGAAGTGTACGCGAGCATGCTCGGCCGTTCCATCCAGACGACGGTCGCGTCGTTCGAGGAGATCGAGGCACCGCCTTGGCTCGCCGAACGGATGAACCTCGAGCCGGAGACGAGGATGTACCGCATCGAGCGGGTGCGAAATTTCGATGGCGAGAACGTCATCTTGGACGTGAACTACTTCGTCAAAGACCTCGTTCCCGGCCTGACGAGAGAGATCGCCGAGCGGTCGATCTATGAGTACGTCGAGCGTGAGCTCGGCCTTCAGATCAGTTACGCCAAACGAAAGATCGCCGCCGAGGACGTGACGGCGCTCGACCGGATACGGCTCGATCTGCACGACTACGACTACGTCATCGTCATCACGAACGACACGTTCCTGTACGAGGGACGACAGTTCGAATATACGGAGTCCCGTCACCGGCTCGACAAGTTCCAGTTCAGTGACGTGGCCCGCCGCTAAGGCTCTTTCTTCGGAAAGGGTCTTTTTTTGTCGTTTCGAATCGACACGAGAGGGAACAAAATGAGTGAACGACTGTCACACGTTTGTCACGATAACTTATATAGATAAGTTGTTGACACAACTCGTCTATATAAGTTAAACTTTGTTTGTAATCATATGTAACCGTTCTCAACAAACGCTTTCAAACAAAGGAGGCCTACATTATGAAGGCAGATTATCGTCAAATCGCGGCGGATATCCTCGAAGCCATCGGGGGCAAGGATAACGTCGACAAGGCGGCGCACTGTGTCACGCGGCTCCGTCTCTCACTGAAAGACCAGTCGAAAGTCGACGAGGCGAAAGTGAAAGAAGCCGACCTCGTCAAAGGGGCATTCGAGAACTCGGGTGTGTACCAAGTCGTCATCGGGGCGGGGGACGTCGAACGCGTCTACGCCGAGTTCATCAAGCTCGCCGGACTTGAGGCGGCGACGGTCGCCGAGGTCAAATCGGCCGGCGGCAAGAAGATGAACCCGCTTCAAAAACTCGTCAAAGTATTCTCGGACGTCTTCATGCCAATCATTCCGGCCATCATCGTCGCCGGTCTATTGATGGGGATCAACAACTTGCTCGCGTCGGAAGGCTTGTTCGTCGACAATGCGACGCTCATCGAGGCGTACCCGAACTTGCAAGGGCTGTGGGACCTCATTAACATGATGGCGAACACGGCGTTCGTCTTCCTGCCGGCACTCGTCGGTTGGTCGGCGACGAAACGGTTCGGCGGCAGCGAAGTACTCGGGATCGTCATGGGTCTCTTGCTCGTCCACCCGGATCTCTTGAACGCCTGGGGTTACGGTCAAGCGGCGCTTGAAGGCGACGTTCCGACGTTCGACATCCTCGGCTTGTTCGAGATTGAGAAAGTCGGCTATCAAGGTCAAATCTTGCCGATTTTGGCTGCGGCCTTCATCTTGAGCCATATTGAGATCTTCTTGAAGAAACATGTGCCGAACGCGATCCAGCTTCTCGTCGTGCCGATCACGGCCATCGTCGTCACCGGTTTCCTCGCGCTCGCGATTGTTGGTCCGGTCACGCGTGGTCTCGGTAACATCATCGCGATGAGCCTCGTCAACGTGTTCGAGGCGATTCCGGTCGTCGGGGCGCTCCTCTTCGGATTGTTCTATGCACCGCTCGTCGTCACGGGGATGCACCACTTGTTCATCGCCATCGACTTGCAGCTCGTCGCTGAGACGGGTGGTACGTTCATCTGGCCGATGATCGCTTTGTCGAACATCGCCCAAGGTTCGGCCGCACTCGCGATGTTCGTCGTTTACAAGCACAACGCGAAACAAAAGAGCATGGCGTCGACGTCGGCGATCTCCGCTTACTTCGGGATCACCGAGCCGGCCATGTTCGGGGTCAACTTGCCGAACAAGTTCCCGTTCTACTCGGCGATGATCGGATCGGCGACAGCCGCCATCTTTATCACGCTCAATAACGTCCAAGCGATCGGAATCGGTGTCGGGGGACTCCCTGGTTTCCTCTCGATCTTCACGGACAAGATCCTTCTCTTCATCGTCGGGATGATCATCGCGATCGTCGTCCCGTTCGTCTTGACGCTCGTCTTGTCGAAACGTTACATGAAGAAAGGTGAGATCGAACAGAATAAAGTAGCATGATGACTCGGGAGGGAGGGACGGCAGTTCGTCCCTCTTTTCCATTGGAATGAAAACTCTTACAAAAAGGAGATTACACACATGACACAACAAAACTGGCGCAAATCCGTCGTCTATCAAATCTACCCGAAAAGTTTCTACAGCCCGGAAGGCAACGCCACCGGATCCATCAAAGGGGTGACCGCGAAGCTCGACTACTTGGCCGAGCTCGGCATCGAGTACATTTGGATGACGCCGGTGTACAAGTCGCCGCAAAACGACAACGGTTATGACGTGAGTGACTATTACGCCATCGACCCATCGTACGGGACGATGGACGACCTCGATGAGCTCATCCGCGAGGCCGAGGCGCGCGGCATCGGACTCATGATGGACATCGTCGTCAACCACTCCTCGACCGAGCACGAGTGGTTCCAAAAGTCACTCGCCGGGGACGAACGCTACCGCGACTACTACATCTGGCGCGACGAGCCGACGAACTGGGAGTCGAAGTTCGGCGGCAACGCCTGGAAGTACGACGAGAAGAGCGGCCAGTATTTCCTCCACTTGTTCGACGAGACGCAAGCCGACCTCAACTGGGAGAACGAACAGATGCGCGAGGACGTCTATGAGATGATGCGCTTCTGGCGCGAGAAAGGCATCAAAGGGTTCCGTCTCGACGTCATCAACTTGATCTCGAAACAGCAGGACTTCCCGGAAGACGACTCGGACGGACGCAAGTTCTATACGGACGGTCCGCGCATCCACGAATTCTTAAAAGAGATGAACGAGGAAGTGTTCGAAGGGCACGACGTCATCACGGTCGGCGAGATGTCGTCGACGACGCTCGACCACTGCGTCCGTTACTCGAACCCGGACGAGAAAGAGCTCAGCATGACGTTCAGCTTCCACCACTTGAAAGTCGATTATCCGAACGGTGAGAAGTTCGTCGCCGCCCCGTTCGACTTCGTCCAGTTGAAAGACATCATGTCGACGTGGCAGGAAGGGATGCACGGCAAGGGCTGGAACGCCATCTTCTGGTGCAACCACGACCAGCCGCGCGTCGTCAGCCGCTTCGGCAATGACACCGACCATCGCGTCGAGAGTGCGAAGATGCTCGCGACGGTGCTCCACGGCCTGCAAGGGACGCCGTACATCTATCAAGGCGAGGAGATCGGCATGACGAACCCGGGCTTCGACTCGCTCGACGAATATCGCGACATCGAGACGCTCAACATCTACAAGTTGAAGCGTGAGCAGGGCGTCTCGCATGAGGACATGATGGCCGCCATCAAGCAGAAGTCGCGCGACAACTCGCGGACGCCGATGCAGTGGGACGCGACGCCGCACGCCGGATTCACGAGCGGGACACCGTGGATCAACGTGGCGCCGAACTATACCGACGTCAACGTCGAGACGGCACTCGACGACCCGAACTCGGTGTTCTATCACTACAAGAACTTGATCTCACTCCGAAAAGAACTCGACGTGTTGACGGACGGGGACTATACGCTCTTGACGCCGGACGCGCTCGACGTTTGGGCGTACACGCGGAAGACGGATGAGGAAGAAGTGCTCGTCGTCGCCAACTTCTACGGCCCTGAGACGACGTATGAGATTCCGGAAGGCTTCACGCGGGCCGACGTCGTCAGCCACAACTACGACGTGCCACAACTCGACGGAACGACGCTGTCGCTCCGGGCGTACGAGGCAATCATGTTCTACAAGAAGTGAATCGAAGGGGTGATCGGTCCGATTTGAATCGGGCCGGTCGCCTTTTTTCATTTAATTAAAAGATGGGACGGGGGAGGGGCACGACTCGATTTATCAAAACGAGTAAACTGATCGTAGCCCTAGACGATTGTTCACGTCCGGGATTACAACTACGTCAAACTGTGTGTCCTCGCTCACCTGCGACACGAGGGTCACGACGTATGTATCGCTGCCCCAAATTTGTAGACCGGCGCCAAGTGGTGACAACTCGATATGTGGATACGTCGAAGCGACGTATTGTTCCGCCGCCGCGATCGCCCGCCGTTCGTCCCGCGGATCACCGAACAATGTGTGTGACAGGAGCGTGCCGACACCGTATAGGATGAGCCCGGCTCCGATCAGTGTCCCGAGAAAACGACGCATGCATACCACTTCCTCACTAAAATAGTCTGTTTCTTCCATCATCGTAATCGATTCCGTGCATGAACACATCCGCCTTAAGAACGAAACGGGGCGACTTGCTTGCGATAACGGGAATGTCATGGAAGCAGGCGGCCTGGTAGCGTCAGAGAAAAAGGACTGATTTCATGGGACAACTCGTCATCGATACGACCGGGACACCGGCAATCCGCTTCGGAGTCTGCCAACGCTGCTTGAGCATGGACACCCGCTCATTCACGTGTCACCACGGCAATTGCCGCTATTGCCGCAACTGTCTCCACCTCGGACGCGTCTGCCGCTGCGACTTTTTACGAGAACTCGACGTCACGACGCCGATTGAGCCGACCGAGCTCGTCATGCCGTTCGAATTGAGCGACGGCCAACGTCATGTGAGTGAACAGCTCCTCAAATGGTGGGGCGACAAGTCGTCCGGGCTCGTCCACGCCGTCTGCGGGTCCGGCAAGACAGAGATGGCGTTTCCGGTCATCGAACGTGTCGTAAACGTTGGGAAACGCGTGCTCATCGTCTCGCCGCGGCGTGACGTCGCCATCGAATGGGCCGATCGTTTGGAGCGGGCCTTCTCTGTCCCGGTCACGCGGCGCTACGGCGGCGGGGAGAAAGACACGATCGGCATGATCACCGTCGCGACGGCACCGCTTCTGTTGAATCTGAAACATGTCTTCGACTACGTGCTCGTCGATGAATCGGACGCGTTCCCTTTCGCCTTCGACATGGCGCTCTGGTGGACGATCCGACGCGTGGGGAAAGGGGTCTTCTTATTCGTGACGGCGACCCCGACCGTCTGGCAGCGTCAGTTCCCGACCGTCCACTTGTCACGCCGCTATCACGGGCACGACTTGCCCGTGCCGACGCTCGTCAAACAGTCGGATGAGGCGCTCGTCGCGTTTTGTCGACGCGAGACGCCGCGGCTCTTGTTCGTCCCGACGAAGGCCGACCTCGTCCGGTACGGCGAAGTGCTCGAAGCGAACGGATTCACCTATCAGGCCGTCTCGGCCGACACGGATGAGCGGACGGATGTGCTCGAGTGGCTCGCCTCTGAGAACGGGGTCGTGCTCGCGACATCGATTTGGGAGCGGGGCATGACGGTGCGCGGGGTCGACGTCGCCGTGATTGAGAGTGAACACGTGCTCTTCACGTCACGCGGACTCATCCAAATGGCGGGCCGGGCCGGACGGAAACCGGACGCGCCGACCGGGGACGTCGTCTTCTTTTACAACGAGCGGACGTTCCGGCAAGACCGGGCCATCGAAGCGATCAAACAGGCGAACCGCCGATGAACTGTCTCGTCTGTCGAAAACCGATGACGGTGCCGTGGACGCCGGGGACGTTGCTCCGGCGCGACTGGGTCTGTTCCGATTGTGAGTCGTCGCTGACGCCGCTCGTACCCGGTTGTCCGCGCTGCGGCCATCCGACCGAAGACGGACGGACGTGCGCCGATTGCGTCCGTTGGCTCGGCCTCGGGTTCGACCTGACCGTCCGTTCGCTTTACGCCTACGACGAAGCGGGGGCGAACTGGTTGCATCGGTACAAGTTCGGCGGAGACACGGCGCTCGTCGAACATGTGCGGCCGGTCCTCCGAGCGTGCCGCGAACCGGGGATCATCTACGTGCCCATTCCGCTCGGTGCGGAACGGTTGAAGACGCGCCGGTTCAACCAGGCCGAGCTGCTCGCCCGCGCCATCGGACCGACGGCATCGCTTCTGGAAAAGAAGGAGGTTTCAAGTCAGCGTGAACTTGGGAAAGAACAAAGGCGACACCGTCCAAACCCGTTCGCTATACATAAGGCGTCCCGGTGTGAGAAAATCGTTCTCGTTGACGACGTCTATACGACGGGGACGACGCTCCACCAGGCGGCGTTCACGCTCAAGAAAACTGGCTATGAAGAAGTTTCTGCCGTTTGCTTGTTCCGGGCGCTAAACAAATCAAAAACGCGTCCGATATAAAGGGCAGAGGTGAATGACATTGGAAGCGACAACTTGTCAAAAGTGCGGACGCTTGTTCATGAAACAAGGCCGTTCGCCATACTGCCCATCCTGTGGTGAGGTCGATTATCAAAACTTCTTGAAAGTGCGCGACTTCATCCGCGAACCAGCGAACAAACAGACAACGATCGGATCCCTCGTCGAAGCGACAGGCGTCTCCGAACTTGATATCACGCGGTACATCCATGAAGGACGCTTGATCATCAAGGACAACCCGGCACTTGCCGTCAGTTGCGTCCGGTGCGGGAAACCGACGAACGAAGGAAAAGTTTGCATGGGCTGTCAAGTCGACATGCAGCAGGAACTTCAAAACTTGCAAGCCAGTGTCACGAAAACGAGCACTCGAGCTTATCGTTTGGACTAACATCATGAAGAGGGGGGACACGCATGCGCATCGATTCTGCCAAGTGGGTACATTTACCGAACACTTACGAGAAGAAAACGCAAGCCGAGACGAAGCCCGAGCCAACACGCCAAACGGACCGACTATCGATATCGGCGGAAGCCCGCGCCCGGTTTGAAGAACCAGTGAAACATCCGGATCGCCTCGAGAAGATCAACGCCTTGAAGGCCGAGATCGACGCGGGGACGTATTCACGGGACGCGCGCGACATCGCCAAACGCTTTCTACAAGGATGAATGGAAGCGAGGTCCGTTTGAGGCCTTCGCATGGATAACACGGCACGGAAGCTGACTAGACAAGGGAACCCCTTTTTAGTCGGCTCTTTTTTTGGAAAAAGGAGACCATTATGCTCACACTACATACACGTTTACTCGAACTCGCCTACGACAAAGAACAGCTGTTGATCAAAGGCGACATGCCCGCCTTCACGGCGCTCGTCAAAGAAGAAGCGAAACTCGTCCGTCAAATCGCACAAAAAGAAACGGAACGACTTCAAGGTTTGCTCGTTTTGGACGATGAAGAGAAAGAAGCACTGAGACCGGTCTTGTTCGAACTAAAACGGCAGAACGAATTGAACGCCACGTTGCTCGAACAGTCGCTCAATTACATCAACTGGCATCTCGACATGCTCATGCCAGACGCAGACGATTTCACTTACGGCCAACAAGCGTTCGAGACACGCTCGTTCAGCCGTGACGTATAAGGGGGAAGATTCATGGGTTCAACATTTATGGGATTGGAGACGGCACGACGGAGCCTCTCGACGCACCAATGGGCGCTCCAAGCGACCGGCAACAACGTCGCCAACGCCTCTAACCCGGGCTATTCACGCCAACGCTTGACAATGGGGATGACAGAACAGTTGTCGGTTTCCTTTGGAGGAACGAAAGCAGGTCAGTTTGGGACTGGTGTCCGCGGTGAGACGCTTGCTCGAATTCGCGACTTGATGATTGACCAACAATATCGTGATGAAACGGTGAAGAATTCGTTTTATGCAACGAAACAAGCCGCGTTTGGCCGAATGGAAGACATCATCAACGAGCCGTCAGAGAACGGCCTTGCCAAATCGCTCGATATGTTCTGGGCGTCCCTTCAAGACTTGTCGGTCAACCCAGACGATACAGGTGCACGTAGCGTCGTGCGGCAACGGGCGATGACGCTTACTAGTACTTTTAATTATATGTCTAACTCTTTATCTAAAATTCAAGATGACATTAAAAATGAAGCAAGCGTAATCACAAAAAAAATTAATGATCTTATGACAAAGATTAGTGATGTAAACCGTCAAATCGGTGATGCTGAACCGCTTGGTGTGCTCCCGAATGAGCTTTACGACGAACGTGACCGCTATATGGACGAGCTCGCCCAGTATATTGATTTTGAACGCAGACCGGTTGATTACTTAAATGGGGAAACTCGTGGTAATTCACAAAGAATGGCTGAAGGACGTATAGATATTATCTTTAAAGTTGGAAATAATGAAGTAAAGCTTGTCGATGCTATTGCAAAGACGACAGGTAAGATTGATGGCATGAATATGATTGGTGCAGATTCTAGCACTACTCCGATGACCGCGGATCTCATCCCGAACGGAAAGCTGAAAGCTCTCGTTGAAATGTATGGTGAAGCGACAGGGCCAGAAGCAAAAGACGGTGCATTTACTGTCATGATAAAAGACTTAGACGCAATGGCTCGAGAATTTGCTATGGCATTCAACGATTTACATAGCCAGTTTTTTGATGGCCATCCAGATGAAGCGCAGCGTGAGAAGGGGATTGACTTCTTCGTAGTCGGAGGCGCATCGGACATTACGGTGAACCCAGATATCATGAAAAACTTGAATTTGATTGCTGTCTCAAATGATAAAAATATTGGGGATGGAAGCGGTGCACTACAGCTAGCAGATTTGAAGAACGGCTCGTTGACGTTTACAGGTGGATCCTCAACGGCTACAACATCAATCGGAAAGTTCTATCAAAACATTATCGGGAACATGGCTGTCGAGGCAAGTCAGAATGGGAGTCTTGCAAAGAGTACATTTGCCCTCATGGCGAGCTCGGATCAACGTCGCATGTCGGTTAGCGCCGTGTCACTTGATGAGGAAATGACGATGATGATCCAGTATCAACACGCATATAATGCAGCGGCTCGAAATATCACGGCTGTCGATGAGATGCTCGATAAAATCATTAATGGCATGGGAATTGTAGGGAGGTAATGACTAATGCGTGTTACGCAAACGATGCTCACACAAACGAACTTGAAACATTTGTCAAGTAGCTACAACACACTTGCTCGTGTTCAAGAGCAATTGATTAGTGGGAAACGAATTCAAAAAGCATCCGAAGACCCGGTTGTGGCGATGCAAGGCATCCGTTACCGGACCGAGGTGCGCGAGGTCGACCAGTTTCGTCGTAACGTGAGTGAGGCAACGAGCTGGATGGATTTGACTGATTCCACGCTAAATGAAGTCACGGAAGCCGTCAAACGGATTCGTGAATTGACGACACAAGCTGCGAACGACACGTATGAGTCATCGCAGCGCCAAATCATCAAGAGTGAGATTGATCAACTCGTCGAACATATCGGTTCGCTCGCGAACTCAAAATCTGGAGAAAAGTATATTTACAATGGTACGAGAACGGACCAGCCTCTTATTGATATGACGGCGTTAAAGACATTCCTTACAGATCCGACACAAACTGTCGACTCGATTTATACGAGCGGTATACCAACCGACAGTGGGAAAATTGCATTTGAAGTGTCCAAAGGAATAACTGTCCAAGTCAATTTGCAACCAGAGGCGGTCTTCGGAGACAAGTTGTTCCAGGGACTTCGTGATTTAAGTGCGGCTTTGAACGATGAGACAAAAACCGGGAAAGATTTTTCGGCGATGCTCGCAACGCTCGACACGCTCGGACAGAACTTAATCACGGAACGGGCCGAGCTCGGAGCACGCGCGAACCGGCTCGAACTCGTCGACAACCGTCTGCAAGACCACGAGATCATCGCGAAGACGATCATGTCGAACAACGAGGACATCGACATCGAGCGCGTCATCATGGAGCTCAAATCCCATGAGACGGTGCACCGGGCCGCACTGTCGGCCGGTGCCCGCATCATCCAGCCGACGCTCCTCGATTTCCTTCGGTAACGGCGGATGAATCTCGCGAGACTTGAGATGCGGCAGACGCATGCCGCCATCCAAATGACGTCGAACCGGCCCGTGCTCGAGATGAGACAAGGCCGGGCCGACATGACGATGACGCAAGGGAAGGCCGAGATGACGCAACGGACGACACAAGGGACGCTCGAGGTCGACTCGTCGGTCGCTTGGAGCGAGAGCAACTTAAAAGGCGCGCTCGAACTCGGCCGTCACTTCGGTGGGCTCGGTGAACAAGGGGCGCGTGAGGGGACGAGCATGGCCGCCCGCGAAGGCGACCAGCTCATGCGCATCGAGAACGGCAACCCGATTCCACAGATTGCCGCGAGCAAAGTGAACGACCCGTATCCGGTCGTCGACCTCGACTTCATGCCGAAGTCGATCGACCGCGTCAAGTTGACGTACACGCCGGCGGATGTCAAAATCGAGTGGAACATGACACCGGCACAGATTGATGTATCGCTCACCCCGACCGACATCTCGTTCACGCCATGGACGACGGACATCTCGCTCCGTCAACAGGCGTCGCTCGAGATGTGGGCGGTCGGTGGGATGTATGATGAGACGCGTTGAAAGTGAGGAAGATCCATGTTCATTGAGACAGATTATTTTGGCAAGATCGAAGTGAAAGAAGAAGAGACGATCTCGTTCGTCAGTGAGATCCCGGGGTTCCCGGAGTCGAAGACGTTTGCGCTCATCCCGTACGGTGACGACCTTCCGTTTTGGTCGCTCCAGTCGCTTGAGGACAAGGCGTGCGCCTTCGTCGTGACGAACCCGTTCTGGCATAAGCCGGACTACGCGTTCGAGTTGACGGACGGGGCGAAAGACCAGCTCGGCATCGACGAGGCCGAACACGTCTCGGTGTATGCGATCGTCACCCTCCGCGAGCCGTTCGAGACGTCGACGCTCAACTTGAAGGCCCCGATCGTCATCGAGACGAACGAGCGCCGCGGCAAACAAGTCATCTTAGACGATGCCTACCCGGCCCGCTTCCCGCTCGGCGGCCAGAAAAGCGAGGTGCGCTGATGCTCGTATTGAAACGAAAACAAGGCGAGGCGATCCATATTGGTGACGACGTGACGCTGACGGTGCTCGCGATCGAGGGCGACCAAGTGAAGCTCGGCATCGACGCGCCGCGCCATATCGACATCCATCGCCACGAAGTGTACGTCCAGATGCAGGCCGAGAATGAGTCGGCCCGGGACAGTGCCAACTTGATGCGACAGATGATGCAAAACAAGTCGGAAGCGTGAGCTTTCGGCTTTTTGGCGTCATGATTTTTTGACAAGGGTGACAGACGTCACACCAATACGATACGATGGATGGGAAATTTCGGGGAAAGGACGCGGTCGTTTGGGTCAAGTTGTCAATATCTTCTTTATCAATATCAGCATCATCTATCTCGTCTTGTCGCTCACCCTCTACTTGATGCGGCACGTGCTGCCGGTGCAAGTGGCGTCGCCGCTCGCTGTCCGGGTATGGTTCGGGCTCGCGATGGGGGTCGCGGCCGTCTTGTTGACCGTCAACTCGTTCTCGGTCGGGGAGGCGCGCATCGACCTCCGTATCATCCCGCTCGCCTTGGCGGCGGCGTATGCCGGACCGGTCGGCGTCGCCGTCACGATTGGGCTGACACTTCTTGGTCGCTTCGGGCTCGACGGCATGACCGATCAGTTCATCCGCTCGCTCGGCACACTCGGCCTGTTTTTCGTCTTATCGCTCGTCTTGAATCGATTGTCACTGCGGCGCGGTCACTTATACGCGGCCTATCTCGTGTTTGGGGCCGTGCTCGTCTTATTCCGCATCGCCGGGAATATTCCGATGCACGCGTTCACGAATGTGTTCCTGCCGTATTTCGTCATCACATTCTTCGGCGGCTGGATGTGCTACTGGGTCGCAAAACAAATCGAGACACATTTACGCATGTTCCGGCTCCATACGCAACGGGCGACCGTCGACGAGTTGACAGGGCTACCGAACCGTTATATGACGCTCGAACGGTTGAACGACGTCGAGGCGTCGGGCCTCCCATGGGCGCTCCTCGTCATCGACGTCGACCGGTTCAAACAGTTGAACGATACATATGGCCACCGGGCCGGGGATGCGGTGTTGCGTCGAATCGGGACGACGCTCCGCGACCATTGTCCGGAAGCTGGCTTCGTCGGACGTTACGGCGGGGAAGAGTTCGTCATGGTGACCGAGGACACGCATGATGCCGATCAGCTCGCCGAACGCCTCGTCCGTGCGGTCCGGGAGACGACGTATACGTTCGAGGGCCAACCGATTCCGATGACGATCTCGGTCGGGGTGTCGATCGCGAACGCCGAACCGGGCACGGTCGTGTTCGAGCGGGCCGACGCGGCGCTCTATCAGGCGAAGGCGGACGGGCGCGACCAAGTGAAGATCGGGTAAACAAAAAATCGGCCGCGGCCGATTTTTTTAGTGGATATTTTTCTTCTTGAACTGTCCGCCCCGGACGTCGTGGATGTTGCCGATGGCGAGGAACGCCTTCTCGTCATAGTCGTCGAGGATGTCTTTCAGTTTCGTCTCTTCGAGTCGGCTGATGACCGTGAAGACGACTTTCTTCCCGTCGCCCGTATAGGCGCCTTCCCCGTGCAAGTACGTCACGCCGCGGCCGAGTCGGTCCATGATTGCCTGGCCGACGTCTTCAGGCGACGTCGTGATGATCCACGCCGCCTTCGATTGGTCGAGCCCCTCCAAGACAACGTCAATCGTCTTGAAGGCGATGAAGTAGGTGAGGAGCGAGTACATCGCCCGGTCCCAGCTGAAGACGAAACCGGCCGTCCCGAGGATGAAGATGTTGAAGAACATGACGATCTCGCCGACCGAGAACGGGAGCCGGTTCGTGAACGATACGGCCAAAATCTCGGTCCCGTCGAGCGATCCGCCGGCGCGGATGACGAGGCCGATTCCGACGCCGAGCAAGAAGCCGCCGAAGACGGTCGACAAGAGCAGGTCGTCCGTGAACGGCTCGACGTTATGTAGCAGAATCGTGAAGCCCGACATGAGCAGGATTGCCGTCAACGTGACGACGGCGAACGTCTTCCCGATCTGACGATAACCGAAGTAAATGAACGGCAAGTTGAAAAGGACGAGCCAGATGGCGAGTTTCGTGCCGGACAAGTACGACACGATTATCGACACCCCGACGATGCCGCCGTCGATAATCTGGTTCGGGACGAGGAACGCCTCGAGCCCGATGGCGAAGATGAAGGCGCCGAACAAGAGGAGGAGTCCTTTGGCGACGAGTTCCGTCCCTTTGATCGGGTTATGTTCGCGCTTCAAGCGCGTCACTTCCTCCGGTGACGGGGAAGGCATCGGTGGACGCTGCATGTGACATCCGCCCCTTTCCTTTTTTTATTTAGTATAGCATGTCGACCCCGGATGCGAACGACACCATCTCGTGAATTTAGTTATGTGTTATAACTAAAAATATGCTAGACTGATGAAATGTTAGGAAAGGAAGGGTACTATGAAACGAACAAAATGGAGCGTCAACCTCATCATGAACGTCATCGGGGGTTTGATCGCCGCTTATGGACTCGAGTCGGTCCTTATCCCGAACAACGTCTCCGACGGAGGCATCACCGGCCTCAGCATCGTCGGTTCTCAGCTGTTCGGCTTGCCGCTCGGGATCTTCATCGCCATCTTGAACGTCCCGTTCATCTATCTCGGCTATAAACAAATCGGCAAGAGCTTCGCGATTTTGTCGGTCACCGGTATCGCCTCGCTCTCGATCGGCACCCTCGTCATGCACCACGTCCCGACGATCATCGAAGGGGACGCGCTCCTCATCACGGTCGTCGGCGGGATCATCATCGGTCTCGGCATGGGGCTCGCGCTTCGGAACGGGGGTGCGCTCGACGGGATCGATATGCTCGCCGTCTTATTGTCGCGGAAGCTGCCGTTCAGCACGAGCGACTTGATCCTCTTCTTGAACGCGTTCGTCTTCATCGTCGTCTCGACGGTGTTCGGGCTCCAAGGCGCGGTCTTGTCAGCCATCGCCTACTTCATCGCCTCGAAAGTGATTCATATCGTCGAGGAGGGACTGAGCGGTGCGAAGACGTTCAACATCATCACGAGCGCACCCGACGAGATGGTCGAGACGATTCGTGACCGGCTCGGACGGAGCGTGACGCGCAAATCGATTCAAGGCTCGTACTCGAAAGCGGCGTACCATGAGATCACATGCGTCATCAACCGGCTCGAGGAGCGGAAGTTGAAAGACATCATCGATCACGTCGACCCGGAAGCGTTCGTCGTCGTGTATGAAGTGACGGAAGTGAAAGGCGGCACGTTCCAAAAGCGCGACATCCACTGAACACCTGGCCGAATCTGGTCCGGTGTTTTTTTGATTTGGCAGGAGAACGGGAGCGGCGCATTGAACTAGTGGGGATTCAGAAAGGAGGGATGCGATGCGTCCGCTCATCCTCGGCGTGTTCGCCGCACTCTTTTTCGCGAGCACGTTCGTCTTAAATGAAGCCATGCATATCGGGGGCGGCCACTGGGCGTATAGCGCCTCGCTCCGCTTCTTGTTCATGATCCCGCTCCTCGTCTTAGTCGTCGCCATGCGCGGCGGATTGGGACGGGTGCGAAAGGAACTCGCAAGCGACCCGGTGCCGTGGCTCGTCTGGGGGACGGTCGGGTTCGGCTTGTTTTACGTCCCGATCTGTATCGCCGCCGTCGAGGCGCCGCCTTGGCTCATCGCCGCGTTCGCCTATCCGCTCGGCAACCGGAAGATGATGGCGATCACCGACCTCGACGTGTTCGAGCGCATCCTCGGCATGTGCGTCGGCTCGCTCCCGGTATGGTTGTTGTTGTTCGGCTACGGGCTGACGACCGGTGTGCCGTCGGGGGCGCAAGTGTCACAGACGCTCCTCGTCGCGTTACTTTCCGGCGTCATCGCGACGGTGCTCTTCTTCAAGGCGACCGACCTCGTCAAACACGACATGGGCCGGCTCGCGACGGTCGAGGCGACACAGGCGCTCGAGGTGCTGTTCGCGCTCGTCGGCGAGATTTTGATTTTACAGGCGGGGCTGCCGTCAGGGCTGTCGCTCCTTGGAATTGGGATTGTCATGCTCGGCGTCACGTTGCATAGCCGGGCTTCACTCAAAGTGATGGAAAGCTCCGTCGCGATCGACCGTTTCGGGAAGGAGGGATGAAGATGGCATATGGAATGATCGGCAAGTTGACCGCGATTCAAGGAGAGCGGGAGACGTTGCTGGCGATACTGCTTGAGGCCGCCACGGCGATGGAACAGGAGGCGGGGTGCGAGGCGTATCGTGTGAGCGTCTCGCTCGACGACAACGCGATCGTCGTCTATGAAGTGTGGGCAAGTGAGGCCGCCCACCAACAGTCGCTCGCGCTTCCGGTGACAAGGCGATTGATCGATCAGGCGAAGCCGATCTTGGCCGGTGTCGAACGGCTCGTGACGTTTGAGCCGAAAGGGAAGCATTAAAAGAACCCACGTCCGCGGACGTGGGTTTGTCAGTTACGATTTTGTGAGGCTGCCTTTGACTTTGGCGTAGAAATCGTCCATCATACCAGTACGGCTGCCGAGCTGGCAGACGAGTTCGAGCGTCTCTTTATAGAACTTCTTGACGAGCCCTTTGTTTTTGATGGCTGGCATCGACGCGAGCGTCTTGTCTAGGTTCTGCAAGATCTCTTCGATTTGCGCGTCCGAGTCCGGCTTCACGATCGTCATGTTTTCCGGGATCTTGACGATTTTGTCTTGCTCCTGGTGACGGAACGAGGCGCCGAAGCCGAGGTTCTCGATGAAGAGGTGCGGCATCGCCTTCTGGCCGAAGAACTGTTTATGCCAGTCCGTCGCTTTCATCGTGTCCATGTCCTGCTTGAACGTGGACGCCGTCGAGACGTACTGTTTGAACAGGTCGGTCATGAACTTCTCGATGACCGGGATTTGAAGGGCGAAGACGTTTTTTAAGAGCGCGTCGAGCTGCGCCCGTGACAATTGGGATTCGTTAGACATGTCGGTTCCTCTTTTCTATAATGCGATACTTTTATCGTATGGGATTGGTGAACGTGCGTCAACGCATCCCGAAACATTTTTTCAGAATATTTAATGATTTGCCTGCATTTTGTGCGATAATCGTCTCATGGCAGGAATAAAGAGGAGTGGATCAACATGAACAAAACATTGAAGTGGGCCGTCGCGCTTGGCGTGACCGGGGCCCTTGTCGCAACGGTCGGTGTCGTCTCGTCCCGGGGACGGACCGATGACACGTCGCAGACGATTCGGGACCGTGCCCTCGGCTATGAGATCATTCTCCCGTCGAAGATCGCCGAGGCGATCGAGCGCGGAGACGTCTACATCGAGAAGTCGCAAGACGTGACCGATATCGGCGACAAGGCGAGCTACGGTACGTTCGACCTCTACTACAATCTTGAGGGCGGCGACGACCAGTTGTTGTTCCACTTGGACCTCGTCGACCGCGAGTTGTCAGAAGAGGCGTTCGCGGAGGAAGTCGGCTACGGCAACTACCTCGGTGCGAGCGACAAGACGTTCTTCTGGGTCGAACCGACCGAAGCCGTGCCGGGTGCCGAGGCGCACACGGACGAGATCACGGAGCTCCTCGAGACGCTCCCGGAGCTCGAGTTCCGCACGTTATGAGTCCGCCCGCTTCGGCGGGCTTTTTGTTGTGCTACAATAAAGGCGAGGTGATGGTATGAACTATACAGTAGAAGAAGTAAGACAACCAGAAGACGTGAGAACGCTCGAAGAAGCGGTCAACACGTTTGACGGAATCGACGTCAAAGTCGGCCATGAGGCGGTCGGACAGAACGACTACGCGGTTTACGCGGACGATTTGCTCGTCGGGTATTTGATGTTGTTCCCGTATCTCGAGAACGAATATGAAGTGAACGCGCTCGTCCATCCGGATTACCGGAAGCAAGGTGTGTTCAAGGCGCTCTTGGAGACGGCGAAGCGGGACGCGAAAGCGAACGGCTGCGAGGCGTTCACGTTCGTCATCGACCGGAAGTCGAAGTCTGGCAAGGCGGTCGTCGACCACCTTGGTGCGGCGTATCGGTTCTCCGAGTACAACCTCGTCTTGAAGAAGGCGGAACTGTTTTTGAAGCCGAACGAGGTGTCGCTCCGCGAGGCGACGGACGCCGACCGTCCGCTCATCATCGAGACGCTATCTGAGGCGTTCGGTGATCCTGTGGACGTGACGGAGAACATCTATAGCCAAATCGACACGCCGGACCGCGTGACGTATATCGGCGAGGTCGAAGGTCGTCCGGTCGGCGTCATTCGCGCGCTCCTCTCAGGCGACGACGCGGGAAGTATCCACGCATTCGGTGTCCGAGCGAGCGAGCAAGGCAAAGGCTACGGCTCGAAGATGTTGAAGCAGATGGTCCAACAGCTGTTCCGCATGGGCCGGACGAAGCTGGAACTCGACGTCGAGACGGAGAATAAGGCCGCGCTCGAGATTTACAAGCGGGCCGGTTTCGCAGAAAATGGCGGATATGAGTTTTACCTATTAGAACTGTGAGGTGACAGCATGGTCAGAAATTTGAAATGGCTCGGGGCGGCGTTTGAGGCGTTCCTCGGGATCCCGATCCTCGGCGGTCTGTTCATCATCAGCATGGGCTACTCGCCGCTCGGATTCATGCTCGCGTTCCACATCGTCGTGCTCGTCTTGTCGCTCACCCGGCTGAACCGATTGTCGTTCGGTCCGATTGTCGGCATCACGGCGTCGGTGCTCGGCTTTATCCCGATCGTCGGGATGATGCTCCACTGGGCGGCGGCGATCGCGCTCACGATCGATGCGCTCACGACGACGCGTGAACGGTCGCGTGTGACAAAAGACACCGACCCGTTTTGAACGGACGCTCTCCATGTGGAGGGCGTTTTTTTATTGACCAAACGTTCAACTGAAAACGCTATACAAAAGCTTCCAACGAGACGATATAGAAGGTGATGAATTACACAGAGGAGGAACTCATAGTGAAGATTTTCAAAAACTTTACGACCCAGCTGCTCGCGTGGATTTTGGTCACATCCATCGTGACGGGTGGTTCGGTCGGGTACATCACGCTTCTATTGCTTACGGAGCTCGAGATGGAAAAAGGTCAGGTCATGCTCGTCGGGACGGCCGTGTCGCTTCTCATTTCAATTATCGGCAGTATCGTCATCTACTTGATCGCGCGCCGTCCGCTCAAAGCGATCGAGTCGGCGTCGGACAAGGCGGTCCAGGTCGGTAACGGCGACTTGACGGTCGAGTTCGCGAACGAGAAGACGAACGACCGCTCGGAGATGGGGCGTTTGCTCCTGTCGATGGACAACATGGTCGGACACTTGCGGGAGCAAGGCACGAACATGCGCTATACGGCCGACCAATTGACGGGTTCGGCGCAAGAGATCGCGGCGGCCGTCCAAGAAGGCAACGTCGCAGGCGAGAACATCCGCCAAGCGATGGACGCATTGAACAAGATGCTCGAAGACAACGTCAACGCGACGTACAGCTCGATGGACTTGCTCGGGGCCGTCGCCCGGACGATGGAGAACATCCGTCAAGAGATGGGCTCGGCGCTTGATGCGGCGAGTGAGATGCAACAAGAAGCCGAGAGCGGGAAAGGGCTCGCCTCGTCGTCGGTCGATGCGATGCATGCGATCGCCGGCAAGGTCGAGCAGTCGTCGACGCTCAACAGCAAGTTGACAGAAATGACAGGTGAGATTTCACGGATCACGGATGTCATCAGTGACATTTCGGCACAGACGAACCTGTTGGCGTTGAACGCATCGATCGAAGCGGCCCGGGCCGGGGAACACGGGCGCGGCTTCGCGGTCGTTGCGGCTGAGGTCAAGAAGCTCGCCGAACAGACGGCGAACTCGACGCAAGAGATCACGGATTTGATTGTCGACGTCAAGCGTTTGGTTGGCGACACGTCGTCCTCGATGGCGAACGTGAAAGCGGAAGTGGAAACAGGCGTCGGCCTCGTCGAGAAGGCGGGCGGTGCGTTCGCGACGATCCACAACTCGGCGAACGAAGTGTATAGCCACGTCCATTCGGTCGATGCGCTCTTAGATGAGTCGCGCGGCCAGATCGATTCGGTCGTCACGAACTCGGCCGGCATCGTCGGCATGGTCGAAGAGGCGTCACGTTACGCCACAGAAGTCACGTCGGCGGCGAGCCAGCAGGCAGCCAGTCTCGGGGAAGTGAACGGCGCGATGACGGAGCTTGTGCGCGTCGCGGAAAGTTTGCAGAATGAGACGGAACAAGTGAAGGTTGAAGTGTAAGGAGATGCGACCCAGCGATGGGTCGTTTTTCAATTTCATTTAAACTTTCTACTCGAAACGTGTAACTTTTTTCGGAAAAGACTAAACACATGGGAGATGGTTCCGATATAGAGTATGGAAACGCTAAAACGTTCCAATGAATACAAGGTGAGGGGCCGGCCTAAACCTTGTATGCTCGGACAAAAGGATTTGGAAGAGCGGAAAACTTAAACCTATGGAGGGAAATTACAATGATTATTAACAACAACTTAAACGCAATGAACGCACACCGCAACATGTCTATCAACACGACACAAACAGGTAAAGCGATGGAGAAATTGTCTTCAGGTCTTCGCATCAACCGTGCTGGTGACGATGCGGCTGGTCTTGCAATCTCTGAAAAAATGCGCGGACAGATTCGCGGTATGGATCAAGCTTCACGTAACGCACAAGACGGCATTTCACTCATTCAAACTGCTGAAGGTGCTTTGAATGAGACACACGCGATGCTTCAACGTATGGGTGAGCTTTACACGCAAGCTGCCAACGAAACGTTGACTGATGCAGACAATGAAAAGATTCAAGCTGAAGTTGATGAGCTTGTTGCCCAAATAGGGGACATTGCAACACAAACTAAATTCAACACGAAGAGTATCTTAGACAACACTGCTGATGTAGTGCTTCAAGTTGGAGCAAACGCTGATGAAACTATCACATTGACCTTGACTGACAACACAGCTACTGGCCTTGGAATCAATGCCCTTGCAGCTTTAGATGGTACAAACGCAACAGCTAAAGATAACTTGACTGCGGTACAAGACGCAATCAACACAGTTTCTGAAAACCGTTCGAACCTCGGGGCAGTTCAAAACCGTCTCGAGCACACAATCAAGAACTTGAATAACGGTTCTGAAAACTTACAAGCTGCCGAGTCACGCATCCGTGACGTGGACATGGCGAAAGAGATGATGAACTTCACGAAGAACAACATCCTCAACCAAGCTTCGCAGGCAATGTTAGCTCAATCGAAATCTCAACCAGAAGCGGTCCTTCAACTTCTTCGGTAAGATTTACGGGCGTCTTATCTGGTAACGGATAAGAGTACCACTGGGTGAATTGCTGGGACTCCTTAGAGCCCTCCTTACGACAACGTGACTGGAAACGGTGAGCGTGAACGTTCTGAAAAAAGGAAGGGATTGGACAATCAGCAGCCAAGCATCTGTCAGGAAACTGTGATGAAGGTTCAACGACTAGGATGAACGACCTACCGACTAACTGTCCATGGTTATGAGATCCGTACCTCGTAAACGGCGAGGGAAGTGCCCAGCCCCTATTTTACAATAACTATATACACTATTTCTATATTGTAAAAGGGTGAAGATATAGTCTAGACCATATTGAAAGATATGGGCATCTGCAAGCAAATCAGCAGCCGCAGGCTGTGCTTCAATTGCTCCGTTAATATAGCAATTGACTATTTAAACGTTATACTAAAAACCGTGGAGCTTATGCTTCGCGGTTTTTCACGTCTTGCCATTTATAAACAACCGACCAATACGTACGGTTCAATCGTCGGGCAATCTCTTTATCTGCCACGCTCTGTTGCTTCCATTTTATGAGTAAAGCGATGTCTTCGTCACTATACGGCCGAGCAGGGATTGAGACGCGAATCGTGTAATTCGGGTGTGATTGTTTATAAAGCTCGATTTCGTTCTTTAGACGTGTTTCCCATGACAATTTATATGTGAAGTCTGGTAGTTCGGAGATATATGGCTCGAATAAATCTAAGATGTCGAACGTGTCCTTCACTTTCGTCGTTTTTAAATAATAGCCTGTACCGCTCGGCGTACCTGTTGTTCGCACATTGATATCATAACGTGCTTTCATCCAGATGGCTAACTGTTCCAACTGTTGTCTCGAGAAGGCTTGTAAGTAGAAAGCGATATGAGGGGTAAATTGAATCTCTTTCTTGTTGTGATTGAATCGTTTACTGAGGAGGAGTGAGCCATCGTCCAAATAGAGTGTGAGCAGAAATGAAGGATGAGTAATATCTTCAAGCAACTCGAACGGAATGTGTTTTTTATTGTCCGGATAAAAATGAGGGAAGAGTTTCGTCATCAGAGGAATGGAGCGCGACACAAGGTTGTTTCCTCGTAAATACAATATGTCAGAAAGCTTTTTTTGCTTCCATTGGCGATAACTTAACTGTCCCATTCCGAAATGCTCCCGGTAACTGTTGTTCACACGTCGATCATATGGATAGCACTTCGTGATTTCACCATCTCCTAAAATACTAGCGACTAAAATGGCCATCTGCTCTTCGGATAATCCTTCCCAGTCCATTTCACTTATCTCCTTTGCATAATTATCTCCTTATAGAAATTATTCCCGATTTAACTGAACGACCTGACTTAATAATTCGTTAGCTTATATCAGGCTTTTGATTGACAAGTCGATACACGTTGAGAAGTAAGGTGTTCACATGATCAATGACCTTATAGAGAAGCTAGAGTCTATGCCTAAAAAACTATTAGACGAGCTAGAAGACATATTGCGGATGATGCTATCCATTGCGATTAAAGCGACGAATTATGAAGATGATAGAAGAGCATAATTGTAGGTGGATTTTTATGAATTACAAATCCGGGTTACCTATCTAGAAGCAAAGAAACAAGAACCATTTTGCTAAAGCACTACAGACTAGACTCGTATCTACCGATATAGTTCATGAGAACAATGAATAGAGGAGTAGACGCATATGAACCCGACCATTTCTGAAGTCCGGCTTCACCTACCTTCTTCGGTCTTGCCGTATGAACAAACGAAAAACGTGTTCGTCGAAGCGAATCAAGCGAAACTCGCCGACGAAGGCATCGTCATTCTCCCGACGCCTCAACACGTCACCAAGTTAGAGACGGCCGTCGAGAAGGCAAATTTAGTACTCGAGCAACAACGTACCGGCTTGAAATTCATGAAACATGAAAAACTGAATGATTATTATATTCAGATTGTAGATACGAACAATGAAGTCATCCGTGAAATTCCGAGCAAAAAGTCACTTGATTTTTTCGCTGCGCTCATGGAGTTCAACCAACTGTTCGATGAGCGCATTTAGAGGAGGGAAACAATGACAACACCAATTCGTTTTGGCGGACTCGCTAGTGGAATTGATACTGATTCAATAATCAAACAGCTGATGACAGTTGAGCGGATACCGGTTGATCGACTAGGCCAGAAGAAACAGTTGACGACTTGGAAAGTAGATGCTTATCGAGAAGTTAACCGTTCTTTGATGACTCTTCGAAATGCTGCTGTTGATTTAACGTTAAGTAAGAACTTTTATGCACGTACCGCAACTTCTTCAGATAGTGGACGTATTAGTGTGACGGCTAACCCATCGAGTGGTAGCACGTCTTTACAAGTGACATCGGTCGACCGATTAGCAAAAAGCGCTTCAACGTTTAGCTCTGAAATAATCGTAGATATGAATAATGAAAAAGTGACGCGTTCTACAAAAATATCAGATTTATCTGGTGTTAGCGATCCAGCATTAGTCGGTTTTAAATCGATTAGTGATGGCGAATATAAATCGCTCGGTTTAACTTCGGATTCGACAGTTGGAGATTTAATAACGAAGTTAAATGCAAAAGATACTGGCGTGTCAGTCTTTTTCGATGACGCAAGTGGGAAAATGTCAATCACATCCCGACAAACTGGTTCGAACTCAACAGTTTCTTTTAGTGACGAAGGCTTGGCATCGGCTTTGAAACTAACAAACCATATCCAAGGTGATGACGCGGCTTTTACTGTAAACGGTTTACCAGTTACTCGAGAAAGCAACACGGTAACGATTGATAATGTCACATTCACTTTAAATCAAATTTTCGATGCTGACCAGGGACCTGTCTCACTCAGTACTAAACCGGATACGCAAGCTGTATTCGATAATATTAAATCGTTCATAGATAAATATAATGAAACAATGGAACTAATGAATAAGCGGTATGGAGAACGTCAGTATAGAGACTTCCCACCACTCACGAAAGCGCAGCGTGAAGAATTGAGTGAGGATGAAATTAAAAAGTGGGAAGAAAAAGCGATGAGTGGCTTATTGAGAAGCGATGGAATGCTTCAAAGTGCAACGACGCGACTTCGATCATCGTGGTCTTCTACGGATGTGGCTACTTCTGGACCAAATCAACTTTATCAAATCGGACTATCTACTGGACGTGATTTTCGATCAGGTGGAAAAATTGAAATTGATGAAACAAAGTTGAAGGCTGCTATTGATGCTGATCCTGAAGCTGTATATAAACTCTTCTCAGACTCATCGAATGGCCTACTTGGAAAAGTCCGTGACGCGACACGAGATGTACGAAATAATATTACAAGAGTTGCAGGTGCAGAAGGTGGGGCACCTAATACGTATAGCCTAGGTCGAGAATTGAATACGATTGATACAAGAATAGACAGTTTGAATCGTCAGCTCATCAGCCGTGAAAACGCATATTACGCGCGATTTACGGCAATGGAAAAAGCGATGAACCAAGCGAACTCGCAGGCAGGTTACCTCCAGCAATTCATGGCTGGTGGAATGTAAGGAGGAAGACACATGGTAGCCAACCCATATGCAGCTTATCAAAACAACGCGGTCACGACCGCGAACCCGCAAGAACTGACGCTCATGTTGTATGACGGGGCGCTCAAGTTCACGCGCCTCGCCAAACTCGCCATCGAGCAAGGGAACCCGGACCTAAAGAACACGAACATCCAAAAAGCGCAAGCCATCTTCCAAGAGATGCGTTTGACGCTCAATAAAGACATCGCCATCTCGGCGAACCTTGACTCGCTCTACGAGTACATCTGGCGCCGTCTTTTGGACGCGAACGTGAAGAACGATACAGCAATCCTCGATGAGGTACTCGACTTCACGACCGAACTCCGCGACACGTGGAAAGAAGCGATGAAACTCGCGAAGCAAGCATGAGACCAATCGACGAGATCATCTTAAAGACGCAACGACTGAAGGACTTGCTTGCGCAAGTACCGGAAGAGCCGACGTACGACACGTGGATGGACCAGATCCATGAACTGTTGGACGACCGTGAGCAACTGCTCGCCGCGCATGGACCGGATCTCGAGGCGGCCGACCAGACCGTCATCCGTCAGCTCGTCGACGACAGTCAAAAGATCGCCCGCTTGATCGAGGCCGAGCATCAACGGCTCGGCATGACGCTCGGGACGGCCCGGCAAGAACGGAAAGCCGTCAAGACGTACGTCGACCCGTACGAGGACGTCGACTCGAACTTCTCGGGACTATTCGACCAACAGACGTAAAACAGCTCGAAGGCGCGCCTTCGAGCTGTTTGGTGTTCACGGGGTCTTCGGTTGGCGTCGAGCTCTAGAGACGAGGTGCGTCACACCGAACAATATGAGCCCGCTCACGTTGAAGTTCACGTACAAGCGACCGAAGTCTTGAACGGAGTTGACGGGGACGAGCCCGGACAGAAAGACAAGCGGTAAAATCGTCACATGCATGACGGCCCAGTGGATGAAAATCTGTTTCGGGAACGACCATCTTCTCACTTCGTAGATGACGCTCGTGACGCCGAGGAAGAAGCCGATGCCGCCGTACGTCAAAGTGAGGCGGACACTTTCCATGTCACCGGTTAATACGTTGTATAGGGCGAGCACGCCTGACGCTGCCAACAGCAGAATCCCGCGCTTTAATCCTTTCTTCACTAAATCCATCGAACCCATCCTTCCGCTTATGTAGTGGTCTATTCTACGCAAACGACCGCTCAGAAGTTTCATCGATTTTCGAGACAGGTGCAAAAACGTCTGTTATCGGGTAAAATCGGGTAAATACCACTATACCCGTTGCTTCTTTTCTGGAATGAGGAGGGAAACGAGATGAGTGAGAAAAAAGTGAAGCCTGAGTCAACCAAGAAACGTCGTTACTTCGTCTACGGTCCAGAAGGAGCGTACGATGAATACGTCGAGCGCGACCCGAAACTCGAAGCGTACGTCGAGGAAGATGCGCCGCTCGAGGACGGACCCGATCCGTATGAAGAAGAGGATTTGAAATTAAGAGGATAATGTAGCTGAAGTCAAGGTCAGATTCATGACCTTGACTTTTATTTGTTCAGGAAACGGGCCTTGAACTTTTTCTTATACCGGTCAAGCTAGACAATCCCGTATGCTCATCTTATCAACGACCACATACATGAAAAAGGAGAGATTGATAATGAAGATGAAACGATACGGATTGGTGTTCGCGTTGCCTTTCGCACTACTTGTAGGATGCGGAGAAGCCGACGAACTGAAGACGACTTCAACCGATACGGAAGAAGTCGTAGCGGCAGAAACGGAAGAACAGACGACTGAACCGAAGGAAGAGGCGGACGTGCAGGAAAGCGAGCTCGGCTCGAACCAGATTTACATGAAGAACAAGGCGCTCGATATCAGTGAGACAATCGGATCGATCCAGTTCGCCATCGATAAGGTCCAGACGTCACGACTCTCGGTCGAGGCGGCTTATCGTGACATGTTCGACGGAAAAGAAGCGGTGACGGTCGTTGCGATGAACGTCAGCGTCGAGAACACGATCGACGACACGGTCAACTTCCACCCGAATCAGGCGACGCTCGTGACGAATACGGGCGAACAAGTGACGGCCGACCTTTGGTACTCCGAAGATGTCGGCGGCGAGTTTCTCGGGAAAGTGAGGAAGGAAGGGAACGTCCTCTTCTTCGTCGAGACGATGCCCGAAGAATTGACCGAAGTTCGCTTCATCGTAGATGGACCGTTCGACGCGAACTATGAACAGATCGCCGAAGATCGCTACGAGTATAAAATCGATGTAACGAAATAAAGAGAGTGCATCCACGCGGATGCACTCTCTTTATCGTTGATGCGGCAACGGAATCGTCAACACGTTCCAGTTCTCACCAGCGAACAGCTTGGCGAGGTAGACGATCTGCCCGACGTGATAGCTGTAGTGCGACACTTGCTTCTCGATCGCCCAGATGACCGTCTTCTCCTCGCCGCGGATGAAGACGGTCTTGCCGAGGTCTTCCGGCGTGAGGCTCGCGAGCACATCGTCCAACAGCTGCCAGCGCGCGTCCCACGTCGCCATAAGTTCCTCGCGGGACAACTGCTGGTCCTCGAACTCGGCGTCGCGGTTCCGGTCCGGTTTCTCACCATCCGTCGTCAAGAAGTCGGTCCAGCGCGACAACATATTGTTCGAAATGTGCTGCACGATGACGGCTATCGAGAGCGTGTCCGGCGCGAGGACGCGGTACAGATCCTCATCACTCACTTGAATGAGTGCACTCTCGGCGAGTTGTTTCTGTTCTTGAAAGATATTTCGTACCTCAGTCACGTAGCGTTGTTCAAACATGTCATTTCCCCCTTTTGATTAGCTCTTTCTCCGATACCCGAAACAGAGAAAAGACGAACAAGGTATCCTGTTCGTCTAGGCGTGCTCGGCCCGGAAATCTTCCCAATGATCCTTCGCTTGCGTCCGAATCCGTTCCGACACTTCCTTGCTGCCGAGAAGGATTCCATACCAACGCCGTGCCTCTTCGTAATATCCGAGCGCGGCCGATAAGTCCGCAATCCGCAGCATGAGTTGGTCGTAGGGGAGACCGGTCCGTACTTGGTCCGTATACGTTTCTTGTACTTCATTATATTTATCGAGCGTGCGTTTCATCCATTCCTGTTCGGCTTTTTCGTCCTCAATCAACCGATACATCCAGACGAGCCGCATGCCAAGCATGGCAATGACGGACGGTTTTTGGCCACTCAGTTGGGCCGTCATGACGGCGAACTTGTACAACGTGATGACATGTTCAGGCGTCCGGTCACCGGCCAAAACGTCTGCGTTCACGCGCGAGAAGTATTCCGTATCGAGCGCAGCACGATTGTTTTTTCGCACCTTATCGAATGAGTCGTGAAAGACGAGGTGGCAGTGACTACAAACAGCGGGCTCGTATAAGTACGGATTCTCCCCGTCATATGTCGTATAGCCGTCTTTCGCGACTTCTTGCGGCCGAATGTGGCGTGACAAGACGCGTGGCGTCGCGCTTTCTTTTAAGCAGTACGGGCATTTCACTTTCTTCGAAAATAAATGTTCAGCCATAGGTCACCTCATACGTACACGTTGACGAGTAGTCCGCGAATCTCACCGACTTGGTCGAGGAGCGACAGGCGAGACGCTTCGCCCGAGATCACTTGGTCCGTCAAGGCGAGCAGCTTTTGGTCGACCTGTTCGACTATTTTATAAATCTTCGCACGGCCACGACGGTTGAAACCGCGCTTGTCTTCGAGACGGAGTGCCGCGTCAACGGCGTCTTTCATAAAGTCTTTGATCAACTGTTTATATTCTGCGAGTGACTCGACCGTCTGGCTCTCAGCGAGGAGTTCACCTTGTTCGTGGATGGCCGCGATTTGACGCTGGAAGCGTTCATGCTCGCGATTTTCCCGTTTTTGTCCGATGACGTTCGAGAACGAGACGTCGGGCTCGACGTCAGGCTTCTTTGCCTTTCCGGTGCCGAGGAGCGACTGCGTCTCCATGATACGACGAATGTCCATAGGGTCTCGTCCTTTCTAAGATTAGTTCAATAATTGTAACACGCCTTGCGGTAATGCGTTCGACTGAGCGATCATCGCCATACCGGACTGGTTCAAAATGTTGAGACGAGCGAAATCCATCATTTCTCGAGCCATATCTGCGTCACGGATGCGTGACTCCGACGCTGTCAAGTTCTCTGAACCGATAGAGACGACGCTCACGTTCGCTTCTAGACGGTTTTGAATGGCCCCAAGCTTTGAACGTTCAAGTGAGACGTCGTTAATGGCTTTATCGAACTTCGCTATAGCGTCCGCCGCCAATGACGGGGTCAACACACTCAATGCATAGAAAGTTTGATTCGGGGTGTCTGGATCGTTGTCATGGTCGACCGGATTCAATGCCCCACCTCCAGGAACAGTGCTTGTAATCCCGAGAGCGTGGGCCCGCATGTCCTTTACATTCAAAGTAACGCCTTCACCATTACCAGCACCCAATTGGAAGAAGAGGGTCGTCTTCGTCTCGATATATTCACCGTTCATGATTTTCTTCGAGTTGAACTCGGTCGTCTCGGCGATACGCGTCACTTCTTCAGTGAGGGCGTTGATTTCTTCTTGGACTGCTATTGCGTCATCGCCACTGAGCGTCCCGTTTGCCGCCTGTACAGAAAGTTCACGCATACGTTGGAGCAGGGAATGCGTCTCGTTCATCCCGCCTTCGAGCGTTTGTGTAAGCGAGATGCCGTCGAGGGTATTGCGTTCGGCCATCGACAGCGAGTCAAGACGCATGCGCATTTTCTCGGAGATGGCGAGCCCGGCCGCGTCGTCAGACGCTTTGTTGATGCGCACACCGCTCGAGAGGCGATCCATCGTCTTCTTCATCGTCGCTTGGTTCATCGAGAGTGAGGTATAAGCCTTCAAAGCCTGAACATTATTGGTAATCTTCATAACGGTTCCCTCCTTGTGGCATAACAGGTTGTAATCGAGCGCGCTCCATGGCCTCGCCCCACGTTTTGTCTAGGTCGGTGGCGAGTGCGTGCAGCTCTTCGATCTTCAATAAGTCTTGTTCGATTAGCGCCTCGAGGCTCGATCGGGCCATATATAAATAAATCTCATCGAGCTGGGCCGATATGATGCCACCGCCGTCGTGTAGGCCTTGATGCAACTTGACGAGCAGTTCACGTGCTTGGCGCAAATGCCGGTTACGCTCAGCGATTGTCGCATCGAGCGCGTGACGGTAGTGATAAGTTAAAGCATGGAGCATAGCTTGGGTCAATTCTTCCGGGTTCATCTCATATAAATGATGTTGATTCATGATTGTTCTCCTTTGATGGAATCCAGTTCTTCGATTAACAACAATACTTCGGCCATGACGTCATACAGCTCGGGCGGGATGGCGTCACCGAGGTCGAGGTCGAGCAGGTGGCCAAGGAGCGAATGGTCATGCTCGATGGCGACGCCGCGCGCTCTCGCCTCATCTAAAATTTTGTCGGCGACGGCGCCCGTCCCGCGGGCGACGATGACCGGGGCCCGGTCCGTCGACTCGTCGTAACGGACGACGGCGGCCGTCTTGCGTTTCGTCAAATCCATGCGTTGATACATGTCGGCCTCCTAAATCTTGAAGTCGTAACCGGTCGTCTTTGTTGCTACCGGCTCGGCTTCGACTTTCTCGGTCTTCGTCAATGGGCGGAACTGCGTCGTCACGCTCTTATAGCCGATCGCCTCCAAAGTCGTCTCGATCTTCCCGAGGAGCGGGCGGGCGAGCGTCTCGACGCGCTTGTCGTCGTGTTCGAGCGTCAGGCGCAGATTGCGGTCGATCGCCTCGAGCTTGACGGCGATCTCACCGAGCCGTGGCGTCTCGAGCCGGATGTAGAGGACGCTGTTCTCCCAGTCGACGACGTCGCCGGCTTCCCGGTTTTGGATGTGGACGTGGATGCCGGTGTCGATTTCTTGGACCTTTGCCGGCAAGGCGAGCAGCAACTGGTGCAGCTGGCCGCCGTCGAGCCGGTTGAGCGTCTGTTGGACTTGGAAGAACGAGGCGAGGCGGGCGGCCTCAGGCGTCGCCGCATCCGTTTTGACGGACAGGCTCGACGCCTGGACGCGCTGCGCCGTCTCTTGGATGACGCGGCCCGACAGCTGTTGGTCGAGCTTGAACGGCGGTACTTTCGCGATCTCACCGGCGCGGGTCGCACCATGCGGGATATATTCGAGCCGGACATGATTCGGCACGTACCGGAAGTCGTTCAACGCAGCGCGCACTTCTTTGATCAGCGCGGCGCTCTCGGCTGGCTTCGTCGTGAGGATTCCGAGCGCGACGTCGAGTTTCGCCGTCATCGAGACGAGCGTTTTCTCTTGCGTCGCGTCCGTATGTAACAGCGCGTCCGTCTTCTGGATGAGTTGCGTCAGCCGGGTCGACACCGTCTCTAGGGCGGGACGGGCGATGTGCGGGCTCTTCTCGACGAGCGCGGCGACTTGGCCGAGTTGTTTCGTCACGGTCGCCTGTTCGTTTCGGAACGTGTTCGTCACGGTCGCGAGATGGCTCGTCACTTCCTTGACGACGACTTGGCGTCCGGACGGGAGCGGGATCGTCTCCCGCGGCTCAAGCCGGTTCGGCTGCGGGGCGGGCACGTCGCGCATGATGCGGTCGACCGTCTCCGGCGTCGGCGTCACGCGCTCGCTCACGGGCCGAGACAAGTTGACGAGTTCGACGAACCGTTCTTTTTGCGGATACGGCGCCTCCGGTGAAGGGGGCTTCAGCTGTTGCCGGGCCTCGACGAGCGTCGAGGCGGCGATTGTATTTTGGACGTCACGGGGGACGTCCGGCGTGTCGATTGTTTTCAATAGAAGAATCGCGTCACGCATGTCGCCTTTCATCGCCGTCTCGAGCAGGCGGACCGTGTCCTCGTTCATCGGCAGGCGCCCTGTCTGAAGCAGGCGGCTGATGGCGCTCCGCACTTCGGGCGGGAGCGCGGCGAGCAGCGTCTGAATCTTCGTGTCGAGCTTCGCCGGTTGACTGACCGGTTCCGCCTCTTCTTTCACCGGGACGACCGTCGCGAGGAGCGTGCCGTCCTGGTCGGCGAGCGTCACGTGGAACGGGTTCGTCTTCGGCATGCCGTCCTTGAACGTGAGTTCCATCTCTTCCCCGTTGATCTTGACGATGGCCGTGTCGGGGCCGGTCTGTTTGACGAGCTCGGCCTTGTAGATCCGGTTCGTCTGGATACCGGCGCTCGCCGCGATGAGGGCGGCCGGATGGGCTTGGATTTGCATAGTTGTCACCTCGACCAATATATCGACCTCTTTTTCAAAAAGTGAAGCGAATCGGACAAGAAAAAAACCTCCCGTCGGACGACGAGGGCACTGAAAAACTTCAAATGTTTTTGAACAGAGGAGCGTCGTCCCGGAAGGGATGGCGCTCCTCTGTTTTCATTGCCCTTCAGCCGCCCTGTCCGGCACGCCGCTTTCCTGGGGGCGGGCGCCGAGCCGCATCGCG
>WPCK01232254.1_pt1 | contig 36180 bp, 45 predicted proteins | sample 5399851 | NCBI WGS metagenome assembly WPCK01 (sample SAMN12869471, study PRJNA574797) | sludge metagenome | isolation source: wastewater treatment of pH11 | place: China:Beijing | collected 2019-05-20
TTGCACGCAGGAGGTCAGCGGTTCGATCCCGCTAGGCTCCACCATTTGTTTTTTTCTTAAGTTACTTACGACTTAAGTTTTTTTTTGCCTAAAACCATGAACCATTCACTTAAGAGTACAGAGAGAGGCAGCCTGCCACCATTCAGGCTGCCTTTTTTGTATGTTTATACACGTTCCTGTGCAGTTGAACCATGCGATTGATAGCGTTTACAATAAAGGTATTAATCGGTCAAGGGGGAATGGCTATGCAATGGTCATATATTGAAGTACCGCTCCGTTATGGACAGGGGAAACACGGAGTCGATCAAGGTCCGACAAAGCTACGGGAGCTCGGATTAGAGGCGTTACTGCCTGAAGGAACCCAAAAACGATCGGTTCGTGTGTTGCCAGAATCAGAGATTCGTGAGAATGAAGAGCACTTGAAACGGGTTGATGGGGTGTTATACACGGTCAATGAACTCGCGGAAGTAGTCCATGAAGAAATTCAAGCAAATCGTTTCCCGTTGATTGTCGGGGGCGACCATAGTATGGCGATCGGTACGCTTGCGGGTCTCGCACAAACTGGACCATATGGCGTTATTTGGGTAGATGCCCATGCGGATTTGAATACAGGCGAGACATCACCTTCGGGCAATATACACGGGATGCCGCTTGCGGCCGCCATGGGGATGGGCGATGTTCGGTTGACGGAGGTCGGGGGAAGAGACCGTAAACTTGCGCCGGAGCACTTGGTCTATATCGGACTTCGCGATATTGATGAAGGGGAAATCCGTGAAATCAACCGACTCGGCATTAAAGTCATCACGGTCGAAGAAGTTCGCACGCGCGGTGCGGACGTGACCATGAAAGAGGCCATCGCCTATTTACGTGAACGTGTCGGTCGTTTTTATGTCAGCTTTGACATGGATAGCTTTGATGCGAGCCTCGTCGCGGGGACCGGGACACCGGTCGATGGGGGATTGACCACCGAAGAAGGCAAGGCGATCGTCGCCGAGGCGATGACGGCAAACGAATTGATTGCGATCGAGCTCGTTGAATTGAACCCGTCCCTTGACGTAGAAGACAAGACGGCACAGTTGGCGTTCGCACTTTGCGAGACGATTGTGAAATCCAAAGAAAACCTGTTACTGGAAAGTTGAATTGCTTAACTTCCCTTACGGTTTCCAAATCCATTTGTTACAATGGGTTTGGAAACTTTTTTTAGTGAAGTTGAAACTTAATGGACGAGTGGCACGTATAGAGGGATAACCGCATAGTCGCGGAGAGGGAGAGTGGATCGATGGAACGGCTGACCACCCGTTTGGTCGACGAATTGAGGTCGGGGAATCACGATTCGTTTGCTGAACTGGTAGAACTGTACAAGGATGGTGTCTTTGCTGTCGCCTATAAGATTCTTTTTGACCGTGGCGAAGCCGAGGACGCTGCCCAAGAGACGTTCATTCGAGCCTACACACGGATTGAGACGTACGATCCGCAATATAAGTTCAAAACGTGGTTGTACCGGATTGCGACGAACGTCGCCATCGATCGCCTCCGCAAACGTAAACCGGAGTATTCGATGGATGCTGAAATCGCTGGTACCGAGGGTCTCACATATCAAGACCACTTAGCTGACGACGCACCTCAACCCGACGCCCTAGTCGTACACCGCGAAATTCGAGGCGAGATGCATGAGGCGATCAAACAATTGCCTGATAAGTATCGAATCCCGTTACTGTTAAAGTACGTGGATGATTTATCGCTCAAAGAAATTAGCGTGATGATCGATATGCCGGTTGCAACGGTTAAAACAAGGATCTTCCGGGGAAGAGAAATGTTAAAAACAATCTTTCAAAACAGGGAGGGGTTCAATTGACTCCTGAAGAAAAACTGCAACAATATTTGGAAGATGGCATCCTGCCCGAAGAATCTGACGAATTACGTCAATTACTCGAGGACGATACCTTATACGAGGCTTACCTCCAGTACGAACGAATAGATGCCGAACTGAAAGCACTGCCGCGACCGAAGTTGTCCGAAGATTTCGCCGCTCGGGTGATGGCTGCTTTGCCTGATGCGAAAGCGCGCCCGCTGCACGTCGCGCCTGCTCCAGAAGAGCAGCCACCGACAAAGAAAGTAAGGCGTGGGCATTCAAGACAGATGACGTGGTTCCGGAAACATCCTGGACTAATCGCGGCTGTACTTTTCTTCAGTTTGATGTCGAGCGCGACGCTCGGACTTTGGAACGGGTCAACGGAAACGATGACGTATACTAAAGTGCCTGGCATCGTCGTGACGGCGAACGAGGTCATCGTACCGGAAGGTGTCACGATCGAACGAGACATCACCGTCCAAGGCGGCAACCTTCGAGTAGAAGGAAAAGTCGAGGGCAATGCGACGGCCGTCCATGGTCGTGCTTATTTGGCGAGTGCCGGAGAAGTGACGGGTGAACTCGAACAAATAGATCGGATCTTCGAGTGGATTTGGTATTCCATCAAACAGTTGTTCTAAAGGCGCCCGTTGTGGCGTCTTTTATTCATTTCAATCTATTTTCGTTTTATCACGAGGCGATGCGTCGTTTTGGAAATGTGATATAATGAAGGTTGCATAATTGGCTAGGTAGTTGAGGAGGGGAGCATTTGCCGCTACTTGAACAGGTTTCATTCTTATCATTTTTTAGTCTTTCAGAGAACGTACATTGGTACGATTATTTGAATGACGTTTTAGATATCGTCGTCGTCACGTACGTCATCTATAAATTGATGATGATCGTCCGTGGGACAAAAGCGGTACAACTGATCAAAGGGATCTCGATCATCCTCGTCAGTTGGTTCCTCAGCGGGTTCTTTGGACTGAAGACGTTACAGTTCTTACTGAATCAAGTGATCACATACGGGTTACTTGGGATTATTATCATCTTCCAACCGGAACTCCGCCGCGGGCTTGAACATTTAGGTCGAACGAGCAATCTGTTTGGTCGGACGAGCACGAGCGATGAGGATAAGCAACGTCAAATGATTGAAGCGATCGTCAGTTCGGCGCAATACATGTCGAAACGACGGATCGGGGCGTTGATTGCCATCGAGCGCGACACCGGGTTGAATGAGTATGTCGAGACCGGTATCCGCATGGACTCGCATATCACGTCACAACTGATCATCAACTTGTTCATCCCGAACACCCCACTTCACGACGGGGCGATGATCATTCAAGACGGAAAAATCGCAGCGGCGGCTTGTTATTTGCCGCTATCGGAAAGTCCACACATCGACAAGGCACTCGGGACACGTCACCGGGCTGCCATCGGTGTGAGTGAAGTGACGGACAGTGTGACGCTGACTGTGTCGGAAGAGACAGGAGCGGTTTCACTTGCCATCGCCGGACGTCTTTATCGTGAATTAGACGAGGAGGCGCTCCGTAACAAGTTAATTCAAGAACTCGTCATCGAAGAAAAAGAGACGACGCTCTCGTTCTTCAATAAGAAAGGAGGGGACAAGTAAGTGATTGATCAGTGGTTACAACATAAATGGTTTCTCCGCATCATTGCACTTGCTTTAGCCATCCTCCTCTATTTTATGGTCGCCGAGACGAGTTCGTCGACGGGTTCGTCGAGCGCCTTACCGATTGTCGGACAGAGTTCGATGTCGCTCGATGTGCCGGTGGAGGTGTTCTTCGATGAGGTCCAGTACGTGGCGTACAACGTACCGGAAGAAATGAGTGTCGAGCTCCAAGGTCCATCTAGTAGTTTGACAATGACGCGATTGGTGAAAGATTATCAAGTGTTCGTCGATTTGACGAACCTTGGCACCGGGTTTCATCGTGTCCCAGTAGAAGCACGTGGCTTTGGCGGGGATGTGAACGTCAAGCTTGAACGCGACACCGTTGAAATTTATATCGATCGCAAACAGACGGTTGAAGTGCCGGTGTCTGTTAACTTGTTGAACAAGGATCAGTTACCGGAAGGGCTTGTCGTCGGGGATGCCGAAATCGAACCGACGACGGTGAACGTGTCAGGAGGAGCGAGTCGAATCCAAAACGTGAAAGAGATCACGTTGAACGTCGATGTCGCCAATCAGGGCCAAACGTTTACCCGGGAATTGTCACCGACGATTTTAGATGCGAACGGCAACCCGCTAAACGTGACGGTGGAGCCGAACATCATTCGTGTGACCGTCCCTGTATACGAACAAAGTGCGATCATCCCGATCGAGGCAGTCACGACCGGAGAAGTCGCTGATGAATTCAGACTCGTTGATACGTTGCTCGCCGATACGGAAGTACGAGTATTTGCGCCTCTTGAAGTGTTGGAAGGAATCGAAAGCGTCGAAACGGCGCCGATTGATTTGGATGAACTGGACAAGAGTGGTAAAGTGACGACGACGCTTCGACTACCGGAAGGGGCAACGGCGCTCGATCAAAAAGAAGTTGACGTTCAATTACTTATTCGCGGCATCGATGACACGCGAGATGATACGGGCGAACTGACCGAGCGGGTGCGTTTAACGGTTCCCGTGACGGTGAGGGGCTATGACCGGACAAACTATACGCTCCGGGTCCCGGATGTCGTCAGTGTGACGTTATCCGGCAAGCGTTCGCTCCTAGAAAGCATCACGTCAAACAGTATAAGCGTCACCCTCGACTTGACCGGTCTTCCGAGCGGGTTGCATGGGGTTGACGTCGACTACGAAGTGCCGAAAGGTGTGACCGTCGTCTCGCCAAAAACAATCGATGTCGAACTGAAGAGCGTCGATGACGAAACAGAGACGTCTTCGCTACAATAAGACGTTCAATCATACAAAAGTGAGGAAATGCATACATGGGTAAATATTTTGGAACAGATGGAGTCCGCGGCGTCGCGAACTCAGAATTGACAGCAGAACTAGCATATCGTTTAGGACGAGCCGGTGGATACGTGTTATCAAAGCACCTACCGGCCGGTGAACAGCCGAAAGTATTGATTGGCCGAGACACACGTATTTCTGGCCACATGCTTGAAGGGGCGCTCATCGCAGGTCTTTTGTCGATCGGGGCGGAAGTGATGCGTCTCGGTGTCATCTCGACACCTGGTGTCGCTTATTTAACGAAGTCGCTCGACGCGACTGCGGGTGTCATGATCTCTGCGTCGCATAACCCGGTCGCCGATAACGGCATTAAGTTCTTCGGCAGCGACGGCTTCAAACTCGATGACGCAACCGAAGCGGAGATTGAAGACATTTTAGACGCAGCGGAAGACACGTTACCGCGTCCAGTCGGGAAAGACCTCGGCTTCGTTTCTGACTACTATGAAGGTGCTCAAAAATACCTTCAAATGTTGAAACAGACGGTCGATGAAGACCTCGATGGTCTCCATATCGCCCTCGACTGTGCCCACGGCGCGACGAGCGGACTTGCTGCTCGTTTGTTCGCAGACCTTGAAGCGAACGTCTCGACGATTGGGAACTCGCCGAACGGTTTGAACATCAATGAAGGCGTCGGTTCGACGCATCCGGAACATTTGGCTGAATTCGTGCGTGAAAAAGGTGCGGATATGGGTCTTGCGTTTGACGGCGATGGCGACCGTTTGATCGCGATCGACGAGAACGGTGACGTCGTCGATGGCGACATGATCATGTACATTTGTGGGAAGTATTTGAGCGAGCAGGGCCGTTTGAAAGACAATACGATTGTCGCGACGGTCATGAGCAACCTTGGCTTCCACAAAGCCGTTGAAGAAGCGGGCATGACGGCGCTTCAAACAGCGGTCGGCGATCGCTACGTCGTCGAAGAGATGAAGAAACACAACTACACGCTCGGCGGCGAACAGTCGGGTCACCTCATCTTCCTCGATCACTCGACGACAGGCGACGGGATGCTCTCAGGCGTCCAGCTTGCCCAAATCGTCAAATCGACAGGACGCAAGCTGTCTGAACTCGCAGCGGAGATGCCAGTATACCCGCAAAAACTCGTCAACATCCGCGTCACGGATAAAAACGATGCGATGAACGGTGAGCGTGTCCTCGCGACGATTCAAGACGCGGAAGCAGAAATGAACGGGAACGGTCGTATCCTCGTTCGTGCGTCGGGCACGGAGCCGCTCGTTCGTGTCATGGCGGAAGCACCGACAAAAGAAGAATGTGAACGCTACGTCGAGAAAATCGCACAAGTCGTGCGCGAAGATTACGGTGTAGAAGGATAATTTTATCCAAACAGGGAATAACACAAGGGAATCCAACTTTGGGTTCCCTTTTTGTTTCCGTTTTGTCACTGCGAAATCTTGTGATTTTCTTGACGAATGGGGGTGTGATTTGTACTATTAAGAGCGTGACCTTAGAAACGGAGGGGCACAAAGTACGAGAAAGCGCCAGAACTCTGCGGAGTTGACGAGGACGAAGGTGATCGAGATTTCGGCGGATGCCTTCTAGTCGCCTGTCACGACTAAGAGTCTTTCATTAAAACGCCCGGGCGACCGGACGGACAAAGTGAAAGGCGATGACAGCTCTTTGAAAAAGCCCGTTTCCTTTTTCGAGAAATCGAATATAGAGGAGAATTGTTTATGTGTGGAATTGTAGGAATGATTGGGAATGCCGGAGCGAAGGAAATCCTTCTCAAAGGTCTTGAGAAACTCGAGTACCGCGGCTATGACTCGGCAGGCCTTGCGTTGATGCAAGATGGTGTCAACGTTCATAAGGAAGTCGGTCGCATCGCCGCGCTACGCGAAATCGTCCCAGCAGAAGTAGACGGCACGATTGGAATCGGCCACACACGTTGGGCGACACACGGGGTGCCGAGCGTCCCGAATGCCCACCCGCATCAGAGCACGACGGGCCGCTTCACGCTCGTCCACAACGGCGTCATCGAGAACGACGAGCAGCTCAAGGCGACGCTCGACGTCCCGTTTCTCTCGGAAACGGACACGGAAGTCATCGTCCAGTTGATGGAGAAGAACTTCGTCGCGCTCGGCGACGTCGAATCGGCGTTCCGGAAGACGCTCGCTGAACTTCACGGCTCGTACGCGATCGCGATGATCGACTCAGAGGACCAAGAGCGCCTCTATATCGGCAAGAACAAGTCGCCGCTCCTCGTCGGACTCGGCGACGGCACGTTCAACGTTGTCGCGTCTGACGCGATGGCGATGCTCCAGGTGACGGATCAGTACCTCGAGCTCCACGACGGCGAGATCGTCATCTTGACGCGCGAGTCGGCGACGATCAAGACGCTCGACGGTGAAGTATTGGAACGCGCGCCGTACACGGCCGAGATCGATGCGTCAGATATCGAGAAGGGCACGTACGCGCACTACATGTTGAAGGAGATGGACGAGCAACCGGCCGTCATCCGCAACATCATCCAGCACTACCAGAACGCCGACGGCGACATCGAGCTCACGGAAGGCGTGCGCTCGCTCGTCTCTGAGGCCGACCGCATCTATATCATCGCTTGCGGTACGAGTTACCACGCTGGTCTCGTCGGCAAACAGTTGATCGAGCGCGTCGCAGGTGTACCGACTGAAGTGCACGTCGCGTCAGAGTTCGGTTATAACATGCCACTTCTCACGGAGAAACCGTTGTTCCTCTTCATCTCACAATCAGGTGAGACAGCGGACAGCCGCGCCGTCCTCGTCGAAGTGAAGAAGCGCGGTTACAAAGCGCTCACACTCACGAACGTTGCCGGTTCGACGCTCTCGCGTGAGGCGAACGAGACGATGCTCCTTCACGCCGGCCCGGAGATCGCGGTCGCGTCGACGAAGGCGTACACGGCTCAAATCGCGGTGCTCGCGATTCTTGCCTACGACATCGCTCGTGCGAACGGGAAGAAAGTACCGTTTGACCTCATGACAGAACTCGCGCGCATCGCGACGATCATGGATTCGGTCATGGCACAAAAAGAAATCTTCGAGCAGTTGGCTGACAAGTTCTTGAAAGAATCACGCAACGCGTTCTTCCTCGGTCGCGGCATGGATTCATACGTCGGTCTTGAAGGGGCCCTCAAGCTCAAAGAGATCTCGTATATCCAAGCGGAAGGCTATCCAGGTGGAGAGCTCAAGCACGGACCGATCGCGTTGATTGAAGACGGCACACCGGTCATCACACTCGTCTCGCAACCGAACACGCACCTCAACATCCGCGGAAACATCAAGGAAGTTGTCGCTCGTGGCGCCGTTGCCTGCACGATTTCGATGGAAGGGATGGAACACGAGAGCGATTCATTCGTCTTGCCACGTGTCGAGCCACTCCTCACACCACTCGTGACGGTGTTACCGCTTCAACTCATCTCGTATTACGCGGCACTCGCGCGTGACTGTGATGTCGACAAGCCACGTAACTTGGCGAAATCAGTAACGGTTGAATAAATCATTGGACCAAGATCTTTCGGGATCTTGGTCTTTTTCATGGGATTGTTTCAAGAAACGTCTGATTCCGTTTCATGTAGGGTACAGTCTTATAAAGATAGAAAAGGAGCGATTTGATGAAACAAAAAAAATGGGCGATGACACTTGGTGCCGTGTTACTTGCGACGTCACTTGCGGCATGCGGTGATGCGGGTGATACGACAGAAGAAGACCAAACAATTGATGTGACCGAGGAACATAACGCAGAACAAGAAGATGCGCATGGCACGATGGACCACTCGGGTTCCGGTGAAGTGCCGGAAGATCTACAGGAAGCGTCGAACCCAACATACCCGGTCGATTCGACGGTCGTCATGACCGCTGACCATATGCTCGAGATGGAAGGTGCCGAGGCAAAAATCGTTGGCGCCTATGACACGACAGCGTATGCGGTGACGTACACCCCGACCGATGGCGGCGAACCGGTCGAGAATCACAAATGGGTGATTCATGAAGAACTCGACACGACCGAAGACGCGCCACTTGCCGATGGGACCGAAGTGACGCTTCGAGCCGACCATATGGAAGGCATGGACGGTGCGATCGCGACAATCGACTCGAGTGAAGAGACGACCGTCTATATGGTCAACTTCATGCTCCAGGACGGGGAAGAAGTGACGAACCATAAATGGGTGACGGAAAGTGAGTTGAAACCGAAGGAATGACCTTCTAGTGAAGGTCTTTTCTACTGAGACAGGGCGAAAGCCCTGTTTTTTGTTGAGTTTGAAACGTTTTACGTCCTGGAGCGTATAGGATGGGAAAGACGATCGAAATGGGGGAACGGGATGATCCAAACGTGGAATGAACGGGCGCACGCCGCATTGAAAGGAAAGACGGGAATGTTACTCGCTTGGTCATTTGCCTGTGCGTTCATAGTGGAAGTCGGGGCGGTCATCGATCCGACGCTTTACGGCACAGAAATGGGGACGAGCTTTGAGAAGGGGTTCGTGTTGCTCATTAGTGGCATTCTGTCGTTCATGCTTTATCCAGTCATCATCGGATACTATTGGGTGCTTTTGGAGACGGTACGTGAGAAGGACATACAATTTACCGACCTCTTTTTGCCGATGCGCCGACGGTATGACAAACATGTAGCGGCCACGATCCTGTTGACGGTGTTGCAATTGTTGTGGACGCTTCTCTTCCTCGTTCCAGGTATCGTCAAATATTTCTCTTATGCGTTCACGTACTTTATCTTGCACGATGAGCCGGAGTTATCTGTCCGAGCGGCAATCACGAAGTCGCGTGATTTAATGCGCGGACAGAAATGGGAAGCGTTCAAACTTATTTTACCTGTTGTGCCGGTATATTTGATTGGCTTGACCCTCTTCTTCCGCTTCGACTCCGTGCTGTTCGCTGCATTGTCCCTGTTAATTGCGACCGCACTCATCCGCCCGCTCGTCGTCAGCCGCTTCGCCGTCATGTATGAAGACGCGCGCCGCGAGTATGACGCGCAGTGGAAAAGCATACGTGAGCCCGACGTAGCTGCCGCTCACGTGATACAATCTTCGTGAAAGAGGGGGATGAACATGAAGATTGGCATTATCGGCGCCGGATTGAGTGGGATTGTCGCAGCACGCGAACTCGCTCGCCACGGTCATACAGTGGAACTGATTGAGAAGGGCCGGAGCGTCGGGGGACGTTTGGCGACAAGACGAATCGGGGACGGGAAAGCCGATCACGGGGCGGTCTATTTCACCGTACGCGGGGAAGCGCTCAAACAAGATGTCGCCGACTGGCAGAGGAAAGGTTGGGTGAACGTCTGGTACGCCGACCCGTATCCACGCTACGTCGCCGCCGGTGGGATGAACGCGTTGGCTAAGCAGTTGGCCGAGGGGTTGACCGTCCATTTAAACGAGCGAGTCGAAGCAGTTGCGATGATGGACGAGGCAGTCATTGTACGGACAGATGTAACGATGCGGCAATACGAACGTCTAATCATCACGTCGCCGCTCCCGCAGACGCTCGACTTGCTCGCGGATTTTCCGATTGACGCGGCGTTACGTGGATTGACTTACGCCCCGACGTTCGTCGGCTTGTTCGAATTCGGAAGCGAGGTCACCATCGGTCCGGACGGGATTCTCGATACGGACTTGGCATCGGGTCTATTGAAAGTCATCAACAATCGCCAAAAAGGCATCTCGAAGTCGGAACTCGTCAGCGTCTATATGGATGAGGCATGGAGTGCGGCATGGTATGACCGTCCAGCTGAGGAGACGCTTCACGAAATCGAACGGCTGTTACAAACAGTGACCGAAGCGGCGATGATTCAATCGAGACAATTGAAGCGATGGCGCTACGCGCAGGCGACCGACGTCTGGCATGAGCCGTTCTATAAACTCGAGAATCACTCGATTTATTTGGCCGGTGACGTCTTTTTAGAAGCGGACGACGCCTCGGGCCGGACACGTTTCGAGAGCGCGTACGTCTCTGGAATCCGCGTTGCGGAGGCGATGCGTTAAACCTTCTTCGGAAGGTTTTTTTCATGTCTACGCCGAATAGTCAGACATACGAATTGGAGAGGGGAATCAGACATGGGGATGGTTGGCGCATACATGCGTGTATCGGCCGAAGAGTTGACAGGGCTGCTTCACGAACCGGATGGCTTCGAGGAGCTCGTAGAGGACGAGGATCGGCAGAGCGATATCGACAAGGCGTGGCACGGGCTTTATTTCTTGTTGACCGGGGAGACGGACTTGGACGACATTGACCGCCATTCGCTCGGGAAAGTGGTGTTTGGAGGCGACGTCTTGGACGAAGAGGCGGGAATCGCTTATTTGACGCCGGAAGAAGTGGCGGACTTGTCCGCACGGCTTCAGTACATCGAACTCGATGCGCTTGAAGCGCGCTATGACGTCACGACGATGAACGAGCAACAACTGTATCCGTTTGAGAGCGAATGGGGGCTGGAAGAGAAACAGTATTTATTCGAACAGTTCGATGAGTTGAAGCGTGTCTTCAAACAAGCGGCTGACGAGAACGGGGCGCTCGTCACATGGATCGGCTGAGCGTAAAGCCGTTATGCCGCCAGAACGAAGCCTGCTTGTACGCGTTCGAGTGTGAAAACCGTGCGTATTTTGAGCGTTCGGTCCCGAGCCGAGGCAACGCCTACTATGAGCCGGAGTCGTTTCGTCAGTCACTCGAGCGCCTTTTGGCCGAACAGGCGAACGGTGAGGGCTATTATTACTTGATTTGGAAGGATGACACAATCGTCGGACGCCTGAACGTTCATCACACTGATGCTGAGACCGGGGAAGTCGGCTATCGAATCGGGGCGGCTCATGTCGGACGCGGGTATGTCACGGAGGCTTTACGGCAATGGCTGACGTTTAAGTTACCACGGTTCAGGCGCTTCATTGCCGAGACGACGAACGACAATGTGGCCTCTCAGCAGGTGTTAAGACGTGTCGGATTCATCCGTGAGGGCGCGGAAAAACAGATTGAATGGTCAGGACAACTGCTCACGTTCTATACATACGTATATACACTCGACCGATGAGCAACGACTGCATCGGTCGTTTTTATTGACTACTATTAGTTTAGGGCATAAACTAGATGAATATAGTTTAGGGGGTAAACCAACGATGAAAGAATTGATGCGGGAAGCCGTACAATTATTTGAAGAAGTCATGTTTCAAGGTGCCGAACACGTCATCGATGCGATGGAAGGCGACGTCTGGCGCGAGTACTCACGCGAACAGCTGCAGTTGTTGAAATTGCTCGAACAGTTCGGGCCGATTCAAGCCGGACAGTTGGCAGAGAAGCAAGGGGTGCATAAAAGCGCCATTTCGAACCGCTTAAAAAAACTCGTCGACAAAGACCTTGTCGTCAGTCGACGCGGTCAAGACCAGCGCGAGCGGTTGATTGAATTGACGGAGGCCGGTCGTCATATCGTCGAAGCGGCCGATGCCGCCGTGTACCGGTACGTCGAATCGTTACTCGACGGAAACATCGACGAGGCAGAAATCGAACAGTTCGTCCGGACGTTCCGGAAAATCAAACAGCTGCTTCGGATTGGGGAGGAATAAGCATTGCGTAACATCATTCAATGGCGCTGGGGAATCTTGATTGGCCTCATCGTCTTAACGGCCGGCTTGTTCATCGCGGCACCGAACTTGACGAAACAGGCCGAACAGGCCGGAAGCTTCCAATTGTCAGAAGATATGGACTCGCAACGGGCCCAAGATATATTAAATGCAGCTGGGAAGAGCGACAAGACGATTTCACTCGTCTACGAGTTCGATTCGCTCGGCGAGGCCGAACGGACCGATATTTCCCGGGTCATCCGTGACATCGAAACGCGCGACGACGTCGTCAAGGACGTCCTCGACCCGTTCGAAAATGAAGAGACCGAAGCACAGCTCGTTTCAGAAGATGAGCGCATCGTGCTCGTCCCAATCACGGTCGAAGGGTCGAGCGAGGCCATCAACGCCTTCGCGGACGATGTACGGGCGAACGTCTTACCTGAAGACGAAACGGTGTACATCACTGGGGAAGAGATTATCAATAACGATGTGAACTTGAGTGCGCAGGAAGGGTTGAAGAAGACGGAAATCATCACTGTCGTCTTGATTTTCAGCTTGCTCCTCCTTGTCTTCCGTTCGATTGTGACGCCGTTCATCCCGTTGATCGCGGTCGGCTTCACGTATCTTCTCAGCCAATCGTTCGTCGCCTTCTTCGTCGATTGGTTCGGCTTCCCCGTCTCGAATTACACGCAGATTTTCCTCGTGGCGATTCTGTTCGGAATCGGGACAGACTATTGTATTTTGCTTCTCAGTCGGTATAAAGAAGAGCTTGGGGCCGGTCACACGATCGAAGACGCGATCGTCAACACGTATAAGACGGCCGGTCGAACGGTTCTCATCAGCGGGCTCGCCGTGTTCGTCGGTTTCGCCTCGATCGGTTTTGCCGATTTCCCGATCTTTAAATCGGCCGTCGCCGTCGCCGTCGGGATTGCCGTCTTGCTCTTGATTTTGTTCACTGTCGTTCCGTTCTTTATGGCGACGCTCAAGCATCGTTTATTTTGGCCTTCAAAGAAAGCGGGCGAACATCACGACAGCCGCCTCTGGGCGGCGTTCAGCCGATTATCGGTCAATCGCCCGTTCGTCTCGATTCTTGTCGTCGCGGCGATCACCGTACCGGTATTGTTCACGTACGATGACGCCCGGTCGTTCAATACGGTCGATGAGATCGGAAATGACTATGACTCGGTCCGAGGGCTCAATTTGATCTCGGAAGGGTTCGGAAAAGGCGAGTCACTCCCGGTCCAAGTCATCTTGAAACGAGATGCGGCACTGACAGAAGACGACGTCGCCTACATCGAGAAGTTTTCAAACGAACTCGAGAACGTGGACGGTGTGAGCGGTGTCCGGTCGATCACGCGACCGACCGGTGACGTCATTGACGATTTTTATGTCGATACCCAACTCGCGGAAGTGAGCCGTGGGCTTGCTGAAGCCGAAAGCGGACTCGGGGACGTACAAGCAGGACTCGCCCAGGTCGAGTCAGGGCTTGACGCCGTCGTTGCTCAACTACCGACAGGATCCTCGAGCGCGGGGGCGCCACTCGCGGAAGCAGCGGCAGGACTTGGTCAATTGAACGCCCAACTCGGTTTGATTGGACAAGGCTTGACGGCCACACAAAACATTCCAGCGACCGTAGCCGGTATCGGACAAGTGTCTGTCGGGCTCGGTCAAATCGAAGCAGGCATCAATGAAGCCGCTTCGGCTTTAACGGCACAAGGCGCGCAAATTGGGGAACTCGGAGCCGGACTGTCTCAGCTCGCCACCGGAGTCGGTGAAGCGAACGCTGGATTGTCACAGATTGAAGCCGGCTTAGGCGAGGCCGTGTCCTTCTTATCGGCACTTAGCGAAGCGGATGGTTTACGTGATACAGGCGTCTTTTTACCGGAAGGGACATTGACGTCGGATGCGTTCGCGCCAGCCGTTGACCGTTACGTGTTCGATGGCGGGACCGCCACGCAACTCGAGGTCGTCCTCGACATGGACCCGTACTCACCAGAAGCGATCGATACGGTCGAGGCGGTGAAAGAGACGATGGACCGCATCGTCACGAATACACCGTTTGAAGCGGCTACGATTGGTTATGCCGGCATTTCGAGCATCAATAGTGACTTGAATGCGACGTCTACGAACGACTTCAATCGGACGGTCGCCATCATGCTCGTGACGCTCTTTGTCGTCATGACGATTCTATTCCGTTCGATGATCATGCCGCTCTATATGATTGGCTCGCTCTTGTTGACGTACTACACATCGGCGGCCATCACGGAGCTCATCTTCGTGGAAGGACTCGGTTACGACGGCATTAGCTGGGCCGTACCGTTCTTCGGGTTCGTCATGTTGATTGCGCTCGGCATCGACTACTCGATTTTCCTCCTCGATCGATTCCGCGAAGAGTCGATTAACGGGATGACGGTACGTGACGCCCTCGTCCACTCGATGACGAAGATGGGGACGGTCATCATGACCGCTGCCGTCATCCTCGCGGGCACGTTCGGGGCGATGATCCCATCAGGTGTGCTCAGTCTCGTCCAAATCGCGACGATCGTCATCACGGGGCTGTTGCTATACGGGTTGATCGTGTTGCCGTTACTCATCCCGGCCATCACCGTCTCGTTCGGTGACGGGGTGTGGTGGCCGTTCAAACCTAAAAAGAAAGACGAGTGAACCGAGCGGACATCTCACGTGTGAGGTGTCCGCTTTGGCGTATACATTCAGCGCGATTCGGGAACGTGGTATAAGATGAGATTGCATTTCATAATGAGGAGGAAACAGCTATGGAAATCACAATCACCGCGATATTAAAGGCACATCCAGGGAAAGAAGAAGCGTTACAGCAAGCGCTCGATGCGGTCATCCCGCCGTCGAGACAAGAAGAAGGATGTCTCACGTATGTGCTCCATGAGTCAATCGATGAGCCCGGCACGTTCGTGTTTTACGAGAAATACCGGGATGAGGCGGCACTTGACGCACATATCAACTCCGACCATTATCAGGCGTACCGAAAACAAGCCGAGACGCTGCTCGCCGTCCGTGACGTGTATCGACTTCGTGAAATCTGAAAGGAGCTTCTCTAATGATTACGCAACCGATCATCCCGTGCATTTGGTTCGAAGGCGATGTCGAGCGCATCGCCGAATGGTACGTGTCGGTATTTCCAGATTCGTTCGTCGACTATACGACGACACTTACCGATACGCCGTCAGGCAAGACGACGATTGTCACGCTGTCGCTGTCGGGCCAGTTTTTCCAACTGCTCGGCGCCGGCCCGCTGAAAGAGCGCAACCCGTCCATCTCCTACATGGTCACGTTCCCGACGTCAGAAGAAGTCGAGACGCTGTGGAACGAGCTTATGGAGGGGGCAGAGGTGCTCATGCCGCTCGACACGTATGACTTCAGCGAGCGCTACGGCTGGTTGAAAGACAAACACGGTGTGTCGTGGCAGATCATGCATAGCGGCGGGATGGACATCCAGACCGTGACGCCGTGTCTCTTGTTCGTCGGTGACGTGTTCGGTCAGGCCGAAGCGGCACTGAATGACTGGGTTTCCATCTTCCCGGATTCGTACGTGCTCGAAGACCATCTGATTCGTTACGGAGCGGCGGACGGCCCGGAAGTGGAAGGGAAGCTTAACTATGCCCGCTTCGTCTTGTCCGGCCGCGAATTTGTCGCCATGGATAGCGCGGCGGACCATCAGTTCGCGTTCAACGAGATGCAGTCGCTGATCGCGTTTTGTGAGACGCAAGACGAGATTGATGACTATTGGGAGAAGCTGTCGGCCGTCCCGGAAGCGGAACAGTGCGGCTGGCTTAAAGACCGATATGGCGTCTCGTGGCAAATTGTGCCGTGGGAGATGGAAGAGATGTTGACGACCGGAACAAAGGAGCAGTTGGCGCGCGTGACCGAGGCGTTCTTGCCGATGAAAAAGATCGATGTGGCGACGCTCCGGAAAGTCTACTAAAAACAAGCCGTCCCGATTATTCCGGGGCGGCTTGTTTGTCGGTTTGTGTAAATTCGGATAAGGCGTCTTTTTCGACGATGGTGTCGGATAGACGTAACTGGTCGGCCGCTTCGTCAATATACGGCGCGCAGGCGTCGAACGGCAGCTCGTCTCCTGAATCGATTGCATAACACGTGCCGGCCCCGAACGGCTTCGTCAAATCCGGGTCGAAGTAGACATCGTCGTAACGGAACGAGCCGTTTCGGAACACGGTCAAGTTGGGCTCTTCGTCGAGGAGCGAACTTCCGAGCATATAGCCGGGTGTCATACCAAGCAGCTCGAGGATGGTCGGAGCGAAGTCGAGTTGACCGCCGCTCGCTTGTATCACCTCGCCTCGCGCGAGCCCGGCCGGTTTGATATAGAGCGGTACTGCCCGGTCGAGCGTAAAGACCTCGGTGACGGACGTCGCGCCCTCTTTTTCGGCCATCTCGTCGCCAGGGGCGGTCAACCCGTTGTCGTGGTCGCCGTAAAACACGACGAGCGTGTCATCCCACATGCCGTTCGCTTTCAACATGTCGACCATCAACCCGACGGCCGTATCGACATAGTGGACGGTGTGATAATAGTTTTGGAGGAGCGGGTCGTCATAGCCGGACAAGTCGAGCCGTTTCTCACGGTCTGGGATGTCATACGGCGTATGGCTCGTCAAGGCGACGACGAACGAATAGAATGGCTGCTCGAGCGTCTCCATGAAACGGACGGACTCCGTCAAGAAGTCTTTGTCGTTGAGCGCCATCCCGATCACCTCACCGTCTGGGTAGTCCTCTGCGGAGAAGAAGTGATTGAAGCCGATATTGTCGTAAAAGTTATCCCGATTCCAGAACGTCTTATTAAACGCGTGCATCGCCGCCGTGTCGTAACCGGCTGCTTTCAATCGTTCAGGCAAGGCGTCGAACGTGTGGTCGGCGTACTGGGTGTAGACGGATCCCGACTTGACCGGGTAGAGCGACGTGTTGACGGTGAACTCCGCATCCGACGTCCGGCCCTCATGTGTCTGGTGATAGACGTTCGGGAAATAAAGCATCTCGTCGCGGAGCGCGTTCAAATTCGGTGTCACGTCTTGACCGTTGATGACTTGGCCAATCACGGACGCCTGAAACGACTCGAGTTGGACGACGATGACGTTCGTGTCGGACGAGGCGCTCACGGTCGCCTGGGATAAGGCGGAGACGTTGGATTGGTCGACGTCAGTCAACGACTTCCCGAGTCCGGCTCCGTCACGGATGCCACGCGCCGCGTCTAAGCCGTGATAACCCCAAAAACCGTATTTATAGTACTCACGCATGTTCGAGATGGTCGTCCGGTCGTCCGATGGATAATTGACGTAAAGTGGGACGCTATACAGCACAAATCCGGCCAAAAAGCCGATCCCGGCCATCTGCAGCCCTCTTGTCTCACGAATCGGGTGACGCTTTTGATACATCACGAGTGCCCCGAAAACGAGTAAGTCGGCGAAAAAGAGGAAATCGGTCGCCTGAATCAACGTCAAGAACCCACCGCCGACGTCACCCATCTGGCCGGCGTCCGACAAGAGCGCGACCGACAAGACGTTTCCGAAATAGCGGTAATACCAAGCGTCCGAGATGAGCAAGGTGCTATGTAAAAATAGCGAGGCGAGGAGGATCGATCGCCGGACGTTCGGTCGAACGAGTAACGCCCAGCTCGTCATCATGAGAATCATGCCGACGTTGACGAGGAAGAAGTGGAACGTGAATGCACTTGTCGTCAGCACGCTGAATAAATAGAGCTTGAGGAGCGAGAGAATCAAGTAAGTCCAATAATCGAGATATTTCATGCGTTGCCTCCAAGAAAACCAAGTTGTTTGAATGTTCCTGTTTTCATGTGGCCAAAAACATCACAGTGTACAAAAAAAGCGAGGCGCGTCGCCTCACTTGATTAAAAACGAGTCTCGAAGTTCGATGATCGTGCCTTCCGGGGCTTTTAATTTGCTTAAATAGCCGTCGACGACAAAGTAGATGTTGCCGCCCTGTTTCGGTAAGAACGGGACCTCAAGCGCCTCGAGCCGTTGCACTTCTGCCTCGAGGTCGTCTACGTACAGAGCGAAATGGACAGGGCCGGCCACGTGTTTCGAATAGGGGGTCAACGTCTCGTCTTGTTTTGCCGTCTGGAGCTCGATGTAAAAGTCGCCGAGCTTGAGCCAGCTGTTGAACGCACGGGTATGAAAGTCGGGTGACTCCTGGACGAGCTCGAAGCCGAGTGCTTCGTAGAATCGTTTGGATGCCTCATAGTCGGGCGTTTGGATGCAGAGATGGTGGATTTGTTTCATCGTGTCACTCCTTTCTTACATAGTATCGAATCATGACCGGGAACGGAACTTTTCTAGACAAGGAGCGTAAAGGACAGGGAGGAGGGATAAGATGCATATCCAATATGAATTGACAGAAGACGACTATATCCGGTTCAACTTGAGCCATATCCAACGGTCGAAAACAGGCAAGCGAATGCTGTTCCTGCAGCGAATCATCGGACCGATTGTCTTTCTAGGGGCTGCCTTCGTTTGGACGACATGGCTTCAAGAGACGGACTGGTGGCTGTATGGTGTACAAGGCATTGCGGGTATATTGTGGTTTCTATATTACCCGAAATACTTTGAACGGCACGTCCGGAAGCAAACACGTCGGCTCATCGATGAACGCAGTAACGAAGGGATGATTGGTCCGCATACGATGGAATTGGATGAGAACGGTCTGCGTGATCAAAACGAGTTCGGTGAGACAAGGGTGACTTGGGCCGGGATCAAGGAAATAGTCGAGGAAGACGATTATGTGTACTTATATAACGCTTTGGTCAGCGCCTATATTTTGCCTAAGCGTGGACAAGACATGGAAGAGGTGCGCCGATGGCTGCCGGCTCGCTGACGATACAGATTATTGATGACACGAATCGGGAAGCCGTCATCGGCTTGACCGTCGCTACGGAGCAGTCCCGCTTTATTGAAACGAACGCGGAATCGCTACGCGAGATGGAAGTCGACGTCAAGTACGCCTGGACGTGCTATGCACTTTGCCTCAACGAGCGACCGGTCGGCTTTATGATGATCGGGGCGGAGAACAAAGTCGACCGCTACGTGTGGCTCGACCGCTTTATGATAGATGCGCATGAGCAAGGACAGGAGCTTGGATCTCGCTTTCTACAGTTGGCACTCGTCTGGATCCAGGACCGATTTGATGTAGATGATATCGTCCTTAGTCTTCATCCGAAAAATGAACTAGCGAAGCATTTTTATCAACGAGGTGGATTTGTCGATAGCGGTCGCATCGACGAATGGAACGGGGAAGAGATTTGGGTGTATCACGTCAAACAGGGACAACCGTCATAAGTCGGTCGTCCCTGTTTTCATGGTGGTCGCTTTGACCGAATTACCGGCCATGAAGAAGCAGATGATGGCGGTGAAACCGAAGAGCGGGATGAACCAGTTTTGCGTCAACAAATCCATGACGGTCGGCTCCTCGGGCCAGACGCCTGTGGCGACCAATGCGTGCCAACGCGTATACGCTGCGATGCGTTCTAACGTGAACAAAAGGGCAGTGATGATGACGGCGGCAGCTCCGGTCACCCATAATTGTAGACGAGTCAAGGCGGTCACTCCTTCTAAATGAGATAACCTTATTTTACCATTTATTCGGATAAAAGGGAGAGGCCAAACGACTCAATTATTGTTTGAGGACAGGACGCAGCTGTTTGACACGAGCGAGCACGATCCAACCGAGCAAGGCGCCGGTCACGCTCGAGGCGAGGAAGGCCGGGAAAAAGAAGAGCGCGCCGAACTCAGATCCCATCAAGATTTTCGCGTAAGGTACGGCGATGAGCGAGGCAATCACGCCCGTACCGATGACTTCACCGAATGCGGCGAAGGCGACACGGTTCGTCCTCATATAAAAGATACCGGCCAGAAGCGCGCCGATCATGCCGCCAGGGAACGCGAGTAGCGAACCGGTGCCCGTCATGACGCGAACGAGTCCGGTCACGAAGGCGACGAGGACGGCACCGAGCGGGCCGACGGTGACGGCCGCGATGACGTTCACCATATGTTGAATCGGGAAAGCTCGGGCCACCCCGGTCGGAATTGAGATGAACAGTGAGCCGATGACGGCGATGGCGACGAGCATTGCCATCCAAGTGAGTTGTTGAATACGCATGGATCAGTCTCCTTTCAAAATGAAAACGCCACTTCTCCAAAAAGGAAAAGTGGCGTGGAACAGACGAATCCCATGCCACTTCCCTACGCTGGTATGAGCCAGATCAGGTTCAAAGGGTCCGGCGTTTGCCGTCTCAGCCCGAAGGCTCCCCTAGTGGTCGTTTATTCGTTTAAGTATAACATAGTGTCATCATAAGCGTTCGATGATTCATTTGTTCTTCTTGAGCAGATGTTTGTAATCCGTTTCGTTCCAGAACAGTGGCGCGATGGACTCGGGCCCTTTGAAGATTTCACCGTCTCGGTCATAGACGATGGCGTAACCATCCTCGACTTCAAAGATGATTAAATCCGAGGTCACCTCGGTCACGCCGTCCCCGGCGATGATGACGTTCTCGAGCGGCTCGCGGGCGACCGCTACACCCCATTCGTCGAGCTCGACGATGAGCGCGGACGTATAAGCGTGACGATCGTAAATCGATTGAAACGCATCTTGCGTCAACGTGACGTCCGATGGGGGCGCGCTCGTCCCGTATTTCCGTTTCTCAATCTCCTTGACGAACTGCAGGAACGACGTTTCTTGCCAAAAGAGCGGCGCGGTTGCCTCCGACCCGTTCGCTATCAATCCGTCCTCGTCTTCATACACCGTGGCATATGTCCCATCATCGAGTTGGAACGGATACACGTCTGCATAAGTGTGGTGGATGCCGTTACCGGCGATGACGACCCGTTCAAACGTCTCACGATACGGCGTGAGTCCGTTCGCCTTGAGAGTTTCAAGTAATTTTTCGGCAACTTCATGTTGGTCGAAGACGTCCTTGAAGTCCTCCCGTGTCCATTCGGTCATGATTTCTGGCGCAGGTTCGTTCGAATCCGCTGGAATGACCGGCTTTCCGATTGGATCGGTACAGCCCGCGAGTAACATGAGGCCCAATCCGAATAAAAATAAACGTTTCATGATGCCCACCCTTTAATCATACAAATTTTACCTATTATGAAGAAGCGTAGCATGGATGGAAATTGATGAGAACCTATACACGTTTTCGGTGTGGTGTAGTAAGGCATGAGCCTGTCAGGTTCACTGAACAGAATCTGTACGACTAAACAGGGAACTGTCGGATTTTGGCGAACTGTTAAAGCAAACGAACTTATGAAGGAGCGAGTACGATGCCAAAACGAAAATTTGCTAATCGACGGGACTGGGAGCGGATTCTTGAACACCGCTATGTCCAGATGGACGTCCATGACGAACATTTCTCAGGGACGGTCGCCTTGTTTCAAATCGATGCGGTCCGGGCCCCGCAGTATAAGCAACATAACGGAGAGGAATTCATCGTGGCCGACGCCGGTTATGCATGGCTCCAATATTTTCCGGACAATGAACCGTTCGGGGTGACGGTCATGTTTGATGATTCGGGCCACATCGTCCAGTGGTACATCGATATCGTCGAGGCGATTGGCTATGAGGACGGAATTCCCTATATGGACGACTTGTTGCTCGACATTTTAGTGTTCCCGAACGGAGACGTCGTCCGAAAAGACGAAGATGAATTCGAGGAAGCACGGTTGACGGGCGAATTGACACCAGAACTCGTCGTCACCGGCTGGCGTGACTTCGAACAGACGCTCGACCGTATCGAGCGCCGTGACTTCGTCTACTTTGATTTGGCGAGAGGGCATTACGACGAGCTGAAGCAAATGCTTTGAACGCATGGCTTCCTTTGATACAGTGGAAGAAAAGCGCAGGGAGATGAACCATGAAACAGATTGACATCGATACGTGGCCACGAAAGAAGCATTACGAGTTTTTCAAGGCGTTCGACGCCCCACATTTCAACGTGACGGCGACGCTCGACGTCACAAAATTACATACGCATGCGAAGACGACCGGACAATCGTTTTTCAAGCTGTTCTTATATGGTGCGGTCAAAACGGCGAATGCAATCCCGGAGCTTCGCTTTCGGATGCGCGGCGACGCGGTCGTCGAGCATGACGTCGTCCACCCATCGTTCACTGTCATGATGGATGACGATGTCTTCAATTTTTGCACGGTGTCTTATAAAGAGGCGTTCCCGGAATTCGTGGAGGACGTGACAGCGCGGATGGAAGAGGCGAAGCAAAACGTCCATGTCGGCGACGAGGAGTCTGACGACCTTCTTTACATCACGAGCGTGCCATGGGTCTCGTTCACGAGCATCAGTCATCCGACGCATGACCAACAACACGACAGTGTACCGCGTATCGCCTGGGGCAAGTTTATGCCAAGCGGTGAGCGCATGATGATGCCGCTCTCGATTCAAGCCCATCACGCGCTCGTCGACGGGGTGCATGTCGGTCGTTACTATGAACGGCTTCAAGTGTGGCTTGACGATTTGGCTGATCTCCAAGTCCCGACGCGGGTAGAAGAGAAAGGGCTCGACGAGGCGATTCGCCTCCGTGAGAACGGTGAACTCGAGCGGGCCAAACAATTGTTCATCATGTTGCTCCGGCAAGATGAGAAAAACCCACGCCTTCACGCCCATTGCGCCTGGTGTTATGACTCGCTCGGGGAAGAGCGGCAAGCCGTCCCGCACTACGAGCGGGCGATTCGCCTCGGCCTTACCGGAGACGAACTTCGGGAGACGTATATCGGTCTCGGCAGCACGTATCGGGCGCTCGGCCGCTATGAGGACGCCGAGGAGTTGTTCACGAAAGCGATCGACCAATTCCCGGACATCGCGGCGCTCAAAGTGTTCCGGGCGATGACACACTATAACCTCGGACGCCATCAAGAGGCGACCGGCGCGCTCCTCGAGCTGCTCGCGAGCCCTGAAACGGATGACAGCATTAAACGATACCGTCGCGCCATCGCGTTTTATGCGCGCAATCTCGACGAGACGTACGATTAAGGAGAATCGAATGATCACACTGCAACCGATCACAGAACAAAACTGGTATGCGTGCTGTCAGCTCACGTTGAGTGACGAGCAGCAAGCTTACATGGAACCGAACGCGATCTCGCTGCTACAGGCGATGTATGAACCGACGCTACGGGCGCACGCGATTTACGAGGACGAGACGATGGTCGGTTTCCTCATGTATAACACGGTGCTCGAAGAGTTGGACGCGCGCTGGGTGTATCGCATTATGGTCGACCATGCGCATCAAGGGAAAGGGATCGGGCGCAAGGCGACCGAACTCATGCTTGAAGAGATGGTGCAGCTTGGAACGGAACCGATCGTCGTCGGCTATCATCCTGACAACACGGGAGCGCATCGATTATATGAATGCTTAGGCTTTGTCGACGAAGGCGATCGTTTCGGCCGTGAGATGGCGGTCATTCGCCGTACGTGAACAGATGACATTCCGTCGTCTGTTTTTTTGTAGGCAAATGGATTGACCGACTCATTTTTGCGTGTTATATTTATCTCGAATTAAAGATAATTAAATTTAAAGTATTGTTTTCTCTCATCAAAGGAGGGGAACACATGGAAGAACGGCAAGCATTAAAAGCGATCACCGTCTTGTTTCGGGCCTCGCAGTCGATTCAAGACGTCGTTAAACACGAAGTCGCCGCCTACGGGCTGAACCCGACCGAATTCTCAGTACTTGAGCTGCTGTACCATAAAGGCGACCAGCCGATTCAAACGATCGGCAAGAAAGTGTTGCTCTCGAGCGGGAGCATGACGTACATCGTCGATCGGCTCGAAGCGAAAGGTTACTTGATGCGCAAAGCCTGTCCGAGCGACCGGCGCGTCACGTATGCGGCGCTGACGACGCAAGGAATCGAGCTGATGGAGCGGATCTTTCCGGTTCATGAACAGCGGATGAACGAACTGTTTGACGGAATTACGTTGAATGAAACGATTAACCATTTGAAGACGGTCGGCAAACGAGCCGAGGCGTCAAAAAAATTTAACTAATTATCTCGAAATCAAGACTTTTAAGGAGCGATTCGAATGAACCATGTAAAAGGAATTCACCACGTCACCGCCATCACGAGCAGTGCCGAGAAAAACTACGACTTCTTTACGAACGTCCTTGGGATGCGTCTCGTTAAAAAGACGGTCAACCAAGACGACATTCAGACGTATCACTTATTTTTTGCCGATGACAAAGGCAGCGCCGGGACGGACATGACGTTCTTCGACTTTCCGGGTATCCCGAAAGGTGTGCACGGGACGAACGAGATCGCTAAGACGTCATTTCGCGTCCCGACCGATGAGGCGCTCACGTATTGGGTACGCCGCTTCGACCGTCTCGATGTGAAACATGAAGGTATCAAGGAACAGTTTGGCAAGAAGACGCTCTCGTTCGTCGATTTTGACGAGCAGGCGTACCAACTCATCTCGGACGAGTTCAACACGGGTGTCGCCTCAGGCGAGCCGTGGCAAAACGGGCCGGTCCCGCTCGAGTACGCTATCACAGGACTCGGACCGATTTTCATCCGGATCGCGGACTTTACGTATTTCAAACAAGTGATGGAGCAAGTCATGTTGTTCGAAGAAATCGGGCAAGAAGGCGACGCGCATCTCTTTGAAGGAGGTGAGGGTGGAAACGGGGCGCAAGTCATCGTCATCCATGACGAGACGTCACCAGTCGCGCGCCAAGGGTTCGGCACGGTGCACCACGTCGCTTTCCGCGTCGATGACCGCAGCGTCCTCGATGAATGGACGGCACGACTTCAGCAGTTCGGGTTACCGACATCAGGCTATGTCGACCGCTTCTTCTTTGAATCGTCTTACGCACGGGTCGCGCCGCAAATCCTATTCGAATGGGCAACGGACGGACCAGGATTCATGGGCGATGAGCCATATGAGACGGTCGGGGAGAAATTGTCACTCCCGCCGTTTTTAGAACCAAAACGGGAACAGATCGAAGCGATGGTTCGACCGATCGATACGGTCAGAAGTACAAAAACGTTTGAGAAAGAATATGAGGGCATGAGATGAGCTTTTTGAATCGTTTGTTTGGAAAAGAAGAACCAGCCAACTTACAAGGAGGAACTACTATGTTGAAAATTGGAATCGTACTCGGATCGACTCGTGAAGGACGCGTCAGCCCGCAAGTCGGAGAATGGGTGAAAGAACTTGCAGACAAACGCGGTGACGCGAACTATGAAATCATCGATATCGCCGACTACAGCTTGCCGCTCCTCGGGGAGCCGGGCGGCGACGCGACAGGTGCCGCGGCATGGTCTGAAAAAATCGCGGAGATGGACGGTTTCGTCTTCATCGTCCAAGAGTACAACCACTCGATCACAGGCGCACTCAAAAACGCCCTCGATTACTTACGCAACGAATGGCACAACAAAGCGGCCGGTATCGTCTCGTACGGTTCGGTCGGCGGTGCCCGTGCGACGGAACACTTACGCGGTGTGTTAAGCGAGCTGTTGATCGCCCACGTCCGAGTCCATCCGGCGCTCTCGCTCTTCACAGACTTCGAGAACGGCACACATTTCGCGCCGAAAGACGTCCAAGTCCAGTCGGTGAACGATATGCTCGACCAGCTCGTCCCATGGACAGAAGCAATGCAGACGGTCCGCACGAAAGCGGCAGAAGCAACAGAAGCTGCGAACAACTAAGCAGTCGGCCAGCCTTGAAACAGGCTGGCTTTTTTGTGCGCTTTTTGGATGGGTCGTGTAAAGTTGAAAGGGTTGGAAGGTGGGCCATAAGGGCTCGCAGCCTGCATATCGGATGCGGGCTCATGTTGGTGTGCTCCTGTCGGTCGTCTGATTCAAAATGTCGTGCATCATCTGGACGGATGAAAGTTGGCAGGATAGGGAAGAAGAAAAGGACATGTTCATAGAGTTGAAGGAGGAATCGTGATGAAATGGATGATTTATGGGGCGAACGGCTATACGGGCGAACTGATTGCCCGCCAAGCAGTGAAGGAAGGGATGGCACCGGTGCTCGCAGGACGGAGCGCGGAAGCGATTGAACGGCTCGGAGAAGAGCTCGAGTGTGAGACACGTGTGTTCAGTCTGTCGTTCGACCAAGCGAAACAAGAACTGGCCGATATCGATCTCGTGCTACATTGCGCCGGACCGTTCGCTGACACGAGTCAGACGATGGTCGAGGCATGCCTCGCCTCGAAAACGCATTACCTCGATATTACCGGGGAAATCGAGGTGTTCGAATACATCCACTCGAAGAAACGGGTCAAACTCGCGCAAGAAGCCGGCGTGTTATTGTGCTCGGGTGTCGGGTTCGATGTCATCCCGACCGATTGTGTGGCGCGAAAGCTGAAAGAGCTCATGCCGGATGCGACGACCCTGGCTCTCGGGTTCTCGGCTGCTGCGGGCATTTCGCGCGGGACGATGAAAACGGCGATCCGTGGGCTCGGTTCGAGCAGTGCCGAGCGGAAAGACGGGAAACTGTCGCCATTCCCACTCGGGGCGAAACGACGACGGATCGACTTTGGGCGCGGGAAGAAAACGGCGATTGCGATTCCGTGGGGCGACGTCTCGACCGCGTACTACACGACAGGTGTTCCGAACATCACGACGTGGGTCCCCGTACCGCCCGTGTATGCTTATGGGGCGCGCCTGTTGTCGTGGTTCGGGCCGATCCTCGGCAGTGACGCGGTGCAAGGCAAACTGTTGCGTTACGTCGATGAACACGTCAGTGGACCGGATGAGTCCGAGCGCGGGCGTTCCTCGACGTACGTTTGGGGCGAGGCCACAAACGAAGAGGGGCGTAAAGTCATTGTCCGCATCAAGACGGCGAGCACGTATGCCTTCACCGTTTATGGTGCGCTCGAGGTCGTGAAGCGGCTCATCAGCGCGAAGCCGGTCATTCCAGGCAGTTTCACACCGGCGATGTTGTTCGGCTCGCACTTTATCGAAGAGATCGAAGGCTCGTCGTCGTTCGTCGTGGACGAGGTGCGGCTGTAACAGGCGTTGTAACGGAATCACAACATGTTCACGAGCGAAGTGTGCTAAACTCAGAGGAGAGTATAGGGAGGGAATGAGATGAAACGCTTAGAATTAGCCAGACGAATCGAACGCATCAAAGCGGAAGGGACGTCTGCTTATATTCGGCATCGAAAACAGACCCCTCCCTATGAAGGTTCGGAGTTGATTGTCGAAAACAAAGGACACGTCTTCCGGATGGGCAATATGAGTTTCGCGGTCGGCTTCGGATTGAATCGTCCCACGAGTTTTTACGACTTGCACCAGATGGAGAAATGGGTCCGTGGAAAAAACGTATCCCGTCTCCATGTCGAGGTGTGTCCGCTCGCCGATATGTCACTCATCCGGCTCCTGCAGGAACGGAATTACACGCTCGACCACTTTCTAGACGTGTGGTTGCTCGATGTCACGCAATTCGAGACGACGCTGCCGGCCCCGCATCAAGTCGAGCCAGTCGACGCGGATAACGTGAATGAATGGGCCCGGGCCATCGCGGCCGGTTTTGCCGAGGCGGGCTCGGTTCTTCAAGAAACGGTCGACACGGCGAAAGGCTTTTATGCACTCCCTGAAAACAAGGCGTTTCTCGTCCGTGATGGCGAAAAGGCGGTCGCTGGCGGTATTCTCGCCGTCCAAGACGGGATGGGGGAGCTGTTTTTGACGAGCACGATCCCGGCATATCGAGGCAAGGGCTATCAGACGCAACTGATTCTCGAACGCATCGCCCACGCGAAAGCGTCAGGATGCCAGTACGTGACGGTGACGACAAAAGTGGACACCGCTTCGGGACGGAACATGGAACGGTTAGGATTCCAGCCGTTTTATCAAAAAGCCGTGATGAAAAGTCCGATTCTCAAATAAACAGGTCGCCCCGCGGGGCGACCTGTTGGCGTTAAAGTAAAGATTCCGCACCGTCCACGTACACTTCAGAACCGGTGACGTGGCTCGACATGTTGCTTGCGAAAAACAAGACGACGTCCGCGACTTGCTTGGCCGACCCCGACTTGCCGGCGAGCGGTTGATTGCCTTCCGGATACTCGATCGGGATGACGACTTCTTCTAGCAAGGCGTCGTCACGATTCGTCGAGTCATCGATGTTCGTATCGATCGCGCCGGGACAAATCGAATTGACGCGAATGCCGAACTGGGCGAGCTCGGCGGCTGCCATTTTCGCGAATCCGGTCTGTCCGGCCTTCGTCGTCGCATATCCGCTGAAACCGAAGTTTTTAAAATAACGGTTCCCGTTGATCGACGATGTGATGATGATGCTCCCGCCTTGTTCTTTTAAGTGAGGGATGGCGTGTTTCACGGTGACGAACGTGCCTGTCAAATTCGTCTCGACGACGCCGTTCCAATCTTCAAGCGACAGATGCTCGATTGGCGTGATCGTCCCGTTCCGTCCGGCGTTCGCGAAGACGATATCGACGCGGCCGAACCGTTCGACTGTCTGTTCGTACGCTCGTTTCATCTCGTCTTCGTTGGCGACGTCGGCACAGATCCCGATGGCACGTTCCTCGCCGATCAAGCTCGCCAACTGTTCGGCGTCTTCTAGTTTCAAGTCGACGATGGCGACTTTTGCGCCAGCCTGGACGAACCGGATGACCGCCGCCCGCCCGATCCCTGATGCCGCGCCGGTGACGAACGCGACTTTCCCTGACAACAATGTATTTGAAATCATTCAATTCGCTCCTTTCAGCTTCCTGTTCTCATATTCCACCGTTCCGAGAAAACTATGCTCGTTTTGTGAAAAAACGTGCGATTCAATCGGATTGCACGTGAATGGAGACTGCGATGTTCAAATTACCGTCTGGAACAAGCTCGACGATCACACGTTGACCGGTTCGAAGCTGTTGGACGTCATCGGCATCTCCAGTCACTTTCGTCTCTTCATTGATGAGCACCGTCCGTAGTTTCATCTCACTTCCTGAGTTTTCCGTTGTGATCATCAGTTGAGGGATGTTGATTTGCTCGATCGTGCCTTCAATCTGATGGTCGTTCCACGTGCTGATCCAATACACGACCGCTAAAAAAAGTCCGATGAACGCGAGGGCAAAGATGAGTCGAGTTCTCATGAGGCGCCTCCCCTAAGAAAGCCCGGTCTACTGGTGTCTACTACTTATTTACCCTCAATTAGACATTCTATCGGATTGTTTTGACAGGAATTTGTCATTGATCCGCGGAATGTATTGAAGACAACTTGGAGAGCGGAGGCGCTGACGATGATTCTAAGCGGGATGGTCGGTTTAATCTGTGTGGCATTCGTTGCGTTCGGATGGTGGACGATCGGATTTCCACGACGGAGGATGTGGGGAGGCCTGGTCTTGTTAGTGACTACATTTTTATTCGCGCCTTGGCTGCTCGTCATGAGCGGAGAACGATACGGGTTTGACGGCGTCGTTGCAGGCTTGGTCGGCCTGTCGCTCGCCATCGGGGGCGGCTTTTTTTTCACAACGCTCGGTTGGACGGGTCGGGTACGGAAAATCCGCAAAGTGCGGACGCTGTCTGAAGACCCTGATTTGTTCTAAGGATGGGATAGGAGGGATGACATGATTGAATTCATTACCGTCGTCGACGAACGGCGAAAGAAAATTGGACTGAAGCCGCGAGCTGACGTGCACCGTGACGGGGATTGGCACGAGACGTTCCACTGTTGGGTCGTGGAAGGGGAATGACTTTTTTTGCAACGTCGCAGTGACACGAAGCAAGACTTTCCGGGACTGTACGATATTACTGCAGCCGGCCATTTGGCGGCCGGGGAGACAGTCAGGGACGGGGTGCGAGAAATTCGGGAAGAGATCGGGCTTGAGGTGACGCTTGACCAATTGACCGCCTTAGGGGTGTTTGAAGACGTGATTGAGACGGAGACGTTTATCGACCGCGAATTCGCCCATACATACGTCTATTCGTATGCAGGTGAACCGTTCACACTCGATGCGGCCGAGGTCGCTGATCTCGTCACGATCGACCGTGAACGTTTTGCGGCTTTGGTCACCGGGGATGTTGAGGCGGTGGAGGCGACGTCAGTGATGACCGAAGAGACGTCTAATGTGACATGCGCCTCCCTCGTACCGCATCCGACGTCATATTGGAACGACGTCATGACAGGAATCAAGGCGTTTGCGGATGAGCGTCATGATTGATTTTATTTGGCAACTGCTGAACGTCTTGCTCGTTCTGATGATCGGTGGGCTTTTAGTCTGGTGTTTCCGAAAATGAAGAACGTTCAGAGCGCGAGCGACATGATTCGTTGTTCTCCGACCGGTCCTGTGATGCGTCTTCCGGTATCTGAGAAACCGACTTTCTCATAGAGCGCGAAGGCGGCATCATTTTTCAAGTTCACAGATAAGACGACTTCTTGCGTCTTCGGAAACTGCTGGCGAACGTAAGCCGGTAATTGTCGGAGCGCTGCTTTCGCATAGCCGTTTCCTTGGAAAGGGTGATTGATGGAAAAAATCGAGAGCAGCAGTGCGTGTGCGGACTCCGTATAAGTTTGGACTCTTTCCGTATCGTGTAACAGAAAGAAGCCGACCGGACCTTCGGCGACGATGACGATCGGATGAACGCCTTCAGGAAGCGGGGAGTCGATATCGCGAGGAAGGGTCGTATATTTTTCTTGATCGAGCGGTAACGTGAACGCCTCAAGGGCGGGCCAATGGTCATCTTGAAGCGTTTCTAACGTGACGTGGGACATGGTTATTCCTCCTGCTTTAGCCGTTTGTCTTATTATACTGAACGATATAAGGAGAGAAAAAGAGATATGCTGAAACAAGAGGTGTCTTATCAACAGAATCCGCCGGTAGCCGATTTGTATCGGGCCTTTATGGACGGTTTTTCTGATTACATGATTCGTTTTGACATGGACGAGGCCGCATTTGAGGCGATTTTCCTCGTCCGAGATCAAAATCAGCCATCTCGCTCGATCGTGGCGTACGTCGACGGGCGACCGGTCGGTGTCATGTTGAGCGGGATCGCCCATCTAGACGCGGGGTGGGTCACTCGTTGCGGCGGATTGGCCGTGGCACCCGGCTATCGCCGACTCGGGATCGCCCGAGAGTTGATGCGCCGCTTCGATGAGCAAGCAGAAGGGATGCGGCTACTCGAGGTCATTCAAGGAAACGAGCAGGCGTACGACCTGTACGCTAGGCTCGGCTATGACGTCGTGCGTGAGATTGTGTATTATCAATCCGTGCCGACCGAGACGGCGGCGACGCTTGACGTTGTCCCGATCACCGAGCTGTTCGAGCGGGAATATCCGAAAGCCGTGCACCATCCGATTTGGCAACGAGACGTGCGCACGACCCAACAACAGGCGACGCTCGTTCGTGTGACCGAGGAAGGGCGTGAAGGGTCGTTATTGTTCCGGGACAACGTGCTCCTTGATGTGTTCGGTCGCGACGAAGATGCCGTCTGGTTGTTACGGGCCGCGGGTTGTAAGCACCCTGTCCATCTGACGTTCACGTCCGACCGTCCGGCCTTCATCGAGGCGGCCGAAGCGCTCGGATTCGTGAAGGACACGGTCGCCCAGTTCGAGATGGTGAGAAAGGGGGAGACGTGATGGCGAGATTTATACCGGCGTTGATGGTCGTGTTGATTGTCGGCAATTTATTGACGATTCTCGGTCTGACGACGAACTTGGCACCGGTCATCGCGCGGCTATTTTTAATCGGTGGCCCGACGTTGACCGTCCTCGCCGCGGTCAGCATCGTCGTGATCGTATTAAAAACGAAACGAGGCTGAACAGGAGAAATTTTGATGGGCATTATGAGATGGACAGGAATCATCGTGATGAAATCGACATACAAATGAAATGTTTCATATATTGAACTTTTCGGATGTGGGTGCTATATTCGCACATGTAGCTTTTTATTGAGCTAGCGAATGATCCCATTTGGAGGTTTACTATATATATGTTGAAACAATTCATCCTTACAGCAGGCGCAGGTGTGTTCATCTTTAGTGGTGCGCAGTCGGCGTCGGCAAATGAAATCACCCCGGAAAAACTCCTCGAGACGACAAAAACAATCGAACAAACGACAAACCAACTGTCCGAGTCAAAAAAAGTTGTGGCGAAAGCCGAACAACAAATTGAAAAAGTCGAAACAGAAGCAGCGGCCGTTCAAGCGGACATTGATGAAGTGACCGAGCAGATTGAGGCGTATCAGGCTGCGATCGCGCCGGAAGCGGACTCGTTGTTCAAACAAGTACTGTCGACCGTCTTGCCGAGTGCGAAAGCCGAGGCGGCCGAATCTGAAAAGAAGCAACAAGACATCTTAGACCAAAAGGCGACGGCGAAACAGAAGCTCGACGAATTGGCAGCTAAGCAAGCAGAGGTCGAGGCTGCAAAAGAAAAGACGCAGTCGTCTTACGCGGCCGCCTCTGAACAGATGAAGGCGCAGTCGACGAAGTTGAGCGACTTGAAAAAGCAACATGCGGCGATGGCGCCGGACAAGTTCATGATGCCGGCGAACGGTCGGTTGTCACAAGGCTTCGGCCCGGCGAGCGGGCAATTCGGTTATACGTTCCATAACGGCATCGATATCGCCGCGAAAGTCGGCACGCCGGTCTACGCGGCCGCCGATGGGAAAGTGATTGAAGTGAGCGGACGTGGTCCATACGGCAAGCACGTCAAAGTTGAGCACAACATCGATGGTCAGAAATGGACGACCGTTTATGCGCACTTGCATAAGATCGACGTGAAAAAAGGACAGACGGTCCGCCAAGCCGAAGGCATCGGCCAAATCGGTAACACTGGCAACTCGTCTGGTCCGCATTTGCATTTTGAAGTGCACAAAGGCGCCTACTCGTTCTCGCCAAGTTCGGCGGGGAACACGGTTGATCCGATGAAGGTCGCACAACTACTTGGCGGTGCTTCAGCCGTCAAAGCCACTTACTGACGCAACGAATGTTGCGTCTTTTTTTACGCAAAAAAAGCCGCGCGGGGCGGCTTTACCTCATTCTCTTGTCGGATCATGGTTTCCTTCGCTGTCAGCGATCGTATCGGAGCTCCCGAAGTCCTCGACTTGGCTGAACGCATCCGTGCTTTGGTTAATATCGTCACTGCCATCGAGTTGTTTTCGACGTGCCGTTTCCGATGGGTCGAGGACGTCCTCCTCGACCGGACGTTCCTGATCGGTTTTGTGTTCTTCCGCTTCTTGTTCGCGGGCGTGCTCGATACAAAGCGTCGTTTCCGGGATGATTTCGAGACGGTCGATCTCAATCTCTTCACCACACACTTCACATTTTCCGTACGTGCCGTTCTCGATGGTGAGGAGTGCTTTATCGACGTCGGTCAAGAACTCCTCATCGAGTTCGGTCAACGCCTGGTCGCGCTCACGGAGGAACAACTCTTCCCCAGAGTCGGCCGGATGGTTGTCGTAATGTGACAATTCCCCTTCATCGTACACTTCTTCCCGGTTTTCCATGTATCCTTCTGTCTTCGCTTTTTCTTTTAACAACCGTTCTTTGAACGTTTTGATTTGGTCTTGTGTCAACATAGTTTCACACTCCAGTTCTGATTTCATTAGTAATAGCATTTCCCATTTTATGATGCGACAAACCATCTCATCCGGCTTCCGGCTGTAAACAGAAGCAAGAACGGGTATGATAATGAAAGAAGAAGTCGCGGCAAATCACAAAAGGAGGGACATCATGAGACGAGTAGAAGTTGTACCGTACGACCCGACGTGGGTAGCTCGATTCGAAGAAGAGGCAGGTCGATTGAGCCGGCTTTTTGAAGGGACGGTGCTGGCGATTCATCATATCGGCAGCACGTCGGTGCCAGGTCTCGAGGCGAAGCCGATCATCGACATCATGCCCGTCGTTCGAGCGATTGAGCAAGTCGATGAACTGTCTGGGCATATGGAGGCGCTCGGCTACCGGAGCTTCGGTGAACACGGCATCCCAAGACGACGCTTTTTTGCGAAAGGTGACGACGTGCGGACGTTTCACGTCCACGTTTTCGAGGCGGGCGATGATGGTGTGACCCGTCATTTGGCGTTTCGTGAATATTTAAAAGCGTTCCCGGACGTGCGTGCCGAATATGGTGACTTGAAGCGAACGCTCGCTGAGCAGCACCCGACCGATATCGAGAGCTACATTCAAGGGAAGCAGGAGTGGGTGTCGGAGACGGAACGTGTCGCCACGATTTGGTATATGGCCGAACAAACAAAGTGAAACGTTTTGCATCGATTCAACGTATAAGAAAGTAACAACGAAAGGAAGTGAATCGATGAAACGATTTCTTGGGAAATGCATCGAGTATGCGTGCGTAGGCGTGTTGTTTGTCGGCTTTTATTTTGGGATCAGCTTTTTGATCGATACGTTTGAGTTAGGGAATAAACAGGCGCTCGTCTTTCTCGGAATGGCGTTCATCGCATTCCCGCTCTCCTTGCTCGGCGGCTATATGCTCGCCCGTCCAATCCAGCATCGTCTTCATGGGAAACCGGGCGGGTCAAAACGGCACGAGCTACGCGGCAACGAGAAGCCGCACGGGGTGACGGAAGACCGCAACTCTCCATATGGAGGCAATGGGGGATGATGCGATTTCTACAAACGAGAGACGCGGATTTGATTGCGACGTTGAATCGCCCCATTCATGAACACCACCTTCAGCTGATGCCGAGCTTTTTTGCTCCTTACGATCATTCGCGAATTCGTGACACGATTGCTGATACGATGAAGCAAAACGGACATCATTTTATTATCGGCAAATTTGAGGAGGAACCAATCGGATATGTTTGGTTTGAAGAGATAGTGAGTAAAGGTACTGCGTTTCGTCAACAAATACGCACGCTATATGTCAGACAAATCAGCATCTTGCCAACTCACAGGCGGAACGGATTCGGCCGACAAATGATGGAATATGTGGAACAGTGGGCACATGCTCATGATTTTGCCTCCATCGAGCTAGATTATTGGGTCGCGAATAAAGAGGCGTCTAGATTTTATGACCAAATGGGGTTTCAGGCGAAACGTCAAATTGTCACGAAACACTTGCGAGATAATTAGAAGTTGTCGCTATGACGAGCAGTTCAGAAAACAGAGAAGGTAGGGGTTTGATGGAAACGGTTATTTTAGTGATTGGAGTCATCGGAACGATTTCATTGATGCTCTTCATGTCGAACCAGTGGATGGGGTATGAAAAAGGAAATATCGTCATGACGCTCGATGAGCACTATACGAACTTGAATGAGTACGTCCCAGCAATCTTGACGAAGTTATATGAAGATGGGAAGTCCGCGCATTATTTGGGCGACCGAAAGTTTGAAGTGGACGGGAAACGCTACGTCCTCTTCGAGCGGACCGTGCCAATCGGACGCATCCCGACACAGCAAACGGTATTGAAGCCGGACAAACAATGAGCCACGCATCGCGCGTGGCTCACAGATTGTTGACTAACAGAATGTTTTCGCTCCTCCTCTTGGCGCCTCCGCTTTCCTAGGGGCGAGCAGGGAGCCGCATCGCGACGTTGTCGCTGCTGGGTCTCCCTCCGCTCGCTGATCCCTCAGGAGTCTCCGGCGCCGTCGGATGAGCGTCGCGAGAGGCCGCCCCTGGGTGGCCTCTCGTCTTTTTCTGAGGCCTCGACGGCCGATAGAAAAAGCCCCCAATGCGGGCTAAAACCTCGAAAAGCGGGAACTGGTATGTATGGATCGTCACCGCCTCCGAACAGGAAGGGGAATCATCATGTACCGAGCCCATATCGCCAAACGCCATGAACCAATCCGCACCGACGCCTCGCTGGACCAACTGGTCCCGAAAGACCACCTC
>WPCK01004723.1_pt1 | contig 36175 bp, 28 predicted proteins | sample 5399851 | NCBI WGS metagenome assembly WPCK01 (sample SAMN12869471, study PRJNA574797) | sludge metagenome | isolation source: wastewater treatment of pH11 | place: China:Beijing | collected 2019-05-20
CTTGTTCCTTGAACTCGTCTGTGAACGTGCGGGCTGCTCTTGCTGCTCTTTTGGTCATGTCTGGTACTCTCCTCATATGGATAATTTGTTTCAGTCTAATCGACCTCCACATTTATGTCCAACTCAGTGTAGACCATCCACCGCCGTTCTCGCCGCAGGCCGAACAGACCTGGGTCGAGGCGAACCACGGGTCGGCCTTGACGAGCGTCCGGCCATGGAATCGCGCCTTATATTCCAGTTGGCGGACGAACTCGCCCCATCCGGCGTCCCCGATCGACTTCGAGAGGCGGCGGTCCTGCATCATCTCCCTCGTTCGAAGCGTCTCGACCACGACGACTTGGTTCTCGTCGACGATGCGTCGCGACAGCTTGTGGAGGAAGTCGTGCCGTCGGTTCTTGACCTGCTCGTGTCTCTTCGCGAGGAGGAGCCGCGCCTTCTCGCGGTTTCGGCTGCCGGGCTTCTTGCGGGCGAGCGCGCGTTGCGCCCGCTTGAGCCGCGCCTCGGCCTTCCGCAGGTTGCGCGGGTTCGGGATCTTCTCCGTGACGAGGTCGTCGTTCGTCATGGTGGCGAGGTGCTCCAGGCCGAGGTCGATCCCGATCTTATGTTCTGCCGGGACCCACGGCTCGTCGGCCTGCTCGACGAGGAGCGACACGAAGAACCTGCCCGTCCGTGTCATCGACACGGTCGCGGAGCGGATTTCCCCGTCGAAGCCGCGGTGCTGTGTGAACCGGATGAACCCGACCTTCGGCAGACGGACTTTTCCCGCCTCGCACAGGAACGGGAACAGCGGCTTGTAGGAGGCCGGCGTCGGCGGTTTCCGCCTCGGTCCGCCGCTCGCCTTCGCCTCCTCGTGGATGGTGATGTGGTCCTCGAGCAGCTTGTTGTAGATGAAGCGGGCACAGCCGATCGTCTTGATCCGGAACTCGGCCTGTGCCGCGGTCGGGTGGAGCCGGTATTTGTAGCCCTTCAGCATGTCCGCTCCTCCTTTGCCCGGTGTCGGGATGATTCTCGTCCCATACCGATACCCGCGGAAGGGGCGAGGAAATCTGACGGAATCACGAACTTTTGTTCGCTTTTCTGTCACAACGGTGGGCAAAGGCGTCGGGGACCGGCGATTCATCTCCCACCTACGCTGGGCCATGCCCTGAGACGCTTAGAGGTGGGAGAATTCTCGCCTAAATCAGTTAAAAACAACCTTGTTCGAAAATCGATCAAGGTTGTTGCATCGTATCAATTAGTTGTTGATTAAATTCGACTCGATCTACACCTTTATGAAGACGAGCATGACAGTTCGGACACACCGCTACGACTTGATCGGGTCGTGATAAACCATCATCGGATTCTTTATAGAGAGAGTGGAGCTCGAGGTAAGGCCCTTCTTCCGTTTCAAACGGGGCCGGTTGCCCACAGGCTTCACAGCTATTATTCGCACGAGCGAGCACGTAATAATGAAGCGCTGCTGTTTGCTCACGGACTTGTAACTTTCGCGCGGCCATACTTAAGCCAGTAGCTCGTTTTGGGTCACGTGATGCAACTTCTTCTAACTCTTCAATCGGTTTATAGCGCATCGCCGATGAAAATTGGTGAGCATCTTCTTGAATCACGTGTAGTGGTTCAAATGCAAAGACGATCACTTCTCGTTGATTATGGTACTTATCAATTCCAAATTGAATATCAAAGCCAATTAAGATGAGTTGATCGACAAAGCGATAAGTTCCTCGTCCGAGTGATTCGAATAAATAAACATCTTCGCCGTTCTCGACATGGTTGAGGAGTGCTTTGTTTCCGAAAGAAAACGATTGATTACCTTCTTGTCCTTCACCACTGTAATAGTAGAGACCGTCATCCTCATTCCAACCGTTCTTATAGCCAAACTCTTCGTCCATCCCGCTATCGAACATAAAGATCAATTTATGTTTATTTGGTGTACTAATTCCTCGTTGTCGACTTCCGCCGTAACGATCGTGAAGTTCAGAGCGTTTGTACAACTTGTTTTTTTCGAACAGCATATGACACCTCATTTCCAAGAATTCCTTATACGGTAAATTGTATCATGTCTCCATTCGAATAATTGAAAAAGACAGAGGTCGCCCTCTGTCTTTCACTTATTCCGCCATCAACGCACATACCGCGTTCGAATAGGCGACCGGGTCTTCAATCGGCAGCCCTTCAATGAGGAGCGCTTGTTGATAAAGCAAATCGGTATACTGTTTCGCCTTCGCCTCGTCCTCTTTGTAGACGCGCTGTAACGTCTGGAAAATGGCGTGGTCGGCGTTCACTTCGAGTACTTTCTCGGCTTTCATGCCGCCGCCGTTTGGCATCGCGTTCAAAATCTTTTCCATCTCGATCGAGACGTCACCGGCAACCGTCAAGCAGACCGGGTGTGACTTGAGTCGTGTCGACGCGCGAACTTCTTTGACGCGGTCGCCGAGTTCCTGCTTCATGAAGGCGAACAAGTCTTTGTTGTCGTCGTTCAGTGAATTGGCCTCGGCATCATCGAGACCGAGGTCACCGCTCGCGATCGATTTGAACTCTTTGTCGTCATACGACTGGAGCATCTTGATGGCGAACTCGTCGATCTCTTCTGTGAAGTAGAGGATCTCGAACCCTTCTTCTTTCAAGCGTTCCGCTTGCGGTAAGAGGTCGATGCGGTGAATCGATTCACCTGTCGCGTAGTAGATGTACTTCTGGTCTTCTTTCATGCGCGCGACGTACTCATTGAGCGTGACGAGCTTCTTCTCGTTCGACGAGTGGAACAAGAGCAAGTCTTTTAAGTCCTCTTTGGCGGCCCCGAACTGGTCGTAGACGCCGAACTTGATTTGACGGCCGAACGATTCGAAGAACTTCTCGTAGTCCTCACGCTCGTCACGGAGCATCTTCTCGAGCATGCCTTTGATTTTCGACTTCACGTTCTTGGCGATAACGCGCAGCTGGCGGTCTTGCTGGAGCATCTCCCGGGAAATGTTGAGCGATAAGTCTTCCGAGTCGACCATCCCTTTGACGAAACCGAAATAGTCCGGGAGCAGATCAGGCGACTTCTCCATGATCAAGACGCCGTTCGAATACAGCTCGAGCCCTTTCTCGAACTCTTTCGTGTAATAGTCGAACGGAACCGTCGAGGGGATGTAGAGGATCGACTGGTACCGGATTGTGCCGTCGACGTTCAAGTGGAGGTGCTTGAGCGGCTCGTCGAAACCGTAGCGCTTCTCATGATAGAACGCCTTGTAGTCCTCGTCCGAAAGCTCGCTCTTCCGTTTGCGCCAAATCGGAACCATGCTGTTGACCGTCTCTTCTTCGACGTAATCTTCGTATTCTTCCGAGCCGTCTTTTTGACGGTGTTTCGTCACGTCGAGCTTGATCGGGTAACGGATGAAATCCGAGTGTTTCTTGATGAGTGAACGAATCTCGTATTCTTCGAGGAACGTCGAATACGTCTCGTCGTCCGTGTCGGCTTTCACGTGTAACGTGATTTCGGTCCCGACGTCGGACTTGTCCGTCGGCTCGATCGTATAGCCGTCCGTGCCTTCTGATTCCCACAAGTAGCCTTGATCGCTGTCGACCGAGCGAGTGCGTACCGTCACGCGGTCGGCGACCATGAACGCTGAGTAGAAACCGACCCCGAACTGGCCGATGAGGCTATGGTCTTCTTCCATTTTCGTTGCCTGTTTCATCGCGAGCGAGCCGCTCTTGGCGATGATCCCGAGGTTCGACTCGAGTTCTTCCGCCGTCATCCCGATTCCTGTGTCGCGGATGGTGATCGTCCGGGCGTCTTTGTCGAGCTCGACTTTGACGAAGTAGTCGTCCTTGTTGAAGTCGAGTGCCTCGTCCGAGAGGGCGCGGTAATACATCTTGTCGATGGCGTCACTCGCGTTCGAGATGAGCTCACGGAGGAAGATGTCCTTATGCGTATAGATTGAGTGGACCATCAACTCTAAAATTCGTTTCGATTCGGCTTGAAACTGTTTTTTTGTCATGATCGTTCTCCTTTATGCGTTCGATTTTGGCACTCTGTATATAAGAGTGCTAACACTATTGATTATCCTAATTTTTAGAAAGATGTCAACCCGCATCAAACAAAAGATTGACGCGGCGCGCGGAAACGGTTATTGTTGAGTACATGCGATGAGCTGGTCTATGTAAGACGGCGGACATTCCTTTTAGGAGCACGTTGTGGAGCGTGGTTCGACGCGGTAGACTTTTCGAGAGCACCTCTAGTGAGAGGTGCTCATTTTTTGTATATGGGGGATGACCATGAAGCTACATACCATCCATCACGTGGCGATTATCGCCACGAACTATGAACAGGCGAAACGGTTCTATGTCGACATCCTCGGATTCGACGTCATCCGCGAACATCATCGACCGGATAAAGGCGACCATAAGATCGACTTGCATCTTGGTGCCAATGAGCTCGAACTGTTCATCAAACCGGATAGCCCGAAGCGACCGAGCTTCCCTGAGGCGTGCGGGCTGCGCCATCTCGCCTTCAAGGTCGACGACATCGAGGCGGTCGTCGCAGAACTGAGTGCGCATGGCGTCACGACGGAACCGATTCGTCGTAACACGTTCACGGGCGAGAAGATGACGTTCTTCTTCGACCCGGACGGTCTGCCGCTCGAATTGCACGAATAAACCCCTTCAGCCGAAGGGGTTTTTATTATGGCCGTACATAAGCGAGGAGCATCTCTTTTAACACCCGCTGCTGGATGAACGGTTCGATGTCCTCTTCTAAGTAGCTGATGTGCGACTTTAAGATGATATTGTTGCCAAACGTCCCGAACGCGTTGATGATCGTGACGACAGTCGCTTTCACGTCGAGGTTGCCTCGAAGCGACCCGTCCGTCTTGCCGTCTTCGATGAGCGGTTCGAGCGTCTTCATGATCTCACGTTGCAATTCTATATAGTCGTCGATGTCCGGTAACGGACTCGTGACGAACGAGGCATAGCTTTCGAACGCCTCACGGAAGCGGGAATGGTTCGTCTGTTTCATCTGTTGCTCGAGCAAGTAATCAAGGATCGCCTCGAGTCGCGTGTAGGCGTCGCCAGACGTTGCCGTCAGTTGTTTGAATGTTTCAAGTGTCGGGGCCAAGTTGCGTACAGCCGCAGCGACGATCAGTTGGTCTTTCTTAGGGAAGTAGCGGAACAGCGTCGCGACGCCGATTTCGGCCGCATCGGCGATATCCTGCATTTGCACCCGTTCAAAACCGTCCTTTAAAAATAGGAGTTCGGCTTGCTCGATGATACGATTCAATCGTTCTTCTTTGTTTTGTTGTCGTTTGTTCATACGATCACCTCTTTGTTGTGTAGCTATTATACCGTGTCCAGGCAATTTCGTTGAGATTCAAATGTGCACCGACTAATATAGTGATAGTTAGACTATCAAATTAAAGATTGGGGATATTCACATGCGTTTACGAGGGAAAGTTGCGGTCATCACAGGGGCAGGTAGCGGTATGGGCGAATCGACGGCCAAGCTGTTCGCGAAAGAAGGGGCAACGGTCGTCGCGACTGATATCAATCTAGAGGCAGTGCAAACTGTCGTCGAGGCGATTCGGGCAGCTGACGGGGAGGCACTGGCGATTCAACACGACGTGACGTCACGTACGGATTGGGAGAACGTCTATGACGAAGTACAGGCGACATGCGGGAAGCTCGATATCCTCGTTAATAACGCCGGCATTTCCCTCGCGAAACCGTTCTTGGAACAGACGGAGGAAGACTGGGCCCGGACGTACCGGATCAACATCGATGGTGTCATGCTCGGGACGCAATATGCCATCCCGCTCATGGAAGCGAACGGTGGCGGCTCGATTGTCAACATCTCATCGATTTCGGCGCTCACAGGCATGGCCGGTGCGGGTGCCTATACGGCTTCAAAAGGCGCGGTTCGTTCTCTCACGAAAGCAGCGGCCGTGGATTATGGGAAGCAAAACATTCGGGCGAACTCGGTGCACCCGGGCTATATCGTGACGCCGATGAGCGCACCGCACATGGAGCATCCGGATTATAAACAACATTTCTTGAATCAAATCGCTTTGCCGCATCTCGGTCAGGCCGATGAAGTGGCGGCAGCCGTTCTCTTCCTCGCGTCAGATGAGGCGAACCATATCACCGGCATCGAACTTCCGGTCGACGGGGGCGTCACGGCGAAATAATAGGATTGGGGATTTAGTTCTTACAAGGACTAAATCCTTTTTTGCCTTTCGTGTGTAGCAACTCTTATACTGACTAGAGGATACGTTCACGATCAAGGAGGGGTTGGATGAATTGGTATTTAGATGACGTGCGCGAGATGCACGAGGCTGCACCGTATACGTTTTACATCCCGAGCGAAGAAGTGCTCCGTCAATTGAAAGTCGGTGACTTCGTAAAATTGATTTTCACGAACGAAGAGGCTTCGTCTGATGGCTATCGGGGTGAACGGATGTGGGTGAAAATCACAGCCATTCATGGCAATCAGTTTGAGGGTGTGCTCGACAATGAGCCATATTACTTACCAATCGAAGTCGGCACAGAACTTTCATTCGGGATGGAGCACATTTGTCAGACCGAGTATGATGAGCCAGACGGGGATAAATGGGATTATTATACGGATACGTTCGTGATTATCAGTGCGGACGTGTTGGAACGAGAAGAGTTTCATTTCATGTTGCGGGACGAGCCTGACGAGGAAGGGGATCCAGAATGGTCTTTCTTGAGCGGGTATGAGGATGATGCATATTTAAGTGATACCGAGAATTTTCTCATCGTGTCGATTGGAGTCGTGTTGAATATGGATGACTCCATCCTACCAATTCTCCAACAACCCCCGCTTTGTGCATACGAACGGGATGAGGAAGGAACGTTTCAAGAAATCCAAGACTACGATTGGGATGGCTATTTGAACGGCTAACAAAAAGGAGCGCCAGGCTCCTTTTTGTCTACTCTAAAATCCCGACGAGTTCCATGACGAGCAGGACGAACAGTCCCGAACCGAGGACGGCGGCGAAAAACACGAGCACGGCGTACTCTTTTTGTTTCAGGATGGCCCACCAACCGGTCACGAACGCCCCGAGTCCTAGCGCCGAAAACGTGGTCATGTAGCTGAGTCGAAGCATGTGTGCCGTCGTATCACTCCATAATGTCGATGTGAACGTCGTATCGAAGTTATCGAGCAACAGGAACGGCACGTACATGGCGAGGAACAAGCCGATGAGCAGGATGGACCACTTTCCGACCGAGGTGCGGGGAAACAAGGCGCCATTCATGACGATTCACCTCTTTTCCGTGCAACATCATCTGTACCTTATTTATTCCCGTTTTTAAACGAAACGATGAGTCGATTCACTGAATTGTCATGGTATAGTCAGAAAAAAGAGGTGATGGTATGGTGCGTCAATTTGAGATGGAACGAATTTGGATGGATGAGACCGAGCTGTTTTACCAAGTCAGACTCCAGCTCCACGCCTCCGTCTGTTCGAGCAGTCAAGATGTGTATATGCAGGACGAAATGCTTCAAGAATTGGTCGATGCGGTATCTCGATTCAACGACGCCTGGGGAAAAGTCTCCGTAGTCTGGCAACCGATGGGCGAAGATTCGGAGGACTTACGAATAAAGCTTACCTTCACGTTGATTGATCGGACCGGGACAATCCAAATCGACGTCCACATCCATGATGAGTGGCAACACGACCCGTTCGACCATTTCCATGCGGACTTCAAGTTCCGAACGACGATGGGCCAGCTCGATGACTTGAGCAACCAACTTAAACGTTTCATCCGTCGTGAGATTGATCATATCGAATCACTTCGGCCCGAATAAAAGTAGCCTGAGACATCTCAGGCTACTTTTTAGTACCATTCTTTCGGTTCGTAATTCAATTCGCGGAACAACTGCTCGCGCTCTTTCTTCGAGAGATCGCGCCACTGTCCGGGCGGGAGTTTGCCGAGCGTGATGTTCATGACACGGACACGTTGAAGGCGATACACCTCGTAGCCGAGCTCTTCACACATGCGGCGGATTTGGCGGTTCAGTCCTTGCGTGAGCGTGATGTTGAAGTCGAACTTCGACAGTTGGTGCACTTTACACGGCAACGTCTTCTGGCCGAGGATTTTGACGCCGGCTTCCATCTGCTCGACGAATTCCGGTGTGATCGGTTTGTCGACCGAGACGATATACTCTTTCTCATGCTCGCCCTCTGCGCGAAGGATCTCATTGACGATATCCCCGTCGTTCGTCATCAAGATAAGCCCTTCCGAATCTTTATCGAGGCGACCGATGTTGAAGATGCGGAGCGGGTGGTTGACGAGGTCGACCAAGTTCCCTTTTACTTTCTTCTCGGTCGTGCTCGTGATGCCGACCGGCTTATGGACGGCGATATAGACGTTGTTGCGGGCGACACGGGCGACCGATCCGTTGACGAGCACTTCATCCCCGGGCTTCACTTGGTCGCCGATTTTCGCTTTCTTTCCGTTGATGGTGACGCGTCCCTCTTCGACGAGACGGTCGGCTTGGCGACGGGACGCCTTGCCGGATTCACTGATGAATTTATTGATACGCATCGATTCACGTCCTTTACTTGGCTTCGTCCTCTCACTATAACGTATTTTACATATGGCTGAAAGCGGGAAACGAACGGAGAGAAAGGATGTGACACGATGGAGACGGCACGAGATCTATTAAAAGACGCGATTCGGTTTCAAGAATGGCTCATGACGTCGTCCTTTCAAGAGGAGCTGATCGATGGGGCATCGCCAATTCTCTGGTATGGTAGGCCAGGTCAAAATCAATGGCTAACCATCGGGACGAATCCATCGCGAGGCGAGTTTTTTGAACGGAACGGCACCGTCAGAAGAGGGGACGCGCAGAAGTTCTATTGGCGTGGCCGATTCTTTGAGACGTATCGACAGGACGAAACGGCGCTCGAGGCGACACTCGACTACGCAGCGTCCTATTTCGAGGCCGAACGGGCGACGACGAGCTGGTTCGGCAAGCCGGGCGGGGCGAAGCTTGAAGCGCTCCTTGAAGGGATGGACCGATCATTTTACGACGGGTCCGCCATTCATATCGATTTTTTCAAATACGCGACATATCGACAAATGGGACAGATTCGAGACGGGCGTCGCTGGATGGAACATCCCGATTCGCTTGCACTCCTAGAACGGACGATTCGTCACATCCGACCAGAACGTATACTCGTGCTCGGTCGCGACAACTGCGTGGCCATGAGAGGATTTACCGAAAAACGGACAATTGCAGACTATCCGAGCGCGGTCTACGAGCTCGGCTTTCACCTAGCGGGCATTCCGATGGTCGGCCTGCACTTCAAACCGTCCGAAGTGTTCGTCGGCCTCGGAAACGGCGTCGACTTGAACGGGTTGCATCACGGGTCGTACGCGAAGCGGGAGCATTTGCTGCGAATCGGGGCATACTTACGTCACGAGATGGACCGATTCTTTTCACAACGCCTCATTTAGCGGGCGGGTGGACGCGCGTGATGCTGCCCCAAAAGTTGAACTCGTTGAAATCGATGTAACGGATATCTTCGGATCGGTTGTCGAGCACCTCGAGCAAGACGACGTCAGCGTAGCCGGGCTTTTTATAGATGATATAGCCGATCCCCGTGACCGAATGATTTTTATAGAACCCGTTCGCCATGTTCAAGATGAACGGACGATTGGCGAGGAGCTCGCGCTCGAACGTCGACCATTTCCATAAATAGCGGGAACTGCCCCGCCCGGTGTAGCCGTATCGTTCCCACAGTTTCGTCACGATCGTACCGATACGCGTTGGCGGTGTACCTTTCTCGTCTTTGAACTGATGTCCGACGGCGATGTCGCGGGCATCTTGTTGGATCACGAACACGTCCTCGGGGATGTTGGGATAACCGTGGTCCCGGTAATAGCGGAAGATTGCCGTGATCGAGGTAAGGGTGCAGTTATTTTTCCCGCCGTTGAACGTGCGTTGCAACAGAGCCGGTACCCCATCGATTCGTTTCTCTTCTTTCACGGTCCAATGGCCGTGATAACGGTCATCTACATAAACTTGTGGGTTAACGATGCCTGCATAGCCTTTCTTTGCGGTTTCCAATTGTCCGGCAAAGTGCTCTTCCACGGTCAATCCCTCCTTTTCTTTCATTATATAAACAACGCCTCTTCCCAGGAAATACGAGAAGAGGCGTTCTGTCGTCAAAAGACCAAATGGGCGATCCCGACGATGATCGGGAGCGTGATGAACGTCCGGAGCAAGAAGATGAGGACGAGGTCGACGAATGAGATCGGAAGTTTTGAACCGAGGAGCAATCCACCGACTTCCGACATGAAGATAAGCTGTGTGACCGAAACGGTCGCGATGATGAAACGAGTCATCTCGCTCTCGATGCCGCTGCCGAGGACGGCCGGCAAGAACATATCGGCGAAACCGACGACCATCGTCTGGGCGGCGGCTTCCGCTTCCGGTACTTGGAGCAACATCAAAATCGGTTCGAACGGTTTACCGAGAATCGTGAAGAGCGGCGTATACTCCGCGATGACGAGTGCGATCGTTCCGACGGCCATGACGATCGGCAAGATGCCAAGCCACATGTCGAGCACGTTTTGGAAACCGTCTTTCAGCGTGGCGATGAAGCTCTTGCTTGAGCGGGACTTGAGCAACGCTTGACGAAGTGCCCATTTTGGCATCGAGACGTTTGCCGGGACAGGCTCTTCCGGTTTCAGCTCGGTCTCTTCGTAAGGTGTGTCCGCCTTCTTCGACAATGGATAGATACGCGGCATGATGAGCGCTGCGACGACACCGGATACGACGATGGCGCCGTAATACTGCAAGAAGTAGGCGTCGAGTTCCATGTACGACAAGATGACGATCGTGAACGTGATCGAGACGACCGAGAACGTCGTGGCGATGACGGCGGCTTCCCGCTTCGTATAGTAGCCGTTCTCATATTGTTTCGTCGTCAACAGGATCCCGATCGTCGCATCCCCGACCCAAGACGCGAGCGAGTCGAGCGAAGCGCGGCCCGGCAGTTTGAAGAGCGGGCGCATCACTTTGATAAGCATCGTCCCAACGAACTCGAGCAGACCGAAGTTCAAAAGGAGCGGGAGCAACATCCCGGCCAATAAGAATGTCGCGAACAAGATAGGAATCAAGTCATACAGCAATAGTCCGCCCGTGTATTCGGATGTGATCATCTCCGGACCGATGACGAGCAGCGTCATCACCCCGGCGATGAAGCCGACGACCCGCATCCCGAACCAGAACGGTGTGATGTTTAACAATGAATTGAAGTGCGGCCGTTCGAGGACGAACGCCGGTTTGGCCATATACGTCCAAAGTGAACCGAGCACCGAGATGCCCATCATGATGACGGCGAGTGTCGGTACGACACCGCCGATCAAGTCAATCAGCTGATTGGATAAGAAGGCGACCGGGATGGTGAAGCCGTCATCGGTCGGGATCGGCACGATGAAGAACATGAGACCGATCAAAGATGGAATTAAAAATTTCAAAAAATCATTGGACGTGAATGACGAGGTTCCGTCCTGGCCAGGCCTGTTTGGTGGCTGATTCATGTTGTTTACCCCTTTTCCCCGAGAGTATTGTGGGCCGCTCACGTGTCCCCATCACGCGTTCGGCGACTTGCTATGAAGGAATAACGTCTTCTCATTCATTATAGAGAAGGGGAAGCTGCACAAGCAATAACTCGTTGCAATTTTCTGAAAAAAGAACGTTGTCTTTTTGAGCGTCCGACTCGTATTCTTTTCCACACTTTAGTATGATGACGGCGAGTCTTACAAATTCGAGATATTCACCATATATACTATAGAAGTGGAGAGATGGACATGAGATTAAGTGTACTCGATCAAGCACCGGTCACGTCCGGGCATACGTCAGAACATGCCCTAGAAAGCGCGGTCGAGCTCGCGCAAGTAGCAGAAGAGCTCGGTTATCACCGGATGTGGATGGCCGAACATCACGGCGGCATGTCGTTTGCGAGTTCGGCACCGGAAGTGATCAGCGCCTATATCGCGGCCAAGACGGAGCGGATTCGGATCGGTTCGGGCGGAATCATGATGATGCATTACTCACCGCTCAAGATGGCCGAAGTGTTCAAGACGTTGAGTGCGCTCGCGCCAGGACGCATCGACTTTGGCGTCGGACGGGCGCCGGGTGGAGATGCCAACGCCATCTACGCCATGTCGCAAGGCCAGAAGCCGATGATGGACGGGCTATACGAAAAACTTGAGACGACGCTTCAGCTCATCAACGACGAGACGCCGGAAGAGCGCTGGTATAAACACACACCGGCTGCGCCGACCGGTGTGATTCGTCCTGAGGCTTGGCTGCTCGGGTCGAGCGGGAACAGTGCCGTCCAAGCCGGGCGGATGGGCGTCGGCTATTCGTTCGCCCAATTCTTCAACGGAGAATTGAGCACCGATGCACTGGATGCGTACCGGCACAATTTCCGTCCGTCGGCGTTCATGGAGAAACCGGACATCAACGTGACGTATCTCGTCACGACGGCCGAGACGGAGGAAGAAGCGGAATATTTGGCCCGTCCGTCTGACCTGTCCCGCTTGTTCTTGATGCGCGGTCAGCTTCGTCAACTGTTAAGTCCGGAGGCGGCGCACGAGTATCCGCTCACCGAAGTCGACAAAATTCACATCGCCAACAACCGGGCGATTCACCTCGTCGGGACGCCGAAGCAGATCGCGACTCAGCTTCAAGAAGAAGCGGAGCGCTATGGATTCGATGAGGCGATGATTTGCAGCATTCAACACCAACAGTCCGACCGGTTGAACGTCTACCGCCTGCTCGCGAACGAATTACTCTGACGAAACGCTCCTTCTCACATCGGGAAGGAGCGTTTTGAGTTAGCGGAACAGTTGCATGAGCACGAACAAAGCGACGAGCCCCCCGAGCGACGCGGTGAAAAAGACGGCGACCGAACGCTCTTGATTGCGAAGGATCGTGTACAAACCGACGACGAAAGCGCCGAGTGCGGCAGCTAAAGCCGCCATCGACACGATGGTCGCCCACGTGTTGTCGAAAAGCGCATTGAAGTTGAACGGTTGGCCTGACTGGACGATGAGGGCAGAGGCGATCAAGAGAAGAAACACGGCGAGCAACAATCCGACCGACCATTTGCCGGGACGGGTCTGTGGATAGACGTTTCGACTGAGCATGATGGTTCACCTCGCTTCAGGACTAGATTCATTACTCTTTACCCGATTTTCGGGGAAAACGTTGAAAAACGTTTCCCCTTTTTTGAAATGGTTTTGTGAACAAAACGAGTTAAAAGTTCTACACTAGAGGAAACAGACATTGCTTGGAGGTACAGTATGCAACAGATGAAGGCCGACCCGCATTATTTATTCGATGTATTCGTTCGTTTGTATCGCATGGTCTTTTTAATGGAAGTGACGCCAGTCGGATATCGTTATGTCCGTGTCAGTGAGCAAGGGAAGCTCGCCTCGATGCTACCAGACGATGTGGCCGGCAGCTACTTGCACGAGATGTACCCGGCCGACGTCGCGGATGAACTGATCGCGCAATACGATGCGGTGACCGTCACACGTGAACCGGTTTATTTCATGTCGAAGATGAACATCGATTCGAACACGGCCCGTTTCGCCTCATCTGTCCTCATGCCGCTCGAAGACATACACGGCGAGGTTCGTTACGTCCTCGGTTTGACGACCGATTTGTCGGAAGAAGCGGAGATGAAGCTATTGTCGAGTATCGAGCACATCGATTATTTGACGGGAATGCCGAACTTGATGAAAGTGAAGCTCGAGCTCGAGAAACTGTTCACACAGGAGAACGGACGTGAACTGACGAGCATCATCCGGCTTCATATCAACCGCTTCAAAATCGTGCTCTCGCTCCAAGGGATTGAACAGTCGCATCAACTCATCAAAGACATGACACGCCGTCTGTCGGATATGCTGCCCGTAGGATCGATCATCGGGCGGGTCGACGGGGAAGACTTCATCGTCGTGCTGCCGCACACGCCGATTGAGACGGCTTACCATCACGGAGAGCGTTTGCTCGCCGCCATCGCGGACTACACGTACGAGGTGGCCGAGACCGAGTTCGCGCTTTCAGGTTGCATCGGGCTCAGTGCCGGATATGAGAATGCCGACCGTGTGATCATGAACGCGTCGACGGCACTGCTTGAGGCGAGACAAGCAGGCAAACAAATGATTCGGGTGTATGAGAAAGACGATTACGTCCAACATTATATCGACGAGATGACGATCGAGATGGAGCTCGTCAAAGGATTGAAAGCGAACGAGTTGAGTGTCGTCTATCAACCGCGTGTCAGTTGTCATGACGGGACGATCCATTTTGAGGCGCTCGTAAGGTGGCGTAGTGCCGCCCTCGGGAACGTCTCACCGGAAACGTTCATCCGCATCGCTGAAAAATCGCTCTTGATCGAGGACGTGACAGGCTTCGTCATCGGACAAGTTTGCCGGGATATGATTGAACAGCCGGACATATTCAACGGTCGCCGTGTCGCGATCAACATCTCTCCGGTCGTCTTCCGTCAAACGTACATGCGTGACGTCTTGACTGTTTTGACGTCGCACGGCCTGACATCGGATCAATTCGAGTTTGAGATCACGGAGCATACGCTCATGCAGGAGCCGCTCGTCGGCATTCAGACGGTCGATTATTTGAAGACGAAAGGGTTCCGCATCCTCATCGATGATTTTGGCGTCAGTTATTCGTCGCTCAACTATTTAAAAATGTTTGATATCGATGGGATCAAAATCGACCGCTCGTTCATCAGTCAGCTCGATAAGGACAACGGCTTAAAAGAGTACGAGATCGTCAAACTGATCATCTCGCTCGCTAAAAAGTTGAACCTCGAAGTCACGGCCGAAGGTGTGGAGACGGAAGAACAGTATCGTGCCATCGAGCGGCTCGGATGTGACGAGGTGCAAGGTTATTTCTTCAGTCGGCCACTGGCGCGATCAGACGTCCAAGCCGCGCTCGACGCACTCGAGCACCATTTCGCTCTGTTGCGTCACGACGCATCAGAACGTCAGGAGGCAATCACTTCGCTCGACGAGAGTGAGGCGGAACGGTTGAAGGCGGTCCTTCGTCTTGAGATCCTGCATTCACCTCGGGAAGAACGTTACGACCGCATCAGCCGACTCGTGGCGAGAACGTTCGATATGCCGGTCGCCCTCATCTCGATTTTGACGACGGACCAACAGTGGATCAAGTCGTGCCAAGGGGCGGCCCTTGATCGGCTGCACGTCGATCGCAAGTTCACGCTCTGCGACCGCGTCGTGCTCGGGAAAGAAGCGCTCGTCATCGAGGACGTCGAGTCAGCCGAATCATCGGATGATAATCCGCTTCTTGAAGGCGTCGGGTTTTACGCCGGGGTGCCGCTCATTACACGAAGCGGTCACGCCATCGGAACGCTCTGCGTCACGGATCAGGTGGCGCGCACGTTTGACAGGGAGGCGCTGCGGACACTTAAGGATTTCGCACGCTGGGTGATGGCTGAAATCGAGCTGACGGAACAGACGAGGGCGGAGACACGGCGTCAACAGACGCTCGAATCGCTTTACGAAGTGACCGCGCTCCATGCACCGTTCCCGGAAAAGCTGAAGCGGATTCAAGCGTTGTTGCGGGAATGGATCGGTTATTCCCATGCCGTCGCGTTTACAGTGGAGAGCGGCTATCACATCCTTTCGTCAGACGGGGACACGTTACTCGAATGGACCGACGAACGTCTCCATCAAGTCGAGGAGCTCGTAAAAAACGGGCATCAAAAGTTAGGACGCGGCGAGCTCGTCATCGATGGCGTCGAACTCTCCGCGATGATCAGCGTGCCGCTTATGAACGAAGGGAAGACGTTCGGGTGGTTCGTCTTTCTTACCGAGCAAGGAAGTCTTGAGGACGTCATCGATCAAGTCGCAAGGCAAGAGATGACGGACACGATCTTGCTCGTGACGCGTTGGATGGAGAACGAGATTCGACGCGAACGCAAGCACCAGGAAGTCATCGAACTCATCACGAAGGACGGATTGACGAAGCTCGGAAACCGGCATTCACTCATGGCGGATCTGCGTCAAAAAATGAACCGCAAGCAGGCCATCGCGCTTCTGTTCATCGATTTGGACGACTTTAAGCGGATCAACGACACGCATGGGCATCTCATCGGGGATGAAGTGCTCGTCGAGACGGCGAAACGGATCCGTTCGTTCAGTCGTTTCCATGACGGCAAGGCGTATCGCTTTGCCGGCGATGAATTTTTGATCGTCATCGAGGGAGAACAGAGCTCGCTAGGGAATGAGGTGTTTGAAAAGTTGACCGCTATGATTTCCCAGGAAATATTGGTCGGGGACGAACTTTTCCTCCGCTTGTCGGCGAGTATCGGGGTCGCTTATTCATCGGCAGAACTCTCGTCGCTCGATGCGCTCATCCATCACTCGGATGCGGCGATGTATGTCGCCAAAAATTGTGGGGGCGATGGGTTTTACGTGTATGATTCATTTCAAGAGTACGACTGAGCGGACCGGCAGGCGAACGCCTGTCTGAACTGGTCCGACGAGTGAGGAGAGGATTTGATTTGCAGAAGTTAGAGAGACATTCGCCGCGTTTTTGGTATATGACACCTGTCGCGGAGACCGATCGGCCGATTATAGGAGTCGTCGTCGGTGATACGCACACGTTGTTGATTGATGCCGGAAACTCTGAGTCCCATACGAACACGTTGCTAGACGCCTTGGCCGAGAATGGGCTAGATCGTCCGACGATCGTCGCGTTGACACATTGGCATTGGGATCATATTTTCGGACTTTCGGCGTTGCCTTGGACCGTCTCGATCGCGAGTGTGGAAACGAAGAACAAAATGCAGCGGCTACTGCCGTATGAGTGGGATGATGCGTCGCTCGATGAACGCGTCGAGAGCGGGATTGAGATCCCGTTCTGTGCTGACGCCATCCGCCTTGAGTTCGGGGAGGCACGCACGATGCGCGTCGTCATGCCGACTTTGACGTTCGACGATTCGCTCACACTCGACCTTGGCGGCGTGCACGTCATGTTGAAGCATGTCGGCGGCGATCATTCACCTGATGCTGTCGTCGCGTATATCCCGGAAGAGAAAGTGTTGTTCCTGGGAGATGCGCTCTATGCCAATCTATACGCACCGTCCTGGCGGATGACAGCGGACGAGACGCTCCGGCTGCTCGCCTTGTTGGACATGTTTGACGCGGATGCGTACGTGTGGTCGCACGGCCGCGTCGTCTCACGTCCAGAATATGAGAAAGATCGTGATGTGTTGCGCGCGTTGGCAACGATCACGCTAGATTTCCCAGGAAATAAAAAGGCGATAACGGCTCAATACGAACGCCTGACAGGTCGTGCTGTCGAGGAAGAAGAAGCGGAACTCATCACGTTCTTTGTGAACGGTTCAAGGAGGGACACATGATGGAAATCGAGCAGGTCGTGGTGGAAGATGAGTCATTCCAACAGTTGTTGACGGAGCGTCTGCGCGCCTTCAACGACACGCACTCGGTCCATCATCGAGCTATTCGGAATGCCGACGTCCCGGTCGTGCAATTCAAAGTGGAGCAAAACGGTGAAGTGATCGCCGGGTTGTTCGGAAGCGTCTATTGGGGCTGGTTCGACCTCGACCGGCTGTGGATCGACTCGGCTCACACCGGTACGGGTCTTGGATCACGGTTGCTCGAGGCGGGGGAACGTGAGGCGATCGCCCTCGGTGCGACCCGAGTGAAGCTGACGACGTTCTCATTTCAGGCGAGAACGTTTTACGAACGCTTCGGCTACGAGGTGGCGGGTGTCCTCCGTGACTATCCGCCCGGTTCGGATTACTTCATGATGACGAAGCAGCTAACGGATGATTGAAAAAAGGCGACTCACGCGAGTCGCCTTTTTCAATATACTTTATCCCCGTTAAAGATTGAGTTTTTCACCATGACGTAATCGACAGTGCGCAACGCATCAAGATTGTCCCCACCCGAGTATGAGATGGCCGATTGGAGGTCTTGCTCCATCTCGGTCAACGTGTCCTGAAGCGCCCCTTTATGCTCCACGAACACTTTCTTGCCTTCGACGTTCTTCCGTTCCCCTTTTTGGAATTCAGATGCCGATCCGAAATACTCTTTAAGCAGCTTCCCGTCCTGCTCAAACGTCTCTCCCGGAGATTCGTCGTGACCGGCGAACAGTGAACCGATCATGACCATCGAGGCGCCGAAGCGAATCGATTTGGCGATGTCCCCATGCGTGCGAATGCCCCCATCCGCAATGATCGGCTTTGTTGCCGCCTTGGCGCACCAGCGGAGGGCGGCGAGTTGCCACCCGCCCGTCCCGAAACCGGTCTTGATTTTCGTGATGCATACTTTTCCTGGCCCAATCCCGACTTTCGTCGCGTCGGCCCCTGCATGCTCGAGTTCGCGAACCGCTTCCGGCGTCCCGACGTTCCCGGCGATGACGAACGATTGTGGCAGATGGTGTTTAATATGCTGAATCATCCGGATGACCGCGTTCGAATGCCCGTGGGCGATATCGATCGTGATGAACTCTGGCGTATGACCGGATTGAGCGAGCATCTCGATGAATCGATACTCGTCCTCTTTCACACCGACGCTGATCGAGGCGTAAAGACCGCGTCCGTGCATGTCTTCGATGAAGCGAAGCCGAGAGTCTGGGTTGAAACGATGCATGATATAGAAATAGCCGTTCTCTGCGAGCGACAACGCCACGTTCTCATCGACGATCGTCTGCATGTTTGCTGGAACGACCGGAAGGCGGAACGTGAACCCGCCGAGCGTCACGCTCGTGTCACATTCCGACCGGCTATCGACGACACATTTTGCGGGAATCAATTGAATATCTTCATAGTCAAACACTTTATCCATAGTCTAACACCCCTATTTACGAACATTTTAATTGATGATGTTGGAAATACTTCGTCCATTCGGTAATGTAACGCAAATATCTCATAAAGTCAAAGGGTTAGAGCAATAAAGTTCGATTTTTCTTTATATTTAACCTTAATAAAGATTTAATGTTCGTGTTTCAGTCGATAACTTAAATGTTTCACGTGAAAAGACCGCTCATAGGCGGTCTTGGAACAACGTATAGCGGTTTCTGCCGTTCGATTTGGCCTCGTACAAGGCGAGATCAGCTTGTTTCAATAATTGTTTCGGGGTCACCCCCATATCGCAACAGGCGATCCCGATGCTCGACGTCGTCACGAATGTATGCCCCTCGATGCGCCAAGGCTGCTTGAGTGAAGTCAGTAGCTTTTCAGCAACCCGGTGCGGTGCGACAGGATCGTTATAGCGAATCAACACGGCGAACTCGTCTCCCCCAAAACGCGCGACGACGTCTTGCTTGCGGAGGGCGGTTTTCAGGCGAGAAGCGAATTGGCGCAACAGTTCATCGCCGACATCATGGCCGAGGGTGTCATTGATTTGTTTGAAACGGTCGAGATCGAGCGAAAGGATCGCGAGCGCCTCTGTCTCCTCTTCGATCCGTGCGAGGGACTCCTCGAGATAAGCGAGGAAGTAACGGCGGTTCGGCAAGTCCGTCAACGTATCGTGGTAAGCCAAGTGGCGTAACTGCTTCTCCACGACCTTGCGCTGCATGATCTCCCGGGTGACCGTCAAATAGTGAAGCAATTTGCCATCCTCGCTATAAATCGCTTGAATCTTCGTCTCGAGCCAAATCCAACGACCGTCGTCATGGGCGTGACGAAATTCGAGCGTGAGCGGCTCGCTCCCATGCGCTGACGCGTGGAGTTGTAGGCGTGTCAGTTCGACGTCGCGAGGATGGATGAAGTCCAGCGTATTCTTCCCTTCGTAGAACGATGGGGGATAGCCGAGCACGTGGAGGTGGGACGGACTCGCATAACGGACCGTTCCGTCCGACTCGAGCATACAGACGAGGTCGCTCATATTCTCGGTGATCAACCGGTAGCGCATCTCGCTCTGACGGAGCGCTTGTTCAATGTCCCGTTTCTCCGTGACGTCGCGAAGGACGCTCAAGATGGCAGCTGTCCCTTCGTAGTCGATGACGAGGCTGGCGACGTCCATACGAAAACTTCGTCCATCGCGGGACGTGACGACGAGTTCCATCTCATGTACCGCGTCATCAAGACGCATCGAGGCGAGTCGCTCGGCAGCCGCCTCATGATACTCCGGCGCAATGAACGTGAAGATGGACATGCCTGTGATCGTGGATTCACCGATCGTCTCGAGCGCTAACGTATTGGCGTACACGATTTCCCCTTCCCGATGGACGATGATCCCTTCAGGAATCGTCTCGATCAATTGACGGTAACGTCGTTCACTCTCTTGAGTCGCTCGTTCCGCATTTTTCTCGGGTGTTTGGTCGATGATGATGGCGAACAGCCCGTTGATGTGACCACCGACCTCGATCGGGATATTCAGGATCGCCAGGTCGAGTGGCGTCCCCGACCGTCGGTGTCCCCGAATCTTATACTTGTGCGGTGATCCTGCCATGGCGTGCTCAAGCCCGGCTTGAACGGTATCACGTTCGGACGGGTCGACACAGTCGATGAATGAATGGTCAATCAAATCGGCCTCGGCATAACCGGTGATGGTCGTCACGGCCGGGTTGAGCGACTTGATGCGAAACTGATGGTCGAGGACGAAAATCCCGTGCGGGGAGTATCGTCGAAGTGATTCGTGTTGGTCATATAAGATGGTCAGTTCGAGCTCTCGGCGTTTTCGTTCCGTCACTTCCCGGACGACGGAAATGACGTGGGTGCACGTATCTCCCTCAAAGACGGGCGTCACTTCCGACTCGAAGTAATGAAGCGGCAGCGAAAGGACGTCTGTCGCTTCGAGCGTATCCGTAAAGAACGCATCGGCGAGACGATAGTCCTCAAAGACGACACTCTTTCGATCACGGACCGCTTCGTCGTAATGTCGTCTAATCAACAGCGCCGTCTCGGGCGGGACCAAATCCTCGATGCTTTTCCCGAGGTCGTCTTCTTTCCAACCGATGGCGCGTTGCCCTGGTTCGTTGACGAAGGCGTACCGATACGTCGGACCGTCGACTTCCATGAAGAACACGTAATCTGAAATTTTATCGAACGTTCGGAGCAAGGCGGCATAATGTTTATAAATCGTCTGGTCAGCGTGCATAATGTCCCTCATTTCAATCCAAAGCGTTTTGACACGTCATTTTTATATTACCGTAACCTGAATCTAAATGTGTGAACATTCAAAAAAAAGACAGGACTTTGGAAAGTCCTGTCATGCTGCCCGTCGCAATTGAGCCCGTTCCTGGCGCCCGTTCATGACGTAATATAAGAAAATCAAGAATGCCACGACGCATGCGAGTCCGAGGTAAAGTGTCGAGAAGCCTGTCAACGGAATGATGAGCCCGATGAAATAAGGACCAAAACCGAGCCCGGCGTCGAGCGCGATGAAGAACGTCGAGGTCGCCATCCCCATCCGTGCCGGAGACGCCGCCTTGACGGCGATCGCTTGTGTCCCAGATTGAATATTACCGAAACCTAGTCCGATCAGCGCACCGGCGACTAATAAACCGACAGCGGTCGTCGTTTGGCTCAACACGAGCAAACCGACGGCGAAGACGGCGATGGCTGGATACATGACGATGTTCGCGCCGCGTGCATCCATGAGCCGTCCCGTGATCGGACGGGAGATGAGGACCGAGATCGAGTAGACGAGGAAGAAGACACTTGCCGCTTCGACGAGGTCGAGTTCAGTCGCGTAAAAGTTAATATAGGACAACACGCTCGAGAAACTGAGCGCGGCAACGGCGACGATGAGCGCGATCGGGAGCGCCTTCGGTTCAACGAAGGCGTTCAGCGAGAATCCGCGGATGACGGACGGATTGTGTGCTTCCGGCACGTTGACGAACAAAGCGCTCACGAGACTGACGGCACCGATGACGAGACAGCTGAGAAAGATCACCGAGAAGCTCGTGTACTGACTCATGAGCAGACCGACGAACGGACCGATGGCCGTCGCGAGTGTCGAACTCATGCTGTAATAGCCGATGCCTTCTCCTTTTCTCGAGGCCGGGATGACTTGGGCGACGATCGTTCCGGTCGCCGTGCTCGATAGTCCCATCCCGAGCCCGTGCACGAAACGGGTAAACAACAGGAAGCTGACTCCGAGGTCGACGAAATAAAGTAAAATCGTCGCGGTGAAAAACGTGAGACCGATCAGTAACGTTTTGCGTCGGCCGATCGAATCGATGAGTCGGCCGATGAAGAGACGGCCGACGAGCGTCCCGATGATGAAAATACCGGTGACGAGACCGGCCTCGCTTGTCGTCGCCCCGTATGTCGACACAGCATGGACCCCAATCGTGACCATGAGCAAAAAGAAGATGAGCGTCAAGAAGAAGTTGACGAGCGAGATGATGAGGAAGTCTTTCGTCCATAATTTTTGTGCGGTCAATTGCATCGGCGATGACGCCTCCTTATTTGTTCGAATCCGAATAGTTAGTAAACATAACTAAAGGAGTATAGCAAATTGAGAGGAGCTTGTCAGAGGCGACGCATTATGCATAAAAAACCGATTCACGTGAGCGAATCGGTTCATCGTCAAATCGATTGGCGGCGATACCAAAGAACGAGTGGGACGAGGACGAGCGACACAATCCCGCCGAGGAGGGACAGCGTCAAATAGCTCGACTGGGATGCGATGACCCCGGACAACATGCCGCCCGATGCGCCCGACAAGGCAATCCACACATCGACCGACCCTTGCGTCTTCGCTCGAGTCTCAGGCGTCGTCGCGTCGACCAAGATGGCGGTCCCGCTGATCAAGCCGAAATTCCAACCGATGCCGAGCAAGACGAGACCGACAATTAGCAACAAGAGTGAGTCGGCAGGGGCGAAGGCGGCGACGATCCCTGCGAAGAACAACGTCACGCCGGAAGCGATGGCCATGATTTCGCGGCCGACTTTATCGACGAGCACACCGGTCACGAGCGACGGCAAGTACATCGCGCCGATATGAAAACCGATGACGAGACCGACCGCACTCAGTTCATGACCGTGATGTCGCATATGGACGGGGGTCATCGTCATGATGGCGACCATGACGATTTGGCTGAGTACCATGACGAACGCTCCGACATAGACGCCGCTTCGGTTATGTACGTCTTCCGATTGAGGTTGTGCCGCATCAATCGAGGCTTTCCGTTTCGATTCGATTGCTCGGGCGACGAGGAGCGGGTCTGGATGTAAAAAGATGAGCAGGATGAGTCCGGCCACGAAATAAGCGACCCCTGCCAATAAAAATGGTCCCGTGAGCGTGGGCAGTCCGATGCTGTCCGCGACACGTTCCATCGGTTCCACTAAGTTCGGTCCGGCTACGGCCCCGAACGTCGTCGACACCATGGCGATACTGACGGCTGTCGCGCGCTCGGTCGCATTCGCTAAATCCGTTCCGGCATATCGCGCTTGGAGATTCGTCGCCGTCCCGGCCCCATAGATGAGAAGCGCGGCGAACAGCAACGGCACACTTTCAAGCGTGGCAGCGAGGATGACGCCGAAGGCACCGAGCGCCCCCGTCATAAAACCGGTGGCGAGACCGAATCGGCGACCGACACGCTGTGACATGAGACCGATCAAAAAGGCTGCCGCGGCAGAACCGAGCGTAAAGAGTGCCGTCGGGACCCCGGCGTAAGCGTCGGTGCCGAGCAAGTCACGGGCGAGCAACGCCCCGACGGTGATGCCGGCGGCAAGGCCGGCGCCCCCCAAAATTTGCGAGAGCACGACGACGAGGAGCGTCCGCTTATACAAACGCCGCTGTTGATCCGGGTCGTCTACATATGACATATGTCTCATGAAGTGATTCCTCCCAGATTGATATATACCCCACCAAGTATAACGCGGCGCTATGGAAAAAGGAAAGGTAACTCAAAAAGGACTCGCCCGATTGAACGGGTCGAGTCCTTACATCGTTCACATTTACGCCCGATCCCAGAATCGGCCTTTGGCAATCCCGTCGATAAACGTATCGAATCCGTCGAGACTGTGTTCCGGGAATGTGAACACCCCGGGTTGGTCCGTCTTCACGCGGCATTTCGCGAGCGCTTCGTCGTGATGCAGATGCAACGCGAGCGGCTTGAAGTGCTTGTACGTGTTCTCGATAAACTCGAGGACGTCATCTTCGACCGTGGTCGTGGCACTGACGAGGAAAGCGGCGTCGAACAGGCTCGAGTCGACCGTGTCGTACGTCTCTTTCACTTTCATGTCGCCGAGCGTGTACGCTTTCTTGCCGACGAGACTGTAGTTCACTTTCTTGTCGGCAAGTTCTTGTACCCAAGCCTTCACTTGAGCGGCATCGACGTCGCCCGCTAAGAGCACGGCCACGCTCTTCGTGTCTGGTTTCATGACGGTGTCGGCCATGCTGAGAGCCGGAGACGCCTTGTCCGAGACGACTTCATTGTTCTCGGCCGGTAGCTCGACACCTAAGTTGTCGGCGACGACCGAGGCGAGCGAACGATCGATTCGGTTCAACAAGTCGACGGCGTTCTCTTTCACCATGTCCGAGTCACATTTGCCGAGCTCGAAGCTGTAGGCGTCTTGGATGTGCTGTTTCTCGACGTCGGTCATGCTGTTGTAGAACATTTTCGCCTGTGAGTAAAAGTCGAGGAAGCTGTCGCTGCGTCCACGAATCTTATGCCCGTCAACTTTCTCTTGATAGTGCTCAAATCCGCCTTGGTCGGCTGGGACAGGTTCCGGCTGATTGTTGTTGAGCGCATTTTTATGGTAGCTCGTCTGGCCTTTGTGGACGGCCATTTGATGCATCCCGTCGCGCTGGTTGTTGTGGAACGGGCAGACCGGCTTGTTGATCGGGAGTTGATGGAAGTTCGGTCCTCCGAGACGTGACAACTGGGTATCCGTGTACGAGAACAGACGCCCTTGGAGGAGCGGGTCGTTCGAGAAATCGATTCCCGGCACGAGGTGGCCAGGGTGGAACGCGACTTGTTCCGTCTCAGCGAAGAAGTTGTCGACGTTTCGGTTGAGCATCATCTTGCCGACGAGTTTGACCGGTACGTCTTCCTCTGGCCACAGTTTCGTCGGATCGAGGATGTCGAAGTCGAACTTGAACTCATCTTCTTCCGCGATGACTTGCAGCCCGAGTTCCCATTCCGGATAGTCACCTTTATCGATGGCTTCATACAAGTCGACACGATGGAAGTCAGCGTTCTTGCCGAGTGCTTTTTGTGCCTCATCCCATACTAGCGAATGGACGCCGAGCTTCGGTTTCCAGTGGAACTTGACGAAATGCGCCTTCCCTTCCTTGTTGACGAGCCGGAACGTGTGCACGCCGAATCCTTCCATCATACGCAGGCTGCGCGGGATGCCCCGGTCGCTCATCGCCCACATCACGTGGTGAGCCGTCTCATGGTTTTGGCCGACGAAATCCCAGAACGTATCGTGGGCGCTGCCGCCTTGCGGCACTTCCGTGTGCGGCTCCGGTTTGACGGCGTGGACGAGGTCCGGGAATTTGATGGCGTCTTGGATGAAGAAGACCGGCATGTTGTTCCCGACGAGGTCATAGTTGCCTTCATCGGTATAGAATTTGGTCGCGAATCCACGGACGTCGCGTACGGTGTCTCCCGACCCACGCGAACCTTGCACCGTCGAGAAGCGGACGAACACCGGTGTCACTTTCGACGGATCGTTCAAGAAGTCGGCTTTCGTATATTCGGCGAGCGGCTCATACACTTGGAACTCCCCGTGCGCCCCGACGCCGCGTGCGTGCACGATCCGCTCTGGGATTCGCTCGTGGTCGAAGTGCGTCATCTTCTCGCGGAAATGGAAATCCTCAATCAGCGTCGGTCCACGTCGCCCGGCTTTGAGCGAGAACTCATCCTCGGCCATCTTCAAGCCTTGATTCGTCGTCAGTCCTGCTCGTTGTTCGTTATCAATCGTATGTTGTTTCAACTGCTCTTCTTTTTTGTTCCCCATGTTGTTGCCTCCCCTTTAAGTATGCACACACGTCGTAAGCCACGATTTGGCCTACTTACCGAGTTTTCCCTAACCGAACGAGAAAAAACCCTCTTTTGGAAAGAGGGCACTGAAAAACCCCCGCTCTATCCGAGCGTGAGAACGTGAAAAAGGCGATTGGCCCGACTTGTGTCGGGACGATCGCCTTTTTTCCTTGCCTTTAATCCGTTTTCTCTTTCCGGAGGGTGATGATTCGCTTCAGATTGACTGCGACGATGGCCATCACGCTCTGTAACGTCATGCCTTTCAGGTCTGGCGTCTTGTTGCGCGCCAGACCTTGTGGGTTCTTCAGTTGACTGTTTTTCGCCTCGACGGCGAAGCGTTTCCGACGATGGTCCTTGAAGTCATCGGTCTGCTCATAGTCAAGTTGATCGCTGTGCTCCCTTGATTTCAACGACACGCTATAGGATCTGGATTTGGCGCCGTCCTTGTAACAGCCTTTTCGTAACGGACATTGCTTGCACAGCTCGATGTTGAAGAAATGGCTCTCCACTTGGTTCTTTCCGACGTCCTTCCGTCCGCCACGGGCTTTGCGGACGGCCATATGCCCGGCTGGGCAGACGTAACGTTCGGCATCCTTGTTGTAGGTGAAACCCTCGACGCGGTTCGGTGCCGGCGAGTAGACTTGTGGGTTCAATGGCGCGACGAGCTTGCACCCTTGCGAGGCGGCATAAATCAGGTTGTCCCGGCTCGAATAGGCCCCGTCGCCCACGATGTGGTCGAACTCGGCCCCTGCGCGGTGGCTCTTCTCGACGAGCCTCGACAGCTGATGCCCGTCCGACGCTTCGCCGGATGTGACGACGACGGCCGTGATGATGCCCTCCTCCGTCATCGCGAGATGATGTTTGTAACCGAAGAATGATGAGTCGGCACTCTTGTGCCCGGTCCGGGCATCAGGATCCCTGGAGACTTGAAGTTCGACGTGCGCATCCTCCGCGAACTCGCGGACACGGTTCACACGGTCACGGATGTGTTCGCGCGCCATCAGCTCAGGCATCTCGCCCTCGACGGTCTCGGCGACGGCGAGCGCATACGAGAGGAGCTGGTCGATGTCTGACTCGTTTACCTTCTCCGGAAAACGTCCCTTCGCGTCGTTGGTCTCTTTGTAACATGCATGACGGAGCCCCTTCGCTTCCTCGATGATCGCCTGCCCGATCGGTTTTTGCCCATACCGGGCACGGGAATGGGTCGCGTCGACAATCAATGTTCGTGACTTGAGCAGTCCCATCCCTTTCGCGACCTCGACCGTGTGCTCGATTAACTTGTCGAGCAGCTCGTCGTCGGCCATGCGCTGACGACGGAATTTCGTGAGTGAGGAAGGGTTGATGACGTCATCTTCCGGTGCCAGATCCAGAAAATATTTGTAGGCGAGGTCGGTCTTCGCCCGTCTGACGAGGTCGACGTCGGACAGGTTCGAGTGCGCCTTCAGGAACAGGTACTTGAACATCCGGACAGGATGGACGGCCATCCGACCGTTGTCATGGCAATACGTGTCCTCGAGCAGCTTGGTGATGAAATCGAACGGGACGAGGTCGTGGATGAGCCGTAGCTCGTCATCGGCCGGGATCAACAGGTCATAAAGGGCAGCGTATGGGCTCGGCGGCATGTTCGGCAGGTCGGGCATCATCGGGATCGCCTCCAAATGGGTTGGTTACTGCCAGTATAGTCCGGAATGCCGGGCGCGTACAGCGCCGCCCGAGGGCACGCCGACTCCCGGGGAATCAGCGGGCAAGGCGAGACCCAGCAGCGACGACGTCGCGATGCGGCTCGACGCCCGCCCCCAGGAAAGCGGCGTGCCGGACAGGGCGGCTGAAGGGCAAGGAAAACAGAGGAGCGTCATCCCAAACGGGACGACGCTCCTCTGTTCAAAATCATTTGAAGTTTTTCAGTGCCCTCTTTGGAAAAGAGGGGAAAGTTAACGGAGCATCGACAGCGTCTTCGTCGTCCCGTCAGACAAGGTGTAGCGGACGAGATAGTGCCGAGACGTCGTCTCTATTTTATACGAGCTGATTTTTGTCGGTTTGTCGCCGAGGTGAAGGAGTGTCAAGTACGTCACACCCTTTCCGTGCTTCGTCGTCGCGACTTGGTTACGGCGTTGCCAGTCATAATCGTGATACGAGACGTAGCTCGAGCCGATTGCCAGTTTCGGTGTGGCGCCCACTTCAAGCTGCAACACATGGAGTGAGCGTCCTGCCGCATCTTTGAAGAAGGCGTAACGACTGCCACTCTCGACCCGGTTCAGCCCGACACCGAGATGGAAGCGTTGGACGAACGAGGCGGTGACCGGACTCGTGATTCGATCATAGACGAGAATCGTGCCGTCGCGGTCGTAGGCAAGGCGCCGCGTGTGGGCCATGCCGCTTCCAATCAAATGACTCGTCCCGGCAGCCGTCCACTGTGTCGAGGCGGCACCGACCGACGTGATGCTGCTCCGACCCAAGTTACTCGGCGTCAAGTTGAAGCTCTTGCCGGATACATGGACCGTATTGTGGGCGGACGCGTGCAGGACGCTTTGGCGTTCGGGACGGTTCGTATAGGCGTAACGACCGCTCTCGACGATAAAGTCACGTCCGTAACCGGATACGTCGAGCGACAAGTCATCGGCATGTTTGTGGACGTTGCTATGATAGCCTGCCGTCATCATGACATGGACCGCGTCTTGGAACTTACCGGCACGTCCTCCCCAATGTTGACGGAAAAATGCGTATTGATCCGATAGTCTCCCGACACGTGTCGGCGGAGCCGTCCCGAGCGTCCCGCCGCTCATCGCGTAGCGAAGATGAGGATACCGCTCGATGTGGGGGATGGCCTCTGGCCGATGGACGAGAGACGGGGTGTCCCCAAACATCGGCAGCGTGCCGTTCGGTTTAAGCATGTATGTCAGTGCGTTCGGCATGTCCCTGACGTCCCGCATCCGGTTCGATAACGTGAAACGGTTGGCCGCCGCCCAATCGTTGAAGCGGCTGAGCGTATCATACATATAGATTTGATAGAACGGCGAGTGTTCGAGATGAACCCCGTCGGTGCTCAAACTATGGTTCAGTTGTTTCGTGAGCCGTGTCGTGGCGAGGGGACGCCAAGCGGCAGAACGGTCGAACGAAGGATGCGTCTCGGCGACCGCGGTCAACGCCATGTCTTGAAAGATACCGTGATTGTTGTTCGGCTTGTAAAAGCTAGGGGTCGATAGTAGTGTCGCATGCTCATATAACGTCTTGGCGAACAATTGGGAGAAGGCGGGGTCATCGTTCACGCGCGATGTCCGATAGACGTTCCAAAAGTTGAGCAGGTGAAACGTCCGAATGGCGGTCCCGTGGTCGTGATACGGCCACGGATGGCGTTTATAGTCCTCGACCGGATATTGTTTCGTCCAACTTAAGATGATTCGTTTCCCGTAACGGAGATAATCGTCCCGCCCGTTTACCGTGTACGCTTGGGTCAACTGGTTTAGTGTCGTGAAGTAATGAATTTGGAACTTGAACGAGTTCGAGTCGACGTTCGGAATCGAGGTGTCGAATCGGTATGTATCGATATTCGGGACGCGCAGTTCGTAAGGAGGGGAGGGGATATACCAACTCCCTCTCAGCGCGGCATCAGCCCGGATGACTGCGGTCGACGGTTTAAGCTCATCATAGGTGTAGGGGGTGTGGCCACGTGGAAGCGTACGCATATACTCGTGGGTCAGTCGCGCGTATGAATTTGTTGAAAGGATCGAGCGGGACAGGTTCGTCGCTTGAAGCGTGCCGTCTTGTTTACGGACGTACCACGTCGTCTTGCCGTCTAGCACACGGTAATAGCTGCCGGACGTCGTGACGGCATGGAACGTCTTGGCGCTTTTGAGCGTCGTCTTCGGAGTGAGCGTCTTGCCGACGAATTGGTAAAGGACAGCACCGGTGCGAACGTTCAGTTGATAAGGAGCGTTCGTGGCGGCTTCAGTGGTGGCCGGGGTGAGCGTCGAACCGATGAAAAACAGAGCGATCCATACGAACAAGTGTCTTTTCATAGATGTCGTCCTTTCTGCGTGAGCGGTGCACAAAAAACCTTCCCTTTACAGTTAGCCGAAAGGGAAGGAAAGTCCTGCATGTCATGTGAAAGGGCGTCACAACGAAGCCCAGACGTTTTGTTTCAAGACGATATGCTGCACGTCTTCCGGTTCGAGCCCATACTTCGTCGAAATGGTACGGGTCACACGCGATCGAATGTCGGGATGGTCCGAATCTTTCTCTTCATAGACGTCGTTCCAGGCCCGCCAGACACGTACCTCGTCCTCGGACAGTTGCGTATCCCATTCCTTCTCACGCAGTTGCCATCCGAACGACATCTCGTCGTAATCCCCGGGTCCTACCGTGCCGGCAAGTCCCCAATCCCCTCCGGGACCGAAGACGGCTTGACCGAGCGGTGAATCCGTTCCGATATACGCCTCATGATCATAGAACTGAATCAATGCGGCTTGAAACGTGTCACGCGCTGTGACGTCGTCGATGACATCATGGCTGATCGCCTGCAACGCCTCGACGTCCGGTTGGCCGTGGACGACGACGTCGTACTCGTAACGGAGCGAATCATTTTCTTCTACGGCCCGACGTTCTTTAATGGTATACGCCACATCGTTCGTCGCTTCAGACGTTTGGACCGTCTCAGTCTGTTCTGATGCGGGTTCGCTCGGCCAGGCGTAAATGGCGAAAGCGACGGCCGGAAGGAAGAGCAGACCTCTCCGTAAGCGATATACCCAGCGTGGTTTTTGATTTCGATTGATTGTCATGTCGTTCACTCCTTGCCTATGTATAAAAAGATCCCCTGAGCGTCAGGGGAAGGTCGTGTCTGATTGACGTGCCCGGTCGAGTCTGACGATGCGTGCATCTTCATTCTCGACACCGCGCACGGCGTCACTCAACATTTTAGATCCGAGCATACTATACACGGTGCCGTTGCCTCCGTAACCGAGCAAATAATAGAGGTGCGGTCGATCGGGATGCTCCCCGATGAACGGCAACTGATCGACCGATTCCCCGAACAATGCCACCCAAGCGTATTCAACTGTCAATTCGTACATCGGGAACAGCTCTTCGACTGCTTGGCGGATGCGCTCGGCCCGTTTTTGAATGAGCGCTTCGCTGTGCGGGGTCTCCGGCTTCTCCTCGTCGAGTCCTCCGGCGATGATGCGTCCGTCGGTGGTCGTCCGCACGTACAAGTACGGCCGTTTCGTCTCCCAAATGAGGGCGCGGCCGTCCCAGGAACGGAAATCATCGACCGGATTCGTGGCGATGGCGTACGAGCGGTTCAGCTCGAGCCGATGGGAGTCGAGCAGAGGAGAAGTCCCATACCCTGTCGCGAAGATGACATGGTTCGCTTTGAACGTGGCCTCTGGCGTCACGACGAGCCAACCGTTCCCATCCGATACGACATCTGTGACGTCGGTCTCTTCGAAAATCGGGACGTTCGCCTGTGACAAGTGACGGACGACTTGACGACTGAGCGTGAGCGGGTTCACTTCAGCGTCGCCTTTCGTGACGAGGGCGGCCGGCTTGTCGAACGGGAAACGCGCCTTCAATTCGTCGCGGTCGAGCCATTCGGCCGCGAAACCATGTTTCGTTAGCATCTCATATTCACGTCTCAATTTAGTGACATCTTCGTCACAGCTGGCGAAACAGAGACTGTCCCGTCGAATGTAGACGTCTTTCGCACCGACCGTCTCGGCCACCTCGTCGAGAGAATCGACCGCCTCCGCGCAAAGTTTATAAAACCGGACGGCGTCGGCCTCACCGATTTGTGCGGCGAGCTCATGTAACATGATGTCGTTCGAGTATTGGATGAGCCCGGTGTTCGCGGCCGTGCTCCCGGCCCCGACTTTTCCTTTGTCGAGGACGGCGAAATCGACACCATCTTGATGGAGCGTGTACGCGGTCAATGTGCCGGACATGCCGGCCCCGATCACGAGTACGTCATAGCGTTCTTTTTTTTGAGGTCGCGCGAGGACGACCTGTTCTGATTCTGTCTTCGGCCAATACAGTTCACCGTTGTGCATCTCCATCTTGTCTGCCTCCACTTCGTTCACATCTCCTTTTTAATCCCCGAATTTCAAAAAGAAAAACACAAAAAACCGCAGACGAGCTCGTCTGCGGTCAAATGCGTCATTTTGTGATAACGACTGTTTTAGCGGAAGCACCTTTCGTATACGTGATGCGCTTGACGTTCTCTGCGCCGCGAATCTCAGCGAGGTTCGTCCCGTCGACGATCACTTCTTTGACGGTCGCGCCTTTGAAGTCGATGATGGCACCGGCTTCTTTTGGCTTCACTTGCACGACGATGTTCTTGAGCGGGTCACCTGTCAATTCCGTGTGGACGCCACGGACGAAGATGCCGTTCTTGAAGTTCGTCCCTTTGCCGATCGTCACACCGATGTAGTCGTCTTGAAGGACGAGACGGGCGGCCGGGTGGTTCTCGACCGTGTAACGTTTCAACTCGACTTCTGGCGTTTCTGGCTCGGGCTTGAGGTCAATTTGAACGAGTACCGGATCGTGGTCACTCGCGCGGCCCGACATCTCTGTGAAGTCGGCGTTGACGTGAATCATGTCAATCTCAGTCGAAGCGGCGAGACGGTTCGACACGAGGATGTGGTCGAGCACTTGCGAGTTGCCTTGGTAGATGTACGAGTAACGGTCGACGGCCGGCACTTTCTCGACCATGTTCGTCAGCAAGTCACCTTTGAAGATTTGCATGGCGTCTGAGAACTCGAAATCGTTGAAGTCACCGAGAGCGACGACGTTCGCATCCGGGTTGTCAGCTTTCACGTCCGCCACGAAGTCGTGGACGATTTGGGCGATTTTCTTACGTTGGACTTCACTGCCGAGCACGACCGGTTGCTGCGAACCGAAGAAGCCTGTGTCGCCGCCTTTCGAGTTCCAATGGTTGGCGATGACGATGACGTTCTCGCCTTGGAAATCGAACTGGGCCGCGAGCGGTTTACGCGAACTGTTGAACGCCGGGTTGAGCGGGTCGATCCGGCCCGGGTTGTGGGTCAACTTCCCGTTCTCGTAACCGACAGCCGTCGTCGCGTCACCTTCTGGCGCGCCTTCTGTGAGCGAGACACGCTCTGGGTCATACAAGAAGCCGACACGGATGTTGGCGTTCGGTGCGCCGCCATCCGTGTTGTTTTCGGGATCGATGTTGACGTATTTGTACGTCTTGCCGCCGACGGCGACGATGTTGTCGATCAAACGCTGGTAGCTTTGGTCAGCCGCCGCGTCTCCTGTGCTTTGTCCATTGTTGTCCTGGACTTCGGTCACACCGATGATGTCCGGGCTGTTCAACTCTTCGACGAACGCTTTCGCGAGCTTGAGCGCCTTATCGTCCGACGTCTCTTTCACGTTGTTCGAGAAGTTCTCGAGGTTGTACGAGGCGATCGTCAACTTATCTTCTTCTGCTTGGATGAACGTCGTCTCACGTTTGGCATCGCCTTTGACGAAGGCAGACTTCATCTCGTCGAGACCGACTTGAATCTTATAGTTGCCGAACGAGTAACCGACGACACCGACGATCGGTCCGTTGAACAAGTCACCCGTCGCGACGTCGAACTCACGCGCTTCGACGTTCGGTTCGAGACGGAACTGGATCCGCTCGGCGTTAGCGTCATCTTTCTTCAATAGAATCCCGCCGTTGAACGTCTCTGTCGGTGCGCTCTCGAGTACGGTCACGAGGTCCCCGTACTGTTGCGGAGCGACCGATTTGAGGTTCCCTGTCTCGACACGCATCCCTTCAAGGCTCTCCCAGAAGTCGATCGCATCTTTGTCCGGGTTGAAGATGGCGAGCGCATCACTGTCGATGAACTCGGTCGGCAAGTTCGACTCGTCGATCTTGACCGGCGTCGGGAGTTTCACGCCGCTCTTCAAGACGTCGACTTTGCCGTTACGCGTGTCGATTTGCGTCATCTTCATGTCTGTCTGCTGGCGATCGCTGTAGCCCTCGATCGCATATTCGCTGACGAGACCTTTCACGCTGACGAGGTCGCCGACTTGAATGCCAGGAATCGATCGTCCGCCGTACAAGACGATGGCTTCAGACGTACGTGGGTCCTGGTCTGCTTCCATGTCTGGCGTTTGGATGTAGTAGTACGTCGTACCGTTTGAGACGAACGAGTACGTGACGATGCCTTCGACGCCTTCGACCGTCTGTCCGTTCATCGGTGACGTATGGCTTGCGCCTTGAATGTCGTGGATGCGAATCTTGTCCGTGATCTTATAGTCGTATGTCGTCACGGCGCTGAACGTATCGTTCGATTTGACGGCCGTCTTCAACGTCTTCGATGATTCGATGCGAATCGGTGCCGTGTAGCGCGTGCCGTTTACTTTCGGGTCCGAGCCGTCAAGCGTATAGTAAATCTCCGCATCGGCCGTCGTCGTCGCAAGCGTCACGTCTTGTGGCCCGATGAACGTGCCCGCACCTGGTGTCGCGATGGCTGGACGCAGGACCGAATTGTCGATCACTGTGTCGGCAGCGCTGCGCGGAATGATTTGATACGTATTGTCGAACTGCTGAACGATTCCAGTGATTGATGAATAGTTGACGTCCGTCTGGAGGTCGAGGATGCCACGCTCATCACGGACAACGAACTCTTTTGTGCCGTCTGTCGCCGTCAAGTTTTGCCCGCTTCCAGAGAGCGTCACGTTCTTGACGGTGACGAGTTCAGACTCGACGTCTTCATTGATCTGCTCGCCGGTCAACACTTGCGGGGCCGGTACGGTCGTCGTTTGCTTCGAGACGACGGCGGCGTTGTTCAATTGAAGAAGTTCACGGTACGAACCGAGCGCGCCCGTGACGACAATTTCATCACCTACGTTGACCGCGAGAGACGTCGGGCGAATCGAGAGACCGCCTGTCTCGTCTTGGATGGAAATCGTGTTCGCTAGCTTCGCTGTGACCACGCCTTTGACCGTCACTGTCGCGCCATCAGCTTTTGTCCGGGCATCTGCGATTGAAATCGGTGTCGCTGGTGCCGGAGGCTCTTCAATTGTCCCGCCGTCACCGTATACGACGCCTTGGAACGTGTGCGACCCGAGGTTCGTGAACGTGTCGATTGGAAGGCCGTTCCACTCGTCGGCTGGTTCGAACGCGTCGCTACCGTTCGTGTCGCCAGTCGTGACCGTGTCTTTACGGACGAGCGTCTGATCGACAGATGAAACCGTTGTACCCCACTTCGGTGAAGGACGGAAACCGACTTGCCCGAACACGTCGAGGACGGTCGACCCTTTCTTCAAGACGAGTGCATCGTCACCATTGAAGTTTGTCACGCCGCTCGTGACATTCGCCTTCGCTTTAAGGGCATCGCTCGCGCTTCCATTGACAATGACGTACGTCGCCCCTGGTTGCAACGTCCCCGTTAAGTTCAATGTCGTGCCGACGGTCGCACTTCCGTTCGTATACAGTTCGAGCTTGTAGTCCGCAAGGTTGATGACTGAGCTCGTTCCGTTGAACAGTTCGATGGCTTTGTTGTTGCTCGAGCCCTCCACGTACTCCGAGATGAATAAGTCTGTCGCGTTAAGTCCTTCTGCTTGAACGTTGGCCGCGATCGGCGTCAAGCTGCTCGCGATGAGCCCTGCCGACAAAGCTAGCCCTGTCATTTTTTTGAATGAACGTTTAGGATGATTCCCCATGTTTTTTCGTCTCCCTTTGACTTATGTAAGATGTCCGATACGATGTCCCACTTCGTTGTCGTCGCTCGTTGAGTCGGTTAGCCCCCTCCATAAAAACACACAATAAAATGATAGCGCTTACAGATTTTACGAACGGGAAAGCCGATACCGGGCATAGCCCGCCTTTAGGCATGGGATGAAAGTGAGTTCGGATGTGAAGAACATCCGACATTCGGGTATATATATTCCACAGACAAGTACAAGTCTCTAAAACGCCCGTGTCCATCGCACCTTGAGAATCGTATCCGGTTCGGTCACGAAAACATGTGACCGGTAAAACGATGCCTGTCGTCACGTAAAAGACGCTAAAACATCAGGTGGACACACCTGCAACAACCTGTGGTGGATGGTAACAGTCCATCAGCCTGAGAACCTATATGGTCTGTCTCAGGAGGGGTGATGGCACACCCTCATCTGAAGGCTTGAGCAAAACAGAAATGGACTGCGCTCGCACAAGCACTTCAGAATCCCAAGGTTTCAATCGTGGGAGTGTCAAAA
>WPCK01130389.1_pt1 | contig 36108 bp, 27 predicted proteins | sample 5399851 | NCBI WGS metagenome assembly WPCK01 (sample SAMN12869471, study PRJNA574797) | sludge metagenome | isolation source: wastewater treatment of pH11 | place: China:Beijing | collected 2019-05-20
GGTTGACAGCAACGGCCGTATCGCTGACGACCTTGAGGAACGGAATGACGCCCTGCGACTGCCCGTTGGTTCCGCAGATATGGGAGTTGGTCGCGCGGATGTTCGTCCAGTCATTGCCAAGCCCGCCGGCCCATTTGGAAAGCCTCGCGTTGTCGGCAATGACCTTGAAGATATGCTCCAGATCGTCCATCGCCGTGCTCAGGTAGCAACTGCTCAATTGCGGGTGCAGCGTCCCGGCGTTGAACAGTGTCGGAGTTGCCGAAGTGAAGCGGTGCGTCGACAGGATGTCATAGAACTCGATCGCCCGACGGACCCGTTCCGGCCCTTCATTGATCGCCAGTCCCATGGCGACCCGCATCCAGAAATACTGGGGCGCCTCGATCCGCCGGCCATCGACGTGCAGGAGGTACCGGTCGTAAATCGTCTGCAGGCCCAGGTAGGGAAACAACTCGTCGCGCGCGGGATTCAGGGCGGCGGCGATCGCCTGCAAGTCAAATGTGGCCAGTTCCGGCGAAATCCGTTTCTCGCGAATACCGATTTCAATATATCCGGCAAATTTCTCGCGATAGATGCGCTCCAGCTCGCCATTGACGGCCGTGCTGCCAAGGGCCTCGCGGTAGATAATATTGAGCACCAGCCGGCCGGCGACCTTGTCGTAGGCCGGGTCGCGCTCGATCCGCGTTCGCGCGGCCAACACCATCGCCTGGGCGATCTGGTCCGGACGAATACCATTGAAAAACTGACGGCTGACGGCAGCCAGCAATTCGTCGGCAGAGCAATCCGGCAAGTCGGCGCAGGCATGTTCGAGCTGACGCTGCAGGCGGGCGAGGTCGAGATCCTCCATTGCCCCGCCTACATTGACCTGCATGGTTGAGACAGGCCGGGTGGGAACCACCATCTCGTCGTCAGCCAGCTGCTCGCGCTTTCGGGCATGCTCTTCGCGATAGAGAATGTATCGCCGGGCGACCGAGTAATAGCCGCAGCGCATCAACTCCCGTTCCACTTCATCCTGGATGTACTCGACATCGACACCCTGCCCGCTGGCCGCCGATTCACGGACGTGGTCCGCCACCGCAGTGGACATCGCTCCGATCTTGTCGCGGAGCGCCTCTTCCAGATCTTCCAGTCCGATCACGCCGTGTTCGGCGCAAAAGGCCTTCGTAATGGCAGTCGTGATCAACCGCTGTTCAAACGATACGATTCGCCCGTTCCGCTTGCGAACCTTCAGATCCGTTTCCGATTGAATGTCGTGGGTCGTATCCAGCATGACGTTCTCCTTGAGTTCAACATTCCATTGTTGACCGCACATCGAGGCGACTACCTGTCGCCCATTGTGTATTCCGGTCAATTGAGTGCATGAAGCCGGTTACCCAATATCGAGGTTGGCCGGACAAGTCTGGTCATTGGCAAAAGGGGATGATTCCGGCAATCCATGCCGAGCCCAAGCGTTTTGACTCCTGTCGGCTCAGAATTTGTGCGAGACAATATCGCGAAAGCAGTCCGGTTTCTCCAAACTGCCCATGATCCCCAATCGCCAATATCCCATTTGCCGTGGCTCCGTCTCGGTCCCCTGACTGACAGGACTCCCAACTCGATGGCTTGGGCGGGAATTCCGGTTTTTCGGGGTTCGAGCCAAAAGGCCCGGTCAATAGGTGGAGGCCCAATATATCGGTGTCGCGAGGCTTGTCAACACAAAATGTTGTGCTTGCAGGATCAAAAATTATATCGGGAGAAAGCCCGCCTTTGCGAAAAAAAACCTGGCGGATTTTCATGGAATCCGACAGGTTTCGGGAAGCCGCTGGCAAGAACTCTGACAGCTATCAATTCCGGTTTTTGGGGTCGAGAAGCGCCTCTTCCGTTTCGAAAATTTCAATACAGCCGCGGAAATCGCCGCTTCGCAACCCCTCGGCAAACCAGTACACCCGTTGTTTGCTCGTGCCATGCGTGAATCGGCGGTGATCGACGGCCATTCCCGCTTCTTTCATGAGCGTGTCGTCACCGATCTGGTAGGCGGCAGCGATGGCTTCTTCCATATCGCCTTCTTCCAGAATTCCATATTCCTTGTGCGCATGATGGGCCCAAACACCGGCCAGATAATCGGCCTGCAACTCGAGTCGCACCGTGGCCTTGTTGGTTGCGATGGTGTCCCCCTGTGCGCGGACTTGATCCACCTGATCCATCAACCCCGTTATTTTCTGCACATGATGGGCGACTTCATGGCCAATCACGTAGGCCTGTGCAAAATCGCCGGGGGCACTATGGCGTTTGGCCAGTTGGTCAAAGAACACCGGGTCAATGTAAACCGTCTGATCTTTCGGGCAGTAAAAAGGACCCACAGCGCTGGTCGCGGTACCACATCCTTTTGTATTGACTGCGCCGCTGAAAATTACAAGTTCCGGATGCAGATACCGTTTACCCAGCTGCTCCGTGAAGATCTTCTCCCAAACCGTTTCGGTATCTCGCAACACGACTTCGATGAACTCGCGTGTCTTGTCGTCGGGAGGAGGTACTTGCCCTTTCGGGTTGGCAGGAGCACCCTGTTGCTGCTCCATTTCCTGAAGTAACGGGCGCGGGTCCGCGCCGAGAAAAATGGCAATGCCGACGATGATCAACATGATCAAGCCACCACCGCCCGCCATGGCCACCGGCGACATCCCGCGGCGATCCTCTACATTCTTGCTTCGTTCACGGCCTTCCCAACGCATGTTGATTCGCTCCTGAAAACGGGATCCGGGAAAATGAATGGCGACTTTCAGACAGGCAACTTCCGGCGGCATCCACCGGAGTCGTAGCGCAATCAGTCTCCATTTCCATGAATCTACCCGGCAATCGGACAGGCTTCAACAACCTGGACTATCAGCCTGATTTAGCCAACGATTCCGGCGAGATCCTGCCATGCGAAGAGGCAAGATTCATGGTTTGGGAAGAGGAGGGGCGGAAACGTTCAGGCGATTGTTGCGGAATCCTTTTCGAAACAGCAAACGTCGTTCATTAGCCCAGGCCGATCGACCAGGCCAATTGCCTGACGGTTCCGGCAACGTCCTGGTCTGCATAGTCTCCTCCCCAAACTGGGGACACAGCATTTCATGGGGCGCCAAACTGGGGACACGGCGCCAAACTGGGGACCAAACTGGGGACACAGCTTTTCATGATGGCGCCAAACTGGGGACACAGCATTTCATGATAGCATGGGGAACTGGTGGATTGACGCGCGGGTCCGGAGGGGTAGATTGACGTTTTCTGGAGAGGGACTGCCAGGCTTCCAACGGAACCCCATCGGTTACGGAGGGCCTGTGATGGCCAGAATCGCCCGCGTTGAAGTCTTTGCCCCCGATGAAATCGCCATCGTCCACGTTCTCAACCGGACGGTCCGGCGTTGCTACCTGCTGGGAGACGACCCCTTAACCGGCCGGAATTACGATCACCGCAAGATGTGGCTGGAGGACCAGCTTCGCCGGCTCGCAACCTGGTTCGGGATCGATCTTCTCTGCCACGCGGTGATGAGCAACCACTTTCACCTCGTCCTCCGCTCCCGTCCGGACGTGGTGGCCACATGGGACGATAGCGAAGTGGCCCGCCGGTGGAGGATGCTTTGTCCGCTGCGGAAAGATGACCAGGGAAACCCCATGGAGCCGACGGAAGCAGAACTGAACATGATCCGCAAGAACCCGAAACTTCTTGCGGAAATCCGCAGCCGGCTGAGCGACATCTCGTGGAGCCAAACTGGGGACACAGCATTTCAACCAAACTGGGGACACAGCATTTCATGATAGCATTGGGAACGGCTGGATTGACGCGCGGGTCCGGAGGGGTAGATTGACGTTTTCTGGAGAGGGACTGCCAGGCTTCCAACGGAACCCATTGGTGACGGAGGGCCTGTGATGGCCAGAATCGCCCGCGTTGAAGTCTTTGCGCCCGATGAAATCGCCATCGTCCATGTCATGAACCGGACGGTTCGCCGGTGCTATCTGCTGGGAGACGACCCCCTCACCGGCCGGAACTACGATCACCGCAAGATGTGGCTGGAGGACCAGCTTCGCCGGCTCGCAACCTGGTTCGGGATCGATCTGCTCTGCCATGCGGTGATGAGCAACCACTTTCACCTCGTCCTCCGTTCCCGTCCGGACGTGGTGGCAACGTGGGACGATAGCGAAGTGGCCCGCAGATGGAGGATGCTTTGTCCGTTGCGGAAAGACGATCAGGGGAACCCCATGGAGCCGACGGAAGCAGAACTGAACATGATCCGCAAGAACCCGAAACTTCTTGCGGAAATCCGCAGCCGTTTGAGCGATATCTCGTGGTGGATGCGGCTTTTGAGCCAGAACATCGCCCAGCGCGCCAATCGGGACGACAAGGAAACCGGCAAATTCTGGCAGGCCCGCTACCGGGCCGTACGGCTTCTTGATGAAACTTCCCTTTTGGCCTGTGCGGCCTATGTCGACCTGAACCCGATCCGGGCCGCCATGGCCAGGACACTTGAAGAAAGCCAGTACACCTCGATCAAGCACCGGATTGAGGCGCTGCGCGAGAAAGGTGCTGCGTGTAAGAAACAACAAGCAGGGATGCATGTCCCGCGTGATGGCTTTCTTGCTCCACTTTCCATCGACGAGCGGCGGGACCCGATCGGGCCCTGTGTGCACCGGCATGGCCAGCGGGCAAGTGACAAGGGATTTCTATCCATGCCGATCGAGTCGTATATCGAGCTTCTGGACTGGACGGCCCGGCAGATCATGCGTGGCAAGCGGGGTTCGACTCCGCCCAGCGCCCGTCCGGTGCTGGAGCGGCTGGGGCTCAGCGCACCCACCTGGTGTGCGCTGGTGAAGGATTTTGGACGGCTGTTCTATGCGGTAGCCGGGCAGCCGCACTCGATCGATGCGCACCAGAGCCGCCGCGGGAACAAAGGGCACCGCTACAAGACCCGCCGCAGAACGCGCGAGCTTCTCTCGACGGGCTGAGCCTCCGTTTCAGGGCGTACTCCTTCTCTGTTATGCCGACTTTCTCGTAGTGTCTGGCAATCCTCTGCGCTGGCCGCCGAAATTGGGCAGTCCAATGCGAATCCCGGCCTCTTCAGTCAGGCCAGATTGCCCATTCAGGCACGTCGCTCGCGTCGCCCATGCGCGATAAACGATCAACTCCGCTGAAAAGCTCGCCCGCCACCATGCCCCAAGTGCTGTGTCCCTCGACTGCCCCTCCGTTACAAGACCCGCCGCAGAACGCGCGAGCTTCTTTCGACGGGCTGAGCCTCCGGTTCAGGGCGTACTCCTCCTCTGTTATCGCCGACCTTCTCGTAGTGTCTGGCGATCCTCTGCGCGGGCCGCCGAAATCGGGCAGTCCAATTCGAATCCCGGCCTCTTCAGTCAGGCCAGATTGCCCATTCAGGCAAGTCGCTCGTGTCGTCCATGCGCGACAAACGATCAAGTCCGCTGAAAACCTCACCTGCCACCGCGCCTCAAAGTGCGCCTCAAAGTGCTGTGTCCCTCGACTGGCGTCAAAGTGCTGTGTCCCTCGACTGGCGAAAGCTGTGCGAGATGATGTATCACGCCTTCGTTGAATTGCGCATGCTTGGCTGGGCTGGCAAGTCGGAGCAGGCTGCGGACTTGGCAGACGCTTTTCACAATTTGCCGAACGGTATTTGGCATGACGATTTCAGTCTTCAGTTTTTCCGCGACTCCTTTGTGGGAGCTTACCAGCGGAAGTATCCAGAGGGGCGAGTCCGGGATTACGTCGCGATGGTTGACGAGATCATCGGGATGAGAGATTGAGAGAGAGCATGAAAACGCGGCCTAACCATGCGCTGCCGCGACCCCAGCCATCGCACCGGCTACAATTGGGGGGCGAGTTATCTGGACTAACAAAAACTGGTTTTGGCCCCAGTCTTTGATCACGTGGCAATGAATGACGAAAACAAGCTTCCGAGGCCCGTTTCTTGGCGCACGCCGACCTCAATCTGCGTGGCCCTGGCGATCGGCAGTGCAGTCGGCGTCCTGTTGATCAGGTCCAATTGTCCCCCCGTGTACGGTTTATACTTTGCTCTGGCGGGCTCTGTATTGGTGTCCGGCGCTCTTTGCCCTTTGGCAGCAAGATACTTCTATCTGATCGGTTTCGCCTACTCTGCTGGCGTGGCTGGCGCGACAACGTTGTTGTCATTACATGAATCAAAACCTCATTCTGTCCCGCACAATTGGTGGGAGCCAACATTATTCTTCGTGGTTCTTTTCTGCATTATTGGATTGGCATCTCTTCTCCCTGCGACGCTTTGGCTTTTCCTGAAGCCAAACGAGCGGTTGGCGCGGGAGCAGTTGAAATGGGGCGATGGCCGGCCACTTCGCATCGATTCCCGGAAGGCTCAATGGTTCATAGCCGGCGGTGTGCATTTCGTCCTCTGTGTCCTGATGGTGGGAGCCACTTATTGGGTGTTACCGAAAGTGCCATGGGATGCCTTTCCGGGCTACCGACCAGTGGATTACGACTGGCGTCTGACCCAACGAGCAAGAACCGCACCCGTCCTGATTGATGCATTGGCTCAATTTCGCCACGATCATTCAAAGTACCCTGAGGATTGGGACCAGTTGCTTCCTTATCTTCCAGCTGGTTCGGAAGCCACATTACCTGAAATCGCTGGATGGCATTACTGGAAACACCCCGATGAAACGGGATACACATTATCGCTTAAACTTGGATGGGACCCCGGGTTGCGTTATCACTTCGAAGGCTCGCAGGGGCACTGGGAATTTGAACCGGGCGATGGAACCGAATCGACGAGAATCATCCTCGATCCGTAGGTCGCAAAATTACGGGGCAAGAGGCATTCGTTTCGCTCCCCCGCCGCTCGGTCCGGCGGTAGAATGGGGGGTGGTTCGGCAAGAACGGGAACGCCTCTCTCGCCGACACGATGAGGTGCAAGGCAATTCACCGAAGTGGCGATCGCTGGCCGTTTTGACAATGGATCATCGACCGTCGCCACTCGGTGATCCTGGTCGATCGGTTGCGTTGGCAGGCTCATGCAATTCAGTATCAGAACAATTTTCGCGATCGTCGCCAGCGTGGCCGTGCTGTTCGCCCTATGGACTTCAATTCCCATACAGCGTCCGTTGCCCGCCTCCGTCATTTTCGTTGCGTGTTTTGTAATTCCTGCATTTAGTCTCGGCTTCGACCTCGGTCGCACGATGGCTGCTGGTTTCGTTGCGGTCGTTCCGGGGTTGCTAGTTGCCTACCTGGTGTTCATCTGCCTCAATTTCCCTGTGGTTAGAGAATAGGCAAATCCCCCTCGATCCCCGCCTTCGAGCTGGCGGTAGAATGGGGGAGAGGGCATCAAAAGAACTTGACTGGATGGTTGATCGATTCCCCCCACAGCAGTTGATGGCGGAAGGGTATGACAAAGCCAGGAAAAAACGGGATTATCAAGCGGATTGCCCTTTGGACCGTCCCGATTTACGCCGTTTTATTCTCCCTGCGACTGGTTTTCAGTTCCATTGACTACGCCCGTGTGGATGGCGGAGATGAACCGCTTTTCGCGATTCAAACATGGGCAACGTTGGACGGTGGCACGGGAGGATTTTCAGGCCTGGGCTACGAAATAATCCAGCAAACAAGAATCCATTTCGACGACAAGGGGAATGAAGGCTACATGTATGGCCCGATCCTGACGTCCAGGTGGAACTTTCTTTTTTTCCCATTTGCCGAGAAACAAAACCTGCGCTTTGTTACGACCGAGCAACTTCTCTCCGGGAACTTGCCGCGCAACTAAAGTTGGATCAATCAAGCTGAGGCCGCAATGTCGTCCGAAGACGCAGTTACCGCGACGCAAACGGGAAAGCCTTGGGCCAAGAACCATCCGTTTGGGTTCTTGGTGAGCCTGGCATTTGTTTCCCTGGTCGTCTTGACAGCCATTGCTCCATTCGCAGTGTTTGCAAGTCTTGGTGCAGAGTCTAGCAGGCATGCGATTATCTGGCTTCCCTTCTGTGTAGCGGGTGCGTCGTCCGCAACGGCAGCATTTGCTTTCGCCAACTCCCGGTGGTCCTGGCTGGCTTTCGTCTACATCATCGTTGCGTTGCCCAGCTACACGTTGTTGGGCTATTGGCTTGCCACGATTTTTGCCGATTGGAACCCATTCAAAATCGTTATTTGATGGCTTCTCGTCACGTGACCGGAGGCGGGGGGGATCGAACCCCCGTCCCGAGATATTTCCACAAGGGCCTCTACGTGTGTATTCTCAGGTTTGGGTCTCGTCAAAACCAAACGGGCAAGATGGTTTATGGCTGTGTCCCCGGGTGACCGGGTGACCAGAAGGCCTTCCACTGATGGACTGTTCTGTCGATTCGTCGGATTCGTGCGATTCGTGGTTCCAGAGATTCACTGGATTTTCCTGTTCCCGGCTCCTCAATGGGGGCTGGTTGAAACCGGGACTGTGCAGATAGGTCAAAACCCTTTATCGGACCAGGCCGATCGACCAGGCCAATTGCCTGACGGTTCCGGCAACGTCCAGGTCTGCAAAGATTCCTCCAGCCGTGGCCCCCGCCAGGGCAGCGAAACCTGCGAAGAGCATGGCCCACAAGATCTTCTGCTCCCGCTGTTCGGCGTTGCGTTGGCGGCGAAGTTCCCGATTTCGATCCGCTTGCACCTCGGCCCAATACTTTTCGGATTCAAGCTGAATGAACTGGTTCATGAATGATGTCCCGCAAAAACTGACTGAAGAAATCGCCTGTTGTGAATGGCGGAACCGATGTATGGCGCCGCACCGGACAGGACTGGCAATCCTTGTACCAGCGGGGTTCGCTGCGGAAAAACAGCGCGAACATCCGAAAATCACCGATAACCGTCGCTCGCAATGTTGCCAAAAGCGAACATCGAATCCCTTTTTCAACCGGAGCCGTTGACCCGGCACGACGCGGCGATTTTCAGGAATCGTCTGCGGTTCTCGCCGCGCAGCGTGGCGATTTCCCGATTGAGCGTCTGGCCATCGGGAGATTCGAGGAGCCACGCAAGTTTCGCCAACTCGTGCGGATCGGCAGGCACATCGTGGCGCGCGACCGTGTTCATCAGGCGAATGCGGGCCTCGATCGTCCGCAATGTCTTGTAGGAATGGATGAAGAACGAGCAGTCGTCATCCGAAAGCACCCCCATTTCCTTCAAGGCATTTGCGGCATCCGTTGTGTTGGGTTCAAGGACCCGGGGAAACTGGCGGGCGAACCGCAACTGCAGCATTTGCACGGAGAATTCGATATCGACGGTTCCCCCCGGGCCGCGCTTGATATTGCCTGGCGAGGCTCCTTGCTCCATTCGCATCCGCATTTCCACGACTTCATCGGCGTGCCTGGACTCCCAGGGAATGCACGTCAAAACGCTGGTGACAAGGACGCGGGCCCTCGCCGCCATTTCCGGGGAAGCGCAGATCGCCCGCGCCCGGCACATGGCAAGTCTTTCCCACAGCTGGCCATCCTGAGTTGCGAAATAGCGCAACAATTCGGCTTCCGAGACGGCCAGCGAACCGCTTTTTCCTGTCGGCCGCAGCCGCGAATCGATCTCGTAAAGCTTGCCCCATCGACCGGACATGGAGACCCGTTTGGAAAAACCGGCTGCCAGCCGGCCGAAGTAGTCCTGCAAGGTAGTGACTTCCCGCCCCCCTTCGGTGCGCGCGTCCCCTTCTCCCGTATAGACAAAAACAAGATCCAGGTCGCTGTGATAATTCGGCTCGCGTCCTCCAGTCTTGCCCAATGCAAGAATCATCATTTCCGCGTTGACACTGTCTGTTGATCCGGGCACGCCGAAACGATCTTGCATCGCGCGCGACTCGGCGGCCATGACCTGGGTCAGACAGACTTCCGCAATATCCGCCAGCGCCTGGCTGGTGCGACGAATGTCGTCCTGGCCGAGAATCTCCCGCGCACCGACCCGCAAATGCTGGGCATCGCGAAAACTGTGAATGATCGGCTCGGCGTCCTCGGCGCCGGCCAGCAATTCCCGCAACGACTCGTCGAGGAAATGGAAGGAAGGCAGGTCGGGGAGAATCAGTGAGTCCATCAACTCATCGACCATCCCCGGATTCCGGACCAGCAGGTCGCAAAGGTACTCGCACGCGGCGCAGAGGCGCACGTACATCTTCATGGTCGGCGGGTGATTGGAAAAAAGTTCCCAGAGGATTGCCTTGCCACCGAGAGATTCGCTCACCGAAGTCAGGCGGTTCAAGGTTTCATCCGGCGACGGAGTCTGTGCCAGTTCGGCAATCAGCCTCGTGGCGATGGCGGCAAGAAAATGGCGACAGCGATGCGGCGACAAGAAACGGTTTTTCTCGGTCGCCAGGTCCTGAAGGTTGCGATGGGCACGGACCGGATCCAGAAAACCTGCCTTTCCAAGCACCCTGACTATCCACCCCTCGTCCGGGCGCGGGTCGAGAATCAGGTCGGCTTCTTCGCTCCCGGCCTCGCTGTCTTCACCGGGAAAGGCGTTGTGCAGCAAATGATCCAGAATCACGCGATTGTGTCCGGTGACCTGTCTCAAACGGGCGCGAAAATGTTCGAGCGCCTCGTGCGGGTTTTCTGCACCCCGTTCCCGCTGGCCGCCAGTGCCATCGGACGTGAGTGCCATCCGCATGGCGATCTTGCGCAACTCCGCCGGCTCCTGCGGAAGCGTATGCGTTTGCAGGTCGAACATGATCTGAAGCCGGTGCTCGAGACGGCGAAGCCAGCGGTAGCCCTGGTCCAGCAGCGTGTACTCCTGGAAGGAAAGGCAACGGGCCTGATACAGCCGGTTGAGGCCTTCGAGCGTGTTGCCAGTGCGAACTTCCTTCAACGTGCCGCCATGCAGCAATTGCAGAAACTGCGTGACAAATTCGATATCGCGAATACCGCCACGACCTGTCTTGACATTCGTCTCGTCATCTCCGTCGCGAAGGGCGCGCCTCTCGATCTGGCGTTTCAAAGCACGAATCCCGTTGATGTCGGACATCGACAGCCTGGGACCATAGATCCATGACTGCAACTGCTGCAGAAAGGCTTCTCCCATGGCGATATCGCCGGCGACTGCACGGGCTTTCACCATCGCCTGTCGCTCCCACGTTCGGCCCTGCATGTCGTAGTAAGCAGCTGCGCGGGGAATGCTCGTGGCCAACGGGCCATTGGAGCCATTGGGTCGCAGGCGAAAGTCCACTCGCCAGGCAACTCCATCCGCCGTCTGGTCATTCAACACGGAAAGAAATACACGCCCGACACGTTCGAAGTACTCACTGGCGTCGATGCGGTTTTTTCCCGTCGTTCGGCCATCGTCGCGATACAGGAGGACCAGATCAATGTCACTGGAGTAATTCAATTCCTTGCCGCCAAGTTTCCCCATCGCCAGCACAACAGGCGGAATAATCTGTTCATTGGCGTCGCGCGGCGCGCCGTACTTTGTCGCCACTTGCCGCATGGCAAATTCGAGACCCGCTTCGCAAATCGCCTCGGCGACGTGACTGATCTGCGACGTGACCGTTTCCAGCGATTGCCAGGCCACGATGTCGCCAAATGCAATCCTCAGTATCTCCCTGTGCTTGAAACGTCTCAGAAGGCGCATGGCCTGCTCGCGGTCGCCGGGATCAACGGTTGCCATCAACGAAGTCAGTTCGTCCACGAGAACGTCACGTGAAACCGGCTGCCCGGCCGTCAGTCGCAAGCCGTCCCAGGCTGCGGGATCGCGGACCAGCAGATCGGACAAGTATTGGCTGGTGGAGAAGATCCGCAACAGGATCGGAATAGCCTTGGGATCGCGCTCAAAAAGTGACGCGAGGGACAACGGGCTGCGCGATGCGGAAAAAAACCGCTCGAGGTTGTTCAGGGCCATGTCCGGATCACTGAGCTGCGGCAGCTCGCGATCCATTTGCCCGAGCACGACCTCAAAAAGGTCCACCGGTACACGCCGTTCGAGAAGCTTCTCCAGATTGGCACCGGCACGCGCCGGATCGCGGACGATCAACCGGGCCGTCCAGTTTTCCAGCCGGCTTTTCCAAGGAGGATCATCGGTGCGCTCATCTGGGGCTTTTGGCTTGACCATCCGCCGGGATTTCGGGAAAAAAAGCAGGTTTAATGCCGCTGGCTGTCAACATGGCCGATCAGGCATTACCAACAGGCCCCAGGCATGGTGCCAGCGCCACTCTGCCGGAGTGGTCTTGTGACCGCCAGTCAAAGCAATCATCATTGTAGTTCCGGTCGCTGCCCGCAAGCTGACCTGGACATTCCAGACACGGACTCCGCCTTGACGAAGGGTAAGAAAATTGCGCGCCAGATTGTCGCTCCTGCCCGAAATCGGAATTCTTGCCGGCATGTTCATGCTGATCGTTGCATGCCGGTTGACGATTGATACGCCAAACTTCCAGCCAGTGATGGCGGTGGCGCTTCTGGGAGGTATGCTCGTTCGCCCGTTTTGGCTGGCCATGACGGTCGTGATCGGTGCCATGGCTGTGTCCGATCTGTTCCATGGATTTTACGACTGGCGCCTGGCGATGTCGGTTTATGCCTGCCTTGCATTGCCGGCCCTGGCCGGCCCACTGCTGCGAAGATATTCCCGGCAGTCGATCGTCTTTATGGGGATAGCCGCCGGGACGTCGGTGATTTCGGCGATTGTTTTCTACCTGGGAACGAACTTTGCGTTCTGGTATTTCACAGACTATTACTCGCCCGATACCAGGGGACTGATGGCAGCACTTGCCATGGGTTTGCCATTTTTCAAATGGAGCATCCTGTCCAACACGCTCTTTACCCTGGCCATCACCGCCGTGTACAAGCTTGTCACATCGCGATCCCGCCGCCGGGCCGCACAAGCGGTGCGCGTTCCCGCCGAATAATGTCGCTGGATGGCTGGTTGATCAGGATCATGTTCTCCGCATTCTGACGTACAGGACAATGCCAGGAACAACCACCGCCGTCAGATAGCCGGCAAGGATCAACCCCAGGACCCTGGCCGGCATCCGTGGATCCGCCATCTGGTTTGCCTCAATCGTCAAATACAGCAACAGAACAAACAGGACCGAGGTCGCCGCTGCAATCCCCATCATCATGGTTTGCATTACCCGGAATGTCGATGCGCGGCGTACGTCATCCAGCCAATATTCCTTTTTGGGAAGATTAATCATGGACACTGGCATCCATGGCAAAAGCCAACCGATACCTGCCGTCATTCCCACAACGAAAAGGTACAGCACCCCGAAGAATACGGCAAATCCCTGCCGCGACATCCAGCCGTCGGCGATACCGGCAACGTCGAAGTGGGTTGCCATTCGTTCCGGCAACGTCGCCCAGTTCAGGGCAAACAGGCAGGCCATACCAATCGTCGAAAGGACAATGATTGACAGGGCAATCATTCGCAGATTCATGAAATCTCCTCCCCGGCTTTCTTTATTGTCTCTTCATGTATTCGCCGGTACACCCGGGGTATTGGCTCCCCTGGCGATCGCGTTTGCTCGATAAGGGAAACGAGCAGAGGCACAGATACCTCGTGCACGGCTTTCATCCGGGTTCCGCTTGTCCTATAAAAGATCGTCTGAACAGGCAAAACACATACGATCGGAGCAATTCATGACTGGCATTCGGCAAGGACTCATCCAGGCGTGGAACCGGAATGCTGAGTACGGCCAGAAACTCGTGGCTGATTTATCCGACGCGCAGATGATCGCACAACCGGAATGGCTGGCAGGTCCCCCAATGAACCATCCCGCATGGATTCTCAGCCATCTCAATGTCTATTTGCCTGTGATCGCGGCGATAGTCGAGAATCGGGACTTTGACGATCCCAAGGGTCATCAGTTCGGAATGCACTCCGCGCCGCAAATGGTCGCGGGCGTCTATGCCGCGAAGTCGGAGTTGATGGGCACCTTTGCCGCGGGGCATGCACGGGTTCGCGATTCGCTGGAGTCCGCCACCGATTCCGTTTTTGACAATCCGGTCCGACTTCCCCGCTGGCAACCGTTATTTGGCAGTGCTGCGATACTCTTGCCTTACCTGATGCTCAACCACGAGAACGGGCATCTCGGGCAATTGAGTGCCTGGCGAAGGGCGATGGGTCTGGCACCCGTATGAAAATACGTGCCAAATGCCGTGGCGCAAGCCGCACGGTTTTTCAAAAACGCAGACAAATCCAATGGAATGCTAAAGCCGTTCAGTCTGAGTGGATGGCTTGACTGTTTCCTGTTCCGCCGACGAGTCTCCGGATTCGGTCATCGGTTCGAAATAAACCGGTCCATGAAACAGTTCGTCGGGGGGGAAAACCAGCCGCAAGAGGATCCCTGCAGCGACGCCGACAACCACCAGCCCGAGCTTGTACCGAAAAGACTGACGTGGCAAGTGTTCGTACTGGAGATCGGAGTCGTTCAATCCGGCGTTCCCCCAAACAGGACCAGTCAACAAAAAACGGTGCCGGAAAACGGCACCGGAAACAATCCAGTTCAAAATCCAGATCGTGTTCTTAGTAGCCGAGGTTCACAACCGAGCCGTCGTTTCGTTGCAGAATCCGTTGAAAGGTGAGCAAGTCCAACTCCTGATTTATGAACTTGATGCTGCCATCCGAAAACGCAAAATTTGCACCACCAGTGTGACCGGATGAATAGCCGCTGGTGTAGGCATTCAATCCGTCGCCATCCCTGTCGGACAGGCCCGAACCGTCGAACGATGGAAGAGTGGGGTCCACACCGCCCGAACGGGTCGCATTGATCAGAAAATCCCGGGGGTCGTAATCGTTGCCAACCGTATTCACGAGGGCAGGTCCTGAGCCACCGAACGGACCTACAGGAACCGAAGCACCGAATGAGTTAATCAACGGCTGTACCATTGGCCCCATTGCAACTTGAGCAGAACCATCTCCGCCAAGACCTTGGAGAGGCGCACCTACCGGGCAAACAGGAGTCAATGTGCTTTTGGGCACCCCAATCCGGAGGAGCAGGTTACCGTACTCTTCCCGGGCCATCAAATTCATTGGATTCTGGTATCCCCAGTCGCTTCCGCCCCGTTCACCAAACACGATCGTGGTCGAATGGCCATCAGTGATGTCGCGATGACGAACCTTGCTGTTGCAGCAAAAAATACCAAACGCATCGCCCAACTCGCCACTGCCAACAACGGTTGGAGTTGCCGTTCGGTACTCTATCTCTGGATCGAGGGCAAACCCCGCTCCTCCCAGTCGTCCAATGCCGAAGTTCCCGCAGTAGTTCATCTTTGCCAGCTCAACCGGACCGCCGGCAGAACTTTGTATCCCCTGCCAGACAACGCTCATTTCGGGTGCGGGATCAGAAGGGCAAATAAAAGTGGAAATGGGTGTCGTTGCATCGACGATTACCTCGTCCATCGCATTTCCCCAATACTGGGCGCGGACGCCGTAGGTCTTGTAAAGATTATCTCCTTCAAGGTGCGGCAATAGAAGCGTCGCCCAACCGTACCGAAAATCCATATCGGGCTCACCTGAAACCTGCCGGTCCACCCAACCTGCCGCATAATGCCGGTTGATTTGTTCGTAGGCCTGGTGGGCAAATATGATTTGCCGGATGTTATTCAGGCATTCCTTGTTGCGGGCCGATTCGCGAATCGACTGAACTGCCGGAAAGAGCAACCCGGCCAAAACACCAATCACCGCCATGACCACGAGCAATTCGATCAGGGTAAAACCGCGAGGGCGCTGACGGGCGCTGTTCAAAGATCGGTACATTTTGTTCTCCAGAAACTCAGGCGATTCATTTCAAAAGGCAGGCTTGCGAAATTCGACGGGTGAAAAGAATTGGAACCAGTCGATGACCGGCGCGACGAAAGTCATGTCCGGGAAGATTGGCTGGCCCAGCGTGTGAGGGAACGAAAAGGGACAAAAAACGGAAAAGACCCGGATGCCGTCCACATGCCGACGCCTGTTCCTCGCGCGGTGCAAAAAGCATCGGTCAGAGAGGGATCGCCCCAAGCAAGAAAACCGGAGCTTTCGCACCGATAATCCCCTTAAAGCCGTCTGAAATGATAGTATCGCAACAATCCGCTGTCAAACTGACCGGTACGCGCAGGCGAACCAGCTGTGAAGAGCATCCGCCAGCATTTTTCCTTCCCCCCGCCCCGATTTGCCTTCGGGTGTCAGGCGGCAATTCTGCCGGTCTGGCAAGGGTCTTGTTCGCCGGTTTCTCCCGTTTTCCCGGCTCGTCGATAGATGTCTTCGATTTGCCGGGTTAGTGTTTCGGGATCGAGATTCGACCGCACCCACTCCCGGCCATTGTCGGCCAACTCCCTGGACAGTTTGTCATCTGACAACAACCTGGTCAGAGCTTCCGCCAGTGAATGAGGATCGGCCGGCGGCACCAGCAAGCCATTTTCCTCATGAAAAACCAGATCGGTCAACCCTCCGGTTCGCGCTGCGACAACTGGTCGTCCGGCAGACATAGCTTCCACAGCCACCATTCCCATCGACTCGACAAGCGATGGCACGGCCACCACGTCAACTCCGCTCAGGACCATATGCATGTTGTCGCGCCGACCGATCCATCGCACATGGCGTTCCAGACCGTTTTCGAGCTGAAATCGACGAAGCTTCCTGGTGCAGGCCTCGTTTCTGTGAAATCTTCCCACGACGATCACGCGAAGTCCGGGAAATCGGCGAACAAGCTCCGGCAACGCACGGAACAGGAAAATATGCCCTTTATAGGGAACGACATCGCCAACAATTCCGATGACTTTTTGCGCCCCGTCGACATGCCACTGATTGCGCATTCCGGTCCGCCAATGGGCATCGGCAACCGATAGCCGTTCCTGATCGACAAAACAGTGAATTCGCGACGAACGCGACCTGGGGACCAGGTTGTACCTGCGCTGGTGACGAAGTGTGCTCTCCGAATTGGCAATCACATGGTCGTTGAAGTACCAGTGCGGCTGGTAATACTGGGCATGCGACGTGGCGACAACCGGCACGCCACTCATCTGTCGCAACAGGATGCCGTACAGGTGCGCACGGCTCATATGAGTGTGCATCACGTCAAAGCCGTGTGACTTCACCCATTCGGCCATCCGCGCGAGATCCGTTAGCGGCCAGCGGTTCATGTCGCACTCGATCATCTGCACCGGCAACTGATCGACGTGTTTCCAGAGCCATGACCCCCGGCGCAAGGCGATCGTTACCGAATGGCCATGCCGCGCAAGCTGCCGCGACAGGAGTCGGCAATGCTCCAGCGCTCCATTGACTTCCAGTCCGGATGTGATCTGAAGTATCTTCAATCCTGATTCTCTGTGTCCTGATCCCGCCACTTCGAGATGTTTGTTCCGGCCGGGTCGAGAATATGCCGAATCCAGGCCAAACCGTCAACGTTTAGCGCATGCACCATCGCTTCGAGCCGGCATTCGCTCCGAACGCCGGCCACTGCTTGCTAGCACGTGTCCTTTTTGTGGCCTTGGTTCACCCGCCGGGCGACTGACCTTCCACTGGACGGCAGGGTTTGGTAATTCCCGTTGCCGGTCAGGCTCCGGCATGTTTGCCTTTTCCTCTTCCTTCCTGGACGGGATCACCCCGATGTTCAAAACGCTGTTCCGGTTCTTTGCGACGACTGCTCCGTATCTCGCAACTGTCACCTGCACTGGCCTGTTGTTCGGACAGGCTTCGGAGGGAACGCCTGTATCCGGAAATCCGTCGGCGAGTGATGAAGTCGTTGCCGGAACGACGGACGAGCGGGAGTTCGAGTTGCTTTGCGAAAAAGCGCGCGCGGCGGATCAGGCCGGCGACTTCAAGGCGGCTCACCAGCTCTGGACGGAGGCGGCAGATTTTCTTGCCAAGCGTCTCGGCGAGAAAGCATGGCAAGTCATCAACGTTCGAATTGAAGCACAAACGGCATTGGCCCAGTCGCAGTTCACGCCGGAACAACAGGCCCGCGCCAAGGAAATCAAAAAGCTTGAAGCACTCGCTTCGACAGCCGCGGAGAGCAAGGATTGGGACGCAGTTATTGAGAACATGAATCAGGCAGCTTCGATCGCTGCCGAACTCTTCGGCGAACGATCGTGCGTTGTCGCCCGAATTCGCGCCCAAACCGGACAGATCGCCCATAATCTCCGCGAACCTGGCGAAGTCTGGGAATACTACCGAAGCGCCTTGTCGATTCTCACCGAGGTGATGGGATCGAATCATCCGGAAGTCGAAGCGATCAATTTCTTTTTGGGGAACCTGTTGCTGATCAATGGGAAGTACGAACAGGCAATCGCCTGTTTCCGTCAGGCGGAGGAGGCCAGCAAGCAACTTTTTGGCGAACGATCCGGCATCCATGCGGATCGCCTGAGTGCTTTGGGTGCGGCGTATTACCAAAATGGAGACGCGAAGACGGCGCGCGGGCACCTCGAAATGGCAGCCGACATCCAGAAGGGTATGCCGGAAGCGGGAAGGGCCCGCTACGCCCAGACGCTGGTCGATCTGGGAATTGCCTGCCTTGCAACGAAGGATAACGAAGCTGCCGCAATGCACTTGCAGACTGCGGTGGAAGAATTTGAAAAGACAATCGGCGCCGATCAGCCTGCCACGGCGGGAGCGAGAACTCACCTGGCAACAGCACTCGTCCTGCTGGGCAAAAGTGACGACGCGGAACAACATCTCCGCACGGCCCTCGCCTTTCACCGCAACTCCAACTCGGGAGATGCGCCAGCCGCGGCCTCGCTCGCCTACAAACTTGCCATTCTGCTGGGAAGAAAAAACAGTTTCGAGGAAGCGGAAAAACTTCTCCGCGAGGCAATCGGCCAACAGCAGGAGTCACTCGGCAACGGACATGCAGACACGCAACGCAGCCTGGTGGCCCTCGCGACCTTGTTTGACAAGGCCGGTCGCTCTGCCGAAGCCAAACAGGTGCGGGAATACATGCAGCAGACGGCCCGTGCACCCCAGGAAGCCGGCCCGACGATCCGCCGCTAGGATGCAGGCTCCTCGCATTTCGCCTTGAGGTCGGCGAGATCCTGTTTCAGACACCGGGCCAACATCCCTTTCATCATCGGCGCCATCAGGAAGCCCATGACCCTGGCAAACAGCGTTTGGGCAACGGCGCCAAATTTCATTGTCACTCGCGTGCCGCCGGCTTCTTCCCTGAAACTGAGGACGGTCGTGTAGTGGCAACCGCAACTATCGCATTCCAGCGTGTACTCCCTGTCGCGCTGGAATCCGGTGATTTCCATTTCTTCTGTCGCCTCCTTGCCGAACATGACCCGGGTTTCGCGAAAGCGGGTTCCGACGCCCGGGGGGCCATTGGTCAACATTTCAATCCTGCGAATCTGGCTTGACCAGTCCGGCGCGTTGGCCAGGTCCGAGGCCATGTGAAAGACCCTGGACACAGGCGCCCGGATCACTTCGCTGCATGCCAGAGGTTTCATGTTTCACCTTTCTTCCGATGTTTCATTTTCGCTGTGATCGTGGTCAAATCCCAGCCACCCCTTCCGCCAGAAATAGGCGAGAAAGGCGATAGCGGTCAGCAACATCAATCCGAGTGCAAACAGATAGCCGTATTTCCAGGCCAGTTCCGGCATATTGAGAGGGTGGTCGTCGTCAGATTTGAAGTTCATCCCATAAACACTGGCGATAAAGCTGAGCGGCATGAAAATCGTTGCAATGATCGTCAGCACCTTCATGATCTCGTTCATGCGGTAGGTGATCATGGAAACATGAAGGTCCCGAATATCCGAACACAGTTCTCGCTGGTTCTCCAGCAGCTCGGTCAACTGGATCGTATGATCGAAACAATCGCGCAGGAAGAACTTTGTCTCCTCGCGAATCAGTTCCGAGGGAGCCCGCATCAACTGGCTGATGGCGTCCCGCAACGGACGGATGGCCCGCCGTGTTACCAGCAAGCGGATTCGGCAATCGTGAATGGCTTTAATGGTCGTCTTTGCACTGCCCGAGCCAACCTGGTTCTCGACTTCATCCAGCTGGTCGCCTAGCGCATCCAGCAACGGGAAATAGCTGTCAATCAGGATGTCGAGCAGGGAATACGCCAGGAAGTCGGCGGAGCCTGCGGCGACCCTGCCATGATGGCTGCGAATCCGTTCGCGCACCGGATCGAAACAGTCGCCGGCAAATTCCTGAAATGTGATCAGGAATCCCTGGCCGATGAACATATTGAATTGTTCACTCTCCGTCTCCGGATTGTCGCCCGCGTTGAGAATCCGCGAGACAAAAAAGATATGGTTGGCATAGTCTTCGCACTTGGCGACCTGCCGCTGATTGACGGCATCCTCCAGGGCCAAGGGGTGCAATCCGAATTCGTGGCCGATGGCCTCGATCATCCTTGTATTTGTATAGCCGTTGACATTGATCCAGAGAACCGGATACTTCGCCCGGCATTCCCTTGCCTGGCTGATATCGACCAGTTCCAGTTCTGTGTGTTGGCCGTTCCCAAAAGCGATCAGCTGGATTTCGCTGTCTTTTGCATTGACCCGTCCATTGGCCGGCGATAATTGCTCTTCGTTCATGGCAATAATCTGGCAAAAGCGTTTTCCCGTGGCAATCGGCCAAGGTCTTTCTTGCACCGCCATCGCGCGACCCTGCTGCGACCGCACCGTTTGATGATCGCGATTTCCCGTTTTTTGCAAGGGTTTTCCGGTTTTTCGAAAAAAAATCCCATCGCGGTGTCACAATGTCTGCGGGCAGCAATACAGTGGACAGTACCTGTCCGAAAGCGGAATTTCGATCACTGAGGCATTATGTCCAGCCAACCCGAAAAGAGATCGGGCGAGCCCGTCGTGGCATCGCCGCCTGATGCGGATATCGACAAGCATTTTCAGAGAGATGAAACATCGCTCGATGCTCCGCGCGCCGGTAATGAGACTTTCGGCAAACTCGGTGAAGAGGAAACTCTTCGTGGCAATCCTCAAGATGCGCCTCGACCGCGGTCGACGGCCAAAGGTCGATTTCCCGAGATTCCCGGATACGAAATGGAAGACATTATTGGGCGTGGAGGCATGGGGGTCGTGTATCGGGCCCGCGACCTGACGCTCGGACGGCGCGTAGCCCTGAAAACGCTTCAATTCGCCAATACCGGAAAGGAAGCGAGGCAACGGATTGAACATGAAGCCCGCCTGCTTGCCCAGGTCCAGCACCCGGGGGTTGTCCAGATTTTTGGTTTCGGCACGGCAGTCGATCCGGAAAGTGCCGAGCCAGTTCCCTTCATCGCGATGGAGCTGGTCAATGGTCCGAACCTCGACCAGTTCAACGGCGGCAATCCCCTGAAGCCCCGTCATGCGGCGATGATTGTGTACGAACTGGCCCGCGCTCTCGCGGCCTGCCATGACCAGGGCATCATTCACCGCGATCTCAAGCCGGGCAATGTGCTCATGGCAGGCGAAAATGAGCCCAGGCTGACCGACTTCGGACTTGCCCGGATTTCCGATTCCCGATCGCGAATGACGCGCACCGGTGAAGTGATGGGAACTCCCGGCTTCATGGCGCCAGAGCAGGCGAGTGGTGCCGTGAAGAACCTCGGGCCGGCAGCGGATATCTACGGGCTGGGAGCAATCCTGTACACGTTGCTGACCGGTCGGCCGCCGTTCATGGCCCCCGATCCAATGCAAACGCTGATTGAGGTTCTGACAAAACCTCCCGTCGCCCCGGGCACGATTCAATCGAAAATCCCCCGCGACCTGGAGACGATCACTCTCAAGTGCCTGGAAAAGAAACCGCGGCATCGCTACGAAACCTGCAAGGACCTCGCCGCTGACCTGAAAGCGTTCCTGTCCTCCAAACCTGTTTCGGCGCGACCCACCCCGGCGATCAGAAAAGCGGCCATGTGGGTTCGGCGCCATCCGGCGTGGACTTCATTGATCGGCTTTGCCGTTGCGGCAATGATCGCGGGCGTTTTCGGGGCGGCTTTTCACATCAACAGCCTGCAGACGGAACTGGACCGCTCGCAACGAATCATCAATGAAGCGCGCAGTTTCAGCAAATGGTGGCTGGACGATTTTACCCGGACACTTGCAGGGACCGGGGGCGTGACCTACACCCGAAGCGTCCTGGCAGACCGAACACAAGGCTATCTGGAATCCTTGTTGAAAGAGGCACCAGCAGATAGCGGCCTCAAACAGGACCTCGCCTATGCGTTCTGGCGGCTGGCAAACGTGCAGGCGGCGACCGGTGGCGGCAACTACGGCACGAACCATCCGTCGATGCTGAATATCGAACGTGCGAAACAGATCATCCTGACACTTGAAGACCGCGACACGCCGCTTGCCAGAAAAGTCCTCGCCGGAGTGGAATTGCATAACGCGCAGATTCACCTGAACCGCCGGGAGTTCGAGGACATGGAAAATTGCGTGGCCGAGGCGAGGCGGCTTATTGGAGGCGAGGACACCCTGCCCGCGCTCGATCGCCTCGCCTTCGAGGGACAAATCCACAACCTGTTGTTTGAATCCCATATCCTGCGATCGGACTTGACGGCGGCGGCCGCAGATTGGTCGAAGCTCGAAGAGGTTCGCAACGCGGCGATTTCCAGCGATGAACGGCCGGAACTGGCCATTGCGGCCATCACTTATTACGTCTTTGCCAGTGAAAAAATGCTGGAGCCGCAATTGCGCCGTGAAGAACTGGCGGCGATACTCAAACAGGCCAGGGAACAACTGGAAGCCATCCGCAGCAAACACCCCCTTATCGACGTCGACAGCGCGTTGGCTTCCATCGCGTTGCGGTCCGGCAATACCGCGTTCTGGCTGGAAGATTATGAGTCAGCGCTTGATTCCTACACTGGATTGATTGAGATCAACAATCGCCTGGCACTGCGCGATTCGCAAAACGACAACATCCCCTACAACAGTGCCCTTGCCTGGCAATACCTCGGCGATACATGGCTGGCATTGAATAACCTCGACGCTGCCGAAGAGGCCTTTGAGAAGGCAGCAACCTTCTTCCACAACTGGAGCAAGGCCTCGAATTCGGTTCTCGAGCTGGAGCAGGGCTGGCTGATGCTCAACGCCAGCCTGGGATCACTCTATATGACGCAGGGAAAGTTCGATCTGGCGATCCGCATGCATCAGTCGCAAATTGACGGGCTGGAGAAGCTCGATTCGAAAGACAGCCAGGTGCGTCGCGCGACAGGCGATGCGTTGCTCAACCTGGCGATTTGCAAAACGCTTGCCGCCACTTCCGGGCCGCCCGCCGACGATGTAAAAGACGAACTCGAAGCGCATGATGAGGCAATCGCCGCCACCGGTACTGCTCTCGAATTCTTCCAGAAAATGGAAAGTGACGGATTGATGACCGATGTCGTACGCAATCAGGCGACAAAGGCCGAAGAACTCCTGAAACTCCTGAAGCAGAGTCGTGATTCAATAGACAAAGTTACCGGTAGCACGGATTTCTGAAAACCGCTCGCCATCCATTGGCAGTGCCAGGTTCCTGCCGCCGGCTTGTTCATTGCATATCGTCGCCCACCTTGTCTTTCAGCCATTGGTAAAGTCCCAGCGCAATCAGTTCGTCTTGCACTCGTTGCGGATCGGGGTCGTTGAGCCCGTCGCGCAGCTCGCCAATCAGGGTTTCGGCAAAACGTTCACGCGCCCTTTTCAGCTGTTGCCGGAATGCATCCGGGCGAACCTCCTTTCCAAGCCGTTTTCCCAATTCGGCAGCCAGGGCCACACTGTCGGCTTCCGGCATGTCGATACGGACTTTCATAACCGACCAGGGAAACCGGTTGGGTTCGCGGTCCTCAACCTTTTTCAGATCGTCCCAGGCAACGTCGAGCAACTGTTTTCGCCAGTGGTCGAGCCACGGATCCCCGTCGTCGCCATCGCTGTCGCTGCCGACATCGAAATCCAGTGCCGCTGATTTGCGGACTTTCGCTTTCTTCCAGTGCGTCTTGACCATATTGCGAAGGGCGGTTTTCAGAAGGTCGCGAAAACGTCCCCGATCGGGATCGGCACCGGCGAAGTCTCCCTGCAACAGGCGGACAATTGCGTCCTGGGCAATCTCATCGGCGGCATTTTCATCCTGAACGATCGCGGCTATGTACGAACGTATCGGAACGACATAACGCAACACGAGGGCCTGTCGCAATTCAATCGCACTGCTCCCGTCAAGCGAGGCAGCCCGCAAGAGACTCCAGCGCGTCTGGACGTTCTCCAGCCTCGACAGCTGCTCCTCCACAAAATCATTGTCCGACATTCGACTGATCTCCGATCGCGGTTACCTGACTGTTGCTTTCCGGTGATTCGGAAACCCGCTTGCTCAGCAACGGCAAACGCGGTTTCCGGGAACGCGTTTCACCAGGTGTCTCATTTCCAGAACACTGAGCGCGGCCAACACCTGGTGTACGGGCAGGCCACATCCTGAAATCACTTCGTCGACATCCGTGGCAAATGAACCGATCGACTGCAGGACAGCCTGCTCAATCTCGTTGAGACGGATTTCTGCCGGCCGGTTCAAAACGGTTTCCCGCCCGTCCGCTGCGGACTTTCGAAGCGGTGTCCCCAGCGGACCCAGTCCTTCCAGTACATCGTCGACGTTGGTGACCAGCGTGGCGCCATCGCGTATGAGCCGGTGACATCCGGCGCTCATGCGGCTGTCGGCCGGCCCCGGCAAGGCAAATACTTCTCGTCCCTGTTCCGCTGCCAGCCTCGCCGAAATCAACGCACCGGAACGCTCCGCCGCTTCGATCACAATCAAACCCAGCGACATTCCGGTAACGATCCTGTTCCGCTGTGGAAAAGCGCCGCTCTTGGGCGGCAACATCGTGGGGTACTCGCTGATGACGGCCCCATCGGCGGCAATCTCCAGTGAAAGCTCGCCATTCTCCGGCGGGTAAAGATTCAACAGGCCTGAACCGAGAACTGCGATCGTCCGCCCACGGGCGGCCAGCGCGCCGCGATGGGCCGCGGAATCAATACCCCGGGCCAGGCCCGACACGATCGTGAAGCCCGCAAGCGCAAGGCCATGGGCAAGCCTCTCTGCCTGGCGAATTCCATAACTTGTGGCGTGGCGGGAACCCACGATGGAAATCGCAAGCTCATCCGTGGTTTCGATCGTCCCGCGACAATAAAGCACCGACGGCGCATCGGAAATCTCTGCAAGCCGTCGGGGATAATCGGCCCGTTCGCGCGGAATCAGCCGGATGTTGTGCTGGCGACAGCGGGCCAATTCCGGTTCTATATCGATTGTCTCTGCCGCGGTTGCGATTGCCCGGGTCAACTTGACTCCAATACCTTCAACCTTGCGCAGACTGGCCGGTTCAGCGCGGATCACGGCTGCCGGACTGCCGAACCGGTCAACCAGTTTCCGATAGGACATGGGTCCGATCCCGGGAACCAGTGACAGGCATAGCGCCGCGGCGACAGGATCTTCGAGATCCACAAGCGTACTCCCGACGGCTTGCCGGGATACTGGCGACTGGTTCATGCTTCTTCCTCCGCCGCAGTTCGCATTGCCTGCAGGACATTATCTGCACTGATGTCCGATACCAGTTTCGCCTTTCCGGCCCCGCTCAGCAACACAAGGGAAAGGTTGCCGTTGTTGGACTTTTTGTCGCGCCGCATGGTTGCCAGCAGCTCGCCATGTCGATCCGCGGGAAACGCGTGCGGAATTCCCAGTTTCTTGAAGAGCGACTTCTGAAGTTCGATCAGTTCGGGCGGAGCCATCTTGCTGGCCACCGACAGCCGCGCGGCAGCCATCATTCCCGCAGCAACGGCGTGGCCATGCTTCCAGTCCCCATAACCAAAAACGGATTCAATCGCATGACCAAACGTATGTCCATAGTTGAGGATCGACCGCAAGCCGGTCGTTTCGCGTTCATCCCGTTGCACGATATCGGCCTTCAGGCGGCAACACCGGCGAACAACTTGTGCAAGGACTTCCGGCTCCCGGTTCAGAATCGCCGCAGAATTTTGCAAAAGCATCTGCAAGAAGTCCGGATCGAGGATCAGTCCGTATTTGACGACTTCGCCCAGGCCTGACGTGTATTCGGCTTCCGGCAAGGTGATGAGCAGTGACGTGTCGACGGCGACAAACGCCGGTTGCCAGAACGCTCCAATCACATTCTTGACGGTGGGGAGATTCACGCCCGTCTTGCCGCCAACGCTGCTGTCAACCTGGGCGACGAGGGTCGTCGGAATCTGGATCAGGTTGATGCCGCGCATCCATGTCGCGGAGACAAAGCCGGCAAGATCACCGACGACACCTCCTCCCAGCGCAATGATGGTTGACCGGCGGTCGGCTTGGAAACCAGAAAGCTGTTCGTACAGCGAGGCGGCCTGATCCAGCGACTTGGAGGCTTCACCTGCCGGAACGACAATCATCCTCGCCTGGCAACCTTTCTCTGAAAGCAAGGCCAGAAACCGTTCCCCGCAGATGTTTCGGACATTTTCGTCCGTCACAATGATGGCTTTGGAGGGGCAATTCTCCGCGACGCCGGAAGCCATTGGCTCCAGCCAGTCGCAATTCACGTAGACAGGGCATCGCCCGGAAGCATGTTCGACAATCAGATCCGGGGCGAACTTCATATCGGCACCACCTCTCCCGCCCGCTATTCCAATTTGTCTTGCCCGTCGTTCCGGTTCCGCGGACCGCCCCCGCCAGGCTGACGCGTCACGGAAAGAACATCGGCGGCGGCGATCAGCATCCGCCGGTTGTCTTCGGTCTCGATCAGCAGTTGCTGGGCAAGAATTTCGTGGCCAATCACCGTCGCCTTGCCGTCTCGCGTAACGATTCGCGCACCAGGAGGAGGGAGCTCGGCGAGCAATTCCTCATAGGTTTCGTACTCGTATCGCAAACAACACTTGAGGCGGCCGCAGCGGCCGGAAATCTTCGTGGGATCCAGCGTGGCTTTCTGCAGTTTGGCCATCCTCATCGATACCGGAGGCATGGACGAGAGATGCGTGTTGCAGCAAACCGGCTTGCCGCAATCACCGTAATCGGCCAGCAGGCGGGCTTCGTCGCGTACCCCGATTTGCCGCATTTCGATGCGGGTTTGAAAATCGGTGGCCAGTGCCTTTACGAGTTCGCGAAAGTCGATGCGGTTTTCTGAAAGGAAGTAGACAACGATTCTCTCCCCGCCGAACAGGTGCTCAAGCTCGACCAGCTGCATATCGAGCCCGAGCCGTTCGATATGACTCTGGCAAATGCGCATTTTCCCGTTTCGTTCCCCTTCGAGGTGGGCGACTTCGTTCAGGTCGTCGTCGGTCATTTCACGAAGTACCTGACCGTTGGGTGCCTGATCGAGAGACGACAGGACATCCTCGGTGGCTTCGCATAAAACCTGTCCGGTTTCAAGCCCGCGATTGGTCCGGGCGACGACACTCATGCCGCGACGGTACGACTCTCCCTGCCGGGCCGAAAACAGGCCCAGAGTTCGCAGCGAACCGTAACGGACGACGTATCGACTCATGGACAATTTTCACCGGTCATTCGGGGAGCCAAAGGCCTGACTCGCCCGGGTTTTTTCGCGCAGGTTGGACGCTTTCCGGAACCCACAGGCCCGATTCGCCGGAGACGGCCCCGACCGGTTCTTCCGCTTCGTAGCCCGAAGACCTGGCATCGCCGGCCATCAGGCCGTATTGCCGCAACAGCATCACCGTCCGGATTTGCAATTCGCGGTCATCGGCAAAGCGTGTTTCGATTTCGTGGAGCAATTCGCGCGTGCCCTGCAATACGCCGCGGCTGATGCGCAGTTTGAGTTCGGTCAGTAAGATATCCGACTGCTTGCGGCCGTTTTCCCCGGCAATCTGTTTGGCTTTTGCCAGATACCCGAGGGCTTCCCGGACATCCGGCGTGAGTGCGGCAAGCCGCGTCCAGAGCATTTCATGCCCCTCGAACTCCGCCGGTTTTTCAGGACGTCCAAGCAACTCCCTGATCGCATCGCGCACCACCCTGACCGCACCGCAACTCCCCGCCAGGTACAACGCCATCGCCACCCCGTGATCGGTCAATTCGTTCAGAGCAATCCTGTAAAGCGCGAGGCGATTTGCATCCAATAATTTGTCGATATCGGATATTCGCTCGGGAGCGGGCACGCCGCAAACTTCGCGCAGCCGGTTTGCCGGAACCGGCGGGAGCAGCGGCGATTCCATGCCCCCCGATGACTCCAAAAGCCGGATCAGGGCAGCGAGTGTCAAACGCTGATTCCCCTCCCCCTGGGCGGCTTGCTGCGGAGTCTGGTCGTTGAGCGCGACCAGTGGAGTGTTCATCCAGGTTTCGAAAACATTGCGCTCGAAATTGCGGAGATGGTACTCGTGTCGGGCCTCCCATCCGGCCTCGGCCGGGAAATGCCACTGTTGAACGAGTCTATCTTCCAGCAACTGCACCTGGCCTTCGACATGTTCAATCTCGTTCGGGGAGATCGTCTCTCCGGCAATGTCCCGGAACAGCGCCATCCATTCTTCATACTGGCTGTTTCGCGGAAGCACCAGATTCACCCTGGCCTCGCGATCCGTTCGCTTGCCAAAGACAGTGAACCTGGCAACGATCCTGGGGAGCGGGTCGGGGAGCGAAGTTTCCGGCTCCCATCCGCGGACAGCCGGGCTATCGAGGAGAGCGCCTATAGCCGCGGCGGGAAAATCATCCTCATCCCGAATGTCCTGCAGGTTGTTTCCGTTCGCGAAAACAACCTGCGGATGGCCCATAAACCGCTCGTTGAATCCTTCGGGATTGGCCAGCGTGAATTCGACGCGGACCAGATCCAGCGTACGGGATAGCGGTGCTTCGGCGATCGTCAGGCAGAGCGCCTTCATTTCCGCCCGATCGTCAAAGGGAATTGTCGCAATCTGGCAATAGCGCTCGCCAGCGGCCACAGCGGCCGGCAAGTTGCCCAATGAAATCTCCAGTCCGATGATCGCTTTGAGAATCAACGGCTGATCTGGATACCTGTCATCGAGCTGTTTGGTCCGCTGCAAGGCCTCGCGGCATTTTCCCAACATGGCAGCATTGACGGCTTTGTCATAGGCGATATTCCATTCAGGCGCCGTGTCCCCCAGTGGCTCAAGTCTGGAAAACGACTGTTTCAGGACCAGCGGGTAGCCTCCCTCGGACAGAAACCTGGTAAGAAGTTCGTTGGCAAGCTGATCTCCGGTCAATCGGCTGGCAATGAACAGGTGCTCGACACCGGCCGAATATCTGCTCCCCTCGATCAAGGCAATGCCAAGCTCCCGAAAGGCGACGGCAAGCGCGACGGGAACTTCATTTTTTGGCAAAAAATCCATCGCATCCTGCAGGGCCTCGATGGCTTCGTCAAACTCCTCGTTCAACGCATGCAACGTCGCGCGATGCTGGTGCCCCACCGGATTCGTCGGACTTCGCGTGAGAAATTCCTCGACACATTGGGCGGCCTTTTCCGTCTCGTCGAGTTCCAGCAGTATGCGGATTTTCAGAGCGTCGAGACAATCGGCTGGCCCGTGCCGCGCAATCGTGTGGTCGGCGTGCTCCAGTGCCGCGATCAGCTGGCCGCTTTTGTGAAGATCGACGATTCGCCCCAAGTCGCCGACAATCGCTTTTCCGCAACAGAACTTGATCTTCTTGCCGGACTGGCCGGGGCACGTTTGGTAGATGTCGATTTCCATTGAGCTTTCATCCTGCCGCGAAAGGCCCGGGATTCGTTCGCATGGCGAGACGGAAGAGCCGGGGCCCAAAACCCCCAATTTATTCGATCTGGCGGCTTCCTGATACCACCACCCCCGCCACCGTTGGTGATTCTGCGAATCATTGTATCTTTCGATCATCCCCTTTTGACAAACGACCGATGCCGAAAATTTCCCTCACAGGGAGGTTTCCGGAAAACGGGCCTTGCAAGCCGTTTTTCTCCTGGTTTCGGCTGGATCGTGGACCAGGATTGAGCAAGGCTCAATTTAAATCGAGCCCGCAAATCCGTGTTGCCGCCGCATCTGTAGACACACTTTATGACCCAGGCCAGGAACAAGAAAACTTGCCGCGCTCGATCAGCCGGCGTACCGAAACCGTGCCCCCTTGCCTTTGAGACTCTCGAGCCGCGGCAAATGCTCACGGTGTCGCTCGATCCTGCAACGGGCGTTCTCTCTATCCTCGGTTCCGGAATCAATGACCGGGCGATTGTCTCTGCGCCAATGGCCGGCCAGGTCCGAGTCGAACTGAACTCGCTCCCCGCATTCGATTTCGATCGGTCGTCGGTGACGTCTATCTACTTTTCCGGCGCGAACGGAGCCGACGAGTTCCGCAATCTGACGGACATCCTCGCGGAAGTTTATGGTCACAAGGGAAATGACCTGCTGATCGGCGGCGCGGGCGCCGATCGCATCTATGGCGGCCTGGGACACGACACTATCGAGGGTGGGGAAGGGGACGATCTTGTCGACGGAGGTTGGCACAACGACACCATCCGTGGCCAGGGAGGAAATGACATTCTCGCCGGCGGCGAAGGCAACGACACTGTTTATGGCGGCGACGGCAACGACACGATCCATGGCGACCGCGGCGAAGACAGCCTGTTCGGCGAAAACGGCGACGACACAATCTACGGCTTCTCGGACAATGACGACATCCATGGCGGAGCCGGAAACGATTCGGCCTACGGCCAACATGGCATCGACACGCTTCATGGAAATGAAGGTCACGATACGCTTGGAGGCGGACCCGGGCTGGACACCGTGTACGGTGGTGATGGAAATGATCTGATCACCGGAGACCAGGACGACGACACGCTGTTCGGGGACGGAGGAGAAGATATCGTCCTCGGCTGGATCGGCAACGACACACTTTATGGGGGTGATGGCGACGATCAGCTTTACTCGCAGGAAGATGACGATGTCATCTATGGCGGGAATGGCAACGATTTTGCCCTCGGCGGCACGGGCAATGACAGGATGTACGGCGACGCCGGAAACGATTCCCTGCATGGCCAGGAAGATGACGACATGCTCAGGGGGAATGCCGGAACGGACCGGTTGGTCGGAAATGACGGCAACGACAGCTTGCTGGGCGGGTCGACCATGCTGGAAGCTGACACTCTGGTCGGTGGAAGCGGATTCGACCGGTTCCTTGAACTTTCTGCTGATGTGATCGAATCACCGGAGACCGGCGATGCGCGCCTCGTGTTCGTGAACTCATCCAGCTTCTGGACGGATGGAGAGCTGGAGGTCGCCGATCAGGCGTTTGCCAGGCTTTATTCAGCCACTTCAAACACGCGACTGCTGCGCGAATCACTCAACACCAAGCCGTTGACCTTTTACAAGTATGCCAGCCTCGGCGGAGCGGCCGGGATAAACATGCTGAGCTGGACATCGGAGACTTCCTGCGGACCTTCCGGATGCACCACCATCTACGACTACACCCGACAGATTCGCATTGCCGAATGGGATGAAGCCATTGCCTGGCAGAACGACCAGTTTGTCGACGTCTTTGTCCATGAAATCGGCCACAACTGGGACAGCGAGCGGGAGCTGGATGCCGCCCTGCCGGGACTCGGAACCTGGTTCGGGAGCTATCTGGCGATCGCCGACTGGCGCTCGACCTTCCCCGGAGCGGGATACACACAGTCTCTCGATGGCAACTGGTGGTATCGAAGCAATGCCTGGTTCCAGGAAAACTATGCCCGGACCAACCCGTACGAAGACATTGCCACTGGCTGGGAATACTGGTTTGAAACCTATCAGGATCCGAATGCCGATCATTCGCTGATTCAGCCGAGGATGGATGTGTTCGACGCGATCTTTGCCGCTCTTTCCTGATCCCCGCACACCTCATCGGGTAAACAGCAAGGGTTAATTGCTTGCGGGCATTGGCCTGCCGTATAATCTCCGGTTTGTCCCCGCATTCCGGACCGGCAGCATGCAAAACCGAAACCCGATCGCCATCTCCTGCCGCAATCTGGTGAAGACCTATCCCGGGAAGCCGCCTGTCGAGGCGGTTCGCGGTATCGATCTGGATATCCTGGAGGGGGAGTGCTTTGGAGTGCTGGGGCCGAATGGTGCCGGCAAGACGACGACCATTGAAATTCTGGAAGGCCTGTTTCCGGCGACCAGCGGTGATGTCACCATCCTCGGATTCCGCTGGGACGAAAACCCCCGCCAGATCCGGGACAGGATCGGGGTATCCCTTCAGGAGACACAACTCAGCGAACGATTGTCCGTCCGCGAAACGCTTGAACTCTTCCGGAGCTTCTACTCCACCGGCATGACCGTCGACGAATGCCTCGATGTCGTTTCATTGAAAGAAAAGGAAAACAGCTGGATCAAGAAACTTTCCGGGGGCCAGAAACAGCGACTGGCTGTCGCGACGGCCCTGGTGGGGGACCCGTCAATCCTGTTTCTCGATGAACCGACAACCGGACTGGATCCGGCAAGTCGTCGCGACCTATGGGATTTGATCGGGAATTTCCGTAAGCGAAACAAGACGGTTCTTTTGACAACTCATTACATGGAGGAGGCGGAACGTCTTTGTGACCGGGTGGCGATTTTCGACCATGGAAAGGTCATTGCGCTGGGCACCCCGCGGGAACTCGTGGCATCGCTGGGAGCAGAAAACGTAATCGAGTTTTCGCTGAACAAGGAAACCGGCGTCGACCCGGCGACTGGCCAGGGCGAATCGACATCGATGGAATGGGTTGCGAGCTTGCCCTCGGTGGGGCACTTTGATCTGCTCGACGGGGTCTACCGAATCACCGCCGGACAAGCCCATATTGTTCTGCCCGCATTGGTGGGCGAGCTTGCCCGCCGGCAGCTTGCCCTGAGCAGCCTGACCACGCGGCACGCCAGTCTGGAAGATGTCTTTGTCAATCTGACCGGCCGCCACCTTTCCGATTCTGCCGCTGCCTGAATCGCGATCTTCGCAGGTGAATCCGTGGCTACCTATGCCAGAAGGTGGATTTCCATGATCCCGGCGACCGGAGCTACGATTGCGGTGTGCATGAATGGAAACGGAATATCGTCAGTTTTTCTTGAAGCGGAGACGATGGGAGTCGAGCCCACTCGGCATTCCCCGGAAATACCTGCGGGCATTTCTTTAACCACGGAATACACGAAACACACGAAAATCGACAAAACGAATCGTTCGCGTCTTTCCTGTCTTTCTAGACACCGAATTCCGGGGCCAATTCGTGGGTGGTACCTTTTGCGGTCTTTTGCGGTCGGCACCATCGCACCGGCACTTTTTGCGGCACCGCTGGTCTTTGGCTCACCACCGGATTCACTCCGGTGGGAGCCTGATTGGGGAGCTACATTTGGACCAACGCCTGAATTCTTCGGTCGAGCACTTGAGATAGTATAAGGACGGATATCGCCGAGACCGAAATAATGGAACGCGGGTCTGGGAGTTGCTGGCGAGAACAGCCGAACTTTTCAACGCCGGCAATCTGCCTTGGCGGCATCGGCAAACCGCCAGATGAGTTCAGCCCCTCTCCTCAGCCGCGGATGAAGTTTTGTTGCCCTGTTTTGTCTTGTAGCTTGTCAGTCTTCGCCCCATCGGGATAAACCCGTTGGTGGCGGCGGGAACGCCGTCGTGTGTCGTTTAATTGCTGTGCCCCTTTGGGCCTTTTTCTCAAAAGGGAGGCGCAAAGAAGCCCAGGCCTGAAAGGAAAATCGGAAGAGATCAGGCAATCGCTGATTTCGGAGAAAACAGCGACGTTGGGGGCAGAATCAAAGAGCAGAATCAGGGAGCGGAGGACATGGGACTCGAACCCACAACCCTTTCGGGCAACTGATTTCGAATCAGCCTGCTAGCCATTCGCTTATCCTCCGGGTGCTCGCCGAAACAAGGACAATTCCCTGGTTCGCGCGTTCGCGCGGCTCCGGGTTGCCTGCAAAAAGAGCCACCGAATCGCCCCCGATACCGGTGTGCGATCGCCACTATTCTAGCCAGCCAGATTGGTTGGGAAAAGTCCGCAACCGGCTTGATTAAAACGAGACTTTGGCGCACCAGGTTCTAGCGACGGACTTCGGGAGCCTTTTGCTGCTGCATTTGTTCCCGCGCCGCGCGAATGGCGTCGGCAGCCGGCTGGGAGGTCCCCGCCATGAAGTTGTCGATTTGCGATGTCGACTGCAGCCGCTCGAATTCCTCCGCCATCGCGATCCGCATCTTCTTTTCCAGAATGTCGCGGTAAAGCTCGTCCTTGACGGAATCAAACTCTGTGACCACCGGATTGGTGCGCCCCTTGCAAAGCATCACGATCCAGTTGCTGCCGACGGGGACGATTCCGGAGATCTCGCCGGCCTTGAGGCGAAACGCCTCGTCTTCCAGAACCTTGCGGCCGCCATGCATCTGGATCGGCGGGACCTCGCCATAGTTCGCACGAGAAGCGGGCTCAACCGAATACTGGTGGGCCAGTTCTCCGAAATAGGATTCGGAAGGATTGGTCTTGGCCATTTCCCAAACCCGTTGTGCGGTTCGCTGGTCCTGCAGCACGATGGCCAGAACCTGCACGCGGGGACCAAAATTCGCCTGGAATCCCATTTCCAGATCCTCTTCGGTGACGCGTACGTTTTTGGCAACAATCTTTTTCATGGCAACGGTGGGCCAGACTTCGTCGTTGACATAGATCTCCATCTTTGCCGGATCATTGCCGGTAACGACGGATATCCATTTCTCGATATCTGCGGAACCGTCCTGCCGCATGTAACCGAACTCCATAGCGGCCCTGGCAACTTCGGATTGAAGGTCCTCATCCTTGACCGACAGGCCATCCTGCTGCAGACGTTGTGTGATCAGCATCCGGTTGATCTCGGCGAGCAGGACATCCTCACCAAACCTGGCGATGCACTCCTCCTGAACTTCGGCCATGGTGATTTGCGAGCCATTGACGATCGCGGCGACGCCTGGCATCGCGGCTGATTTTTCGGGATCGTTCAAGACATTGACGATCTCCGATCTGGACTGCATTTCCTCGAAGAGCCCGGCGGCGGCATCGTTGAGCATTTCCTGCTGAAGTTCTTCCCGGATTCGTTCGCGGACCTGGGAGACCTGGTCGGGCTGCAAATCCGTCCCGGGATACTGTCGCTCGCATTTAAGGAACAAATATTGATCGGCGATCTGAAAGACATCGGAAACCTGGCCCACATCGAGGGAAAACGCGGCCTTCTCGATAATGGGCTCGCCCATATTGCGGCGAAGGGGAGGTAACAATCCGCCCACCGACGCGCTGTTGGGGTCGACAGAGTGCTCGATGGCAAGCCGGCTGAATTGTTCTGGATTGGCTATGGCCTGGGCATGCAACTGTTGGGCAAGCTGCGGGTCGGTAACGGAAATCGCACGGACCTGGACCTTGGGACCAAACTCGCTTTCCATTCTCGCCTGGATGGCGTCGTCGGAGACCTTGATGCGGGATTCCGCCAGCCTTCGAAGCGACAGTTCGGTCCAGATGACTTCGTTACGGAGCCGTTTCTCGTCGATGCCACGCTCCTTGCCGATCAAACTGATGTAGTGTTCGATCGACATGCCGAATTTTCCGGCGCGGGATTTCAGTTCCGCTGTGACATCTTCATCAGTGACCTTGATTCCCTTTTCCTGACAGCTCATGACGATCAGCCGGTTATTGATCATGTTTTCGATCACCAGCTCGCCAAATCGCCGCAGCGACTCCTCGGCCAGACGCTCGCGGGTGACTTGCTGGCCATTGACGACGGCCATGACCTGCATCGCCTGGTCGTTGGCCGCCTGGTCCTGGGGATTCGTTTGCCAGCCTGAGGCCCGATCGATGGCAACAAGGGGAACAAGCAGCAGCGCGGTGAGATAACAGGCGACTCGTGACATGATTTACTTTCTCCTTTGCCTGCAACGGGCGCGCAAGTTGCCGCCAGTGCCAGCCATCCTTGGGTTGAATTCCAGGCGTTTTGCGAGTGCCACATGCCGAAGGGCTACAAACCTTCCTCTTGCATCAAGTGGCCTCGAAATGCGGGAAGGCCGGAGTATATAAGAGCCTTCGCACGAGCCTCAAGACAAATCGCCACTCCCCATCGCGAAGTGATAGCAACCGATTGTCGAGGGGATGACGCACCTGCTATCGCCAAAAAGCAGAAAGCCACGGTCTGGAGACCGTAGCTACGGCGGAAAGCAGAATTCCACGGTCTGGCGAGCGTGGCTATGGCAGGTTCGGGAACTTTGACGTGGACGAATTGAAACGGGACCCGGATTGCCCTGGCGTCGGGACCAGGTAACTCGCGGGCCGCTTCGGTGTCACCGGTGCATTGAATCGCAGGACCCCGGCAGGTTTGCCCTCGGCCGGCCGAC
>WPCK01008393.1_pt1 | contig 35974 bp, 20 predicted proteins | sample 5399851 | NCBI WGS metagenome assembly WPCK01 (sample SAMN12869471, study PRJNA574797) | sludge metagenome | isolation source: wastewater treatment of pH11 | place: China:Beijing | collected 2019-05-20
CCCGATTGGCCCGCCTATCAGCCGGAACGCGCTAGCGTCCGGTCTGCGGCGTGACAATCGATCGCGATGCGGACAATCCGGATGGTTGGCCGTTCCAGGAAACCGTGGGCTAGCGCCCATCGGCTGATCGGTCGAATGGCCAAGCGGCCATGAATTGGCCATAACGCCTATCAGCCGGAACGCGCTAGCGTCCGGTCTGCAGCGTGACAATCGATCGCGATGCGGATAATCCGGATGGTTGGCCGTTCCAGGAAACCGTGGGCTAGCGCCCATCGGCTGATCGGTCGAATGGCCAAGCGGCTATGAATTGGCCAAAACGCCTATCAGCCGGAACGCGTTAGCGTCCGGTCTGCAGCGTGACAATCGATCGCGATGCGGATAATCCGGATGGTTGGCCGTTCCAAGAAACCGTGGGCTAGCGCCCATCGGCTGATCGGTCGAATGGCCAAGCGACCATGAATTGGCCAAAACGCCGGATTGGCCACAACGCCTATCAGCCGGAATGCGCTAGCGTCCGGTCTGCTCCAAGAAACTGTGGGTTAGCGCCGGATCGTGGGGGGTGGATCCCAACTCTCGGGCGGGGGGCCTGGACTTGAATCGGGAAGCGGTGTGAGGAGCGGCGCGATTTCCTGCCGCACGAATGCCGACGTGGTCCACCCGAAATGCCCGCCAGGGTTTCCCGTACTCAAGTAATCGAGCTTGTACTCATGTTGGTGCAGGGCCTGTTCGTAGCGTGCCCGTGCTTCGCCTTCCAGCCCGGCGGGCACGTCAAACCCCATGATCCCGGCCGTGACTTTCTGCTGCATGGTCAGGGCGAACAGCCCCGAGATGGCCAAATCCAGGTTCGAGTAGAAATTGTGGATGCCTTTCGGTGACCGCTCCATGGCCGGGCGCAAATCGTATTTCGGCGGCAATCCCGCCGCGAGAAGGATCGTAGAGCTGACCTGTGTACCCGGTGGCAACGCCTCCAGTACCTGGATGGCCAGGGACGCGCCTCCGGAGTGGCCAATCAGATGAACGGGGCGGCCCGGATAGCGGGATTGATAGTCGAGGATATGCCTGGCGATTTGCTGGGCCTGCTCCTGCCGATAGGCTCGCGCCTGGGCATTGTAAACAAGCAGTAGAGGGCCCTTCGTCCAGTCCCACACCTCGATCGCCGTGGGGATCGGCGTTTGCTGCAGGCTCTTGGCCAGGGTTTCGTCCCAGAACTGATGCCCCAGGATTCCCGGCAGGACGAGGGTCAGCCCTTGATCGAGCTTCTCTGCCGCCCGCCATTCGCAGTCGGCGCATGCCACCTGGAAGGCGAGCAGACCCAGGGACCAGGCAACAACGACGATGCGGCCGAGCGGCGGAAGGAACCGGACGCAAGGAGCACGGTGCGGGGCCATGGACGGTATCTACGGCGGAACGGCATTTCGAACGAAGGGATTCGCTAGCGATGCTAGCCAAGCGTATTCACTCGAATCGTCGCACGACACCCTCAGACGTGAATGGAAATAGAAGAGTCTTTGCGATCGATACGTTCGGCAGAATCGGAAAAATCTCGCGCCGGAGTCCGAAATTTCGGACCTGCCGTCGAGTCACGCTCGGTACCGCCAGGATCGGAGCGAGCGTGCCGTTGTCATACGCACGGCTGGCCACCTGGTTCGCCCAGCGGCCCGCATCTCGTGGATCCAAGCACGCAGCGCAAGCAACGAGTGGATTGGACGGAAGACACTTGCTTGCGCGTGTTGGAGCTACACGCGCCCGACCCACTTCTCCAAGGCGTTCACGGAATTGCCTCAAGGCGTTTGAGGCAAGCGGTTAAGGCAACAGTCGCACGCGTGCGTAGCTGATCGTATTGGCCATGCCTTCACGGTGGCCAAGCATCTCCAGGGTTACCGACGGCGGAGAGCCGCCGCGAACCGTCGTCGTGAAGTAGCTGGTGAATGGTCTTTCCAGGGGCAGTCGCACGGGCGTGCCGGTCTTTCCGTCGGGCAGGATCTCGACGATGCGGTTCTCCGAAACGGGCGCTCCATCCGAGCCTGACCCGGTTGCCAGATGCACGACAAACAGGCGATGGTCCGGTGTCACGTGGAATCTCGCCGCGGAGCCAACCAGTCCAGGACTGTCCTCGGAGGACTCGAACAACGTCCGGCGATCAACGATCCGTCCCGCACGAACTCGCGCGTAGTTGAGGGTGTGACTCTGCCGGACATCGGGAAAGAACTTGTCTCGGACACGCTCGTCGACAGCTCGTTCGGACCATACGAAATGCGCATCTCCATCGGGGCCAATCGACAGATCACCCGGTGAAATCCAGCCGCACGTCTTGTCGCGGCTGGCGATTTCGATCCAGTCGGAAAAGGGCGCCTTGGTGATGTCCGGCGTCCAGGTATAGAAGAGCCGGCGAAAGTCATAATCCCATTCGCGACCGGTCAATTCCCGCTTATAGTCGCGCCACGCCCGGTGAGGTTCGGCGATATCGCTGACGCCCACGAAATGGACCGCGCGGTCGCGGATCGCCACATTCGGATAGCAGACGCGAATCGGCTGCGGGGTCTCATACTCAGCCCCCCAGGGCCATGGCAATTGTCCTTGGGAGCGCCATTGGTTCTCACGGTCGAAGAACGTCCATTCGGCATGGGAGTAGTCGATGTTCTGAAACAACTCGAGCTCACGCGAGGTGCCGTCGGCGGCGAGGCTTCGGTACGAATGCTCAGAGAAGGGTGGACTTCCCTGCCAGCGCGGCGTCAAGGAAAGGAGCTCAGCGTTCGGGATGCGAGTGTCGAACTCCAGCACGTCGGGCCGCGCCGGTCCACCACCGGGCTGCGGGTCTGGGGCGATGGCCGGATTGACCGACAGGAAGACGCGACCGTCGGCGAAGGCGGCCATTGGAACCGGCTCGCGGGTACGACCTTCGCTGTCCACTCGAATCCGCTGCCAGCCATTCTCCCCGCGCTCAAACAGCATCCAGCGGCAATTGTTGAGCGGCTTGGCATCGGGAATGGTTTCCAAACCGCTGGCAAATAGACGGTCGCCGGACCGGACCAAGGACGTCGAGCCAGAGCACCACATGGGACCCGCGCCATTGTTGGCTTCGGTGTAGGTGTATAGGTCCTCTTCAACCTCGACGTTCGGGGCGGGCTCAACCGCCCAGACCAGCACGGGGCAGCCAAGCATCAGCATGGCGAGCAGCCATCGCATCGGAGTCATCATCACCGGGTACCACGGAAGGAAAAACGCAGCGAGCTGTCAGGCCTTGGCATTCGGGTTAGGGGTGGCCGGATGGCTGGGGCTTCGAAGAGCTCGCCCCAGCCAGCCCTGATTCCATGGTTGGCGAGGCACAGAATCGCCGTGACACGTTCGCCAGCCAGATCACTTTAGCTAGGGTCGGTGGCGCCGCCAGGGGGTGAAGCGGACTTTTCAGGTGCGGAAATCACCTCTGCGGGCGCTGCGGCGCCTGGACGCTCGGCGGGTGCAAGTGCGTCCGCCTGACCGACCTCCATGGATGGCAGAGTGCCCAGGGGCGGTCCACCCACCTGCCGATTCAGCTCTGCCAATCGCTGATGATACTCGGCGATTGCCGAATAGAGCTCGTCCTGAACCGACAGGAGGCGTTGCTGCGATTCCACCAGGCGGAGGAAGTCCAGGCGGCCCGCCACATAGCTGGCGCGTGCCGACTCCACGCTTTGGCGCGACGCCGGCACGATCCGATCTCGGTACACGTTGAGCGCCTTGTGGCTCTCCTCCACGCGCTGATACGACTGTTCAATTTCGAAGGCGAGGTCGAGGAACTGGGCCTCCAAGATCGCCTGCTGCTCTTCCATGCGGGCTTCCGCTTCTCGAACTGCCGCGTGTCGCCTGGCCTTGTGGACCGGTACGTTGATGAACATCCCCACCATCGGACGAAGTGGGATCTCTTGCCAGAATGCGTCGTAGCGGGCGACGAACTCCATGTCGGGGAAGAATTCCTTGCACGCCAGTCTGGCGGACAGGCCTTCGGCCCGGATCCTGGCTGCTTGAGCCGACAGGCCAGGCCGCAGCGCCAGCGATTGCTCCAGCAGCTCGCGCGAACCGGGCAAGGGTCCCGATGCGGGCAGCTCGACCGGTGGAGCGGGGAGGGGGTCGTTGGGCAGGGCCAGCAAGAGCGTATTGATCCGCGCCCGCGAAATCCGCTCTGCGCGTTCCTGTTCCAAGTGTCGCCGTTCGAGCCTTCCGAGTTCAACATCGGCCAGCAGGACATCCTGCTGCTGCACCTCTCCGGCCCTATATTTTGCCTCTGCGACTTCACGCAGTGCCTCCAAGAGCTCCGTCGACTCTTTCAGTACCGCCAGTCTGCGATGCGCCAGATAGTATTCGTAATAGGCGACTTGCGCGAGTTCCGCGATGCGGAGCTTTTCTTCGTCGACGTCCAACGATGCGGCACTTGATCGTACGCGCGCAATCTCGCCGCGCAATCGACGCTTCCCAGGCCACGGAATCTTTTGCGACGTCTCGAGCGTATAAGCAAAACCAACCTCGTTGCTCCCCCATGAACCGGGGCCCAGCATGAAACCGAACATCGGATCCTCGAGCGATATCTCCTGTGGGAATCGCTCGGCTGCGGCCTGCCAGGCCGCTACCAGGGAACTGATATTCGGATTGCGGTTGAGGACCTCCCGTACCAGGGAATCCACCTCCAGCGCCGATTGCATCGCCAGGATCGAGTGCGCATCGGGCGCCGGCAGTTCTTCCTGTATTGCCTCCGAGTGCGCTACCAGTCGGGTCGTCGGTTCTTGCCGGACGATGGTCGCCCGCGTGGCATTGGAAGGGACTTGTTCCAGGTCAGGTGCATGGGACGGATGACCCGTGGATACGTCATTCTCACCCACGAGGATCTCCGGCTGGGGCGGCACTGCCGTGGCATTCCAAGACGGTGCTCCCGTGCGGCAGCCATTTGCCAACAGGCCGCAAAGGATAAATACGGGCACGGACATTCGAGTGCCACGAAGAACCGTCCCGGCGATTGGGGCGTGCGTCTCGTACGGGAATCCGGCATCGTGGGGCCGATGAACGGTCACCATGGTGGCGTGGCAATGCAATGGGTCAGGCTACGGGCTCGTCTCGGAGGCCCGGATGGGCGCGGACCGAGATTGACGCATTTTCCAGAAAATCGGATCTTGCAGCCTGTGACTCCGCTCGCACAGATCCCCTCATCACGACCCGCACAACCGGTACGGTTACCGCAGGCTCAGGCCCAGCAGCTAGCACCCATGATTCCATGGGGCACGCTGCAAGAAACCCATGGCTTCAAGCCGGAATCGCGAAACGGCAGCGAATAGGCCATGTCGGGGCAATCCAAAGGAGAGGCTTCCCTGCGGCGTGGACATGTCGGTAGAATAGGAAATGTCGAGAAAATCGTATTGACGCGGGAAAGGTATATCGAGACGCTTGGCGTCAGGCCTCAATAGTCCCTATCCACTCGTGAAATGATTCGTCTAACCCGCCATCCCGTCGCGCGAACGCTGGTTTTCCTGACCAGTCTGCTGGTCCCGATGTGTGGGCTTCCTTTGCCTTCGTGCGGCTGTGTGGAGAGCGATGCCTGTGGGAAGCGGGTACCGCCGCCGGCGGAATGCTGCTGCGGCTCGCATTCGGGTCAACCGGTCGAGCCTGACAGAGGTTGCTGTGGTCGTTCGGACTCACCGGCATGTCGCTGCGCGGTCAAGTCGGTGTGCCCATGTGGTGGCGATGCTCAGGCTTGCACTTGTGGGGTGAACTGTACATGCGGGAAACCAGTGACCCCGAAGCCTGCGACGGCGCCAGAATCCACTCAGCAGGCGGCTCAGAAGTTCGCCAGTAGCGGGCACCTGTGCTTTCTCGTCGTGATCGGTCCGCTTGGATCGTCGATGCCGCGGTACCCTGGGGCAGCGGCATCTCTTCTGGAAACGGCGCTCGATCGCTGCGCCGCACTTTGCCGATTCCGGCGATAGTCGATTCTTCACAGTACCGGTGCGCGCCGAGCGTACCGTCAACGTTGCAGATCCGCACCGTGTGCACGAATTGTGCCCTGGTGGAGACCTTGGGATTCCATCCACAGGTTGGGGCGCGTCGGTATCGGGACGAAGTAGCAAAGTAGGGATATCGGAACGGACGTCCGAGCCATGAAGCGATAGCGAGGTCGTGATGAGCGATTGGAACGAGTCCGTTTCCGACGGAGGTGAAACACGTGCGTCGCTGGGGCCTGCGAAAGAAGTCCTGGTCTCAGGGGCGAGTCCGGTCCGGGACACGCCCCTTCCGCGCGACGAATCGCGTTGGTTCTGGATCAAGCTGATCCTGCAGCCTGTGCTGTTTCTCCTGTGCGGCTTGCTCTTATTCGTTTTTCTGGGCGTCGCGCAGCGTTATGGCTGGATCCGGGGTGAGGGAGGCGCAACGGGGGGCGCATCGGTGTCGGCGAATGCGAAGCATCAGCGATACATCTGTCCCATGATGTGTACTCCGCCACTCTCGGAGCCGGGACGGTGTCCCGTATGCGGGATGGAGCTGGTGCCGGCGACTGCGGACGGAGGCCATCAGAACACGCATTCGGTCCAGATTCAGCCTGCGGCCAGGCGGCTGGCAAACATCCGCACGGTGGCCGTGACCTCCATGCCTGTGACCCATACCATTCGGGCCATCGGGGAGATTCGCTATGACGAAGGGTCTCTCAAGACCATTTCCGCCTACGTCGACGGCCGCCTGGATCGGTTGTACGTCGACTACACGGGCGCCGTGGTGCGCAAGGGGGATGATCTGGCGCTGCTCTATTCGCCGGAGCTCTACTCCGGACAGGTCGAATTGCTCTTCGCCAGAAAGTCGCGCGGGGCATCGGGCATCTCGTCCAATGACGACCTTTACCGAAGCGCCCGAGAGCGATTGCTGCTATTGGGAATGACGGACCCGCAGATCGATCAGCTGGAGTCCGCCGGCCAGGCGACGAGTCGTCTTCGGCTGCAGGCGCCGATCAGTGGAACCGTTATCGAGAAAAAGTCGGTGGAAGGGGAATACGTAGCGAAAGGAGACGTCATTTTTCGGCTCGCCGATCTTTCGTCAGTCTGGCTGATGCTCCGTCTCTTTCCCGAAGATGCGGCCATGGTCCGTTATGGTCAGAAGGTCGAAGCGGAACTTCAGTCGATGCCTGGTCAGACATTCGGCGGTCGCGTCGCGTTCATTGATCCCCAGGTGGACCCCAAGACACGAACCGTGGGAGTGCGGGTCACCATGCCCAATGATGCCGGGCTCGTGCGGATCGGCGATTATGCCAAGGCGACGCTGGAGGTTCCGCCGGTCGAGAACCGGGGTGGCCCGATCTATGACCCGGAACTGGCCCACAAGTGGATCAGTCCGCGTCATCCGCACGTGATTGCGGACGCGCCGGGGACGTGCCCCATCTGCGGAGTCCCGCTCGTCCCCGCGTCGCAATTCGGCTTTACCGAGGAGCCGGGCATTCAGACCGCCACACTGGTGGTGCCGCGTGACGCCGTCCTGGTGGCGGGCAACAACAGCGTGGTCTACGTCGAAACGGCACCTGGCGAATTCGAGATGCGGCGCGTCGTGCTCGGCCCACATTCCGCAGGCAAGACGATCATCCGCAGCGGAGTTCAACTGGGCGAACGAATCGCAGTACGAGGCAATTTCCTGATCGACTCGCAGATGCAGCTGGCGGGCAATCCGTCGCTCATCGATCCCACCAAAGCGAACGATAAACTGGGTGAACCTGCCTTGGAAGAGCTCCTTGCGGCATTGGCGGATCTGTCTCCCGAAGATCGCGCGCTGGCGCAGCAGCAGGTGATTTGCCCCGTCACGGAATCGCCACTTGGATCCATGGGGACCCCTCTCAAGATCGATGTCAACGGCAAGGCGATTTTCATCTGCTGCGAGGGGTGCCGCGAGGCATTGCTGTCCGAGCCGGATAAGTATCTGGCCCGGCTCACTGCCGGAGTAAGCGATCACGCACGCGACGTCGTTTCTCCGACCGAGGAAGAAACGATGGAACTTCCTCCGATTGCCGCGCCGCAAGAGATACCCCAGGAATGACCCCCGTGAAGCTCCAATTGCCATGATTGCCCGGTTACTCGATTTTTGTATTCGCGAACGCCTGGTGGTGCTGGTGGGCTGCCTCGGCGTTCTGGCCTACGGCTGGTACGCGACATCGCAAGTGCCGCTGGATGCGATTCCCAACGTCGCCGAGAACCAGGTGATCGTCCTGGCCGAATGGCCGGGGCGTTCTCCCAAGGATGTCGAAGACCAGGTCACCTACCCGCTGTCGGTTGCCCTGCAAGCCGTGCCGGGCTCGAAGAGTGTGCGCGGCCGCAGCATGTTCGGATTCAGCTTCGTCCAGGTCACGTTCGACGACGGCGTTGATTTCTATTGGGCCCGTTCGCGCGTCTCGGAGCAGCTTTCGACCGTCTCCGGCGTGCTTCCCAGCGGCGTTGCGCCGCGACTGGCCCCCGATGCCACCCCCTTGGGTCAGATCTATTACTACGTGCTCGAGGGCCCCCCGGGTATGGACCTGGCCCAGCTGCGATCGAAGCAGGATTATTTCATCAAGTATGCGCTGCAATCCGTGGACGGGGTGGCCGAGGTCGCGTCGATCGGCGGATATGTCAAACAGTATCAGATTGACGTCGATCCCGATCGGCTGCGCTATCACGAGATTTCGCTGGCTCAGATCATGGAGGCCGTCGAGTCCTCAAATATTGATGTGGGCGCGAAGACCGTGGAGACGGGCGGGATGGAGTTCGTCGTCCGCGGAAAGGGGTTCATTGGATCGGGTAAGACCGAGCCTGAGACTCTGCAGCAGATCGAGAATACGGTGATCGTCACTCGCGATGGCGTCCCCATCCGTGTGCGGGATGTGGCGCAGGTGCAGACAGGCCCCGCCTTCCGAGACGGAGCACTGGACTTCAACGGTCAGGAGGCGGTTGGCGGTGTTGTGGTTATGCGATACCGCCAGAACCCACGTACGGTGATCCAGCGGGTCGAGCAGAAGATCAAGTCGCTCGAGGCTGAACTGGCCGGAATCAAGATCCACGGAATCTATGACCGTACCCTCCTGATCGACGAAACGGTCGCCACGCTCACTGACTCGATCGGCCAGGAGACCATCATCACGATTGTGACCATGGTCCTCTTTCTGCTGCACGTGCGGGCGAGCATCGTGATCGCACTGACCCTCCCCATGGCCGTACTGATGGCCTTTATCGGTATGAAGGTGTTCCGTATCGAAGCCAACATCATGTCGCTGGCAGGTATCGCCATTGCCGTGGGGACGATGGTCGATATGGGGATCATCATTCTGGAGAATATCTATGGGGCGCTGTCGGACTGGGAAGCTGAAGGATCGCCCGGTGGTTCGGAGCGGCGGCTCAAGGTCATCCGCGACTCCGCGCTGGAAGTGGTTCCCGCCGTCATCACCGCCGTGAGCACGACCATCATTGGCTTCCTGCCGGTATTCTTTCTCACCGGGCGTGACTATAAACTCTTCGCGCCACTAGCGTGGACGAAGACGTTTGCACTCACTTCCAGTTTGATCGTGGCGGTCGTCGTGATTCCAATGCTCTGCCGGGTCTTTCTCCGCAGTTCACGATTGCCGCATTGGGTCGGCATACTCGTCGGTCTCGTCTTGGGTGGACTATGTGCCGCCGCGACGTATTTCGTGGGCGAGAAGCGGATCGCCAGCTGGATGATGCTGAGTCTTCCCATGGCCGCCGCGGCGGCCGGCGCCGTCGGCTTCGTCGCAGGGTGGGGGATGTGCCGCGAACGGATCCGACCGATCGAAGAGAATCCCGTCAGTCGTTTCCTCCGCTGGATCTATGGCGGGCGGCTGCGATTTGCCCTGGAACACAAGGCCATCATGCTGTCCTTTCCGGCCTTGGTGCTGCTGCTGGGGTTTGGGGCCTGGTTTGGCCTGCCCGCGGTGCTGCGGCCGGTCGAGCGACTGGCCAGAACCTTGGGTGCCGACCTGAACAACCTGCCCGGTTATGTCCGCGCGAAACACGTCTTCACTGGCCTCAAATCGGACGATTGGATCGCACTGGATGAGGGTGCCTGGTTCTATATGCCCAGTCTTTACCCGGCCGCCAGCTTCAACCAGGCCCTCGAAGTCCTGCAGACCCAGGACAGTCTGATCAAGCAGATCCCCGAGGTGGAAAACGTGTTGGGGAAAATTGGGCGGGCACAGTCGGCCCTCGATCCCGCGCCGGGGGCCATGATCGAGACCTACATCACGCTCAAGCCGCGGAACATGTGGCGCCCCGAAGTGACGGAACGCTCGATCTGGGACGAAATCAACGCGGTGGCCACGTTGCCCGGAGTGACTCCCGCATCCCCCCTGCAACCGATCGAGGGACGCGTCGTAATGCTCCAGGCCGGTATCAAGGCGTCCATGGCCGTCCGGATATATGGCGACAGCTTAAGCGGACTGGCCAAGGCATCGGTCGCCGTGGCCGAACACTTGAAGCAGCATCACCTCGTCAACGCCAGGACCGTCAACCCGGACATCGTGATGGGCAAGCCGTATTACGAATTCGAAGTGGATCGGGAGGAGGCCGCCCGCTACGGAATGACCACGATGATGGTGAACCAGATCGTTTCCGCGGGACTTGGGGGCCTGGATGTTACCACCACGGTGGAAGGGCGCGAACGCTATCCAATCCAGATCCGGTTCTCGCGGGACGTACGCGAGCGAATGGACGAATTGGCGCAAGTTCCCATCGTCACGGAAACGGGCGATGTGGTCCCGCTAAGCCGCCTCGCACGCGTTGCCTCGACCTGGGGGCCCGGAATGATCAATAGCGAGGACTCGCGACTGGTGGCCCACGTCCCCTTCTCGCCGTCCGGAAGTGCCGGAGACCTGGAGACCGTGGATGCCGTGATGCGTTCCCTTACCGAGGCGCGAAAGAAGGGGACACTCCAGTTCCCTGATGGCAACTTCGAAATGCAGGCCGTCGGCTCCTTCCAGAATCAGATCGAAGCCAACCGACGATTGATGTGGATCATTCCCCTGGTGGTCCTGATCAACTTTCTGCTGATCTATCTGGAGTTCCGCAACGTCCCCATCTCGCTGACGGTCTTCACGGGGCTTCCCGTGTCATTTGCTGGCGGGATGATCATGGTGGCGGCCATGGGGGTGGAGCTGAACACCGCGGTCTGGGTTGGGTTTATCGCGACCCTGGGTCTCGCCGAGGACGACGGAGTCGTGATGGCCACCTACATTCGGCAGTTGTTTCGCCGCCGGAGGATCCGCGGCATCCGAGACATCCGCAATACGGTGTACGAGGCTGGACTGAAGCGGATTCGCCCGTGCATGATGACGACCGTGACGACGCTGGTGGCTCTCGTGCCGGTGATTGTTTCCACGGGGCGCGGGGCCGACGTAGCGCGGGCGATGGCCTGGCCCGTCCTGGGAGGAATGCTGGTCGAACCCTTTGCCTCCTTCGTCGTTCCCACACTCTATTGCGCGTTCCTCGAATTCAAGTGGCGTGCGGGTCTGCACGACGACTTCTGGCATGAACCGATCGAGGCCACCGCCACCCTTCCTGGCGCCGCCCAGGAATTTGTCACCATCTGATGTTAGAGCCCCACCTCCCTACGAAAGGAATCTTGAAATGAAGACCGTTGCCCGAACCGGATGGTGCGTCCTTGTCGCGTTGACTTCGATCGTCTCGGCGCAGGAGAATTCTCCGCGCGAGAAGCATCGCATCGCCGTGCAGCAGATCTGTCCTGTTTCCGGTGAAAAACTCGGTGAGCACGGCGATCCCATCCAGGCCAAGATCGGCGACGAAACGGTCTATCTCTGTTGCCGGGAGTGCCTGAAGGGAAAGGTCAAACCGGAACATTGGGCGACCATCCACGCGCATTTCGCCAAGGCCCAGGGGATTTGCCCCGTGATGAAGCATGAACTGCCGAAGAAGCCGAAGTGGATCATCGTCGAAGGCCAGATCATCTACGTGTGCTGCCCGCCGTGCACCAAGAAGATCGCCGCCGACCCTCAGAAGTACCTGCAGGCCGTCGATGAACTCTATGAAGCGGCCACGCGTGCAGGGGCAGAGTGATTTCGGGCCGTTGGGTGGGCGAGGAGCGGCGCGGCAACGCGGCATCGTTCGCGGCCAGTGCAGGTAGCGACGGCAGCCCATGGATGCGCCTCGTTTCTGGTCGTGGCCACAGCGGGATTTTCCGTTGCTGCCTCGGACATGGTGTGTTAACGTGGGTAAAGACATGCTGCAGCGGGAACCGCTTTCCGGTCTCGAACGTAGACATTTCACGCTTTTTGTCCTGGCAAGTACGGAATGCCTGGCGCTTTCGAGCTCAATCAACGGTGCCAGGTCGAATCCGCGCAGCGGACCCACGGTTCGAACAGTGGTTGGAAATGAGGTCTCCGGTGACGCGTGCCTGTGCGATCGCTTGGATCATGATCGTTTGTGCTGGGAACCGATCTGCTCACGGAGTTCCCGTCGACGTCGGTAGACTCCTCTGGGCCGACGAATTCGACGGCACGTCGCTCGATGTGGCGAAATGGACACCGAGCATCGGCGGGCCGCGCCGCGACGCGGTCTACGCAACCGAGGCCCTGACCGTCAACCATGGTGCCCTGACCATCAAGACGTACACGGAGGGTGGCACCCACTACACGGGATGGGTCGATACCCAGAATACGTATCAGCCCACGTATGGGTACGTCGAGTCCCGGATCCAGTTCAACACCTCGCACGGCATGTGGTCGGCCTTCTGGCTTCAAACCCCCGACTGGCCCGATCCCGTGCTCGGCAACCCGGCCGTTTCCGGTACGGAAATCGATGTCATGGAACATCGGCGCGTGAACAGCAATGGCGTCGATTACCGCAGCCGAATTCACATGGCCGTTCATTGGGATGGCTATGGGTCTTACCACCAGTCCAGATCGTCAACCCAAGACAAGGCAAGCCAAGGCATGGGGAACGGATCGTGGCATACCTATGGAGTGCATTGGGAGCCCGATCGTTACACGTTCTACTTTGATGATCAGGAAGTATGGACGCACACCACGGCCGTGTCGCAGCGGTCTGAATTCATCATCCTCAGTTCCGAAATACAGAATTTCTCTTGGGCAGGCACGATCCCGACAGGCGGATACGGTCCGCTTGCCACGTCGACCACGAACATGCAGATCGACTACGTAAGGGTCTATTCCCTCGTTCCAGAGCCGAGTTCTCTCGCACCGTCCCTGGTCGCAGCGCTGAGAGTCCTGCGCGCATTCAGGAGGAGAAGGTGGGTTTCGCGGGAACATCGTTCGACGTCGATCGTAGCTCCCCTGGTTCACCATGCAGCGGATTGGCGCCAGAACCAATGCAAGGCGTGAGATCAGGTGATGTTATCAATCGACCGGCGCGCGTTTCTGAGACGCAGTTACACGGCGGCGGCTGCCATTGCCGGGTTGGCTGACCCTGGTGGTACCAACCGACTCGGTCTCGCCAACATCACAGACGACTTGGCGCAGATCGCTCGCCGTACGGCGTTCTGCTTCCTGCACACGTATGAGGGTACCGGTCGCTATTGGGCCGGGTTGGAAAAGGCGGGCCTCGTGCGGCCACATACCGGCGTGCGCCTGGTCAATTCGTCCTATGGCGACGACAGCCGGCGGTTTAACCACGTGGCGCGAGTCGGTGGCGACCTGCATCGTATGCTCACCCGCCGGCCATGTCCGCTGGTGATCGATCGGGTTGTGGGAGGCATTGTCTACCATCCTTACCCTTTCGACGCCCAGTTGATCCGCGCCTACGACGACCTGCTGGGAGCCAGGTTCCTGGGTGGGCAAGTCCATGAAACCCTATCCAACACGCACAACGATTGGGAACGGATACTGACCTTCGACTCGAAGTATGCCCAGGAGCCGATCCAGGCCGACGCCTTACGCGAACCATTCAGTCATCCGACGGACCCGAATCGCTATCTCGAATATGGCCTGGTGGACGATTATGAAGGTCGGCGATTTCCGTCGGACCTCGAGTCGTTGTGGAGCGAAACCATCCGCAATTTCCAGTCGCAGGCGGGCCGCGTCCTGGGACGATGTTGTTATGCCGAGGGGTCTGTCAAAGGCGAGCTGGTATGGCATGCGTTTTACCGCCTTGGGGCGCGATCATGCCTGGCGGAGGTCGGTCCGTGGGCCTCACAGCGTTCGCAGTTCATGGTGGCGAGCCTGCGCGGGGCTGCCAAAGCAGCGGGAAGAGCGTGGGGTGTATTCTTTGCCCCTTGGGGGCCTGAGGGCTGCACGTCATTCATTCCCATGGAAGATACGTCTTGGCAGGTTCCTCCCGACACATGGGACAAGTCCCGGTGGCCGGTCGGTCCCGACTTGGGACCCTCCAGCGCACTGCAGCGGCGAATCTTCTTTCATGCCTATCTCTCGGGGGCACATACCCTGCATGAGGAGTGGGGTGCTGAGGGCAATCTGATGAGCTGGGCTGGCGGCGAACTGTCGTCGTATGGCCGCGTCACGCGCGATCTGCTCGACTTCCAGGAGCGGGTTGGCGACGTTGGTGAGCCTTTCGTGCCGATTGCGCTGGTATTGGACGCCACCGTCGTCCCGCCATTCGGTACTGGCGGCAAGCTCCAGCACTGGTTTCCACCGCGAGCCATCGATCTGGCGTGGGCCGACGTCAAGCACGCGATCTATCCCCAGTCGGCTTCGGCAGCGGCCAAGGCATCGTCGGAACTGTCCCAACGGGAAGTCGCTTGCTATGCCCCCAGTCCGTATCCGGAGCTCTTCGACATTGTGCCGTCCGATGCCCCGGAAGGACTTTGGTCGGAGTACCGAGAGGTGATCTCAATAGGTGACGGCCACGCCCCCGCCTGTGCCCAGCGCGGGTCGATCGACGCGCAGATCGCCCGATTGGCCAAGGCGATGGAAAGGTGGTCGCCGCTGGCACGATCCGGCGACATGCCGATGCAGATCAACTTCCGCGATGTCGACGAGGCATGGATCCTCGGCCTTTACAATCCCTGCGGCGCGTACCGCGGAGACGTAGCGAACACAGGTAGCATTCTCGAATCGCTCTGCACACAGCGCGAGACCATCCGCATGAAGTCCCCGGTGAAATCGGTCCGGTTGCTTCACGCCTGGCCCGCAAGTACGGGAATCGAGCGACGGGGCGACGAGTTCGAGGCAATCGTCGGGCCAGGTGGCACTCTGATCGTGGAGATTCTCTCCGATCGGGCCCGGCATGGCCAGTGAGCCAGGACGACCAACGGGGGCCCGATCTCCGATCGCCCCAGTTCGAGGCGACGACGCTCATGAAACATGCCAATTCGAGGAGTCAGGTCCGCAAATGCAGTGATGGATAGGGACATCCCACAGGCCTGGATAGAAGAGAGGAGGCGGGTGAGAATGGCGTACGAATGTTAATGGCCTTGCACGCTTTTTCTCGTACTTCTATGGGAGACGCTCGATGTTGGACGATGCAACACGGCGGCGGTTTCTGCAGATCGCCGGAGCCGGCGTGGGTTTTTGGGGATTGGGACGCGCGGGCCATGCTCAAGAGAAGCCCATCCAGGGCTTCGAGAAGGAAACCGCGGATCGGGAGAGTTCGAATGGATGGCAACCGACCTCCGATCGAAGGATCCGCGTCGGACTCGTTGGCCACGGAGTCTGTCGATTCGCGTCGCAATTCGGGTTTCAGGATCATCCCAACGTGGAGGTCGTCGCCGTGAGCGACCTGTTTTCCGACCGCTGCGCGGATCTGGCCAAAGCGGCGCGATGCGAAACGACCTATCCATCCCTGGAACAGCTGGTGAAAGACGATCGTGTCGAAGCGGTCTTCGTCGCGACCGATGCCCCCAGCCACGCGCAGCATTGCATCGAAGTGCTGAAGCATGGCAAGCACGTCGCGTCTGCCGTGCCGGCATGCTTTGGCTCGCTGGACGAGGCCGATCAACTTCTCGATGCGGTGCGGACTGCCGCCGGTCTGAAATACGCCATGTTTGAGACGTCGTACTATCACAGCGACTTGTACGCGATTCGTGAAATCTACCGCGCCGGTGGCTTTGGCAAGATCGTCTACTCCGAGGGGGAGTATTACCACTACATGCCCGAACCGATCGATTCGTATAAGGGTTGGCGCATTGGCCTGCCTCCGCAATGGTATCCGACGCATTCCAACGCCTATTACGTGGGGGCTGCGGGGGGCAGCTTCACGGAAGTCTCATGTCAGGGCATCCGGAGCAAGATTCCCCATCTTCAGCCCGCCAACAACACCTACAAGAACCCATTTGGCACCGAGATTGCCCTCTTCCGTACCAGCGAAGGGGGCACGTCGCGAATGGCGGTGAGCTGGGACACGCCGGGCAGTGGCGGCGAGACGGGGCGCGTGCGAGGCGAAAAAGGGTCGTTCGATGGCGCGTTCGAAGGTGTGACCCCCGAGACACCGTTGCCCAATACCAAGCGGCCGCCCTTGCCGCCCACGGTCGACCCCGGCTCCCACGGTGGCTCGCATGGCTACCTGATGCACGACTTCGTGACCGCAATCCTGGAGGACCGTAAACCGCTTGTCGATATCGGCCAGGCGCTGAACATGACGGTCGCGGGAATCGTCGCTCACCAGTCGGCCATGGCAGACGGCGAACTCATAAAGATCCCGCAGTATCGTGCTTGAACATGCGGCGGGACCGACATCCGTGCCGGACCTGGCGGAAGGAGGAAGTCCCAGGGGCGGGCGAACGTGGCCCATCATGTGCTACGAAGTCAACGTCCGCACGGGGCAAATCACGGGTGGCGCTTCGGATCGCGCTGGAAAATAGAAGAGCTGGCTGATGCGACTCACACGCTCGTGAAGCGTGGTCCACGCTGTTTTTTCCAGACACCCAGGACGAGAAACCGCGACGGATCCGCGAAACACGGTCTCGTGGCCCGTCCGGGGCAGGTCACTAACCGCGAAGGGCTCACAGTGCACGTCGACCGTTGCGACGTGCCCGTGATCGATTGGATCGACAGTCCAACAAAACGGTTGCCCAAATCAACGGGGTTGGCCGCGGCTCCCCGCAAACGGCTGTGCCTACCGTCGGCAACGCTGGCGCCGCAGGATCGACAGGCAGACCAAGCCGCCCAGCAAGGTAACCGTCGATGCCGGTTCCGGAACCACGTCGAACAGGATCCCCGCACCTCGCATCGAGACAAAAGTATTGCTCACGGTCACACTCTGCGTCAGCGTGTAGGTGGCCGCCGCATCCAGCGTCGCGGTGCCAAGATAAACCCATTCACCGCCCGCGCCTGGAGGTGCACCAGGATCGCCGGCATTGTTTTGATCGAGGTCAACGGAGAACAGCGGGCCCATCCCGTCCGAAAGTTCATACCGCGTCGGGCCGCCCGTGACATTCGCCGTGAATGGCCACGTTGCATAGATGGCATAGTCGCCGCTGGCACCTGCTGCCACCCCGCTGGCCACATTGCCGTCATTGTTCAGCGGTGTCCCTCCCGCCAGGGCTCGATTGTCGCCGTCCGTCCCCGGTGTGTACCGGTAAACATAGGTATCCGGCAGAGTCGTGCCATTGCCGCCAAAGATGCTGTCACCGCCCGTCATGCCAACCGCGGGACTCGGTGCGCTCTGCGAGGCACTCGTGGTATCGCCACCAAACGAAAAATTCGGACTGAAGGTCAGAACGCCGTCATCCAGCCCGTCAATGTCGATTTCCAAGACATAACTGGCCTGTGCAGCAGTGCAGCAAAGAAGAGTTAAAGTGCCGAGAAAAACCAGAGTGAGTGTCTTCATCATTGGATCTACCCGTTTCCCCATGGACCAAGAAATGGAAGTTCATCGTCAACCTCCATAGAATAACATCAACGTTAGGGCACTTCAAGTTTTTTCTTGGTGCTCCTTTCGAATTCAATTTCCGCAGGAACTCGGTTCCATCGAGGGGGCGGGCCAAGACGGGGCCAAGGGCCAAGACGGGGCCGTAGAATCGGCACCTCGCCAGCGCGGCTATTTGAGATCGAACTTGGCGAGTTCCAGCGGGTCAGCTCCCGCCTCGACGACCACGCGGAGGTCCGAGCTCTTTCGAGAACGATAGCGCTCGGGAACGTACGGCTGATTGGGCGGGATCGGATCGCCCTCCTTCCAGGTTTCGGGCAGATTGAGACCGGTTTCAATGGTCACGGTATATTCGCCTGGAGGCAGGTGCGCCGAAAAAGTGCCGTCGGGTTGTACCGCGGCGCCGAGCGGGCGTCCGGTGGCAGGGAAAAAACGCACCACGCTATTGGAGATGGGCGAACCCCTAAACGCGACGGCCCCAAGCACTTCACGCTGATTCGATGCACCCTGACAGCCCGGTAGCGCCACGGTCACCATGGCGGCCAGCAGCCAGGTCTGGCGATTCATGACCATCCGCCCAGTGGAGAAAACCCCGATCATTCGGAAGACGCGTCCACGATCTCGTGCCCCTTGCGAGAGGCCTGGGCCTGAAAGACCAGCTGGTCCAAAGCATCCGGGAGGAGCCGGACGGATCCATCCCCGAAGCAGAAATTGGCACCTCCCTGGTGGAAGCTGCCGAAGGGAAGGTCATTGAACGTCATGATTCGAGGCGCGCCTGGAATATAAGGGGGTCGATCCTCGGGGGCATGCGAAACGTAGAATCCGTCCACCTGAAAACTATGATTGATCGGGATGTTGGCGACGTTCTTGCTCGCACTGACACAACTCGGGATCGGCTTATCGGGCTTCACCGGTGTTCCCCAGCCACCTCCGCTGGGATTGGTATCGTAATAGACTCCGACTGACCAGGACCGCAATTGATACCAGCGCTCGCCGACCATGAGCGTCTTGCTGAGTCCGTCGATGACATGTCGCGGTTTGGTACGGCTGCCAACGTGCAGGATACCATCGATATTAGCCGCTCCGCAGAAGCCGTGGCGGACGCAATCGGGAGGAGGTGATTGATTCGGATTGCAACTGGCGTCACCGGCCCGGCGCTGGTACGAACCTGCCACGGCACTGTAGTTCGATGCGCGGTGTCCGCGGTCGCCAAAGAACTTGTCCTTGGCAGCGGGGTCCGTGGGGCAGGTGATAATCGAGAGCTGTTTCTCATTGACGCCTACCAGCTGGTACACGTCCCAAGTTGCATTGTTTTCGTTGTTCTTAAGCTGTGTCTGGATGTCCGCGCTCAGAGCCACTTCTTCGACATATGGCAGGGCGAACACCAGGAAACTGGGCCCATTCTTGCCACCGCCGAACTTCAGATACTCGGCACCTGGCGGAAAACGCTTTCGCGCGGACTCAAAGTTCAAACAGGCGAGTCCAATCTGTCGGATATTGTTCTGGCAGCTCATCCTGCGGGCCGCCTCGCGGGCCGACTGAACCGCAGGCAGCAGGAGGGCAACCAGTACGCCGATGATGGCAATAACGACAAGGAGCTCGACCAGCGTGAAGCCACGGAACTCACGAGATTTCGATTGAGATCCCATCGTCCAAACTCCTACTGGGCAATCCGCCACTCACACCCAGGTCGGGCCGCTCGAAACCCTGTGTGCCGTTCGTCGAGCCGCCGCTACGCGTTGCCGAGCCGTCGATTATGACCGAAGGGACCCCGACCGTGGAATACGGGGATTGTCAATGTCCCCACCAGGATCCACAAAATGCCCGGCTCCGGAACCGCGGCCGCCAGGGACGACGTGAACTTGTTAGCGTTCCAGATGCCGAAATCGGAACCGTCCACGGCACCACTGGCGTTGAAATCGCCACCGCACCAGGCCGAGTTGCTCGTGAATTTGCTGCTATTCCAGATGCCGAAATCGGAACCGTCCACGCTGCCATTTAGATTGGCGTCTCCTGGCAGGAACGGGTCGCCCCCCGTAGCCCCAGGATTATGGGCCCCACCGACCGCCAGCCAGCCGCTGGCCGGCTGGTTGACGTCGGCCACCGTGACCATCCCGTCGCCATTCATGTCAAACGACAAATCGGTGCTGCCCGATGCAATCGCGCTGGTCAACGCATTGATGTCATCACAGTTCCACAAGTCGTCATTGTTGAAATCGCCGTCCACCGCGGTCATGATATCGACGAGTTCCAACTTGACGTTGTCCACGATCGTGAACTCGTTCATGCTCACACCCGATGGCCCCCCCATTCGGAGGCTCGTAAATGGGGCGATCTGGCTTGGGTTGGCCGGATCTGTGTTCATCGGAATCTGATAGCTCACTGTGGAATCGATGGTGCCGTCTCGGAAGAGGTCGAGGCTCAACTCGACACCCGTCTCGGTCACCGTGGCCGAATAGCGATGCCAGCCGGGGCCGACATCGAAATGGTCCACCAGCCCGTCGCCGTCACCGAAGCGGCCATCGCCATTGTGATCGACGAGGGGGTCATCAAACTCGGCGGGCAGCGGAAAATACTGCCAATTCGGGTTCTGGATCAGCGGTGCGCTGGGCGGGCCAAAGAGGACCACGCGGAATCCCAACTGGGTCGATGGAAGCGACGTTGTCCCGTCGATCGGGTCAATGGCTGTAGCGTTCCACATGCCCAGTTCAAGGAAATTCAATCCTGCCTGAAAACCAAAGGTGCCCGGCTCGCGATCGATCGTGTCGTTCCGGAGTCCGACGCTAAAGCGACGTCCGAAGGAACTCTGAGGGAACTCCCCGCCATCGTCGAAGATATCGGCCGAATATCGGACATTCTTGGAACTGCTTGGCAGCAGCGAAAACGGAACGGTACTGGGGTTGTTGTCGTTGTCCCATTCGTTGACTCCGCCCGCCGTATTGAAGGCAGCGGCCTGGCTCGTCAAGGGATCAATTGGAGGCAACGTGGTGTTGTTGCCAGTTCCATCGAACGGGCTGGGCGGACATGGGTCCAGCGATACACAGGGGACCAAAATACCAATCGGTCCGCCGGTCGGTGTGATGCCGTCACCTGCGTCGGGCGGCCAGGCCGTGGTCAACGCCGCCGCGTTGGCGTAGGAGCCAAAATCCTCGTTCACGATCACTTGTCCACGCGCGGATACGACTGCGGCACACAGCAACAACGTGCCAATTACGCTGCTCCGAACCATTGAGATCTCCCCGGGAAGAAATAGTTGAGAATTCGTAACGGATCCACCAGGGCTCTGGAATGAGCGACACCCCGACATGAATGCGGCCCGACACGGCCGTGACTTGGAGTGTATACCCAATTTCAGCCAACGTCAAGAACTTCCAGCGCAGCGAGGCCGATTACTCCTCGACGTAGCGGGTCATTGCTTCCTCTGCCGACGAACCATCAGCGCGAGGATCGCCGAGATAACACATGGCACCAAAGTCGGTTCAGGCACCACGATTGCCGTGTCGGAAGAAGTGAACTTGTGACTGTTCCAGATGCCAAAGTCCGAACCGTCGACCTCACCATCGGCGTTGAAGTCGCCCGAACACCACGCCGCAATCGACGTGAATTTGCTGCTGTTCCAGATGCCAAAGTCGGACCCGTCGACAGCGCCGTCCAGATTGCCATCGCCGGGCAGATAGGCCCCTCCGGACGGGAGATTGGATGCACCGGCCTCCGCCAGCCACGCCGTCAGATCGTCCTGATTGACAAGCAAGTCGCCCGTGAGGTCGAAATTGGCCACATGGGTCCCTGCGGCAATTACCCCGACCAAGCCATTGATGTCATCGCAGTCGAAATCACTGTCATGGTCGAAGTCGCCGGATGCGATCCGCGTCATCACCTGCAAGAAGCCCGTGCCCGTAATCCAGGGGGAGGTAAACGGTGCGCCCGATCCGACCGCACCCCAGATACCAACCCCCTGTGAGATGCCATCGATGAACAGCGAATCGACCACGTCGGCGCCCCCCGCAAAATTCAGATCCAGGGTTGTGTTCGAGTTAAGAAAGACATCGGCCGCATCCGCCAAGAATGGACGGCTGATGCTCAGGGTTCCGGCCTGGATCGTGGTGTCACCCGCGTAGGTATTCGCCTCCGTCAGGGCGAGCGTGCCGGGACCATCCTTCGTAAGGGCGCCATTCATGATCGGTACCGCCACGGTCACGTCGATGGGGGCAGATCCGTTTCCGATGTCGAGGGTTCGATTGGCACCTCCCAAATCCACGTAGCCCGAGCTTCCCGTTCCGGCGCCCTTGGCGATGGAGGCGGCCGTATTGGTCAAGGGATCGAGATTCACATCCCCGCTCACAAGGATCTTCGCCGGCGTCGCGGTGTGAGGCATCAGGTTGATTCGGTTGAACGTCAGGTTGCCGCCGTCGAGGGTAAATGTCTGGTCTGCGTCCACTTGCAAGGTGTGAACGCTCAGCGCCCCACTGCCACCCAGCGTGGCAGCACCCGAAAACTGGGCAGACACGGGGCCCGATCGCAGGGCATTTGGAAAACCGGGATTCGAAAGATATGTGGGGTCGTAATTGACTTGGAGCGCCCCTCCGACGATCTCCAGCGATTCCCGCAAAAAAAGCTTTCGAACGCTATGCGTCCCGGACGAATGGGTAACGGTAATGTCAGCATTCGGCCGGTCCAGGATGACCGTGTCGTGCTGGCCCGAGGTAACTCCCGCCCCTGCCGCTCCGGGAAGCCGTGGCGTAGGCAGTGTCTGTGTGCCCACGGGGGGTACCTGTCCTGGGCCCGTGACCGGTGCGGTCGGCGTCTGCCCACTGTTCCAGTTGGAAAGCGTCGTCCATTCACCGCTCTGGTTGTTCATCCATTGCGCGGGAATCAGTCGATCTTTCACATACTCGATATCCCCCTGGGAGACGTCGAAGTCCAGGTTGTTGTTGCCATTGTTAAAGCTCTGCAAACGACCCGTGCTGGCATATTGCCAGAATTGCCACGGGTGCGTCACGCCGGAGTCGTCCCACGGACCGTAGATATTCGTGAACGAATCCTTCGGATGACTGTTTTGCACATCGATCGAATTCGGATCGGACTGATTCGGCCAGCGTGCGCTCCACAGCGTCGGAAAACCAGCCACCACCTGGCTCCGCAGGGAGGCCGAGGCACCACCGAGAACGTTTTGGGCATAATTGCCATTGGTATAAATGGCCGGACGTACGCCCATCACCTCATAAATACGATTGGAAAAATCGATGCAGAACTGCGCCATTTCATTGTCGGTGCGCGCCGTATCTCCGGCCTCGAGGTCAAGTACCGGCGGCAAGTATCCGGGGCGCATCCAGGCCCCGGCCATCTGGAGGAAGTGATTGGCTTCGTCGGTGCCACTATTGGGAATGCCGTTGGAATTCAGCGTCGACGCGATGATGTCCGGTCGAGAAAAATGATACGAACCGGCAAACATTCCCGCCGTCGTGGCGCGGTTGATATTCTGCACGAAATAGGGATCGTCATAACGCTGCGAGAGGGTATTCTGTCCCGGTGGATTGTCGTTGTTCGCGTTGTTCTGATTGTAAAAGCCCGTCGTGCCGCCGCGGCTGGAACGGAGGAAGACAAACTGGCGGTTCTCGACATTGCGAATGTTGTTCCAGGTTGTCTGCGAAATGTTTCCCTGCCAGGCCGAAATGTCCAGTCCCAGGACACGCTGCGCCGACGCGGGTACTCCCATTTCCGCAAGCACCGCAAAAGAAGCGACAACCACGAACAAAAGTCGCCATCCTCGCCGGCCCGCTGACCATGCCCGATTCCCCATCTTCATCCCCACGCGAATACCTCCATCTGCCCCCATTTGAAGTATCCGCCATTCTAGCAAGCCGCGCAGTCCAGTTCCAGTGTTTGACCCAGAACAATGACCTTGTGCGATGTCCGCGCGAATGCCCTATTCCAAGGGGACCGCATCCTCCCCGCGGGAGTGCACGTCGACGACACGACCGTCGATGACCACCTGGTAGTCGAGTCCAGGTCGAGCGCGGATGTGGGCCGCGCCGCCCTGGATCGAAACAGGAAATGGCGCGGCAACGCGGTGCGCACCGTCCTGGGCGACCGACAGGAAATCGGTTTGCCCTTCCACGGCGAGTTGCAGACTGACGAGCGAACATGGATTGATGTTCCAGGGCCGACGCGATTGACCACGGAGCTCCATCGAATCGGGCAGCAATCCCCGATTCGGGCCATCGGGATATTGCATCTGCTGCGCGGCGATCAGGATCCCCTTTGCCAGGTGGTTCCAGTCGAGCGACGCATCGTGAGGCGCCAGCATGGTCAGCGAGTAGGCATAGACCACGCCCACCCATTGCACGGGCAATCCGATCCACACGGGCGCTTCCCAGTTGGTGGCTCCAAAGACGGGTGGCGTTCCATACAGCATTACGGGATGGCATCCCCAGAGGTAGACGAACGGGATCCCGGAAGTCGCCCAGCGCCGCGCCTGTTCCTTGTAATCTTCTCGGCCGGTGAGCTCATAACCGCGTACATACGCCCAGACCGCATAGGCCGCGGCCAGCTGATCGGGCGTGTGGAGAGGAACTTCCCAGGTTTGAGCACCTCGCGGCACGTCAAAGCGCTTCATGTAATCGAGCGTCCGGCTGGCGGCCGCAAGCAACTCCGGATCGCCTGTCAAACGAACGGTTTCCAGCATGGTAACGGCCGGCGCGGCGCAGATGCCCACGGCGGTGTCTTCAAAATGCCCTTCACGATACCGACCGTCGTAGCGGAACGAGCCGTCCGCTTGCTGCTTTTCCCGATGCGACGCCGCCCGATGACGCTGGTAGTCAATCCACTCCTGGGCCCGACCGGTGAGAAAATAGATGGTTCCGTTGGGGATATGTGCCCCACCAGGAACCGTCGCGGGGAGGTCCGGAAGCTCACCGGAGAGCCGCCAGATGGTCGAGGCCATGTCCGCATAGGGCTGCCGCGGCCAATGATCTTCGACACAATGACCCCAGCCCTTGTCGGACTTCAGCGGACCATCGAGGGCCGCCAGGTATAAGGTACGTTGGTCCTCTGCCGTGCGCGGCGGCGAAGGCAACGGAGGAAGTCCCCGCTGCTTGACCGACCGCAAGATCACTTCGTCCATCGGAAGTTCGTTCACGGAGATGCTCGCCTTAATCGCTCGGCCCCGCAACGACATGCGGTGATCGTCGCTGCCATCAAAGAAGTTTGGTGTGGCGAACGTCGGCTGCAGGCTGGTATCGGTCCAGGTCATCGCGACCGAGCCGCGATCGGTGGCCACCGCCATCATCGGCATCGTCAGCAGCAGCGGGTCGGGCATGAACCGCAGGTGCTCGCGCGTCCTCACGTCCAGCGTGGACGAGCTCGCCTCGTTTGGCCCCAGATACTCCAAGCCCGGCAAGAGTCCTTGCTTTAACGCCCCCAGCAATCGAACGACGGGCCCTTCGCACGGATGGAGGCTGTCGATGGCTATGCCGATCTCGTCCCCAGCGCACGTGATCCTCAGCGAGACTTCCTCATTGCGAAATGAAATCGCTTCCGAGCCCTCCACCAAGGCCATTTTCGGCACGACCCCCTCCACGTGGACCAGTGGCGCCATAACCGCCACGACCTGGTCTCCCCGTTCAACACAGGCCATGCTTCCGTCCGGTGCGACACGCAGACGATACTCGGGTGTCTCACGGACGATCCAATCGACGTGTGCGTTTGCGTCATATGCAAAGAGGACTCGCCGGTAGGGCGGAAAATCCGGACAGCGAAGGTCAAGTTCGATGGGTTCCAGTGCCTGCGTCAGCTTCCAACGGTGTGTCAGGGATGCATCCGCTCCAGCTTGAATGATGTGAGATTGGCCGAAAACGGACACCGGTTGGGCGCTTGAGGTGGTGTTCACCAGCTGAGCCGTAACTTGATCCGAACCGAGTTCGATGCGCCGCAACTGGACAGGCGGTGACGCGTCATGCGTGAGGCACAGCGAGTCGATCTCGAAGTTCCCCGGGCCAGGGCCAGGGTCAATCCTCAGCCTTGTCAGCCGCCCCTTTACGGTGATCAGGGCCGTGACCTCCTGCCACTCGGACGCCTCTTTGAGCAAAAACCGCTGGACTCTGTCCTCGCCAAAACTCGGGGAACGGTCCGTGGCCCAGTAGATGCTTCCTGCCCCTGGCCGGTCGCCACGAATTCGCATCGTAAGCGAGAGACTTCCTCCGGCCGCATCCACGGCGCACGCCATGTACGGATCGTCGCCGGTCGCCTCGACCTTGAGACGTGCCGCATCGGTCGAAAGTTGACAGTTGCTCAATGCTTCCCAGCCATCAGCCCCGCGGTCAAATGTCCATTCCTTAACCGTCTGGGTCACGACCGGTAAGGGAACGGGGTTAATCTGCGCAGCGTCCGTCACACCCGAACCAAGGATGAGCAACCAACCGATGAAGACTCCCATGTTGCAACACCGATCCTTTCGAATCCGACCAATTCGTGCAGTTCCGACTCCGACCAACGGAAGCGCCCACACCGTCCAGGTACGTCATCGCACCAAGGCAAAGGGTAACGGGATCACGGGGCGTCCAGCAATCAGCCTACGTCTCACTGAAACCCGGTTTACGTTGCATCGCCAGCTCCCTAGTATGGGTAGGGTCTGCTGACCGCGTTCCTCGCAGTGGAACACGTCGTTCACGCTCGCTGGGCCCATGCCATGACAGAAGACTTTCAGTGGAACCATCGCTACCGGGACGGAGACCTGCCTTGGGACACAGGTTCCCCTTCAACGGAGTTGCAGGGTGTCCTGGATCGGAACGCAATCAAGCCCTGCCGGGTGCTCGAACTGGGTTGTGGCACGGGTACTAACAGTGTCTGGCTGGCTCGGCAGGGCTTTCAGGTAACCGGCATCGACCTGGCCCCCCTGGCAGTCGAGCGCGCGGAGCGTCGCGCCGGTGCGGCCGGAGTTGACGTGCGTTTCGTGGCCGCCGATGTGCTCCAGTTGCCGGACCTGGATGGCCCTTTTGAGTTCTTTTTCGATCGAGGTTGTTACCATGCGGTGCGTCGAGCGGCACCGGAACAGTATGCCCCAGCCGTCGCGCGGCAACTCGCGCCGGGTGGCCGCGGCTTGATCCTGGCGGGTAATGCCGGTGAGCCCCACGAACCAGGTCCGCCCGTCGTTACGGAAGAGCAGCTTCGAAGCGAACTCGGCTTGGCGTTTCGGATCCTGGACCTTCACGAGTTCCGGTTCGATGAGTCCCCCGGGGTCCCGCAGCGCTTTCTGGGCTGGTCATGTCTCGTTGAAAAGGCTGTAACTTGATGAGAGGTGCCGCACGATCTCATCCCGGGCACGACACGGTTCGAACAGATCCCGGAACTCAACCATCGTCTGGTCAGACCTTCCCTCGGTGCATGTCGGCGCTTTCCTGTCTTGGCCTGCCTCATGGCGCATCCGCCTGGCCTCGTCGGGCACGGAATTGGTTTGCATGCCCTTGGATTTACTCCAGGGGAGCCTCACCTCTTGCCTAGAATCAGAGGACCGATGTTCGTCGGGCGCGACAGCATGTCGCATGCCCCTGGATTTACTCCAGGGGAGCCTCACCTCTTGCCTAAAATCAGAGGACCGATGTTCGTCGGGCGCGACAGCGTGTCGCATGCCCCTGGGATCAAACCACAGATCTCTCAATCAGCCCGACCGGACGACCGGGCAGAAGTCAGGTGGCGCGCAGGGTGTCGGCCTCCCGGCCATACCCGGGACTACCGAGATCGGCTACAAACCAGGAGGCCTCAAACATCTGTGGGACATTCGTGCAACCAAGGGCGGACAAAGTCGGGCCAAGTATGAAACGGAAGTCGCTCCGCATCCTGGCGGCGCTTGTCGCTGCCGCTTTCTTCATTGCCGCTGCACACACACCGGCGACGGCCGCGGGTATCGAGGAAGCCAACTTCGAGCATGCAAAGCATTGGTGGCCGCCGTTGCGCAATGTCTGGACGCCGGTGGGCGTGAAGAATCATCCGTTCCGCTTCACCGTGCTCTACAACGGCACGATCATCGCCGATACCCATCCGCTGCGTTCGATGCCGGCTGGTCCGATCAAGGAGTATCTCATTCCGTACATCGGTCAAGGCGTGCAGCTCTCGCTCACGCCGACCTTCGATGGATCGCTTCCTCCGGCGATTCAGCATTCGTACCAGCTTAGCAGTCGCCCGGACGGCGGCGTCGGGATGCAGGGATGGGACGACGATCGCGCCACGCCGGTGTTCTGGACGCGTTGGCCGATGAACGGCTTCGCCAGCAGCTCTGGCATTGTGCTGCGGGAGGAGGTCTTTGCCCATACGCCGGGGGGCAAGCCCGTCGAGACGGGTAAGGAACCACTCTACCTCTGGGTGCGGCTATCGGTCGAACATGTCGATCCGTTTGAGGCGGCACCCGACGCGACAATGAATATCCACATCGGCAACCCCGACATGATGCAGCGGAGCATGTGGCACGAGGAGAATCTCACCGTTCACCCTGAGCGTCGCATCTACCCACGCGTGCTCACACGGGACACCTATCAGAAGGCGTCGCTCTCCTGCTGCCGGCTGGTCGAGCCGGACGGCAAAGTGCGCCTGGTCGGCATGATGGCCGCCGGCTCGGCGATGCTCGTCGAACGCACGCCCGACAGCCGCGACTACTTCCTGCAGGTACAGATGCCGGCGGTGAAGGGCACGCGCGTCGATCTGCTCGTGCCGATGATCCCCGGCAAGGCCGACGCCGTGCGGGCCGAAGCCGACCTCGGTTACGATGCAGCGCTCGCCGAAAGCGACTTATACTGGTCGGAAAAACCGGCAACCGCGGCGATCGTCGATACGCCGGAGCCGCAGGTGAATAAGGCGATTCGCCGAATGGTCGAATTGGCGCAGGTCATCAGTGAAACGAACCCCGAGAACGGCGACCGAGCACTGCTCACCGGCAGTTGGAACTACGACACCCTTTGGCCAACGCCCACCTGCATGGCGACGCACATGCTCTTGGACCCTCTCGGCTATCACGAGTTCGTCGCCGAAAACCTGAAGATCTTTCACAAGTACCAGGGTTCCACGAAGCCGCCCGGCCAGGCGTACAGGGTTCACCCCGGTTACCTGGGCGCTCCGAAACAACTCAGTTCCGTCGATTGGCTCACCGACCACGGATCGGTGCTCCTTGCGATGGCGCAGAACGCACTGCTCTCGGGCGACCAGGAAATCATCGACCAGTCGCTCGAACCGATCCTGAAGGGATGTCGGTTCCTTCGCGACGCCCGTCGTATTTCGGAGCATGATGGAATCAAGGGAGTGTTGCCGCCGGCGGTGGCGACCGACACAGGGGTCCCGACTCAGGCCGTTTGGAACATCGCCTGGAACTACCGAGGATTGAAGTCCGCCGTGCGACTGCTGCGGCGAATCGGGCACCCTTTAGCCGACGAATTCGCTGCCGAGGACCGCGAAACCAAGGAGGCGTTTGTCCAGGCCTATCGCGCGCGGGCTACGACGATGCCGACCTGGATCAGCGACACGGGTGTGGAACACCGGGTCGTGCCGACCGGACTGTTCGGTCCCGAGATGCAAAGCCACCCGTTCTTTCTCGACACGGGACCGATGGTGCTCGTGTATGCGGGCCTGCTTGACGCCGACGATCCACTGATGAAGGACTCGCTCGCGTACTACCGCGAAGGATCCAATACCAGGCTGTACGACCCCCGCGGGAATATGCACCAGCGGGCGATCCTCTTGCACGAGATGTCGACCTGCGAGCCGTGCTACAGCTTCAACACTCTCTGCTCGTGGCAGTCGGGCGATCGGGAACGGTTCATCGAGGGGATCTATGCACTCTTATCCGGCGCCCTGTCGCAGCAGACATTCAGCGGCTGCGAACATCGCCACGGTATCTGGAGTCTCCCGGCCCCGGGAGCGCTGATGTTCTATGCCATGAAGCTATCGGTGATCGATGACGAGCTGTATGACGATGAGCTGCATCTGTTGCGGCTTGTACCAATGGCGTGGATCACCGAGGATCATCGCACGCGATTTGAAAGGATTGCCACGGTGTACGGACCGGTGGACCTGAAGTTCCAGCTAACCGAAGATGGTAAGACTCTGGACGTGTCGTTCGCCGGCGCTTGGCGGCAGAAGCCTGGCCGTGTCGTGCTGCATCCTCCACCCGTGCCAGGCTTAAGAAAGGTCGTCGTGAACGGCGAAGCGTATACGGCGACCGGCGAACTCGAATTGCCGCGTTGATCGCCGCCGTTGCTGGACGTTCGGCCTGCCTTCGTTTGGCGGACCTGCCACGACGAGTCGGTTGCGATCGGATCGGAAGTCCTCGTACCATGGCAATATACGCCAATGTAAGTGCGGGCCCCATCAGGCGGTCCTGTGATGTAAGACGAAGAACCGGCCTCACGCCAGGCCACAAAGTCGCCAAAAAGTGAACCTCGACGATCGCTGGCAATCTTTGAATGAGCATACGGATCTCCATTTCACCGCACGGACGGCTCCACGGTGAGGTTGCCCAGGAATCGAGTGATCAGCATGAGGCGAAAGCCGGCGAGCGGAACGATCCGGCGCTGGCGGCCCTTGTGTCGGCATTCCGTCACTCATCGGCCGATGGTCTCTTGACGCTGGTCCGGCAGCATGGGTTAGAGAATCTACCCGCAGAGGCCTTGTTTTGGCGCGACTGGTCACGCCAATTCTTTCATCGCCTGTGCCAACTGCCCGAAGCGGAGATGCGAGCATGGGGCGCATCACACGACGACCACCTGCTCGCCCCGCCCGATGAGCTCTCCTTGGCGGTCCTGGTCTCCGATGCACCTCCCATGCATGGTTTGGAGTATCTTACTCCGCAACTGCTCAGGACCTTGTGGTCGGAACTGGCCGAATGGACGCGGAATCGATCCCGCGATCTGCAAGGAGGCGTGTCGGCATTCTTGCGGGAGGTCAATCCCCAGTGGCATTTGGTGGGCCGCGTCACGTTCCATCTGGCAGAAAACAAACGGGACGAAAGCCGTCCCTTTGCGTTCCTGGCCACTTACTCCCACCGACTCTCGCAGAAGGCCAAGGTCCAGCACCTGCCGTTGGCGGAGGCCTTGAAACAGTATGCCGGCGAAAGGAACCAATCGAAACTTGCGGAGCTCTTGAGTCCTGTTCGTGCGGCCGCGGAACAGAGTTCTCTTGTACGTGAATTACTGATGTCGCGCGAGCTCTTTCACGCCCAGGCGTGGCCGATTGACCGCGCCTATCAGTTCTTGCGAGATGTTCCCGCCATGGAGCAAGCGGGGCTCGTGGTCCGCGTGCCAAACTGGTGGAATCCGCGCCGACCTCCGCGGCCGCAAGTACAAGTGCGGATAGGGGAACGGCCAGCGAGCCAAATCGGGTTCGATGGACTCCTCGACTTCTCTCTCGATATCGCGCTGGATGGGGATCCGCTCACCGATACCGAGAGAACCCAGATCCTGCAGGCATCGGATGGACTCGTGCTGTTGCGTGGCAAGTGGATCGAGGTCGACGGCGATCAGCTTCAGTCGGCCTTGTTGCAATGGCAGCGACTTCAAGACGAGCATGCCCAGGGACTTACCTTTCTGCAAGGCATGCGGCTTCTTGCCGGCGCACCGCTGGACGATGCCGACTCGGCCCGTGCCACTCCCGAGTGGTCAGGCGTCGTCGCAGGGAGCTGGTTGCAAGAGACCTTGGCCAAGATCCGCAGTCCAGACGGCATCGTCGAATGCGAACCGGGGCGAGGCCTGCAGGCAACCTTGCGCCCCTACCAGGTGGAAGGGGTCCGCTGGCTGTGGTTCATGTCACGGCTCGGATTGGGCGCGTGCCTGGCGGACGATATGGGTTTGGGCAAGACGATTCAAGTCATCGATCTGATCCTCCGCCTGAAGTCGCCACGGAGCGCCGCTACCCCAGCACGCGCGTCGCGGGACGCCCGATCGACAGGCCCTGGCAGACCACACCTGCTGATCGTCCCGGCATCCCTGGTCGGCAATTGGAAAAGCGAATGGAATCGCTTTGCGCCTCAGGTGAAGGTGTATTTCGCGCACCATTCGGAAACGGATGCCAGCTCCCTTAAACGGCTCGCGAAGGACCCAGCCTCCGAGCTGTCGAAATTCGATGTGGTGGTTACCACGTATACCTTCGCGCGCAATGCGGATTGGCTTCGACACGTCGCCTGGGACCTGATCGTGCTCGACGAAGCACAATTGATCAAGAACGCCTCCTCGGCACAGAGCAAGGCGGTGAAGTCGCTTCGTGCGAACGGCCGCATCCTCTTGACCGGTACCCCGGTCGAAAATCACCTGGGAGACCTTTGGTCGCTTTTCGACTTCTGTTGCCCGGGGCTGCTGGGGTCGTCCAAGCAGTTTCGCGCGTATGCCAAGAAACTGAGTACACGTGACGATGCCCATGCGTATGCTTCACTTCGGAAACTCGTGCGCCCTTATCTGTTGCGGAGACTCAAGTCCGATCCGGCGATCGTGCCAGACCTGCCCGAAAAAACCGAAATGCATGTGGAGTGCGGCTTGTCGAAGAAACAGGCCGTCCTCTACGAACGATCCGTGAACGAACTGCAGAAGCAACTTGACTCCGTGGAAGGGATTCAGCGCCGCGGAGTGATTCTGGCACTGCTCCTACGTCTGAAACAAATCTGTAATCATCCCTCGCAATACCTGGACCAACCGGTATACCACCCGGCCGACAGCGGCAAGTTCCTTCGCCTGGCACAGGTTTGCCAGCCGATGGCCGAACGTCAGGAGAAGGTCCTGGTCTTCACTCAATTCCAGTCGATCTGTGAGCCACTGGCCGAGTACTTGCATTCCGTCTTTGGACAACCCGGGCTCGTCTTGCATGGCGGTGTCGCCATTGGGAAACGCAAAGATCGGGTGCGGCGTTTTCAGGAGCGGGAGGACCTGCCGTTCTTTGTAATTTCCGTGAAGGCGGGTGGGACCGGTTTGAACTTGACAGCCGCCTCCCATGTTGTTCATTTTGACCGCTGGTGGAACCCTGCCGTGGAGAACCAGGCGACCGATCGAGCGTTCCGAATCGGCCAGAAACGAAATGTGCTCGTCCACAAGTTCGTCTGCCGAGGTACTGTGGAGGCGCGGATCGACGAGATGATTCGGGGCAAGCAGAACTTGGCGGAGCAGGTGCTAGGCGCCGGAGGGGAAGCACTGCTGACGGAAATGACCGACCGCGAACTGCTGCAATTTGTATCCCTGGATATCCATCGCTCCGCCGTCGACGACTGAATTCACATCCCCGTGCGAACCGCGATCGTGCTATCATCCGTAATGACAAACTGGTAACAAGATGCCGCACGAGACACTTGCCCCGATCCGCCAGATGGCAGTGTGGCGCTCGCAGGAAAGGAATCAACCATGTCACGCGGGTACTTCATGGAATGGCAACCGTATGTCTCGGTGGCGACGAAGCTGGCAAATGCCCGACGCCATGCGGCCGAACTGGCCAGGAAACAGAAGCGACAGCCACAGCCCGTGGCGCTCCGGGGGCGAGCGATCACGACGACATTTTGGGGCCAGGCATGGTGCGACAATCTGGAATCGTACAGCGATTATGCGAATCGGCTGGACCGCGGCGCGCGATACGTTCGCAATGGCTCCGTCGTGGATCTCGTCATCGCGCCATGCTCCATCGAGGCGGTGGTGGCCGGGTCCCACACGTACACGGTCGAGATCGAGATCGATCCGCTGCGTAAGGGCACCTGGTCGGAAATCATAAGCGACTGCTCCCATTCGATCGACTCACTCCTCGACCTGCTGGCTGGCCAGTTCTCGGAAGGAATTATGAAGCGTTTGACTCGCCAGAAAGGGGGTCTCTTTCCGTCGCCGCAGCAGATCCGCATGGCATGCAGTTGCCCAGACTGGTCCAATTGCTGTAAGCACCTGGCGGCCGTGATGTACGGCGTCGGCGCGCGATTGGACCACCAGCCAGAACTTCTCTTCCATCTGCGGAAGGTGGACCATAACGATTTGGTAACCAAGGCGGTTGCAAAGGGGAATCTCGACCGCGAACTGACGGCCGGACGAGCTTCCCGCTCCCTGGCGAACGAGGATCTGGGTGCAATCTTCGGCATTGAGCTCGAATCCAAATCACCCGCCAAGGCGAAAGGCAGGCCAGAGACGATCCAGCGCGCCACGACCAAGACACCGACCTCGAAACGCGGCAAGGGATCGGCAGCCAAGAAATCGGCCAAGTCTTCGTCCCGCAAACCCGCTAAGAAATCGAAGCGTGCCACTCCCGTGCGTTCCAAGGCACGAAAGGCCAAGGGCCCATCCCGGAAATCGCCTCGTTCAAAGAAACGGACGTCGGCCTGAATGCTCGACACCGACGCAGGAATAGAGCCACGCCAGGCGGTCACGTGAGTTCGATCCATGGGGATCCTTCCACCGACCGAAATGGCCCTATCCACGAAGGTGCGGAAACCTCGAGACCGAGGCGACTCCATCGTCCATGTCCACAGGTCCAGACTGGGACTCTTGGCATAGGCGACACGCGCCTCGAGGGCCGTCATCGGATGAGGTGAACTCGTTGCTCCTCCAAATGCCAAAGTCGGACCCGTCGACGAAACCGCTCGGGCCTCTTTGTCAGGCGAAAGATGGCCCTCGAAGTCAATTCGGTCGTTGCCCGGTGTCACCCATCTGCAAGTCTCGAGCCCAATGTCCCTTGTACGCGTGCACGGAAGCGACGGGTGGGCAATATCCATCAGCCCCATTGAGACCTTCCCCGTTATGTGAGGAGCTCCGCCGCCTTGACCAACTCGCCAATAGTCTCCCGCAAGAGTGGTTCTCCGCCGAACTGCATTCCAAGTCCCTTGAGCTTACCTGATTCGATCTGGTGTCGGGGCTGCGTGCTGTGTCCGAGGACTTGGCTCTCGCTTTGGGTAAGTTCCTTGGCGATGACGGCGACATCCCAGTCCGAAATGTAGCGGTCACAACAATTGAATGCCTCTCCGCTGACATTGCCGGCGGTCAGCAGGATTGCCACGGCCTTGGCCACATCCGCCGCATGCACCTCCTTGCCGCCACGCCGGCATTCGATCGGCCGACCGGCGACCGTCGCACGCACCAGGTCGAACCATTTCGAGCTGGTTACGGGGTATGCCATACCGTAGACACCGCAAGGCCGCAGCGCGCAGATGGAAAGGCCGTTTCCCAATCCATAGCTGTGGACGAATTTCTCCAGTGCCGCCTTATGCGCTCCGTAGTGGCTCGTTGGAATGAGCGGATGCGTTTCGTCCAAAGGCCGGTCGTCCAGGATGCGTTCGTGGACCGCACACGTGGATAGGAAAACGAATCGCTGGACTTTGGCGTGGCGAGCGGCCTCCATCAATCGCAGCGTGCCTATCACATTTCGTTCCACAAACGGGATCAGCTCCCCGCCGGCACTCCGGAAGCCTCCCCCAGGGTGATCGAGGGCAGCATGTACGACCGCATCACAGTCCCGGACCAGTTCCGCCTCGCGGCCGTCATTTAGTTCCCTGAAAACCCATTCCAATGAGCTTGCGACCTGCTCGAATCCGCCACGATCACTTTCGGGCCGATGCCAACACCGTAACGTATTTCCCAGGTCGATCAGGTGTCGGACGATGTACCGGCCGATAAAGCCCGTGGCCCCCGTCACTGCAATTCTCATCACTGGGCTCCATCATTCCATCGCGGTGTATCTTCGTGCAAACCTTACCAGGCCGAATGACCGAGTAGGGAGAACAATCTGCGGGAGCCAATCCCGAGTCTTCCGTCGGTGTGGCATGGCGGATCGGGCCTCCCGCTACGAGAGCTTGTCTGAATCGGTCGGCATATCGCCCCGTGCGTAGGATTTTCGTTGGCCCGTGAGCATCCTGTCAACGATGTGGACGGTCGTGTCAACCAGGCTGTCATCGAGCCTATCCGGCCTGTGAGCGATGGCGGGCACTTCTGCCCGTCCGAAAAGACCTCAGACATCCAAAAACTGGCGAGGGCCTGGTGGGATCGACCGGGTTTCAGAATTGGCAGCAGAGGGACGCGGTGGAGGCAGTCGGCCTCGATGGTGGAGCGATTTGGCACCCCAGGGGTCGGCGGGGTGGCACGGGCGTGTCGCCCGTGCCGATCGAACGGATCGACTTGACTACCCCGATTCGCGTTCCAACGGAGCATTTCTGATGAAGATGCGATGTCGCCAACATCGATGAAGCAGCTCCAATGCTAGGCAACCAC
>WPCK01424182.1_pt1 | contig 35911 bp, 26 predicted proteins | sample 5399851 | NCBI WGS metagenome assembly WPCK01 (sample SAMN12869471, study PRJNA574797) | sludge metagenome | isolation source: wastewater treatment of pH11 | place: China:Beijing | collected 2019-05-20
CCAGGCGCGAAAGAGCGCGGGCGATGTCGGGCGCGCTCCTCAGCCCGGCACGAAGGGAAACGCGCAAGTCCGGCTCGGCGAGCAGGAAGGCGATGGAATCGTGGCGCGCGGCAATGGCCGCCGGATCGGTCAGGGGCGCAGTCAGGCGCTCGGCGAGCAGGCGCGCGCCGGCGCCGGTGACGGTGCGGTCGACGGCCTTGAGCAGGCTGCCCTCACGGTTGCCCGACAGGGTTTTCAGCATTTCCAGATTGGCGCGGGTTGCCGCGTCGATGAACAGGAGACCGGAGGCGGTTTCGCGTTCGGGACGCTGCAGCGGCGGGCGGCCCGATTTCTGCGTCTTATCGACATAGGCGACGGCGCCGGAAAGGGCCGACAGCTCGGCGCGGGAGAACGTGCCGAACCCGTCGAGCGTGGCGACGGAGAAGAAGCGGGCGAGGCGACCGGTGGCGCTGGCCGAATCGAACAGCGGCGCGGGCTCGGGCCGGACGATGCGGCCGATCAGATCGAAGGCCGGTTTCAGCTCGGGATCGCGGAACACGGGTTCGGCGACGATCAGTTCGCGCGGATCGACGCGGGCGACGTCGGCGGCGAGGCGTTCGGCCGCCGTCTCCAGGACACGGAACGCGCCGGTGGAAATGTCGATCCAGGCGAGCGCCATGCCCTCGCCCTTGACCCGGCCGAGCGCCATGAGGAAGTTCGCGGCGGCCGGATCGAGCAGCTTGTCCTCGGTGATGGTACCGGGCGTGACCAGGCGGATGACGTCGCGCCGCACCACCGATTTCGAGCCGCGCTTCCTCGCCTCGGCGGGATCTTCCATCTGCTCGCAGACCGCGACGCGGTGGCCGAGCGCGATCAGCTTCTGCAGGTAGTCGTCGGCGGCATGCACCGGCACGCCGCACATCGGGATGTCCTCGCCCAGATGCTTGCCGCGCTTGGTCAGCGCGATACCGAGCGCCTGGGAGGCGATCTCGGCGTCGCCGAAGAACAGTTCGTAGAAGTCGCCCATGCGGTAGAAGAGGAGGCAGTCGGGATTGACCGACTTGATCTCGATGAACTGTTCCATCATCGGCGTCGCCCGCTCGCCGCCGGAGGGAAGCGCCGGCGCAGCGGAATAGGAAACCGGATGGGGCTGGTGGTCGTTCACGGGCAACCGCTTGAAACTTTTATCGCGTCCGACTTGTTGGCGCTTTACCGCGTCGAAGTGTAGCCTTATTCCCGTCGCTCCACAAAAACGAGCGCCGGGAGGAGGTTCCGCATGAGCCGGAACGGTAAAAGCGACCATTCGGGCCCTTCGGTCAGCGCCGAGGAGGCACTCGCCTTCCACGCGATGGGGCGGCCGGGCAAGCTGGAGATCACGCCGACCAAGCCGATGGCGACGCAACGCGACCTGTCGCTTGCCTATTCGCCGGGCGTGGCGGTGCCGGTCAAGGCGATCGCGGAAGACCCGAGCCGGGCCTTCGACTACACGGCGCGCGGCAACATGGTCGCGGTCATCTCCAACGGCACGGCCATCCTCGGGCTCGGCAATCTCGGCGCGCTCGCCTCCAAGCCGGTGATGGAAGGCAAGGCGGTGCTGTTCAAGCGTTTCGCCGATGTCGATTCCATCGACCTGGAAGTCGACACCGAGGACGCGGAGGAATTCATCAACTGCGTGCGCTTCCTCGGTCCGTCGTTCGGCGGCATCAACCTGGAGGACATCAAGGCGCCGGAGTGCTTCATCATCGAGCAGCGTCTGCGCGAACTGATGGACATTCCGGTCTTCCACGACGATCAGCACGGCACCGCGATCATCTCGGCCGCGGGCCTGATCAACGCGCTGGAGATGACCGGGCGCGACCTGAAATCGACTCGGCTCGTATGCAACGGCGCCGGCGCGGCGGGGATCGCCTGCATCGAACTCATCAAGTCGATGGGCTTTGCACCCGAGAACATCACGCTCTGCGACACGAAGGGCGTGATCTACAAGGGCCGCACCGAGGGCATGAACCAGTGGAAGAGCGCACACGCGGTGGCGACCGATGCGCGCAGCCTCGCCGAGGCCATGGACGGCGCCGACGTGTTCTTCGGACTTTCGCAAAAAGGCGCGCTGACGCCCGACATGGTGCGTTCGATGGCGAAGGATCCGATCATCTTCGCCATGGCCAATCCGGATCCGGAGATCACGCCGGAGGAAGTGGCGGAAATCCGCACCGACGCCATCATGGCGACCGGGCGCTCGGACTACCCCAACCAGGTCAACAACGTGCTCGGCTTTCCCTACATCTTCCGTGGGGCGCTGGATGTGCGGGCGACGACCATCAACGACGAGATGAAGATCGCCGCGGCGCGGCGCCTTGCGGAACTGGCGCGCGAGGACGTGCCCGACGAAGTGGCCGCGGCCTATCAGGGCCAGCGGCCGAAATTCGGACCTGGCTATATCATCCCGGTACCGTTCGACCCGCGGCTGATCTCGGCGATTCCCGTCGCAGTGGCGCGCGCGGCGATGGACAGCGGCGTGGCGCGCCGGCCGATCCTCGACCTCGACGCCTATGCGCGCGAACTGGCCGGCCGCCGCGACCCGATTGCCTCGACCTTGCAACGTATCTACGACCGCGTCCGCCGGCAGCCGAAGCGTGTGGTCTTCGCGGAAGGCGAGGAGGAGCAGATGATGCGGGCCGCGGCCGCCTACGCCAGCCAGAAGCTCGGCACCGCCATCCTGCTCGGCCGCGAACAGGTCATGCGCGAGACGGCGAAGAACGCCGGCGTAGACATCAACCGGCCCGGCATCGAGATCGTCAACGCCCGCCTGTCGAAGCGGAGCGCGGCTTACGCCGACTATCTGTACGAACGGCTGCAGCGCAAAGGCTATCTCTACCGGGACTGCGTGCGCTTCATCAACACCGACCGAAACCACTTCGCCGCCGCGATGGTGGCGTTAGGCGATGCCGACGCGATGGTTTCCGGTGTGACGCGCAACTATTCCACCGTGCTGGAGGATGTGCGCCGCGTGATCGACGAACGGCCCGGCCACCGCGTCATCGGCGTGTCCATCGCGCTTTGCCGCGGCCGGACCGTGCTGGTGGCCGATACCGCCGTGCACGACATGCCGACCGCGGAGCAGCTTGCCGACATCGCCGAGGAGGCGGCGGCGACGGCGCGGCGCATGGGCTACGAACCGCGCGTCGCCATGCTCGCCTACTCGACCTTCGGCCATCCGCCGGGCGAGCGTTCGGAGCGGGTGCAGGAGGCGGTGAAGATCCTCGACCGCCGTCGTGTCGACTTCGAGTATGACGGCGAGATGGCCGCCGACGTGGCGCTCGATCCCAAGAAGATGGAGCTCTATCCGTTCTGCCGCCTTTCGGGTCCGGCCAACGTGCTGATCATGCCGGCGTTCCACTCCGCCTCGATCTCGACCAAGATGCTGCAGGAACTCGGCGGCTCGACGGTCATCGGACCGCTGCTGGTCGGCCTCAACAAGCCGGTGCAGATCGTGTCGCTGGGAGCGAAGGATTCCGACATCGTCAACATGGCGGCGATCGCCGCCTACAATGTCGGTCCCTGATCGGGTTCAGGCGGCGCAGCGCTCGACGTCGAAATGGGCGAGCGCCCGGCTCGAGATCGCCTCGACCGGCAGTATGACCAGTACGTCGACCGAGCCAAATTCGCGGTCGATGACGCAGCCGTCGCCGAACATGGCGCCGATCCGCATGTAGCCCTTGACCAGCGGCGGCATGGCGGCAAGCGCGCCGCGCGCGTCGACCGACCCGGCGGACAGGAAGTTCATGCGCGACCGGCGATCAGGCAGCGGCGCCGTCGCCCACTCGCCCTTGGCGCGGCAGTGGTGGAAAAGGAAGGACAACGCCTTGGCGTGCGCCGCCGGCGAGGTGCCGGGGAACGAGGCGCAGCCGGTCATCACGTCGATGCCGTGCATATGGCAATAGGCCCAGATGCCCTGCCACAGCACCTCGATGGTGCGCTTGGTGCGCCAGGCCGGCAGCACGCAGGACCGCCCGAGCTCGAGGAAGTTGCGGTCGGGGTGGCGGGCCACCAGCCGGTCGAGCTCGAACTCGCCCGAGGTGTAGAACCCGCCGTGGGCCCGCGCCGTCTCCTGGCGCAGCAGCCGGTAGGTGCCGACGATGCGCTCGCGCTCCGTTCCCGGGAGCGACTGATCGAACACCAGCAGATGGTCGCAAATATCGTCGAAGCGGTCGATGTCGCGCCCGGCAGGATCGGCTCCCGGGTTCGAACCGAAGAACACGCGGTAGCGGATTTCCTGCGCAGCAGCGATTTCGTCCTCGTCGCGCGCAAGGCGGGCTTCGAGCGAGCCGATGCGGCCGAGAATGCCGAGACGGATCGACGAGTCGATGACGAGCGCCGAGAAGCCCGCGACAGCCGCCTCATTCATCGTCATCGCATCGCTCCCCTTCGGTTTGCGAAGCCGGTTAGGCGAATTGTGCGACAAGGCAATGACATTGCGCAAGGGGCAGATCATAGCCGGCGCGCGAAAGGGTAAAGGCCCGCCGCGATCGCGGCGGGCCGAAAGTCGCGGTCACTTGATCCCGGTGACCGTGGAAATCCAGTCGCGGTAGTTGGCGACGCGGGTGTAGACGCCGTAGGCGTTGGCGTAGCCGCAGGCCGCGTCCGCGTCCTCGGGACCTGCGCCCCAGGAGACGATGCCGACCTGCACCGGCCCGTTCGGCCCGTCGACGAAGAGCGGACCGCCGGAATCGCCGTAGCAGGAATCGCGGCCGCCTTCCGGTACGCCGGCGCACAGCATGTTGCCGGTCAGGGGATCGGCCATGCCGGTGGAAAACGCCTTGGTCGCCTCGTCGATCACTTCCGGCTTGACCTTCCGGCCCTCGGCGAAGGCTTCGAAGAACTTGCGGATGTCGCCGGAATAGATGTCCTTGATACCGGCGTTACAGGCGGTGTTGGGGTTCAGGTCGATGTCGACCTGCATCAGGTCCCAAGGGAAGGAGCCGTCCTCCATCATGCCCCAGCCGGTGACGGTCGCCTTGCCGGTCTCGATGTTCTCGGCGGGAAGGGCAATCGTCGGCTGGTCAACCGGCTCGGCCAGCTTGAGCAGCGTCAGGTCGTTGTCGAAGGTCAGCGAATTGTTGTCGTAACCCTCGTTGACGTGGACCTCCGAGACGGCGACGCGCTTGCCTTCCTTCAGGTTGGAGGCGCCGATGAGGATCGTGATGTCGGCGGGCTCCAGCTTCTGGTCCTCGTTGAACATGCAGTGGGAGGCGGTCAGCACCCATTGCGGCGCGATGAGGCTGCCGCCGCAGAACTGCGAATCGCCCTGCGACTCGGGGTCGTCGGAAAGGCCGGCGCTATCGAGGAGGGCGACCTGGAAGGGCCAGGCGTCCTTCTTGGCCTGCAGGCCGCCGAAGACGCGCTCGCCTTCGCCGCCGTGGGCCTTGCGCCATTCGGAGCGGGCGCCGGAAACGCGCTTGATGGGCGATTTCTCGCCCTGCGGGCCGTCGCCGGCCGAGACGGGCAGGACGAGGCAGCCGGCAAGAGCCGCGGCGAGGCCGAGGCTGGCGACGTGATGAAACGATTTCATGGTGACGATCCTCGGGTTCACTTGATGCCGGTCTTGGCGACGATCCAGTCGCGATACTTGGCCACGCGCGTATAGACGGCGTAGACCTCGGCATGGCCGCACTTGATGTCGGAATCCTCGGGACCTTCGCCCCAGGAGACGATGCCGAGCTGGACCGGCTTGCCCTTGCCCGGGTCAAACAGCGGACCGCCGGAATCGCCGTAGCAGGCCGAGCGCGCTCCGGTCTTGACGCCGGCGCACATCATGTTGGGCGTCAGCGGATCGCCCATGACCGAGACGATCATGTCGGTGGCGCGCGAGACGGCGTCGTCGCTGACCTTCATGTAGCGGCCATAGTCGGCGAGATAGGTTTTCAGATCGCCAGCATAGACGGACTTGATGCCGGCATTACAGGAATCGTTGGGCACGACGTCGATCTCGGTCTGCATGAGCGAGTCCGGGAAGGACCCATCCTCCATCATGCCCCAGCCGATCAGGGTGGCTTTCGAGTTGTCGGCCGGATCCTGCTTCGCCAGCCCGATGACGGGCGCCTTGGCGGCCTTTTCGAGCTTGACGAGGCCGAGATCGTTTTCGAGCGTCGTTTCCGAATAGCCTTCGTGGACGATGACCTCAGAGACCTTGAAGCGGTTGCCCTCGGTCAGGTTCGTCGCCCCGACGAGGGCGACCATGGTGTCGGGCGCGACAGCCTCGCCGGAATCGTAAAGGCAATGGGCGGCGGTCAGCACCCAGTTCGGCGCAATCAGCGTGCCGCCGCAGAACTGCGCATTGACCTGGCTGTCGGCGCTGTCGTCGAGGTCGCCGGCGGAGAGCAGCGCGACCTGGAAGGGCCATGCGCCCTTCTTGACCTCGGAGCCGCCGAAGACGCGCTCGCCTTCCTTCGGCGCCTTGGCGGCTTCCGCCCTGGCGGCGGCGACGCGGCTTTTCGGCGAGGTTTCGGGACGCGGCGCCTGATCGGCGGCCAAAGCCGGCGCGGCGGCGGCGAAGATTACGGCCATTGCGGCAAGGCCGCGCAGGCTACGCGAAGCTGGGGATATCAAGAGATCCTCCTCGGGATTGGGGCAGCGGAAACATCGTATGATGATCCGGGCGGCAAAAGAAAGGCGAAAGCGCCGGGCGCAAGCCCATGTTCGAAAAAGAAAAGACGCCTGCGAGCCCCAAGGAATCCCGTTTTCGCCGCATTTGTCGACGGCCTTGACGGGTACTTGACTATCTAGCGGAAATCGCTACGAAATTTACGAATTCGCCGTCCTTGATCTGGACAACATTCGCGTTTTTTGTTGCTCTTGCCAACGGGGCTCTTTGGAGAAATGTCATGACCAGAAAAATGGTTGCACTACTCGCCGGCGCCGCGGTTGCGACCGTGCTGTCGGCCGGCGGCGCGTTCGCCGAAGTCATGCCGGGCAATCCCGGCAAGGAAGGCGATGCGGTGCGCGATCTCGCGCTCGGGGCCGACCTGGCGAAACGCAAGGTCACGCCCATCGCTCCCGTCAAGATCGACGAGGCAAGCCGCGACCTCGAAATGCCGAATGCCGAGGAGATGACGAAGGACTTCGGGACGATCTCGCGTTCCTTCGGCGACGGCAAGGAAACCGCGACGCCGGCCTCGGAAGAGATGCGCAGCATCATCGAGGAGACGATCAAGGGCATGGACGGCGACGCGCCGTCGGGCGTCAAGGACGAGGAGGGCGTCGACCCAAACCGTCAGGTCTTCGGTGACGACGACCGCGTGCAGATCACGGAAACCTCGAAGTTCCCCTTCCGCACGATCGGCCAGCTGTGGACCAAGATCGACGAGGAGAGCTGGGGCTCCTGCTCGGCGACGCTGGTCGGCGCGAGCACCATCATCACCGCCGCGCACTGCATCTACAGCCACGACAATGGCGGCTGGGGCCAGGCGGCGGAATTCTACCCCGGTCTCGACGGAGACCAGGCGCCGTTCGGCATGGCGAATGTCACCAACGCCAATATCCTTGAAGGCTTCATCAGCAAGTACAAGGACAATTACGGCTCGGTGGTGGCCTATGACCTGGCCGTGCTCGAGCTCGACAAGCCCATCGGCGACGACGTGGGCTGGATGTCGTTCGGCTCGTTTGCCAAGCCGGCGGATTTCACCGCCAACATCGTCGGCTATCCGGGCGACAAGCCCGAAAGCACGATGTGGCGCGCCTCGTGCGACGTCAACAAGGCCGACTTCAACGAGACCAATTTCGCCTATCTGTGCGACACCTATCCGGGGTCGTCCGGCTCCTCCGTCTACCTCTACGACAAGGACAAGAAGGAGCGCACCATCCTCGGCGTGAACATCGCGGAGAACCCGCAGTTCAACCTCGCCACGCGGCTCAACCCCGCCTACTTCAAATGGGTCAAGGACCTGGTGAAGTGACGGCCTGCTCCTGAGCGGATCAAGGTGGCGGCGCGAAAGCGCCGCCGCTTTCGTTTTGCCGGCAGGAAATCCGTTGCGTCGCGCGGCAACGAGGGGTTAGCTTTTCGTGCCTTTGGCCCCGGGGGACGTGATGAAAAAAATCTTGGTTGGGATCGCACTATTCAGCGCCGCGGCGGCAATCGGGGTGCCGACCGGTCACGCGGGAACGCCGGTGACGGCGGAGCGGGCGCAGGTCTTCCTCGATCCCGATACGGGAACACTCGCCCGGCGGATGGTGCGGGTGATCGACCTGCATCCGGAATTGAAGCTGGAATTCCTGTGGGAACCCGAAAAGGCGGGCGTGGAGACGCTGAGGCCCGACGGAATGGTCGAGGGCCGCGGCAAGCTGACGTGGCGGCTTGCCGGCGCGGCCGACTACGATCGCAGCGCCGTCTTCTCGGTCTATGAGGGCGACGTCAAGGGCGGATTGCCGGACGGCGAGGGGCGGCTGACGCTGCGCAGCGGCGAGCGCATGGAGGGTCATTTTTCCGCCGGCGTTCTCGGTGGCTCCGGCTGGCGGACCTTCGCCAATGGCGACCGCTACGACGGCGGATTCCGCGCCGGGCGAGCGGACGGAACCGGGCGGCTCGCCCGCTCCGATGGCTCGATCTACCAGGGCCGGTTCGAGAATGGCGCGCCGCATGGCGAGGGCCATATGGCGATGGCCGACGGCACGCAGTTCGACAGCCAATGGATCGCAGGACATGAGAGCGGCCCGAGGCGCAATGTGCAGAAGGCGCCGTCGAATGCGGGTGGGCTGGTGCATGCGCAGCAGGCAAGCGGCGGTGATGCGGCCAAGATGCAGATCGGCTTTACCATCGACGAGCGGCTCAACCAGGAAGCCGCCATGCAGTACCAGAACCTGGTGCGCGACGAGGACGTGGCGATCTACCCGGTCGAACAGGAGATCAACGACGCCTGGGCCGGCAGCCGGCAGATCTCGGGCGGGACCTGGCCGTTCGACATGACCGATTGGGACGATGCGCCCGCCTATGTGGAGATGAGCCTCGCGACAACCGACGGATCGAAGGTGAAGGTCGATTCGCTCGAATTGCAGGTGAGCGAATCGCAGGCCGTGCTCAAGCCGTTCCTGGCGTTGCAAGGCCACGAGGGCTGCGTCGGTTTCCGTGCGACCTTCAATTTCCTCAATTTCGGCTGGGGCGAGGCGCGCGACGCCAAGCTGACGATGACCTTCACCAATGAGGACGGTACGGCCGAGACCAAGGCGTTTTCCGCCCCGCTCGGCACTTTCGATCAGGGCCTCGACGTGTCGTTGCGCGACGTTCTCGTCCAAGCCGGCGTCGATGTCGCCGCGCTCGACAGCAAGCGCTTCAAATGCGCGTCGGCCGACGAAATCGAAACCTGCAAGGCCGAGGTGCTCAAGGACGTGAATTTCGGCGAGGTCAAGCCGGCGGTCTGGGGCGACGACCGCCTTTACACGACAGCGACCGGCAAGATCGACTACAGCTGGGTCGATGCCAATGGCGATAGCTGGGACCAGTCGGAGCCGTTCCGCGTCGATATCGCGCTGGCGCGTATCGAGTATCCGGCCGAACTGGCCGAATGCGGCGACGGTTTCCCCGGTTCGCCGGAGGCACTGCGCTACATCGACGTCGACCTGCCACTCGGGCGCAAGGATTATTCGGTACCGATCGCGGTGCGCGGCAACAAGAGCATCAAGGACTACACGGCGCGGCTGAAGATGCACTCGGAGCGCACCTCCTTCCATTCGCTGCGCGGCGTGGCGCATTTCGCCGACGGCTCGACGCTGCAATCGAAACCGGTCAGCTTCTACTTCTTCCACCCGCGCACGCCGGAGTTCACCTCGCAGGCGACGCCGGCGGCCTGCTACCTGCCGCCCGATGATTCGGCCTGCTGACGACGGGATCCCGTCGAAACACAAAGGGAGAACGATGCGACGCCTGCAAGCGACCGCCGCCGCACTGACCATCATCCTTCTTGCGGGAAACGCCCCGGCAGCCGGCGGGGACCTGCTGCGACGCACGACGCAGATGTACGTGCTGGACGACAGCCCCCGGGCGGAACGCCGTAGCGTCGGGGTCTTCGATCCCCAACCCGAACTCGGTCGCGACTTCGCCTGGGCGCCGGAGAAACCCGGCGAACCGGCCGATGGCGAAGGGCTCGCGACCGGCAACGGGCGGCTCACCTGGCGCATCGGCGGCAGCGCCGACTACGACCGTGCCGCCGTGCATTCGACCTACGAAGGCGAGATGGCGCGCGGACGGCCGAACGGCCAAGGGCGGCTGACCGTTCGCGACGGTTCGATGATGGAAGGCCACTGGGCCGACGGGCGGCTCGAGGGCGAGGGCGAAAGCGTGGACGCCGCCGGAAACCGCTACCAGGGTGCATTCCACGAAGGACTGCCGGAGGGGCAAGGCCGGCTCTATCTCGCCAACGGCAACACCTATGACGGTGGCTTCAGGCAGGGAAAACGCGACGGCGAGGGCACGATGCGGCTCGCCGGCGGCGGCACCTACAAGGGCCGCTGGACGGCGGACCGCTTCACCGGGATCATTCCGGGCAACCTGCCGGACGCGCTGGCCGGCGGCCTCACCGAGACCGCCGGCCAGGGCGGCGATGCCTCGCGGGTGGAGTTCGGCATCGGTGTCGACCGGCGCATGACGATGCAGGACGAGTCGGTCCGCTACGCGCAGGAGGACGCCGAGACGGGGACGCTGATACGGCCGGACAGCCCGACACTATGGGACCGCTGGAACGGCCGGTACACGATCCATATCGAACCCTACTGGGCCGACTACGACAATGTCGTCAACTACTATGAATCGCATGTGTGGCTCTCCGGCGAGATCGTCTCGACCGACGGCAAACCGTTCACGCTGAAGGAGATCGAGGTCGACGTGAAGTCGAGCGCGGTGTTCCGCAAGCCGCTGTTCGCCATCGACGGGGAATTCGGCTGCACCAGTTACCGGCCGACGTTCAAGCTGTTCAATTCCGGGGAGGGCAAGGCCTACAACGCGTCGCTGGTTTTCGCCTTCACCTCACGCGACGGGCGGACACGCAGCCAGACGTTCCGCAAGCCGCTCGGCGACATTGCCGGCTGGGCGCCGGTCAATGTCGGCGATGAAATCGCGGCGCTCGCGGGCGACGCCAGCTACCTGAAATCCACGCACTTCGTTTGCAACGGCGACAAGGCCTGCGAGACCGACCCGGTGTCGCGCATGCGTATCGGCGACATGGCCAAGTATGCCTTCCCGTCGGGCGGGCTCGACATCAGCTTCGGCCCGGGCGGCAATCTCACCGACAGGCACATCGTCACCCGCATCGACGGCACACTCGAATATGAGTGGAAGGGCGACGGCGGTTCGGTGTTCAAGGCGGCCGAGCCGCTGGAAGCCTATGTGGCACTGGGTTCGATCGGCAATTTCGAAAAGCTGGCGGAATGCGGCGCCGGCTTCGGCGGTTCGCCGGAGGCCCCCGAATTCCTTGCTGTCGACCTGCGCGACAAGGGCAAGGACTATTCCTTCGCCTTTCCGGTGCGCGGCAAGAAGAGCAAGACCAGCCACAAGGTCATGCTCAATCTCATGGCACCTCGATCGAGCGTGCATGACGTGATCGTGCGGGCGCGCTTTGCCGACGGTACGGTGCGCTCCAGCAAACCGCTCTACGTCAAATATTTCCGTATTCCGGAAGGGGAGCCGGTGTTCGAGGGCCCGCCGTGGGAAGAGCAGCAGGGCTGCTACATGTCCGACTACTCGGCGTGCTGATTTCTCACCGCGTCGCGGCGGCGCGGGCGATGTCGTAGAGGTCGGGGATCGGCAGCAGGCGCGCATAGAGCGTGCCCTGGGCGAAGGTGGTCACCTCAAGCAGCGCGCCGGACGCCTTGTCGCCGGTCTGGTCGAAGAGAAAATTGCCGAGCGTATGGACGACCAGCGTGTCGCCGCCGGCTATCGCGACGGGCGATGCTGACGCCACGTGCGGATGGGCGCCCACAATCAGCGCGGCGCCGCGGCGGCGCATCTCGCCGGCAAGGTCCTGTTCGCGCGCCGATGGCCGGTCGATCCACTCCCGTCCCCAATGGACAAAGGCGACGACCGGCTTCGTTGCATCCGGCACCAGCAGGCGATCGAGCAGTTCCGGCGTCAGCAGGTCGGTCTGCACCGCGGCGTTGGAATCGAGGTCGGTGAGCGCAACGATGCTCATGTCGGGAGGATCGAGGCGTTCGCCCTGGCCGGCTTGGGCGATACCGACCGAATCCAGCGCCGCTCTGGTCTCGTCGATGGCGACGGGACCGAGATCGGTGACATGGTTGTTGGCCATCGAGACAGCGACGACGTTCATGTCCCTCAGCCAGGGGAGGGCAAGGCGGTCCGGCATGGCGAGGGTGAGGTGATCGATGCCGGAGGGGACGTTGGGCAGGATGACGCCTTCGAGGTTGGCGATGATCGGCCGGCCGGCCGTGGTGGCGCGCACGGCCTCGCGCACCAACTGGGCGCTGTCAGGTTCGCTCAGCGCCTGCATCATGGCGCGGCCGAAAAAGGTGTCGCCGGCAAAATAACGCACCGTGGCGCCGGGGAAATCGGGCGTCGGCGCGGCGCTCATGCCCGGTGCGAAGGCAAGGACGAGATAGCTCGTGGTCTCGGCGGCCGGCTTCGCCGTGTATTGCTGGGCATTCTCGTTGGCGAGCGCCATGGGACCGGCGCCGTAGAGCGCGTCCTGCAGCTTCGCCTGGATGTAGAGGGCGCCGAGCGAATCGACATGATCGGGTTGCACGAGTCCGGCCAGCGCATCGAAGTCGCGGGCGGCGAGGATGTTGAGCGTCTGCTGGTCGCGCCGGCGGGCTTCGACCTGCGGAAGGTAATGGGAGAAATCGGTCGATTCCAGTACCAGCGTATCGGGTCCGGCGATACCGGCGAGAAGGTCCGCCATGCGGTCCCAGTCGCGGCGGTCCGACTTGATGGACACGGCGACGGGTACGATCGGTACGCCGGGGAAATGATGGGCGATGAAGGGCAGCATCGCCTGCAGGCCGTGGTCCTTCGCGAACAGGCAGGACGGCGCGACGAGATCGGCGGCGGCGGTCAGGCGCGAGACGGCGGCCGCGTCGGTCGCCACTTGGCCGAAAACCGTATCGAATCCGCGGGCGGTGACGGCGAAGGCCTTGTCGGCCTGGCGGAAATGGTCGGGGAAGAGGACGACGATGCGGCGGTAATGCCCGGCCGAGGCAAAGGCGAAGCCGCGGGCGACGAGGTGATCGGCGAGCAGATGGTGCGGCACGATGAGACCGGTCAGCGGGCGCTGCGACGGCACGATACTTGCCGCCTTGGCAAAGGCCCGCTCGAATTGCGCCGCAACGGTATAGAAGCGCGGGAAATCCGGACCCTCGAGTGGGCAGGTCGCGGCGCGCGCCATGCCCGTGACGAGCAGCAGGAGCAACGTCGCGGCCACGCGCGTCATTGTACCGCCATGAGGAAATTGTCGGTCTCGGCGAAATACCAGCGCGGCGTCTGGCGCTCGGAGGTGAGGCGGCGGACTTCCGTGTCGATCCACGAGGCGAGCGGCAGCAGGCGCACGCCGTCGCCGAACAGGTTGGCCTTGCCCTTGAGCCCTTCGAGCAGCGCATAGGTGAAGACGCCGTGGCCGATGTCCTCGCGCTCGGCCGCCGTGTTGTTGGCGTCGGTGGCGGAGAAGACGAAAATGCGCGAGTCGATCGCCTCCTTCTCCAGGCCGGCGTTGAAGGCATTGGCGGCATGGCAGGTATCGACCATCATGATACGGCGTCCCTGGGCGTCTTCCAGCGCATGCTGGATGTCGCTCCATTCGACGAGGGAGGAGCGCTGCCATTTCTCCGCGTCGCGTTTGCGGCCGTCGGAGGGGATGTAATAGTAGTCCTCGTCGACATTGACGCCATGTCCGGCGAGAAAGACGATGGTGGTATCGTCCGGGCCGGGCTTTTCGAGGAAGTCGGCCAGTTCGTCCCTGATCGAATCGGCTTCCGGCTCGCGCACGCCGTCCGGTCCGGCGAGCTTGTTCACGGCGGCGGCGAGATCGGCGTTCTCGTCGAGGGCGTCGCGGTTGACGAAGACGCGTGCCTCGAGCCTTGTGTAGAGGGGCGCGGTCTTCTCGGCGATTGTCGTGATGAAGGCGGCGGCGTCGTCGACGGGATAGCGCAGATTGCAGGAGCGGCCGCCGCAGGCGTCGGGGAGCAGCGGATAGTCCTGGGCGCCGACGACGAGAACGAAGAGCGCCCCCTTCTTCGTCTCCTCGGCCTTCTTCTTGCCGATGGCCTTGACCGAGCGCTCGGTGATGTAGCCGAACTCGTTGAGGCCGGTGATGCGGATGTCGTTATCGCCCTCGTCGACGGGAATGTCGAAGGTGACGGTCTTGCCGTCGCCGGAGACGGCGCGGGTCGGCGTGATGCGACGGTCATTGGCGAGCACCTGGAAATCGGCCGGTATCTCGTCCTCGCCGCCGGTGAGCGTGACCTCGACGGAGACGACGCCCTTCGCCTCGTCGGGCTGCTTCTCCGCAAGGCGGAGACCGAACTCCGGCGGTTTGCGCATCAGCAGCTTTTCCAACTCGGTATCGGAGCCGCGCAGCTCCTCCACCGCCTTTTTGGCGCTTTTCAGGATGATGGCGCGGCGAATGATCTCCGGGCTGGAGAGATAGGTTTTCAGTTGCCGCGCCTTGACGAAGCGCGACTCGGTGTCGGGCGTGTCGTTGACGCGCCAGCCGAAGAAATTGTCGCCGTCGGGCGAGGAATAGTAATAGCCCTGCGGCGTCCACAGGATCCATTCCTTGCCGGCGAAGAAGCCGTTGACGATCAACTCGCCCGTCTCGAGGTTCCACAAGGCCAGCGTCTGGTCCGAAGAGGCGGTGAGCAGCAACCCTGCCTTCGGCGCTTCGGCGACGGCCTCGATCTGGCCGGCGTGACCACCGCGCAATTCCCTGACGAGGTCGCCGGTCTCGCGGTCATGGATGAAGAGCACGCCGTCATTTCCGCCAGTGACGAACAGCTTGCCGCCGGCGAGATACGAGAATGCCGTGTGCAGGTAGCCCGTGGTCGCGTCCTTCTCGACCGAGGCGACGGCCGCGCCGCCCTTCATCGTCTCCAGCACCGCCCAGTCGAGATCGTCGTCGCCGCCCTTCCTGCCGGCAAAGGACCAGTCGCCGTCGGCAAGCGCCGCACGCAGGAAACCGGCCGCGTCGGCGAGGGCCTCGGGGCGCTCCATGTTGCGGTCCGGCGTCGGCAGCTTCAGGCGGAATTCCAGCGGAGCGAAGGTTTCGGGACAGATCGTCTCGATCGGACAGGCGTTGGCCGAACCCCAGGCGATGTCGGTACCGCGCGCATCGATCCCGGCGGCGGTCATGGGTGCGCCGCGACCGGCAAGGACGCCGAGACGCTCGCCATTCGCCGGGTTCCACAGATGGATTTCGTGACGCATGCCGCCGGCGGTGGCGACCAGCTTGCCATCCGGCGTGGCGGCGACGGCAGCAACAGAACCGTCATGGCCCCGGTATTCGGCGATCTTCGCACCCGTCGCGACGTCGAAGACGACCTCGCCATGTTTGTCGGCGCAGCCATAGCCGCAGGCGGCGACAAGCGAGGCGCCGTCGTTGGCAAAGGCGAGCGCGCCGATCATGAAGGGCTGGGCGTCGAAGGCGCGGATGAGCGCGCCGTCGGCGGCGTTCCACAGGCGCACGACGCCCAAATCATCGCCGGTGGCGAAGCTCTTGCCGTCGGGCGCGGCGGCAAGCGCGCGATGCGCCGCCTCGGTCAGGTCTTCGGCCGCCGGCATGTCCACCGTGTTACCGGAAACGATGTCGAACAGGCGGATGCCGTTGTCGGTGGTGGTCGCGGCGATGCGGTCGAGGCCAATGAAGTCGACGCGGGAAATGTGGATGGAATCGGCGTCGAATTCGGTCTTTTTCGTCCAATTGCCATCGGCGCTTTTTTCCCACATCCAGACGAAACCGTCCTGGCCGCCGGCGGCGAGCCATTTGCCGTCGGGCGAGAAGTCGACGTCGTAGACCGGGAACTGCAATCCTTTCAGAACGGTGACGACCTTGCCCGAGCGCGTGTCGAAGAGGCGGACATCGCCATAGGGGCCGCCCTTGAGATCGTCCGGGCCGAACCAGCCGCCGGCGGCGACGGTCGTGGCGTCCGGCGAAATGGCGACGCCGAAGACCTTGCCGGCCTGGCCATCCTCACGGAAGCCGCGCAGCGTCTTGACCGTGAGGCCGGCCTGCCAGTCCCACAGGCGGATGGTCTTGTCGTCGGAAGCGGAAACGAGGAAACGCCCGTCGACTGAGAACTCCATGTCCTTGACGAAAGCGCGGTGACCTCCGGTGTCCACCTCGAGAAAGAAGGACGGCGGCTTGTCCTCGGCCGCCGCGGGCGGCGCGGCAAGGCCGGCAAGCAGGGCCGCGAGCGGCAGGATGGCAAGGGCGCGACCCGGTGACGGGCCGCCGGGAAAAGCTGTCACGGTTTCGAATTCACATAGGTTTCGATGGCGAGACCGTAGGTCGGCTGGCCGCGCTTGCGCTCGGCCTCGATGGCGGCCGAATAGTAGCGCCAGAACGACACCGCGAAATCGCGGAAATAGTCATCTGCGACGGCGCTGGAACACAGCTTGCCGTCGACGCAGGCCGACAGGCGGCTGAGGAAATAGAGGATGCGGTCATAGTCGGCGCGGAACTCGGCGAGCGGCTGCGATCCGCCGCCGGCGGACAGCGATTCCAGGCCGATCCGCGACTGGAAGATGGCGACCTCGCGATCGGTCGGCTTGGCGCCGAGCAACTCGCTGTATTTCGCATTGAGCGCGGCGAGGCGCTCGTGCAAGGCGCGCTGGGCGGCCTGGTATTCGGGTTTTTCCCAATCGTCGACCAGCGCCAACGTGCGGGCGATGCGCGTCTCCTCGCGGGTATTGAGATATTGTACGACCGAAAAGACCGCGCCAAGGACCAGGGCGGTGCGGACGATGAGCCCGAGCCACGCATGGGCCGCGACACGCCAGTCCGACGACTGGAAGGGGCTGCCCGGATCGGCCTTCGGCGGATCGGGCTGGATCGCCTCGACCGAGATGTCGGGGAAGCCGGAGAGCGCCTCGTCCGGCTTCTTGTAGGGCGACTTCTTCGCCGGGCTCATTCGCAGGCGCCCAGGTCGATGGTGGCCGATGGGTCGAGGACCAGCGCCGGGTCCTCCAGCTTGCGCTTGAGGCAGACGAGCTGGGCGAGGGTCACGATGAATTCCTTGTCCGGTTCCGCCGAAGGGGCGCCGGGGGCGGGAAGCGCGGCGATGACGCCGCGTCCGGTCTCGTCGTCCTTGCACGAGGACAGGTCGACGACGATCGCCGCGGAGGCCTTGAACTGCCACTCGGGAAAGCGATGCAGGAAGCAGCCGGCAAGCGCCGAGTTGATCACGACCGTGCGTGCGCACAGGCCGCAATCCGTCTGGGCGAATGCGGTGCCGGTCGCGAACCACAGCGTCGCGGCCAGAACGACAAGTTTCTTACCCATCTCATCAGCTCCCGGCAGGCGCGCCGATCTTCGGCGCTACGCCTGCCCAAAATCAAGACCGCTTCACTGCGTTGCCGGCGCTGTTTCCACCGGTACGACGATGACGGCGCCCTTGCGGGCCTTGGCGCCGCCGATCTTCATGGCGCCGCGTGTCGCTGCGCCGCCGCCGATGTCTTCGAGCATCGCCATCAGGCCATCCGACCCGGCACCCCGGGTTCCCGCCTCGCGCGGGGTTCCGGTCTGCTCGAGGAAGGACAGGTCCTCGACATTGCTGCCGGCTGTCGCCTCATTGAGGACAACGATCATGCGCTCGATGCCGAAGGATTCGGCGGTGAATTGCAGGACGTCGTCGGAGACCTTCGATCCCGGCTGCAGGCGCTCGGCGTACATCTGGCCGATGGAATTGTCGGAACCGATATAGAGCACGTTGACGTCGACTGCCTTGCCGGAATTGTTGACGGCGTTGACGTGGATGATGTCATCGGGCCGGGCGACCGGCACCTGGCCACCCTCGATCGCCACTTCCTCGCCACCCGCGCGCTTGAGCGTGAAGGAGACGGCGAGTTCCTCGGTGCTGAAATCATTGGCCGCGGCAAGGCGCGACAGGTTGGTGGCGCGGTAGATCTTGACCAGCGTCGAGGCGAGCGGGTCCTCACCGCCCGCCGCGGTCGGCGCGGTCAGCGCAATCGAGGTCGGGCGCAGGCCCTTGGCGAGCGAGACCTCGCCGTTCGGCGGCAGGAACCAGGCGAGCGGCTCAGTGCTGTCGGCCTTCGGGTCGATGTCCTTCTCCGACAGCACGGCGAAGCGCAGGTCGGCCGGCTTGCCGGCGTCGACGACGTCGAGGTTGATCGCGACCTTGCCGTCCTTGACGATGCGATCGAGCGCGGCATCAAGCGCGGCGGCCTCGGCCGGGTACTTCGCGGCGTCCGGGCGCGCGACGGTCAGCTTGAAGTCGACCGGCGTCTCGACGACCCGGGCAAAGGCATCTTTCGGGATTTCGGCGAGCGTGATTACCGGCTTGCCGCCGGCCGCTTCGGCCGGGACTTCGGCCAGCGTCGATTCGAAATTGGTCGTCGATTTCACCACGACGAACCCGAGCGCCGCGTCGACCGCATCGCCGGGCTTCGCCATGATGGCGAGCTTGGCGCCAGGAGCGAGGCGGTGCAGGTTGCCGGCCGGAATGGTGGCCTTGGCGCCGTCGGATGCCACCCTCCACTGCAGGACGCGAGCCTCGCTGGTGTTGTTGAAGACCTGCTTGTCGAGATCGCCCTCGAACATCGGCGTCGGGCGGGTACGATTGAGGGCGGAGTAGTCCTGCAACACCGCCTCGCCGAGCTGGCGGTAGGTGACATTCGGATTGGCGGCGAGCTCGCGGGCGATGGTGTAGGAGAACAGGCCCTGGCGCGGCGCGCCTTCCGTGTCGGCGGGAAGCGGCATTTCGGGAGTCGTCTCGACCGTCTGGGCGGCGTAGAAGGCGACAAGACCGCCGGGTTCGGCGGCCGCGCCCTTCTCTTCGGCCGAAAGGGAGGATTCGCGTTCCTCGCCGACAGCGCGCGAGCCTTCTTCGGGATAAGTAGGCGGCTCGACGCCGAGGTCGGACCAATCGATCTTGCGCTCCATCTCGTCGCCGCCGAGCGCGGCGCGCGTGGCGGTGGAGGAATGGCAGGCGTCGAAGACGACCCAGACGAACGCGCCCCTGGCGCGGATGGCATCAAGGTCGGCCTTGACCTCGTCATCGATATAGGCGTTGGGCAGCCGCTTGTCCGGTCCCGGCATCATGGTGTCGGACGGCAGAAAGATTTCGTCCTTGCCGTCGGTTTCGCTCGCCGGATCGAGCGCAGGCTGCTGGAAGCCGTGGCCGCCGAAATGCAGATAGACGAAATCGTCCTTGCCGACCTTGTCGGCCATCGCCTTCAGCGTCGAGCGGATGGCGTCATGGGTCGGCGAAGAGGCCGCGCCTTCGGTATCGTCGGCGAGAACGGTGACATTCTTCGCGCCGAAGCCGGCCTCGTTGACGAGGAGCGTGCGCATCAGCGCGGCGTCGTTCGCCGGGCCGACCAGCCAGTTTTTCGGCGGCAGGTTCGGGTATTTGGTGACGCCGACGAGGACGGCGTAGCGTTCGGCCGCCGCCGGCGTGGCACAAACCGCGCCGAGCGCAATGGCGAAAACGGACGCCGTGCGCCCAAGGGTCCTGGAGCATTTCCGGCGAAGATTGGAGCGGTTTGACGGGACGGATTTTGTGATCCGACAAGGAGAAGACCGCAGCGCGATGTGATCATCGCGCGAGGATTTCGACGCGGCCGGAGCGCGAAAGACGCCCGAGCCGGCAAAGTCGATCAACCGGAACAACCGGTCAAACCGCAATCGTTTCAACTTGGTCTCTTGTGTCCTGGCCGCGTCGCGCGGGTCTGCCGGCGCTTGCGCCGCTTCGCCCCGCGCTTCTTGCCAGCCCACAAGATCCTGGCGTTCAAACGATTCAATCTTCGCCGGAAATGCTCTAAGACGATTGCGATGCATCATGCGACTCCCAAGCCGTGTCGTGCCCCGACGGTGACTATCCAAAAGCAGTTTGGCCACATTTTGAAGCGCTGAAATGTGGCTTTCGTCTCTTTGTGTGCGGCAGGGCGGATTCCTTGGGGGTGCCTAGTGCGCTTCCTCCCAGTTCTTCGCGGCACGCGCGTCGACACGCAGCGGCACGGCGAGGTCGATTGCCGGAAAGGCGGCGTTCTCCATGACCTCGCGGATGACGGGGATCGCCTGTTCCGCCTCTGCCTCCGGTGCCTCGAAGACCAGTTCGTCATGGACCTGCAGCAGCATCCTCGCGGCGAGCTTCGCCTTGTCCAGGGCCTCGTCCATGCGGATCATGGCACGGCGGATGATGTCGGCGGCAGAACCCTGGATCGGGGCGTTGATGGCGGCGCGCTCGTTGAAAGCGCGGATCTGCGGGTTGGAGGCGCGAATTTCGGGATAATGGGCGCGGCGGCCGAAGATGGTCTCGACATAGCCCTTGTCGCGCGCCTCCGCCTTGGCGGCCTCCATGTAATCCTTGATGCCGGGGAAGCGTTCGAAATAGCGCTTGATGTAGTCGCTCGCCTCCTCGCGCGGGATGGAAAGCTGGTTGGCGAGGCCGAAGGCCGAGATGCCGTAGATGATGCCGAAATTGATGGCCTTGGCGCGGCGGCGCACCTCGGCCGGCATTCCCTCGACCGGCACGGAGAACATCTCCGACGCCGTCATGGCGTGGATGTCGACACCGTCCTCGAAGGCCTTGCGCAATTGCGGAATGTCGGCGACGTGGGCGAGCACGCGCAGCTCGATCTGCGAATAGTCGGCCGAAATCAGCAGGTTGCCCGGTTCGGCGACGAATGCCGTCCTGATCTTGCGGCCCTCGGCGGTGCGGACCGGGATGTTCTGCAGGTTCGGCTCGGACGACGACAGGCGACCGGTCGTGGTCGAGGCGAGCGCATAGGAGGTGTGGACGCGATGCGTGTCCGGGTGGACATAGTCCGGCAGCGCGTCGGTGTAGGTCGACTTGAGCTTGGTCAGCTGGCGCCAGTCGACGATCCTGCGCGGCAGTTCGTGGCCTTCCGCCGCCAGGTCCTCCAGCACGGACGCGGTGGTCGACCATTGGCCGGTCTTGGTCTTCGATCCGCCGGGCAGGCCCATGCGGCCGAACAGGATATCGCCGAGCTGCTTGGGCGAGCCGATGGTGAAGCGCTCACCGGCGAGACGGTAGATGTCCTCCTCCAGCGACGCCGCGCCCTGGGCAAGATCGCCGGAAAGCCGCGACAGGATCTGGCGGTCGATGGCGATGCCGCGCTCCTCCATCCGCGCCAGCACGTCGACGAGAGGGCGTTCGAGCCGCTCGTAGACGGCGGTCATTCCCTCGGCGGCGAGACGGGGCTTGAGCACACGCCACAAGCGCAGCGTCACGTCGGCATCTTCCGCGGCATAGGCGGTGGCGCGGTCGATCGATACGAGATCGAAGGTGATGCGCGCCTTGCCGGTGCCGGTGACCTCGTCGAAGCTGATCGGCTTGTGGCCGAGCCATTTCTCCGACAGCGCGTCCATGCCGTGGCCGCGGTTCATGCCGGCGTCCAGCGCGTAGGAGATGAGCATCGTATCGTCGAAGGCGGCGATGTCGACGCCGTGGCGGCGCATGACCAGCAGGTCGTATTTGATGTTGTGGCCGATCTTGAGGACGACGGGCGATTCCAGCAGGGGCTTGAGGATCGCCAGCGCTTCGCGGACGGGCAACTGGCCTTCCGCCAGCCCGCCGCCGAGGAGGTCGCCATTGCCGGTCCGGTGGGCCAACGGCACATAGGCCGCGCGGCCCGGCGCGGTGGCGAGCGAGAAGCCGACGAGGTCGGCCTGCATCGGATCGAGCGAGGTGGTCTCGGTATCGAAGGCGACGAGCCGCGCCTCGGAGGCCTCATCCACCCACGCTTGAAGCGTTTCCGCATCGCGGATCGTGACATAGGCGTTCGTGTCGATCTTTTCGACCTTCGCGGACGCGGCGCGGGCGGCAGCGAGGGAGGCGGGAGAAAAACTTCCCTCGCCAGTCTCGCCGGCTCGCGGCGATCCGCGCTCTCCCGCGAGGGGCAAGGGACTGGCGCCCGCCTTCTCCCCTTGAGAACCAGACGAGGGAGGAACCTCCACGTCAGGGCCATGCGCGGCGGCGCCCCCTTCGACCGACACGATGGCCGGCTCGATGTCGGCGGCGACGGTGCCCGTCTCCTCGGCGACGCGGCGGGTGAGCGTGACGAATTCCATCGCCTTGAGGAAGGCGATGAGGCGCGGACCGTTAGCCGGCTGCAGCGCCATCGTGTCGAGTGGTGGCACCTCCGGCACGTCGTCCTTCAGGCGGACGAGTTCGCGCGACAGGCGCGCCTTGTCGGCATTGTCGACGATGGTTTGCCGGCGCTTCTCCTGCCTGATCTCGCCGGCGCGGGCGAGCAGCGTATCGAGGTCGCCATAGTCCTCGAGCAATTGGGCCGCCGTCTTCGGACCGATGCCGGGAACGCCCGGTACGTTGTCGATGGAATCGCCGGTCAGCGCCTGCAGGTCGACCATCTTTTCGGGCGGCACGCCCCATTTCTCGATGACCTCGGGCACGCCGATCTGGCGGTCCTTCATGCCGTCATACATGGCGACAGCGGGGCCAACGAGCTGCATCAGGTCCTTGTCGGAGGAGATGATGGTGACGTCGCCGCCGGCCTCGCGCGCCAGACGCGCATAGGTGGCGATGATATCGTCGGCCTCGTAACCTTCCTTTTCGATTGCCGGCAGGTCGAAGGCACGGGTCGCCTCGCGGATCAGGCCGAACTGGGGCACGAGATCGGCCGGCGGCGGCGGCCGGTTGGCCTTGTATTCGGGATAGATGTCCTTGCGGAACGTCTTCGACGAATAATCGAAGATGACGGCGAAATGCGTGGGCGTGACGCCGACGGAGGTGTCGCGGGCATCGCGCAGCATCTTCCACAGCATGTTGCAGAAGCCGGCGACGGCGCCGACGGGCAAGCCGTCGGACTTGCGGGTCAGCGGCGGCAGCGCGTGGTAGGCACGGAAGATGTAGCCCGAGCCGTCGACGAGGAAGAGGTGATCGCCCTTTTTCATAAACGAAGGCGTAGCGCGGCGAGCGGCCGAGGTCCACCGTGCCCGGTGCTTCGGCGAAGGATATTGAAAGGGTCCTGTCAGTGTCCTGTCAGCGTTTCGTCACCTGCAAAACGGCAAGGGTTCGCCATGACGGCCGTCGGCGCCGTCGCCAGAAAGGATTTCCCTCCATGAATGCCGCCCATATCCATCCGATGATCGTGCATTTTCCTATCGTTTTCCTGCTGACGCTGGCCGCTTTCGACCTGATCGCCGGCTTCCTCGGCTACGACCTGGCGCAAGGCGCCGTCGGCAATGTTTCCACCGGCCTGTCGGTGCTCGGCGGGGCGGGCGCGGTCGTCGCCTTCTTCTTCGGCGACATGGCGCTCGAGATCGCGGAAGCCGGCGGTTTCTCCTCCGAGATCGCCGAAATCCACGAGAGCCTCGGCACGGCCGTCGCCGCCGTCTTCGGCATCTGGGCCGTGTTGCGGGCCTTTGCGTGGTGGCGCGGGTTCAACCTGTCGGGAGCGCTCGGCAAAACCGTGCCGCTGGTGGAGATCGCCGGCGCGGTCCTGGTCCTGGCAACCGCATGGTATGGCGGGCAACTGGTCTATTCGCTCGGCGTCAATGTCGCGCATGGCGGCTGAAACGGCGATCACGGCAGTGTTACAAACTTGTAATCCTGCGTGTCCTTGAATCGCCACAATCGGAGAACCAAATGCCAAGCGTCGGCAGTTGATGCCGAGTTCCGGTCGAAGCCCGTCCCCCGCTTCACCGGATCTGGCGGCAGCCTCATCCCCCCTCTCCGGGCTGCCGCGTCATTTGAGATAGCCGCCGTGGCTCCCCCTCCACCACGGCGGCTTTTTTTTGCCCGAAATTCAGACGGTGATTGTTTCGAGCCTGCGGGCGACCAGCCCTGCGAGGCGGAGGGCGACCTCGTCCTTGTCCAGTTCCGGCCATTCCTCGACGCCATCGGCCGACAGGATGCGCACGCGGTTGCGGGCGCCGCCCATGACGCCGCCGGCGCCGCCGATGCCGCTGTCGGGCGACACGTCGTTGGCGACGATGAAATCGGCACCCTTCTTCTTCAGCTTCGCCCCCGCATTGGCGACGACGTCGGTGGTCTCGGCGGCAAAGCCGATAACGAGGCGCGGGCGCCGTTCGTGATGGCCGACGGTGGCAAGGATGTCGGGGTTCTCGGTGAGGCGCAGCGCTGGCGCGCCCTCGCCCGGCTTCTTCTTGATTTTTTCGCCGGCCTCGCTCTCCGGGCGCCAGTCCGCGACCGCGGCGACCATGACTGCCGCGTCCGCAGGAAGCGCGGCGAGGACGGCATCGCGCATCTGCCGGGCGGTCTCGACATGAATCGTTTCGACGCCGGCCGGATCGGCGATGGTCACCGGGCCCGAGACCAGCTTCACGTGGGCGCCGAGGCGGGCGAGCGCGGCGGCGATGGCATGGCCCTGGCGTCCCGACGAGCGGTTGGCAATGTAGCGCACCGGGTCGATAGGTTCGTGGGTCGGACCGGAAGTGACGATGATTGTGCGGCCGGCAAGCGGCTTCGGCGTGTCATCGAGCAGCGCCTCGATCGCCGCGACGATTTCCAGCGGTTCGGCCATGCGACCGGTGCCGGCTTCGCCAGTCTCGGCCATCTCGCCGGCATTGGGGCCGACGAAGACGATACCGTCGCGTTCGAGCGCGGCGATATTGCGCCGTGTGGCGGGATGCGCCCACATGGCGGGGTTCATCGCCGGGGCGACGAGCACCTTCGTCGTGGTGGCGAGCAACACCGCGGTGGCAAGGTCGTTGGCCATGCCGTGCGCCATCTTCGCCATCAGGTCGGCGGTGGCCGGCGCGACGACGATCAGATCGTTGTCGCGTGCCAGACGGATATGGCCGACATCGTGCTCGTCCTCACGGTCGAACAGCTCGGTAAAGACCTTGCTGCCGGTCAGCGCGCCGACCGACAGTGGCGTGACGAATCGCTGCGCGGCATCGGTCATGACCGCCCTGACGGTGGCGCCGCGCTCGCGCAGCCGACGAACGAGATCGAGCGCCTTGTAGGCGGCGATGCCGCCGCCGATGACGAGAAGGATGCGCTTATCCTGGACCATCAGCGGTTTGCCTCCCAAGGGTTGATGACCGGGACGCCGCAACCGTCGAAGTCGGCGACATTGCGCGTCACCACGGCGAGGTTCTGCGTCGCCGCAATCGCCGCAATCTGCGCGTCAAGTTCGCGCACCGGTCGCCCGTGCGCGCGTCGATCGGCGACGATGGCCGCGTAGGTTCTCGCTTCGCGCGTCGTGAAGGGCAGGATGGCACCCCCTTCATAGGGTTCGAACCAGGCGTCGATCATCGCTGACAACGCCTCACGGCGACGCCCGGACGGCAGCACCAGGACCCCGAACAACAATTCCGCCTTGGCGACCACCGGGATAAAAAGCTCTTCCTGTGCGACCGTCGAAAACCACGCGATGACGCGAGGTTCCGGCCGGGGCGCGATGGTTTCGGATATGACGTTCGTGTCCAGCAGGTACATCGGCCGCGTCACCGTAATTCCGGGGGGTCATCGGCAAGGTCGCGGCGCTGCGGCAGTTCGATGTCAAAAGTGCCGTGGGTGCCGCGCAGTTTTGCAACCCGGGCCCAGGCCGATTCCTCTGGAGCGACGTCGGCCCGTCCCGGCAGCTTGCCCGAAACGACGAGACGAAGTGCCTGGCGCGCCTCCTCTTCCATCGACACGCCACGACGGGCCGCGCGCTCGCGCAGCGCCTGCTTCACTTCCGGTTCGAGATTGCGGATTGTCAGGGTGGCCATCGCTGCCTCCGTTGACAGCAATGTATGCATTGACAGCAATGCAGTCAAACAACACTTAGGTCAGCATCCAGGCAAGGTAAACGGCGACAGCGGCGATGATCCACAGCGCGAGGCGACCGGAACGTGCATGTCGGGCTTCCGAACGCCCGATCGCCTCGGCCGTTTCGGCATCGAAACGAAGTCCGTTGGCAGCCATGGCGTCGATGTCTCGGGCAAGACGTTCGGCCCTTTCGGCCAGATCGGGCGCCTGGCGGGCAAGCCGCATGGCGGCGGAAACCCCGTCGCGGGCGTCCTCGAGCATCGCCTTGGGGCCGAGATTGTCGGCGATCCAGGCGGCGATGACCGGTTCGGATGTCTTCCACATGTTGAAGGCCGGATCGAGCGAGCGGGCGACGCCTTCGACCACGACCATCGTCTTCTGCAGCAGGATCAGTTCCAGCCGCGTCTGCATGTCGAAAAGCTCGGTGACTTCGAACAGCAGCGTGAGCAGCTTGGCCATCGAGATGGTTTCGGCCGACTGACCGTGGATCGGTTCGCCGATGGCACGGATGGCCTGGGCAAAGGCGGCGACGTCATGATGCGCGGGTACATAGCCGGCTTCGAAATGCACTTCGGCGACGCGGCGGTAGTTGCGGGTAATGAAGCCGTAGAGGATTTCGGCGAGGAAGCGCCGCTCCTTCTTGCCGAGCCGGCCGGAAATGCCGAGGTCGACGGCGACGATGGCGCCGTCGGCGTCGACGAACAGGTTGCCGGGGTGCATGTCGGCATGGAAGAAGCCGTCGCGCAGCGCATGGCGCAGGAAGTGCTGGACGACGCCGGCGCCGAGCTTTTCCAGATCATGGCCGGCGGCGCGCAAGGCGGCGACATCGGACATCTTGATGCCGTCGATCCATTCCATCGTCAGCACGTCGCGGCCGGTCAGGCCCCAGTCGACCTTCGGCACGCGGAAGCCCGTGTCGTCGGCGACATTGTCGGCCATTTCGGACAGGGCCGCCGCCTCGAGCCGCAGGTCCATTTCGACGCGCGTGGTCTGCTCCAGCGTCCGCGTCACCTCCACCGGGCGCAGACGGCGCGTCGCCGGCACGTGGCGCTCCTGCAGGCGCGACACGAGCATGAAGGCCTCGTTGTCGCGGGCGAAGCGCTCGCGCACGCCGGGGCGAATGACCTTGACGGCAACCTCGCGGCCGTCGGCGCGAACAGTCGCCCGGTGGACCTGGGCGATGGAGGCAGCCGCCACGGGCGGCCCGAAATCGGCAAACAGCGCGTCGACCGTGCGGCCGAGCGATCCCTCGATCATGCGTTTTGCGTCCTCGACCGGGAAGGGCGCGATTCGGTCCTGCAGATTGGCGAGGTCGTCGGCGATGGCGTTGCCGACCACGTCCGGCCGCGTCGCCAGGAACTGGCCCATCTTGATGTAGGAGGGGCCGAGCCGGTTCAGCGCCCGCGACAGGCGGGTGGAACGGTCGACGTCGTCGATGTGGCCGCGGGCGAGCAGGCGACCGATGCGCCATCCGAACCGCGGCACTCCCGTCAGCGCTTCGCCGGGGATGGCGGCGACGACGCCTTCGCGCGTCATGATCCAGCCAGCCCGGGCAAGGCGGGCGAGGGTGCCGAGCGTGCTCATCGCGCGATCAGCCTCACAGCTTCCAGCCCGAATGCAGCGCAGCGATACCGGCGGTGTAGTCGCGCCAGGCGACGCGCGAGAAGCCAGCCTTCTCGATCATTCGGGCGAAATCCGGCTGGCGCGGGAACTTGGCAATCGATTCGACCAGATAGCGATAGGGCTCGGCATCGCCGGTGACGATGCGGCCGATCTGCGGAATGACGTTGAAGGAGAAGGCCTCGTAGGCCTTGTCGAGGACCGGCGCCTGCACCTCGGAGAATTCGAGGCAAAGAAGCCGCCCGCCGTGCTTCAGCACGCGGTAGGCTTCCGACAGCGCTTTGTCGATATGTGGTACGTTGCGGATGCCGAAAGCGATCGTGTAGGCGTCGAACGAGGCATCGGGGAAGGGCAGTTCCTCGGCATTGGCCTCGACGAAATCGACATTGGCGGCAAGGCCGCGCTTCTCGGCGCGTTCGCGCCCGACATCCAGCATGGAGCCGTTGATGTCGAGGACGGTGACGTGGGCGTTGCGGCCGGACGCTTCGACGATGCGGAAGGCGATGTCGCCGGTGCCGCCGGCAACGTCGAGCGAACGCCAGCCGGGACGCTTCGGCGGATTAAGCCAAGCGACCAAGCCGTCCTTCCATAGCCGGTGCATGCCACCCGACATCAGGTCGTTCATCAGGTCATACCGCGAGGCGACGCGGTGGAACACCTCGTTGACAAGGCCCTGCTTGTCGGCGTCCACCACGTCGCGGAAGCCATAGGATGTCGCCATCCCGCTTTCGTCCGTGCTGCGCACCGAAACCATCCGGTCATCCCCCGTTTTCAAGCGGCGGGACCATAGCCCAAGGCAAAACAAGGCGCTATCGTGATTTGGCGGCGAATGGCCGCGCCCGGATTCACCGCCTGCGGGGTTGCCGATGCTGCCGAAAGCCGAACTGCACTGCCATATCGAGGGTGCTGCGCCGCCAGCGCTGGCGTTGAACCAGGCGCGCAAATACGGCGTCGACATTTCCGCGCGCGTGCAGGACGGCCATTATGTGTGGAGCGGGTTTCCCGACTTCCTCGCCTGCTACGATCTGGTCGCGGCGCTGTTCCGTACCGAAGAGGATTATGCGCGCCTTGCCGAGGACTATCTGACATCCCTGGCACGCGACGGCGCCATCTATGCGGAGTTCTTCACCTCCCCGGACCATGCCAGGAAAGCGGGATTGTCGCCGACCGCCTATACGGACGGGCTCGCCGAGGGCATCCGCCGCGCCAACGCCAAGACCGGGATCGAGGCGCGCATGATCGTTACGGGCGTGCGCCATTTCGGCGTCGAGTCCGTCGTTGCCGCCGCCCGCTTCGCCGCCACCTGCAAGAACCCGCTGGTGACCGGCTTCGGCATGGCCGGCGACGAGAGTTCAGGCGAGATGGAGGACTTCGTGCGCGGCTTCGGCATCGCCCGCGAGGCCGGCCTCGGCATCACGGTGCATGCCGGCGAGATCGAAGGCTGGCAAAGCGTCGAGGCGGCGCTCGATCACGTCCGACCGACCCGGATCGGCCACGGCGTACGCGCCGTCGAGAACCCGAAGCTTGTCGAGCGAATCGCACGGGAAGGCGTGGTGCTCGAGGTCTGTCCGGGCTCCAACATCTCTGTCGGTGTCTTCGCCGACTATGCCGCGCATCCGCTGCGCCGGCTTTCGGATGCAGGCTGCAAGGTCACGGTCTCGTCGGACGACCCGCCTTTTTTCCACTCGTCGCTGGCGCATGAATACGACATTGCCCGCGATTCCTTCGGGTTCGACGAGGCCGGCCTGCTGGGACTCACGCGCACGGCGATCGAGGCGGCCTTCGTGGATCGCAAGACCCGCGCCGCACTGCTGGCGAAAGTGGATGCGGCGAAACCGCGGTCAATCCAGGGCGAACGCCGTCGCCAGTGACATCCTCGAGCCTGCGGTTCCGCGCATCAGCTTGCGCCGCATCTCGGCGGTGAAGGCCGCATCGAGGGCGGCACGGATTTCGGGACGGCGGGACGCGAGCCGGCGTAGCGCCGCCGCCTCGATCCGCCAGAGACGGGCCGGTTCGCTCAGCCGCACCGTGGCAGAGGCCGGGTCGCCGCCGAGCGCCGTCAACTCGCCGACAAGATCGCCCGGACCGGCAATCGACACGGGGACGCGGTCGACCTCCACTGCGGCATGACCATGTCCGAGCCAGGTCAGGTGGGTTACCGCCTCCCCCTGATGCGACAGGGTCATATCGCGTGGACAGGACAGCCATTCGCCCGCGTCGAGCAGGCGGCGCTGCAATGTCGCGGCCATGTCAGGAAAGACGCGATCGACGAACGCCCGCTCCTCGATGGTGAAGGTCACCAGGCGGTCGCGCAGATTGTCGATCACGAGGCGTGCCACGTTCACCGCGAGCAGCAGCGTCTCCCAGAACAGGCCGACAGGATCGTGCAGGATGAAGAACGAATAGCAGATGCCGACCACCGCCGACACCATGATGACGCCGCGAATCCACACAAGGCGCTTCATCGCCATCGACAGGACGAGCAGCAGATAGGTCGTGTGGCCAAGCAGTCCGGCCGGCGACAAGGCCGATTCGATCGTGAGTTCCATGGACCAGCATTCCGCAGTTGATGCCAGCCCCGACGCGATCAAGGTAACAAAAGCTGTGATTGGCGGGCGTGAGCCGTTTCACATGGGCGACGCGGGCCTTATGGTTCCTGCAACAGGGAATTCGGAGCAGGGTTCATGAGCAGCGTCACCGTCGTCGATCATCCACTCGTCCAGCACAAGCTGACCATCATGCGCGACAAGGAGACATCGACGGCCGGGTTCCGCCGGCTGTTGCGCGAAATCTCGCTGCTGCTCGGCTACGAGGTGACCCGCAATCTCGAACTGACCACGAAGATCATCGAGACGCCGCTGACGAAGATGGAAGCGCCGGTGCTGGAAGGCAAGAAGCTGGTCTTCGCCTCGGTGCTGCGCGCCGGCAACGGCCTGCTGGAAGGCCTGCTCGACCTGGTGCCGGCGGCGCGCGTGGCCCATATCGGCCTTTACCGCGATCACGACACGCTGGAGGCGGTGGAATATTTCTTCAAGGCGCCGAGCGACCTTGCCGACCGCCTGGTCATCGTCGTCGACCCGATGCTGGCGACGGCGAACTCGGCCATCGCCGCCGTCGACCGGCTGAAGGGCCGCGGCGCCACCAACCTGCGCTACCTGTGCCTGCTGGCCGCGCCGGAAGGCATCAAGCGCTTCACCGAAGCCCATCCGGACGTGCCTGTGGTCACCGCCGCCATCGACAGCCATCTCAATGAGAAGGGCTACATCGTCCCCGGTCTCGGCGATGCCGGCGACCGCATGTACGGGACAAAATAGCCATTAACCCTTTGTTCAGCCTTCGCCATTTTTGAAAATCGCGTTAACCGGCCCGAGAGGGTCAGCCGGCCATAGTCCGTGCCCGAAACAGGGCGGCCGGCATGCTGCGAAAACTGATCTTCCTGGGTGTTGGAACGGGTATCGCGGCCGCGGTGCCGGTGTTTCTCGACCGCAATCCGGCGCTCTTCGAGCATACGGAGAAGCAGGCGGCGGTGCCTCGCCCCGATCCGGCGCCGACCGCCGCGCTGGCGCGGCCCGAGACCGCCCTTACGGGGCGCAAGGTGCAGCTGAGGGCCGACCAGACGGGACATTTCGGCGGAACGTTCGAGATGAACGGCCGCGACGTTCCAGCCCTTGTCGATACGGGAGCGACGCTCGTCGCCATCAACCGCTCCACGGCGCGGCGCCTCGGCATCAAGCTCGACCAGAGCGATTTCAAATATGAGGTGAGGACCGCCAACGGCAAGACGCATGCCGCTGGCGTCGTTCTCGACCGTGTCGTGATCGGTCGCGTCGAGGTGACCAAGGTGGAGGCGATGGTGCTCGACGATTCCGCCCTGTCGCAGACGCTGATCGGCATGAGCTTCCTGAAGCAGCTTTCGCGCTACGCCGTGACCGACGGCATCCTCGTCCTCGAACAATAACCTCCTCGCAAACCCCGTTGTGCCCATGAGCCTCGATTTCACGCCCGCGCCCGAAACCGACAGCAACACCGCCACCTATGCCTGCGTGCGCGTCGAGGAGACGATCGACATCCCCGCCGACGAGTTCATGGGCTGGTACATGTTCGAGCCGATCGAGAATTTCATGCTCGGCACCATCGTCGTCCCGCCGATCACGGGAACCGAACCCCTGCCGGGTCCGGCCTGGGGGGAACCTGGCGCAGCGCGCAGGATTTTCTTCCGCGACGGAACCGTCTCGCTGGAGCGCATCCTCTCCACCGATTTCCCACGCGGCTATTCCTACCAGCCCTGGGCCTATACCAATCCGGTACGGCTACTGTCGGATCATGCTGTCTCGACCATGCGGGCGGAGCCGGAGGGCGCGATGACCCGCATCGTCTGGGACTATGGCTTCCACGCGCGCTCGCGCTTGGCCAAGCCGCTGCTGCAGCTGTTTGTCAGCCTGGACTGGAAGCGCAATTTGCAGGGCGCCCTGCGGGTGCTGAAGATGCATCTGGAGGTGCATGGCACCGCAAAGCGGATCCACGAGATCGCCCGGCTGCGCGCCGCCTGACCTCCCTGGCCGAACGGGTTTGGATCGGCGCGTGAAAACGCCTATATCCGTCTGAGACGAGCCGCAGTCGATTCGCGCGCGCCTACGCGCGGGGACCGGCCAGCCAATCCAGCCTCAGACGGACAGATTGTGACCGAAACAAGCGAAAACGCTCCCGCCGGCCAGACCGAATACGGCGCCGACTCCATCAAGGTGCTGAAGGGCCTCGACGCCGTGCGCAAGCGGCCGGGCATGTATATCGGCGACACCGATGACGGCTCCGGCCTGCACCACATGGTCTATGAGGTGGTGGACAACGCCATCGACGAGGCGCTGGCCGGCCACGCGACGGAGGTGACCGTCACGCTCAATCCGGACGGATCGTGCACGGTGACCGACAACGGCCGCGGCATTCCGACGGCGGTCAAGGACGACGACGACCACGAGCCGAAACGCTCGGCGGCGGAGATCGTCATGACCGAACTGCATGCCGGCGGCAAGTTCGACCAGAATTCCTACAAGGTGTCAGGCGGCCTGCACGGCGTCGGCGTCTCGGTGGTCAATGCGCTGTCGCTATGGCTGAGGTTGAAGATCCGCCGCGCCGGCAAGGTGCATGAAATGAGCTTCACCAACGGCGTCGCCGATGCGCCGCTGGCGGTGACGGGCGATGGCGGTGGCCTGACCGGCACGGAAGTCAGCTTCCTGCCGTCGCACGAGACCTTCACGAAGACCGAATTCGACTTCGCCACGCTGGAGCACCGGCTGCGCGAACTCGCCTTCCTCAATTCCGGCGTTCGCATCGTGCTGACCGACCGGCGCCATGCCGACCCGGTGCGCCACGAACTGATGTACGAGGGGGGGCTCATCGCCTTTGCCCGCTACCTCGACCGCGCCAAGAAACCGCTGATCGCCGAACCGGTGGCGATCCGGGCAGAGAAGGACGGCATCGGCGTGGAAGTGGCGCTTTGGTGGAACGATTCCTACCACGAGAACGTGCTCTGCTTCACCAACAACATCCCGCAGCGCGACGGCGGAACGCATCTGGCCGGCTTTCGCGGGGCGCTGACGCGGCAGATCACCGGCTATGCCGAAACCGCCGGCATCTCCAAGAAGGAGAAGGTGACGCTGACCGGCGACGACTGCCGCGAAGGGCTGACGGCGGTGCTTTCGGTGAAGGTTCCGGATCCGAAATTCTCCTCGCAGACCAAGGACAAGCTGGTCTCGTCGGAGGTGCGCCCGGTGGTGGAAAGCCTCGTCAACGAGGCGCTCGGCACCTGGCTGGAAGAGCATCCGGCCGAGGCGAGAACCGTCGTCGGCAAGGTGGTCGAGGCGGCGGCGGCGCGCGAAGCGGCGCGCAAGGCGCGCGAACTGACCCGGCGCAAGGGCGCTCTCGACATCACCTCGCTTCCCGGCAAGCTGGCGGACTGCCAGGAGCGCGATCCGGCGAAGTCGGAAATCTTCATCGTCGAGGGCGATTCGGCCGGCGGCTCGGCCAAGGGCGGGCGCTCGCGCCAGAACCAGGCGATCCTGCCGCTCAGGGGCAAGATCCTCAATGTCGAGCGCGCCCGCTTCGACCGCATGCTGGCCTCCGACCAGGTGGGTACGCTGATCACGGCGCTCGGCGCCGGCATCGGCAAGGACGAGTTCAACCCTGACAAGCTGCGTTACCACAAGATCATCATCATGACGGACGCCGACGTCGACGGCGCCCATATCCGCACGCTGCTGCTGACCTTCTTCTTCCGCCAGATGCCGGAGATCATCGAGCGCGGCCACCTCTACATCGCCCAGCCGCCGCTCTACAAGGTCACCCGCGGCAAGTCCTCCCAGTACCTGAAGGACGAAAGCGCGTTCGAGGACTATCTGGTGGACTCCGGCACCGAGGACGCGGCACTGGTGCTGGCCAACGGCGAAACGCGCGCCGGCGCCGATCTGCGCGCGGCCATCGACGACGCGCTTGCCGTGCGTGGACTGCTCAACGGCCTGCATACCCGCTACAACCGCCCTGTGGTCGAGCAGGCGACGATCGCGGGTGCGCTCGACGCCACGCTGTTCGACGACATGGCGCGGGCGGCGGAGCTCGCCACCGCGGTGGCGCATCGCCTCGATGCCATTTCGGAGGAAACCGAACGCGGCTGGAGCGGACGGGTCAACCCGTCGAACGACGGCGGCGGCGGCCTGCTGTTCGAGCGCACAGTGCGCGGCGTGCGGGAGACGGCCCTCATCGACGCCGGGCTGATCGGCTCGGCCGATGCGCGGGCGCTGAACCGCCATGCCGGCCGGCTGGCCGAGATCTACGGCACGCCGCCGGCGCTGAAGCGCCGCGACACGTCGGTGAGCATCTCGGGGCCGCTGGCCCTGCTCGACGCCGTGTTCGCCGCCGGGCGCAAGGGCATTGCCATGCAGCGCTACAAGGGTCTCGGCGAGATGAACGCCGAGCAATTGTGGGAGACGACCCTCGATCCGAACGCGCGCTCGCTGCTGCAGGTGAAGGTCAACGACGCGGTCGATGCCGACGCCCTGTTCGCGCGGCTGATGGGCGACGACGTGGAACCGCGGCGCGAGTTCATCCAGGACAACGCGTTGAGCGTGGCGAATCTGGACGTCTAGGTCCAGTCAACCTGACGCCGTCCGATGCTCACGATGCGTCGGTCGCCGTTCCGGCATCGAGCGCCACCAAGGTACTTTTCGCGGCACGGAAGCGAATGGCGCGCACCGGCGCGTAGTCGTCGCTGTCGTACCAGTCCTTCAGCGCCGTCATGCTCGGGAATTCGATGATGACCATGCGGCCGGGCATCCAGTCCTTGCCGGCCTCGAGCACTTCGATTTTCGCACCTCGGGAAAGGAACCTCCCGCCGTAACGGGCAATCTGCGGAAGCACCGCGCGCTTGTATTCTTCGAAAGCCTCCGGATCCGTGATGATTTCGTCGGCGATAAGATAGGCCGGCATGTCGTTGCCCTTCCCCGGGTTTTCTTGGGAGGCGAAGCGTATGCGCACGATGCCCGCCAGGCAAACTCGGGCATTCGCGACCGGAACCCGAATCGATCCAGGTTGCGCCCAGGGTCTTGCCTTGACCACCCCCTCCAGCCACGATGTCGGCCCGTGAGGAACCCTACTTGATGACCCACCCCTTCGACAAAGCCATCGCGCTGACGCCGCTCGGCGAAGATCGCCTGGCGGGCGCGACCTCGCCGGCCTATGCCAACATGGCGGGCCCCTATGGCGGGATCACCGCCGCCGTGCTGCTCAACGCCGTGATGATCGACGAGCGACGGCAGGGCGATCCGGTGGCGATGACCGTCAACTATTGCGGCGCCGTCGCCGACGGGCCGTTCGAGATCGCCGTCAAACTGCAGCGCGGCGGCAAATACACCCAGCACTGGTCGTTGGAACTGACGCAGGCGGGAGGCACGCGCTCAACCGCGTCGATCGTATGCGGCGCGCGCGGCGCGGTGTTCAGCCATGTCGAGGCCGGCATGCCGGAGGCGCCACCGCCGGAGGACGTCGCCGCCATTCCCGTGCCGGGACCGCTCACATGGCTCGACGCCTACGACATGCGCTATGTCGGCGGCGCGCCGCCGTTCACGACGGCGCCGCACGAGCCGCTGCGCGATTCCGGCTCGCTGGTGTGGGTGGCCGACCGGCCGACGCGGCCGCTCGACTTTCCCGCGCTCGCCTCGATCGCCGACTGCTTCCTGCCACGCATCGTCAAGGCGCGCGGCTTGATGGTGCCGCTCGGCACGGTGTCGCTGACCACTTATTTCCACGCGACGGCGCCGGAGATTGCGCGTCTGGGGAGCGGGCCCTTGCTCGGGTCGGCGCGGTCGAAGCGCATGCACGCCAATTTCTT
>WPCK01058913.1_pt1 | contig 35653 bp, 35 predicted proteins | sample 5399851 | NCBI WGS metagenome assembly WPCK01 (sample SAMN12869471, study PRJNA574797) | sludge metagenome | isolation source: wastewater treatment of pH11 | place: China:Beijing | collected 2019-05-20
ACCAACCCCACCGCTGAAGAAGGCCTCTGGGCCAGAAAAGGATGGGCCGGACGAAGCCAGTAACCCCGCCCGAAATGCCCGAAAACCCCCGCCAAACCAACCACGACACGCCCGAGCCATCCACACGTTCTGGCCTATAACCCGAAAATATCGGGTAGGGAAGTCGGATTTGGCATGCAAACGCAAGCGGCCCTGACCAAGGTATTCCATGGTCAGGGCCGCTTTGCGGGTGCGCCGTCAGGGACTCGAACCCCGGACCCGCTGATTAAGAGTCAGCTGCTCTAACCAACTGAGCTAACGGCGCGCGATTAAGAACAATACCAGCATCGTGCCGCCGACCCAAATCGGCATGATCTCAACGCACTCCGACCACATCGAAGGTCCAGGCGAGTTCAAAAGCGACCTCGCGCCACTGCTGATAGCGCCCGGAAACACCGCCATGTCCGGCGCTCATCTCAGTCTTGAGCAGTACATCCGCGCCCACCTGTCGCAGTCGAGCCACCCACTTGGCTGGCTCCACGTACAACACGCGTGTGTCGTTGAGGGACGTGACCGCCAGAATCTTCGGGTACTGCACGCCTTCGTGGACGTTCTCATACGGTGAATATGCGCGCATCAACTCGTAGACCGCCGGGTTGTGAAGCGGGTCGCCCCACTCGTCCCACTCTGTGACAGTCAACGGTAGCGATGGATCGAGGATCGACGTCAGGGGGTCGACAAACGGCACATCGGCAACCGCACCAGCGAACAACTCCGGCGCCAGGTTGATAGCCGCGCCCACCAGCAGGCCACCCGCCGAACCGCCTTCGGCGACCATACGATCAGGGGCGGTCCAACCGGTCTCAACAAGATAGCGACCACAGGCGACGAAATCGCTGAACGTATTCGGCTTGTGCTCCCGTCGACCTTGCTCGTACCAGTGCCGACCCAGTTCGCCGCCACCTCGCACATGGGCCACCGCGAAGACCACACCACGATCCAATGCCGACAACCGCGGAATCGACATGCCCGGGTCAATCGAAAACTCATACGCACCATACCCGTACAGTCGCAACGGCGCTGGAGCATCGAGGGTCACCGCACCATCTGCCGCAACGGCAACAGAAACCTTATCGCGGCGCCACACCACCGAAATCGGCACTTGCGTGCCATCGTCAGCCGTGGCCCACAACCTGCGCTGATCGTAGTCGGCCGGGCTGTATCCGCCCAGCACCGGCTGCTCCTTGCGCAGATGTGCGGCGCCACTGGCAACGTCGATGTCATACACTCGCGCCGGCGCGATAAACGATCCAGCACCAACGCGCAGCATCGGTTGGTCGAACATGGCATTCGCACCCACACCGATACTGGTCAGTTCGTCGCCTAGCTCCAACTGGGTCAACTGCCAGGATGTACCCGCGGCGAACAACGGTGCGGTAATCGGCAACACCGCCACACGTGGCACGGCACGGTCCCGATACGACACCGCCAGGAACGTCGCAAAACTATCGATTGCCTCAATGCGTTGCCCAGGCTCCGGGACGAGCACAGTGCGAGCCTCGGCTGGGTCCAGTCCAGTGTCAGCACTAGGAACAGGGCTGACGGCCAATTCGAAATCCTGGTGGCGCTCATTGTGGCAGATGACGAGCAATGACTCACCGTCAGGTGAGATCGCATGGTCAACCGAGTACTCGATTCCGTCTCGCCTCGGCCACACCACCAGCGGGTCACAGGTCGGGTCCGACAGTGAGACCAATAGCGTCTCTGACGTGACCTTTGACGAGGTCTCAATATGCAGGTACGCCTCAGTGCGGCTGAAGCCCACACCAACCCAGAAGCGCTCGTCCGGTTCATGAAAGATCATCACGTCATCACTGACCGGCGTTCCGACCTCGTGTCGCCACACCCGGTCGGGTCGCCAGGCATCGTCCACTGTGGTGTAGAAGACGAACCGGCCATCGGGTGTGAGCACCGCTCCCGAAGACGTGTCATCGATGACTTCTGGCAGGTCCTGGCCGGTCCTCAGGTCGCGGATGCGCAGTTGGTACCGTTCGTCGCCTTGGGTGTCGGTGGCATACGCCAACAGTGTCCCGGCCTTGTTGAGGCTGAATGATCCCAGGGAGTAGAAGTCGTGGCCCTCGGCTTCGGTGTTGGAGTCGAAGAAAATCTCCTCCCCGTCGAGTGGCACCCCGGACGTGATTTGCGGGGGAGTCCAGTCAGACTCGTCCACCACTGGAACCCGAGCCTGAGCTGGATACTGCTTCCCGGCGGTGGTACGCGCAAAGTACCAGTACCCGTCGGACCGGACTGGAACCGACATATCCGTCTCCAAAGTCCGAGAAGCGATCTCCTGGTAGATCTCTTCGCGCAGATCCGATAGATGCGCGGTGCGTTGTGCGGTCCACCTGTTCTCGGCTTCGAGGTAGCCAATAGTGGCGGGATCGTCCTTGTCACGAAGCCACTCGTACTCATCGACGAAGGTATGTCCGTGGAAGGTACGCGGTCCAGGACGACGCGGTGCAACAGGTGGCCCGGCAAGGGCGGCAGAATCTTGACTCACGCTATCCAAGGTACGTCACGACATTGCCTTCTAAGATGGTGTTGTGTCGAATTCACGAGTTGCCTTGGCCACCTGCTCCGCGCTGCCCATGCTGGAGGAGGACGATGTCCCGCTGATCGCTGCTTTTGCGCAGGTCGGCATCACCGCTGAGCCCGTCGTGTGGGACCAGCCCGGCGTGGTCTGGGGCGACTACGACCTCGTCGTAGTGCGTTCCACATGGGACTACTCAGATCGCAGGGACGAGTTCATCGCGTGGGCGAACTCTGTCCCGCGACTGCTCAACGCCGCGACGGTGTTGAAGTGGAACACCGACAAGCACTATCTCAAGGAGCTGGCTGAACAGGGTGTGCGAACCATCGACACACTGTGGCTCGATCCCGAGAAGCACCTGACCTCGCAAGCAATCCACACCCGGTTGCCGGCTTTCGGCGACTACGTGATCAAACCGACCATCTCCGCCGGCGCCCAAGACACTATCCGGTACCGCGAATCGAGTGCTCAGGCACGCGGCGACGCCATCTTGCACGTGCGCGACCTGCTGCGCGATGGCCGCAACGTGATGGTGCAGCGCTACTTCACCCGTGTCGACACTGACGGTGAGACCTGCTTGGTGTATATCGCAGGGGAGTTCTCTCATGCGGTTCGCAAGGACCCGATGCTGCAACGTGACGCCACCCGAACCAAGGGGCAATACCAGCGTGAAGTGATGAACGCCACCACGGCCACCAGCGAACAGATCAAGTTGGCGGAGCACACCATGGACAAGGCGGCCGAGCTGCTGGGCATCTCGCGTTCCGATCTGTTGTACGCGCGTGTCGACATGCTGCCAGGCGACGATGACGTGCCTCACCTGTTGGAACTGGAACTGACCGAACCAGTGCTGTACTTCTCCAAGACACCACGTTCCATCGATCGGTTCGTCTCCGAGGTGCAGCGACGCATCGCTGACCGGTCCTGACCCGCGATCTTTGCTACGATCCCGACGTGTCTGTCACTGAGCTTTCCACTGCAGCCCAGAACTACCTCAAGGTGATCTGGGGGTTGCAGGAATGGTCTGACGAGCCGATCACACCCAGTACGATCGCAGCGAAAACCGGTCTGAAACTATCGACGATTTCTGGTGCGATGTCGAAGCTCGCCGACCAAGGCTTGATCGAGCACGCTCCATACGGGGCGGTGACGCTCACTGAACGTGGCCGCAGTTACGCGCTGACGATGGTGCGCCGTCACCGACTCATTGAGACCTTCCTGGTCGAAGTGCTCGGATACGGCTGGGATCAAGTCCATGACGAGGCCGAAAACCTGGAACACGCCGTGTCGGACTATATGGTCGACCGGATCGACGAGCATCTGGGGCACCCGACCCGTGACCCGCACGGTGATCCCATTCCGGCCGCATCGGGTGCCGTCGAAGTCCCTGACGCCATGATCTTGGCCGATGCCCCCATCGAGACCGAGCTGGTAGTTGAACGTATCGCTGATGACGATCCCGACTTGCTGCGCTTTTTCGCGCAACAGGGACTCGTGGTCGGGGCGCAACTGGTCGTGGTGCCCGGTCCGCCCTATTCCGGCTCTTTCCAGGTGAAGGTGGCAAAGGGCGAGGACTTCGCGTTAGGTCATATAGCGGGGGAGTCGGTGTGGGTCTCGGCACGTTGAGCACGCGGCGCTCGCTTCGGTCGATTGATGAGTTCTCGCACGATAAAAACGACCGCGAATAACGCTGCGTAGAACACCGCCATTCCCGCACTGGTCGGCGCGTCGAACAGGTACGACACAGCGAACCCGCCCGCTGCGCCGCCGACTGCCACGGCGAGACTCCACACGATGAACCGCGGCACCCGCCGGGAGATGAGCAATGCCGTGGCCGGGGGAACGATAATCAGCGCCAAAGTAAGCACAGCCCCGGCAGCATAGAACGCCGCTGTGACTGTGATCGCCGTCAACAGCATGAACAGTGCGCTCACGATGCCGCCGCGCAGTCCTGCGCTGCGGGCGAACTCGTCATCAAATGACTGAGTCGTCAACGGCCGGTAGCACACCGCCAAGAACGCGGCGTTGATCAGCGCTAACCCTGCCATGACGTACAGGTACTGCGGACCAAGCGAAACCCCCGCGATCGTCAGCTGATCGAAAGCGGCAAGATTGAGGTCGCCGACCAGCACCGTGTGCGTGTCGAGGTGGATATCCGTGAACTCGGCACTGATCAAGATGATTCCCAGACTGAACAGTGCCGGAAACACCAGTCCTTGTGGCGCGTCTCCAGTGATGAGCCCACTGCGCCGCAGCACCTCGCTTCCCGAGACCACTGCCAGCCCGGCAGCGGCGGCTCCAACGATCAGCAATGGCGACGATAGATCATGGGTGAAGAAGTAACCAGCGACAATTCCAGGCAGAATGGCGTGGCTGATGGCATCGACCAGCATTGCTTGTCGACGCAGCACCAGGAAAGTGCCAGGCAGTGTGCAGGCAAGTGCGGTCATGACGGCCAGCCCAAGTACTCCGATCACAAAACTCATGACACGGCCCGTTTCGGCGCCAGCGGACGGGATTGACTGTCACCCGTCTGGATCTCGTCGCGCAGTGCCCGGCGCAGGCGGCGGCGACGCCAAGCCCGCAGCAGCAGACTGCGCCCCGGCGCGAACAGCACCGACAGCACCAGCAGAACGAAAAGACACACCACGACGAGCGGCCCGGTGGGAACATTGCCGAGAGACACAGAAAGATAGGCGCCGAATCCGCTCGTCACTGCACCGACACCGCCTGCAGTCACTGTCATGGATCTCAGCGAACTTGTCCATTGCCGTGCAATAGCCGCTGGTGTGATCAATATCGCCACCATGAGCACCAGGCCAACGGCCTTGACACCGATGACTGTTGCTACAGCGAGCACACCGAACATCACAGCGTCAATCAGATGAGTCCTGTCTCCCTGCGAAGCAGCGTAGGTCTGGTCGAAGGCGTGCATCGCAAAGGGGCGCCAGAAAGTCATGGTTACGACCAGCGCCGTCAGTCCCACCGCGCCAATGGTGATCAGGTCAGCCCGGGTCAACACTGACGCGTTGCCGAAAAGATAATCCTGAATACCGCCCTTGCCGGGGTAGTCGCCGTTGGTGATCACCCGCATCGCGATCATGCCGACGCCGAAGAACCCGGTCAGCGTCACGGCCATAGCGGTGTCGACCCGCAGTACGCTACGCCTGCTGATCAGCTGCGTCAGCCAGGCGGCCAGTGTTCCCGTGACCAGGGCTCCTGCGGTGAGTACGGCCATATTCCTGCCGTCGATCCCGAGCAGCGTGACAGCGATAAGGAAGCCGCCTAATGCGCCCGGCAGTGCAGCATGGGAGATCACGTCGCCAATCATGGACTGCTTGCGTAGGTAGGCAAATGTTCCGAGCGCTCCCGCAACTAGGCCGATCATGGTGGTGCCCAGGAACACCGTGCGGAAGGTGTGATCGGTGAAGAACTCGGCAGGGGTCATGATGGGACCCCGGGCAGGAAGGTCACGTCATGTTCCAGCCCGTAGGCTCGACGAATATTCTCCGCAGTGAGCACCGCGTGCACCGTTCCGGACACGACTTTTTCCGCACCCAGGATGAGCACCTCATCGCAGATCGCTCCGACCGTCAGTAGGTCGTGGTGCACGATAATGATCGTTTTTCCGCGATCCCGAAGGGACCGCAGCAGTTCGATGATTGCGTGCTGGCTGGCAGCGTCAATTCCCTGAAACGGCTCGTCCATGATCAACACATCAGGACGAGCAGCGAGTGTGCGGGCCAGGAAAGTACGCTGCCGCTGCCCACCCGATAGTTGGCCGATCGGACGCCCTGCCAAATCTGCGATTCCAGTGTCTTCCATTGCCTGCGCGATGGCGGAGCGATCGTCGGCTCTCGTACGGCGCAGTAGACCGAGTTTGCGGTAAGTTCCCATTCGTACTACGTCGTAGACGGTGGCGGGGTAATCCCAGTCGACCGCGCTGGTCTGTGGGATGTAGCCGACCTGTTGCCGGACCTCGTCTAGCGGTCTGCCGAAAAAATCCACGCGCCCTGTGATGGGAGGTACGAGTCGGAGCATTGCCTTGAGCAGTGTCGATTTCCCGGCACCGTTGGGGCCGATGATTCCGGTAATCGTCGCTGTTGCGAATGCGGCGTTGACATCGTGCAGTACGACGTTTGTGCCGTAGGCGACAGTCAGACGTGCCACTGTGATCGCCACGTCGTTGATTGTGGTCATGGTGCAGGCTCCAGCCCGTCCGCGTTGACTGAGTCCGCGCCTAGTGCCGTGACGATCGCCGCGACATTATGGGCGAACACACCGAGGTAGGTGTCGACCCCTGATTCGCTGCCCAGCGAGTCTGCGTAGAGTTCCTCATCGCTGATTGTCACCCGCCAACCGCGAGCCTGCACTGCCTCATTCAGACTTGCGATAGCTTGCGGGTTGGCTTGGTTGTCTTGGAATATCACTGGAACGCGTTGAGTCACGATCAGGTCAGCAAGTTCGGACAGTTCGCGAGGGCTGATCTGAGCATCCGTTGAGATGAAGTCTGTGGCGTGAATATCGAGTTGATAGGCCCGGCCGAGATACCCAAAGGCGTCGTGACCTGTGACAACAGTGCGCTGTCGATCGTCGAGTGTCTGGAACCTCGTCGTGGCGGCTTCATGTGCCTCGCGCAGTTCGGCTCGATACGCTGCCGCATTCACCGTATAAGAGTCGGCTTCTTCCGGGACGAGTTCTCCCAACTTTATCGCCATCAATGCGATGACCTGCGACCACAGTTCGGGGTCGTTCCAAATATGAGGATCGTACTGACCGATCGACTCGTCACTGTCTGGGTCCGCCAACTCGATATCCGGCTGATCCTCACCAGTCGCAGTCAGGTCGATCAGGTCTGAAGCCGACAGTTCTTCCCCAACGGCTAGGTGCTTATCGCCCAGGCTGTCCAATTGCCGGGTCATCTGTGCCTCGAGGTGCAGTCCATTGCTGAACACCGCGTCAGCGTCACGCATCTGCTGGATATCGCGTGTCGACGGTTGATAGGTGTGTGGGTCGCCGCCGGGTCCGACCATGGTGGTGATGACGGCGTCGGGAGCGATGTTGAGTGCAGCATCAGCGAGGTAACCGGTGGTTGCGAAGATGTGGAGCGACTTGGACGAGGTATCGCTGTTTGGTCCGGAACAGCCCGTCACGAGCAAGATTGTTCCGACTGTAATAGCTATGGCTCGCATCAGTACCCCTCATCGCCAGTTTTTTGGATCGGTCGGTGCTCGAGAACATGCTGCAGACGCACGCCCGTTGCAGCGTGAACCAGCATATGTTTGAGGGGTCGAACTCTCAACTCTGCATGACCGAAGTTACAAAAAGTCGTGAGACAGTGAGCCGCTATCGCGGTCCAGCGGTATCGAGTGATCGGCTGTCAACTGGGCCGAGCGGGTCTGGTTGCTAGACGGTATCGGTCATGCTCGCCTGCCCGGTATTGGTGGGGCAGTCTGGATTGCGGCAGACTCGCTTGGTCGGTGGCGACTCACTATGTGACGAGTTCGTCTGGCGGTGGATAGGGATACGAGCGACATGGGCCGAACCGCATGTTCGACATGGTGCTTCCGACATGATGTCTCCCTTCATGTAGGTCCTTTCAGACTTGCATGTTGGTGCGGTTCTTGCAATGGGACGAGGGCTATGAGCCGCGACCGTGCAGTTGGCTTACACCATGAGCGAGAGCCTGTGGGCCGACGCATGTAAAAGATCACCGGCAACACGGTGTCCCAGGCAGAGGCGTCGGCCCTCACCTGTGCTGAGGTGGATGTCAGGCCAATTGCAATGTGGTCAGGCAGGTCAGATCGTCCGCCTGGCGTGTTGAAATCGGTGCTGAGGCGGTCAGGTCGTCGTAGCTCACCGTGAGCTCCGCTTCGATGTCCCGCGGCAGCCAAACCCCGGCAAAGCCGTTGTCGTAGGTGAGCATCGACTCGTCCACGATGATCTGACCACTGTTCGAATCCGTGATCGTCACTGATATCTCTGCTTTTTGCAGTTCGCCCGTGCAAGTGGTCAGGCTATGGAAATAGCAGTCATGCGTCTGATCCACATAGGGTGCGAACGACAGATAGAACTCGTCCGAAGGCATCGGCAAGGAGAGGCTGTTGTCCTCCGCGTCGCTGAGGATCAACTCGTCTGGGCGGATGGATGCCATCAGGTCGGCAGGCCGTTCGGACAGCGGCATGGTGTCCAGTCGTTCGATGATCTGGCGTGCATCGAGTCCCGTCAGATCGTGTGCCGCCAACAGATCGGCATCGGTGTTGCCGTTGGGCGTTTGCGTGGTCGTGGTCGGTTGTTCCGAACCTGTCTCGGCGTTGGGTGAATCGTCGCTACTGCATCCGGCGAGGACGAGCGCTGCCGCCAGGGTGAGTGCGGTGGCAAGGGTGGTGCGAGTTTTCATGGGTATGCTCCTGCATCAAGTCGTGTGGGATGCCTCGTCGTCTATCACGAGGCGAGAGGAATGATCATGGGCCTTACGGTGTGCCGGAATGTGGCACGGCCGGTCAATGCCAGATCACGTACGACTGATGCACAGCTTATGGAGACAGACAGCGCGGACCGGTTCGATAATGACGGCGGGTTCGGTGTTGCCGCTTGCCTGACGTCGCGGCAGCCGGTGACGCGACGGTCGCTGTAACAGCATCAGGTGGACTGCTGCGATCATCGCAAGCAAGCAGGCGATCATCGCGGCACAGCCCAGGTCGATTTCGCAGTTCGCACAGACATCCATGGCAGCCGCAGGTGTCTCGGCTGCGGACCTTGCCTCGATCTGGTGGTGAGATGCCGCAGATGCCGACATATTCGACTGCGAAGCAACCGCGAACCTAGCACCGGCACTGGCGGCCTCAGCCCTTGGCAGGTTGTCGCCGTGTAGTGCGATTGCGCTGAGAACCAATGCGATGACGATAGCCAAACCGGGCAGTCGACGACGGACGGCATCGACTGCGCCGCCGTCTGACATCCGTGGCTGAATACTCATCACAAACCAGTCTAGGAATACGAAGTGACCCGGTTATGGGCCTTTTTGGCCAGTAACCGTGCGCGCGGTTGTCGAGGAGACACGCGATGGTCGCGTTGCGGCTGGCAGGACAACGCGCTGACGTCGTGGCCGATCTTGTGTGCGCCGTAGCACATGCTGGCGCACCGCTCAGCGATTGCGCTTAAGCCACATGGTGGATGATGATGCGCCAGCGATCAGGGCCTTCGTCTAGATAGCGGGTGTGGTACCGGTCGCCGTGTCGTTGCTCTAACTGGTTGAGCAGCGGGACGGGGTTGTGCGTGGCCGAGATGATCAGAGCGCCACCCGGTCGTAGCGATTCAATGGCTCCGAAGATCGCCGCGTGGCGAATCGCATGCGGAATGGTCTGGACATCGAGTTCGGGGATTTCCTCGTCGTGTTCACCGCAGGCACATCCGGTCGTTGGACCTTGGGGTGCTGCTGTGTCGCGGGAACGGTGAATATCAACGTGCTCCATGATGCTCCATTCGAGAGAGGCAACCGATCGCGGGAATTAACTACACTGTATCCCGTGGAAATTGACTCGTCGACATCGAAAGACTCACATGGTGTGCCGCGCTGGCGCTTACACTCAGCCGCTCGTGAGGAGATCCTCCGCATCCTCGAGTCGAGGCTTGAGGCAATGTCCACGGCGGAACTGGTCGCAGCATCTGGGCTGCACGAGAACACAGTGCGTGGTCATCTGGAGCAACTGCGCGCTGATGGGCATCTGATACGTCGACGGGCAGCGCGCCGAAGTCCTGGCAGACCCGCCTGGTTGTGGCAGATCGCTGAACGTGCGGACCTGGACGTCTCCTACGCGGATCTGGCGGTGGCGCTTTCTTCCGCGTTGGCGGCCGGTCACCAGGATCCCGGCTTGGCGGCGCGGGCTTCAGGAGCGCGCTGGGGCGAGAAGATCGCTGCCGACTTCTTTGACGAGCCGTCCACGAAGAAGGCACGCACCACCTTCGTAGCGGCGGTTGTGGAGGTCATGCGACGGCAAGGATTTGATCCTGAATGCGATCTCACTGAGCTCAGCGACTCGGAGCGGGTGACGGACAAGACGACAGTGATGTTGCGCAGGTGCCCGCTCATCCAAGCTGCCAGAGGCAACGAGTCGGTGGTGTGTGCCGCTCATGAAGGCATGATCGAGGGGATCGCGCGCAGGTGGATGCCCGGCGTAGAAAGTGAATTGACCCCCTACGCCAATGGTCATCAATGCGCGCTCACGTTGCGGGTTGCCCAGTGAACCCTGACCACTAAACGATTCGCGCTACATTGCGTGATATTCCACTGCCAGCCAGACCGTGTCGGTTTGCGCGTAGTACTGGTGCCACGGATAGGCGAATCCGCCATCGTGCCACCGTCCGAACAGGCTGGGTTGTGTTTGCCCCGGCGCGAGGGATTGGTCCTCGTAGATCGTTTCGTGCACGTTGTCGCGGAACTTCTGCATCCGCCCGATGCCCATCACCTGGGTGTGAGTCTCAATGAACCGATGTACCCGGTGGATGCCACAGTCGGTGCCCGCCGGACTGAACCACAGGTTGACGCGCACCTCATAGTCAGCAGGCTCATCCGGTGCGCCACCATCGGCGAGCACCTGCGATGGCGCCAGCCGAACCTGACCCACGATCTGCTGGGGCGACTTCAACAGCACCGAAGTGCCAGGCTTGGCATCAGGTGCTGTGGAACTGTAAAAATCCTCCCAGCCCAGACGACGGAAGTGAGCCTCGTCCAAGCCGCGTTCCGGCACATCGATCAAAGCCAGCATGTCGCCAGTCACGGTCGCACCGCCGGTCAGGATGGTCGAGTTGATCGCTGGGATGTAGCCACCGAGGTCCTCGTTGATAAGTGCAGGGCGAGGCGCTAGGTTCACCACGACCGTCGGCTTGTCCACCCGGTGGGCAATGGCATCGGTCGCCACGGTTGCGCGCAACGCGTCATGGGAAAAGTTCGCAGGTGTCAGGGTCGTCATTTTGGGGTCCTTGATCCGGGTCAGGCGGCGGCGATCTTCGGGGCGACGCGCAGTGCGTTCGCAGCGATTGTCAGGGCGGGGTTGAGGGCAGCAGACGAGGCGAAGAATGAACCATCGACGATCCAGAGGTTCTCCACATCATGCGTGCGGCAATCGGGGTTCAGCACACTGGTGGCCGGCTCAGTTCCCGCCACTGCCGTACCGCACATATGTGAGTTCGTTGCGATCCCCATTCGCTCAGTCAAGATGATGGGGTAGCCCGCTTGACGCACTGCGCGAGCCATGCGCTTGACGAATTCACGATGTGGATCGAGGTTGGTTGGCGTCCAGTCGATGACTGTCCGGCCGTTTTCGATGCGAACGCGATTGTCGGCACGAGGCAGATCCTCGGTGGTCAAATACAGATCGATAGAACGACGTGCGATCTGATCGAGCAGCCAACGTGGTGCCCAAGGGCGGGCGCCTTTGAAGTGAGCTCCCTGCAGCTTTCCGAGCATTTGCACATTGCCCAGCGGGAATGGAGTGTCAGCGGTGGCGAAGTACCAGTCGTTGAGTCCAAGAGTCTTCTGCCACGCGGTGTCATTGAACCGCAGCGGGTTCACGCCTACGAAGAAGGTCGAGTTGTGCACCATATAGTTACGACCGAGCAATCCGGACGAGTTCGCCAATCCGTTCGGGTGCTGATCGGTAGCCGAGTTGAACAGCAGCACAGCGGAGTTCACGGCGCCACCGGCAACCGCGAAGCGGGAGGCCTCGATCCGCACGGGCCGGCCATTGCGGGTCCCGATGGCGGCGGTGACACGAGAGCCCGCAGCGTCTGTTTCCAGGCGAGTGATCGTGGTTCCGGTCAGGATGCGCACATTCTCGTGAGCCAGGGCCGGACGCACTACGCGATTCTCCGCGTCTGACTTCGCGTCGGTGCCGCAGGGAGTTCCATCGTCAGTGGTGGACGAGGGCCGCTCGTCGTCATTGATAAATGTCATGCCACTGGACATATGGAACGGGTGCAGCCCTTGCTTCTTCAGATTCTGAGCGAAGCGTTCGATGACCGGCTCATGTTCCAGCGCGGGGTAGGGGTATTCGGTGGAATGCTCGGGCTCGGTGGGATCCTCACCCAAGGCACCGTGTACCCGGAACAGTTTTTCTGCCTGACCGTAATACGGTTCCAGGTCCTCGTAGTTGATCGCCCAGGCAGGGGAGATGCCGTCAGCGGTTTCGAAGGCTTCGAAGTCTTGGCGTCTGAAGCGTGGCAAACATGCCCCGTACATCTTGGTGTTTCCACCGACCCAGTGGTAGACGCCCGGCTGGAACTCCTTGCCGGTTCTGCCGTCGATCCAGGTTTCCGAGGTCTGGTAACGCTTCTTCAGGAACATCGCAGCCGCATCGAAGTTCTCGGCTTCGCGCGGCAAGAACTCGCCTCGTTCCACGATGAGGACCTCAAGCCCCGTTTCCACCAAGGCGTATGCGAGAGTGCCGCCGCCCATTCCCGACCCGACGATGACAACATCGGCGCTGACGGTGTCGGAGTCGGGGATGAGGACAGCGCCTTCGCGCAGTGGTTCGTGAGGTTTCGGTTGGTGAGGCATAGTCGCTCCTTTTAAAGTGCCGGTTGCGGATGTGGTAGCAGCGAATACCGGAATGGTCAGGGGCGATGCGGCATGCCTGTACGGGTTGAGGTGCGTTCGGTGATGTGCCAGTTCGCGGTGACGACGGGAGCCGTGGCGACACCGTCAGCGGTATCCAAAACCCAACGAGCGCAAGCCGCTCCTTGGTCGAGGAGTGACTGCGAGACTGTCGTCAATCCGGCCTGATCGGCTGCGAAGCCGTCGTCCCATCCGGTGACTGCTACGTCCGCAGGGACACGGCGATTTGTCGCGGACAGTGCATCAAGAGCCCCGAGAGCGATTTGATCACTCATGGTGATGATCGCGTCGGTCTGCGGATGGGCGGCCAGCAATTCGCGCACTGTGCTGGCTGCTTCGGATCGGTCATTGCGGGAGAGGAAAGCCACTGGAATGTCTGCCCACGCGAGCTCGGTCGCGCTGATGGCATCCGCAAAACCTTGCAGTCGTGCACGGGTGACGGGGAAGGTAGCCGGATCTGGGGCGGGTCCCATCGCCGTGTAGCGAGTGCGTTCGTAGGTTTGCGGCAAGGCGATGACAGCAGGGTGACGAGCACCGACGAGTGCTATCTGCGCAATGGACTTGGCGGCTGCGCGATCATCGAGTGCGACCAATCCCCAACCTGGACGTGCTGGTCCACCGCTGACGACCACGGGGCGTCCGATCCTTGCCAGAGCATCGAGGATGGGATTGTCTTCCGCCGTGGTCCAGACCACATAGCCTGCGACGTCGACGCCGGTGACCCGGGTAGCGTCGTTGTCTCCCGACACCGGTATCAGCGTTATGCCGAGCTCCCGGGCAACGCACTCTTGTGAGATGCCCGCCAAAAAGGCGGTGGCTTGCGGGTCTTCGAAAGCGTAGGTGAGGTGTTCGCCGAGCACCACGCCGAGTTGGTGTGACTTGCCGGTGCGAAGCGCGCTCGCGGCCGCATTGGGTCCTTGATAGCCAAGTTTTGCGGCAGTTTCCAACACTAAACGACGAGTGTCGTCAGCGACACGGTCGGGCTTGTTAAAAGCGTATGAGACGGTCATCACCGAGACACCCGCGGCCTCGGCAACCCGTGCCATGGTGACTGGTCGTGCCATGAGCCCACTCCGATCTTATCGTTACACAACACAGTTTAACGATAAACAAGTGGCAAATGTCAACCGATGTGACAGGCAGATGACGATCCACTGTGGTCGCGGCGTGCACGGTCCGGCACTGGAGTGGTGATCTCGACGGTCAATTCGCAGTGGAGAGTTCTTCGTCTATTACGTCATTGTTCGGGTACGACCCGCCAAGATGCGGATCGCATGGAAACAGGTACTGTTTCTTTTGTACTTTGTGGTGAGCGGCGCAAACGCGGGCATAACTCGTAGTAAGTGATCGTCAGTAGCAGCACCCACAGGGGAATCGACCGACCGTAGCCGGAAGAGATTCGGAGAAATCACACGATGCTTGACCTCATTAGCGAGAAACTGATTGCACTCAACCTGCGCGCCAAGGCTGCCCTGGCCGATGAACGCGGTGAAGTGAACATTATTGCGATCGTTCTACTCATCGTCGTCGCGATCAGCCTGGTCATTATCTTCAAGGATCAGATCGGTGGCTTCGTGAAGAACATCATGGACAACATCTCCGGAAACAGCCCGGAAGACTTCCAAGCCTGAGCATTGTGGTGGCATTGAAGCGCCGGATCGTCTCCTTCCGAGAGGAATCTAAGAGCGAACGCGGCCTCGTCATCGTCGAGGCCGCGTTCATCTACCCGCTTGTGTTCATCCTTCTCGTACTGGTGATGTCCATGTCCGAGATGTACTACCAGCGTGCTCGGGTAGAAAGTCTCACGCTCAGTTATGCGCAGCAAGCTGCTGCTGAAATGAGCGATTCGATGGATTACGACGTCGCGGGGGACGGCGAATCGGTTCGCGTGTCCGGACAACAGGACCGCGCGCTCTACCGCTATATTCTGGGATCTCACAACGACTTTGCCACGGTGGAAGGCAAAGTCGAGTCGGCCGTGACTCGTGCCTTCGATGAGAATGACATCGGGTTCTTCGGCCCGGCGCCGACCCTCGACAGCGTCTCCGTAACATACGGGCGTCATTTCACCTATGAGGAATTGAAAGTAAGCGTCGACTATGGCTATCGCTTGCCATTCCTCGGAAAGCAAGTCGCTGGCGGGGGCCCTTTCAGCTTTGAATTCAACGCGAGTGCTGAACTGCCGGTGCTGCAAAGTGCTGAATTCGTTCGTAATTTTGATCTGGCCAACGACATGGTCGTCAGCTTTGAAAAGGGAACGGGCACTTTCGCTCTCATAGAGAACGCCGGAACCGAGGTCTGCCGGTTTCTTTCATTTGTTGGACTCGCAGATTGCTGAGGTTTTGAAATGAGACCCCGAAAGAACGGCGAGCATGGCGCGGTAACAGTACTGTTGGCACTCGCGATGATTCCTGTCCTCCTCGTGACCGGCGTCTTCGTTGACGGTGCCCGTTTCATTTCAGCGGATTCGGTGGTGCGTTCCAATCAAGAGCTGGCAATCAACAGCGTCCTGGCGCAGCGTGACAATGATCTGCATCGGATGTTCGGACTGCTTGCCACGGTAAGCGATGCGGGTTTGCTTGACGAGGCCAATAATGCGATGCTGGCGAGCCTGGCGGGGGACCCCGAGGCCGGAAACCTGCTGCGCATTGACGTTGACACGTCCCGGATAGAGCCAGTGACGGACGCGAGTCTCGCGGACGCTGAGATCATGGCCAGCCAGATCACCGAATATATGAAGTACCGGGCGCCGGTGGGGCTGGTTGCCGACCTGCTCGATAGCCTCGACTGGTTGGCCAACTTCAAAGAAAAAGTCGCGTTGATGGAGAAACGCGTGGCCTACTTCAAGAAGATCAATGACGTCGCGGAGCTGATCCAAGATGTCAAAGACCTTGTTGAGCAACTGGTCGATGACATCGAGACATTCAACACCACCATTCAGCAGCTGCTGGCCGATCCGCCGCAAAACGTACTGCGAGATGCCATCGCGCTGGCGCTCCAAGACGAAGTCACCGCTTCAGAACGACAGGCGATCAACCGACGGTTAAGCGACACGGCAACCCGTATCACGAATGCGCAACAGCAGTTCAACGCGGTTCGCAGCACCTTCAACGAGCTTTTCGGCGAAGACGGCACGGGTGGCAAGGCCAACGAGTTGATCGACAAGATCGACGAGGTGTTCAACGCCAAAGAGGAGTACGAGTCCGAGATCGACGGCTCGGAGAACTCCGATCAAGAGGAGAAGGAAACCCTCAAGGAAGAGGCGGAAAACTCAGTATCGATCCTCAACGACCTCAAAGAAGCTCTGACCGGCGTCGCAGACGATCTGATCGACAGCATCAACAGCGACATCAATAGTGCCCTGGATGAGTTCGGGCAGGGCGTGATCGACGACATTACCGATCAACTGTCCAGCCAAACGCGTCGTCCCACATTGGCCGATATTGACTTCGCGCTCATCAAAGCGATGGTCGATGATTTGACCGGCGAGTCGGAAGACGGTCCGCAGACACCGCAGCAGGTGTTCAACATCGTGTTCCCCAATGGGATTACGTTGAATATCAGCGAGATCGTCCAGACCCGGCTCTCAGTTCTGCTTGAGAGCCTCGGCGAGGTGGTTCAAGACGCCGCGGGCAAGGTCGACGTGTGGGGCACCGTGCGTGACGTCTTGCTCAATCAGGTGCCGGATTCGCTCAATGGCTACATTAATCTGACTCAGACCCTCGCGAATAACCGTGCCTGGGATGAGAGCCTTGTCGCAGGCGTCGGTTCCGATGAAATGTCGCCGATCATTGATCCGACTGGGTTCGACGACGAGGATGCGATCAAAGACGGCATTTCGGACGGTTCGGGTGGCGGGCTGCTCGGAGACATGGGGAAACTGCTCGACGGACTCACTAACGTCCTTAGCACCGCCTACGAGAATATTCTGATCGCTGACTACATCTCCGGTCACTTCACACACTCGGCACTGGACTTCGACGAGGACAACCCGACGCGGAATAACCACAGTGAGTTCGCCAGTTGCCGCACTCAGAAGTGCGCTGCGGAGATGGAATACATCCTCACCGGTGTCAACGGTCCGATTGGCGCAGTCGGACTCGTCTTCGGGCTACGTGTGGTCACCAATATGGTCGCGGCGGTCATGGACAAACGGGTCCAGGCGATCAGCCGTGCTGCGATGGCGATACCCATTGTGGGACAAGCCATTGCGCTGCTAGTGACACCCGCGTTCGCGATCATCCAATCGGTCATCGACATCAAGGTGCTGGTGGAAGACGGCGGTAAGGTACCGCTCTTCTCCAACCGATTGCCGCTGTTCGAGCCGGGCTATAGCGGCGACGGGAAGGGCTTGGTCGATGCGTTCGAGGGATTCGGCGATGGGAGCGCGGGAAACTCTCAGCAGGGCAAGCACGGACCGGAACTGAGTTATCAAGACCACCTGGTGATCTTCATATTCATCGCGATGATCGGTGGACGGGATGGCGTGATCGAGCGCACCGGGACCATCATCCAGTACAACAAGCAATATATTGACGGAAGTTTCGAGCTGGGCAACGCGCATACGAGTTTCTTTGTGGTCACGGAATTCTCCGTGGAGCCGCTCTTCACAAACATTCTCGGCAGTTCCGACGCCGCGAATCGGCTGGGTGAAGGAAACTTCCGGTTCTCGGACAAACAGACCTATGTTGCGGGGTTCTAGGATGTCGACGAAATCTGATTGGTTTACGAGAGCACGTCCCTGGCGCCGCAAGCACGACGACAATGGCGAAGACGGCCAGATCATTGTTGAAGCAGCCTTGATTCTGCCGCTATATCTGATGTTTTCCATAGCGCTGCTGCAACTGGTGATATTCGCCGCCGCACAGGCGCGAGTTGAAGTCGCAGTGAACTCGACGGCGCGGGAGCTATCTCAATTCACCTATGTGACAGGCGGTGACCTAGGAGGATACGCACAGCAGGCGGTGAACGCATACGGCAGCATCATGCAGCAGTTGACGGGTGATTCTCCAGGTCTCGGCAGTGACTCGAACCCTATTGCACAAATTCTGCAGACGGGTGACGGGGCCGCCCAGACTTTGCTGCGGGCACGCCTCGATAGTGCGAGCGATACGCTATCGGGGCTGGGGGTCGTCGATGGAGCAGACGGCCTCATCGTCAACCCCGAATCCACGATCACGGATGGAGACCAGATCGAATTGATCGTCGACTACAAATTGCGTGTGCCATTCGTGAATATTGAGATACCGATGACTGCGAAGGCGCAGACAGCGCGGTGGGAATACTCAACGAGTTGAGAAGGGCTGTATCAGTTCCGTCATGACCGCACTTGAATTGAGCCTATGGCTCGGTGGATCACTCCTGCTGACCATTGTTTGGTACGCGCTGACTCTCTACATCGATAGCACAAAACGGAAAGTGAAATGGCGGGCGTCGGATCTCATTGAACGACGTCGACTGCTTGCTGTTCCGATCGCCTCGCAGGTTGTCCTGACGACTTTCATCGTCATGTGGATGAACCAGGGAATCGCGCCAACATATATGGCGAGAATCCTGCTGTTCACCTCGGCACTTTTCGCGATTGCGGCGCTTGACTACAAGTACCACATCATCCCGAACAAGATCCTTATCTTCTTGCTGGCGGCGCGTGTGATCGTGATGCCGTTTGAACTTGCGGCAGATCCGTCGGTCTTCTTTAGTTCGATGCGCCGTGATCTGTTGACTACTGTGGTCGTGCTGGTGTTCCTGCTCGTGATGAAGGTTCTGCAGCGCGGGGGTCTGGGAACCGGCGACCTGAAGTTACTTACCATCGTGCCGATCTTTTACGGATCTGAGATGGGACTTACCGCGATCATCGCATCGTTTATCGTGATGTTCCTAGTGTCGGGTGCGCTGCTGTTGAGTAAACGCGCCACACTCAAGGACGGCCTGCCGTTCGCACCGAGTATGTTGGCCGGGTCTGTCCTGGTCATCGTTTTCCTTAGCCTGGGAGGCTAACCAGATGGGTTTCAAGGCATATGGAGTGCTGTTGCTGCTCACGGCTCTTATTGCCGGTGCTTGGTTCTCGCTTATCGGAGCCAACGCGAACGAGTCAGCTCGGTATAACGAACACGTCGCCACCGCGAGGGAGAAGGCGGAGCAGGGAGTCGTCACCGAGGTGCTCTCGCACTACCGTAGCGCTCTGCAGATGAACCCCACGCGTGAGATCGCCGTTGAGCTGATGGACTTCTCCAAGATCAATCAGGATCCCGCCGGATACAAAAGCGTCCTGCGCGAAGTCATCGGTTTCTTCCCCACCGAAGCCCTCGGATATGAACGTTTGACCAGCGTATACATCGACGAAGAAGACTATGAGAGCGCCTTCGAGGTCTTCGAGGCAGCCGGTCGCAACGAGGTGACCTCGGATGAGTTACGGGCGAGTTACGCATCGATCCGGTACGTGCACGAGATCGGAACTTACGCCTACGACGACGTCCGAACCTTCCACCGAGGCGACGTGGCGGCGGTCTACACTCGGGGCAGTTGGTCGTTCATGGAGGCTGTCGGTAGGACGCGCGGCGACAACTACACCGGGGCATACTCGTTCTACGGAAACTACGCGCCAGTGGTGATCGACGGTGTTCCGCAGTTCGTGAATCGGCGCTACCAAACTGTGCTCATTGCCACCAAAACTGACTATGTCTCCTACGGGACCCTTGACGAAAATGTATTCCCAGCCAAGCAACGCAACGGTCGAACCGTGTTCTTGAACACTAGTTTCGATCCCGTGCTGGGCGGCACTGAGTTCGATCATGCTTCCAGCTTTGCGAACGGCCTCGCCGGAGTGCAGCAGGTCGATGGAGTGTGGAAGATACTGACACCCGGTGGTGTACAGGTCGGAGAGGACTACACGAAGATCGCGGAGAATGAGGGCGGGGTCGTCTATAGCGCTGAGCGGTATTTTGCCGCCCCAGACGCGAAATACCGCATGTATGACGGCGATGGCGCCCAGGTCGGTTCACTAGAATTCGAAGATGCTCGCCCATTCAACGACGACGGATATGCTGCCGTGCAGGTCAGCGGCAAATGGGGATTCGTCAATACGGATGGAGAGCTGGTCATCGATCCGGAATACGATGACGCGCGTTCCTTTGCCAACGGCCTGGCAGCAGTCCAACAAGGCGAATACTGGGGCTATGTTTCCGAAAGTGGCGACATTGCCATCGAGCCGCGATTTTTAGGCGCGTTGGACTTCAGCGAGTCCGGTACAGCATTCATCAAACGAGGTGACGGAGACCGGGTGGGCAAAGAACCAGCCTGGTACTTCCTGCAACTTACTCGATCAAAGGTCTAAGCATGTTCACATACCCAGATCCAGCAAATAAGCCGAATATCCTCGAGTTTCGAATCGGATCGGAACTCCGGCCCGATAACGTGGCCATCGACATCCTGACCCACAACGATGTTCCAGGTGTTATCCCGATCGCCAAGAAACAGGTCGACGACGAAATATTCATCACCTATGACAGCGGCCTTGCTGTACCTGGAGCGACCTTTCTGCAGACAGGCGTGTCGGATGCCGATGCCGTGTCGTATGTGAAGTCGGTGACCGAAACACTGATCAACGCGCAGCGTTTCATGCTTGACACTAACTGCTTCGTGTTGGATCCAGAGCACATTTACTTTGATCAGACGACAACGACAGCACCGTTGTTGTACGTTCCCTTGAAAGATCAGTCGAATGGCGACCTGCGGCCTGCTCTGGACGACCTGATCGCGAGACTTCAGGCATCGTCTGCTGCGACATTGGCCACGCTGGCGCAGGTTCGCGAACACTTGCAAGTCGCGGAGTCCTTTGAACTGGCCGATTTCCTCAAACATGTGCTGGCGATCCAAGCCAGTTCGGCATTGCCGACCAATTCAGCTCCGCACGTTCCGACTTTGCAGACAGCAGCACCCCCTGCGCCTGTGGCACCCATCGCTGCCGTACCGACTGTGGGTTCTCCGCTAACCGGTCCTACCATCGCCGCGCCGCCTACGCCGGTGTCAGCCGCACCGGTGTCAGCCGCACCCCAGATCTCCCCACCGCATGGGCTACCCGCTCCTGCTGCGCCGTCTGCGCCACCACACGGTGGTGGCGTGCGCGTCCCGCCATCGCGACAACCTCAAGGGACACTCAACGGTAGTGGCGGCAGCAACGCACCCGCCGGCGCTTCAACCGAATCGTCGGATAAGCCGATGAGCATCTTCTATCTGATGGCCCACTACAGCAGCGAAAACAAGCGCATCTATGACGAGCAGCGTGCTGCCCGGAAAGCCGCGAAGGAGGCTGCCGGGAACAGCCAGCCTGTCCCAGGCAAGGTTCCTGGAAGCAATGGAGCACTTCATTCTGTGACGGGACCGATGACGAGCACCCCGGGCCTGCCCGCCACTGCTCAAGGCCAGCAGGGCGGCGGCATTGCAGCTGTGAACATGCAGACGGCGGCCGCCGCACAGCCTCCGCAGGCTGCGTCGGTGGCACCAGCAGTAGGCCTCTACGGACTGAACCACAGTTCAGTGGAAGACTTCGGACAAACCGTTATGTTCGGACAGCAGGACGAGGCCGCACCAGCGGCTGACGCAGCACCAGCCGCGGCACCGATACCTGCGACGCAGCCACAGGTCGGGGCGCAGCCTCCCGGGTTGGTGTCACAACCCGGTATCGCACCTTACGTACCTGCACCACAGGCCCTCCCGAACAGTGGTGTCACTGACGCGGGAAGCAATGGTGAGCCACCGGTGCACGCGCCTGCTGTGACTCACACCGAGTCAGCCGGAGTGCTGCCGGAACAGCCCAAGAGTCTGCCGCGGCATGCAACCGAGATCACCGCAATGATCGTCCGCAAAGCCACAGGGGAGTCGATCCCTATTACCAAGCCGGAGTTTGTCATCGGGCGCAAGACCGATAACGCGGATCTGATCTTGGCTGACCGGACGGTGAGCAAACAACACGCGACCATCTACTACGAACCCACCGGCTGGTCGATTCAGGATCGCGGTGCCACCAACGGTGTCTTCGTCAATGGAACCACCATTGAACCGGGTGTGAAGGTCGCGATCGAATCCGGCGCAACGATCCTGCTCGGTGACGAAGAACTGCTTTTCACGATCTCGTGAAATAGGACAATCAACTAAAACGACTGTGGGTGGGACCAAGTGACTTCACTTGGTCCCACCCACAGTCGTTTACTCAGTCCTCGTCAGGCGCGGGCTAGCTCCATGAACTCCATTCAGTGACGCTGTAGTCCCATGGGAGCTCATTGTTGTCGGCTTGCCACGGTGGCAGCATCTCCGGCTTGAATGCCCAGAACTCATAGTCGCTGATGCCCTGTTCCGCCAGTGCCTTCTCGTAAAGCTCGACGAACTCTTCGGGGGTCTGCGTCAAGTCCATGACATAACTGTCTGTCCAGGCAATGGTTCCGGTGAATCCTCTGTTGAAGCCACCGAGAAGCTCGTCCGTGAGACCGTTGTCGTAGATCACATCGACGAAAGTTCCTGATGCTTCCTCGATTTCACGAAGCAGGGCGTTCATGTTCGACCTGAACGTACTGATTGCGAAGTGGAAATCGTCTGGGTCATTGAGTTCACTCATACGAGCGAACATCTCGACGCCTTCTTGGAAGTACTTTTCATTGACGATTTCTTTGATGCTGTCGGGGAGCGGTTCACCTCGCTTCAGCAGGACGTAGCGTGGGTCGTCGTACCGAGGATCTTCTTGCCCCGCGATCGCCGCCTCGAGACGTGGCAGCCCCATGTTCGTCACGGTGACATACCCGAACTCGTCGCCGGAAGGCATCGGACGTGGCTCATTCGGCTCGTAGATGGTTCCGTTGACGATATCCTCGTCGGTGCCCTCGCCGTTCGACTGGCTGGTGTTGTCGCCGCCGTTGGCGGGGGAGGTCGGTTCGCTGTCGGATGAGCATGCAGCAGTGGTGAACGCGAGCACGCATGCGCATGCGAGAAGCCCTAATTTGGCCAGACCGGTTCGGTCCTTGCGGCTAATTCGTGTGGCTTTCATCGTTGCGGTCTCTCCTATTGTGTTGGTTCGGGACAGCATGCTGTGAACAGCGGTAGCACGCTTTCACGTGGCTTTTCCGCTCCGATGGCTAATCTACTTGGTTAGGCTGCGGCTGTCCTGATATAGCCAAGTAGTCCGCTAAATGGTCAGGCCCGAGAACATCGGCACGATCACCAAAATAAGGATGCCGGTGAACATCAGGATCATCGGCAGCAGCAGCATGCTGCCCGCCTTATTGCTCTTGCGTTGGACCACTTGTTTTTTCAGATGCCAACTTTCAGCGCTTTGCGCCGTGAGTAGGGCAGGAAGTTCGCCGCCGCCCTTTTGGGTGCCTTGAACGATCAGACCGGAGAATTTCTTGACTTCCGGCAGCATGCTTCTCATCCCGAAATTTGTGATCGCATCGACATCGGGCATGCCGTTGTCGATTTGTTGCACGGCCATGCGCATCTCTTTGTACAACACGCCTTCACCGGCCAAGCTGGTACGGCGCCAAGCCTCACGGAAGATCATTCCGGCGTTTGTGAGCAGCGCCAGCAGTGAGACAGCGTCGCAGAAATCGAGCATGATCGCCTCTTGCCGACGGCGAATCTCAGTCTTGACCTGGTCCTGGAAGTAATAGGTGACGGTCAAGGCGCATACGAGCAACAAGCCCAACAAAATGGGTTCGTTCACGAAGCCGTACAAGCCGAATGACACGATCGTCAGTGTCAGCAGCATCGTGGCCTGCTGTGCGCGGAGCGCATGCAGGTAGTAGTCGCCGTAGTCCTTCTCATACAGGATCTCCAGCATGCGCCGAAGCTCCTTGTCGTTGTTGTTTCTAAATGAGTACCGTACGGCCTTGAGCAGCGCATATCCGACGTGATAGATCTCGTGCAGGGGGTGCTGCTTGTCGTCGAGATTGGCGAAGAGGTCGCGATACTTGCGCCCAGTGATGAAGAAGACGATCCACGCAATCAACAGCAAGGTGCCGACGATCATCAGGATGAGTTGAGTGGTGTCGAGGTACATGGTGCGGCTCAGATCTTAATCGTCATGATCTTGCGTGCCAGCAAGAACGCGATGACAAACAGGGTGAGGGCGATGAAGGTACACATGATTCCGATCGGCGTGGACAGCGCCGCACCGAAGGTCGAACCGTTTCCTTTGATCATTGCGACCAGGACGACGGGCAGCACCGCCATGATGAGGGTTTCGTATTTGCTGCCAGACAGACTGGTTTCAATCTCGTCGTTGATGTACATCTTCTCCGAGAGGATCGTATTCGTGTTCCGTACGACCTCCTTCATGTCACCACCGCGCTCGTAGGCGATACGGAACACCGTGGCGAAGGACTGAATGTCGTCCACACCGCTGCGTTCGCCAAAGTCGTGGAGCATATCCTCGATACGAACATTGTTGTGGAAACCGGCAAGTACGAGTCCGATCTCATGGACGATCGGAGCGTCTTCGTTATGCTGCTGCTCAAGGTCGGATCGCGCCGAATCCAGGGCCTGCACAATAGTGCCGCCCGCAGACAGCGACGATGTCAGACTGGCGAGAAAGTCGCCGAACTGTTTTTTCAGCTGCCGCTGTTTTTGCACGCGTATCGCATTGGCTCGGATGGGCATCAAGATCCGTGCCGCGGCCAGACCAAAGACCAGGATCACAATGGTGTTGATCACCGTAGTGACCGTTGTCGGCTCCCCGTTCTGATCGACGGCAAGTCCACCGAAAAACGTATAGCCGACGAAGGCGCCCAGGCCAAACGTCACGATAAAGGTCGCGATGCGTTCGACTTTCCCGAAGTGATACACCCGGTAGTTGTATGCCGGGGTGTTCAACAACGAGGGCTGTAGTTGTGGAGCGATTTCCTTCTTAGCCATCTAAATCTCAATCCTATGGCCGGCCAGCAAGAGCTTCTCGTCGTGCATTAACTTGTTCGCGGTGCGATTCAGGCTTCCTGATACCCGGTCGAGAGTGCTGTGCTCGTCCTCTTCGAAGACGAACAGCGGGTTGAGCTCAATCTCGCCGTCGACGTATCCGACGATCTCGGATATCTCCATCGTGCGCCTGGAATGGTCGCGGAGCCGGGACAGGTGAACGATGATATCGATGGCCGAAGCAATCTGCTGTCGGATCGCCTGCAACGGTAACGATCCTGACGCTTGAAGCACCATTGTCTCGAGTCGGCTGAGCATGTCTTTGGACGAGTTCGCGTGACCGGTCGATAGTGAACCGTCGTGTCCGGTGTTCATCGCCTGGAGCATGTCGAGAGCTTCGGCGCCACGGACCTCGCCGACGATGATGCGCTCGGGACGCATACGCAGCGACGACCTGATGAGGGTTCGGATATCGATTTCGCCGGTGCCGGACGTGTTGGCGTTACGGGTCTCCATCCGTACCAGGTTGGCGATGTTGTCGATCTGCAGTTCCGCTGAGTCCTCGATGGTGATGACGCGTTCGGTCTTGGGGACGAAATTGCTCAGGGCGTTGAGGAATGTCGTTTTTCCGGAGCCGGTTCCGCCACTGATGAACACGTTGTATTTGCTCTTGACGAGCACGTCGAGAAAATCAGCGACCTCGGGCGTGATGGATCCATATTGGATGAGCTTGCGCACAGTCATCGGTTCCCGGGAGAACTTACGAATCGTGACCGTTGCCCCTTCCAGCGCGATGGGTGGAAGGACCACGTTGACACGAGAGCCGTCGGGCAGACGGGTGTCCACGATGGGGTTCGCCTGGTTGACTTCGCGGCCCGCGGTGCCGACGATGCGTTGGATGACATCTTCGAGACGGCGCTCGTTCTCGAAGTAACTGTCAACCCGCGATACTCGTCCGTCACGCTCGATGAAGATGTTGCGCGGACCGTTGACCATGATCTCGGTCACGGACTCGTCGCGCAGCAAGCTGTCGAGCGGCCCGAGCCCGCGGATCGCGCCATAGACCTGTTGGATGACCCGGACTTTTTCTTCAATCGGCGTGTAAGAGTCAGCGAGTTCGCGTTCGAGAACATCGCGGATGTATTCGCGTAACTCGTCGTCATCCAGGCGGGACAACTCGGAACTTGAGACGATGCTTTCGCGAATCGACTCGATCAACGAATCCGTGTTCGGCGTCGTCATGAGCTGAACTCTCCGGCCAGCGGGCTCAGCCGCCCGCTAGCGACAATGGCATCGACGACCTGCAACTCGGTGGCATTCTCGAACCGGTTGATTCCACCCAGTTCAGGAACCGGAAGATCTGCGATACGTGATGACAGCTTGGAAGAGAACCGGTTGTATAGCAGGTTCGTTTTGGCCGAGATATGCGTGTCCTCGCGCTCATCGACAACTGAAAGCGTTTCGAGACCGCGTGTGATCTTGTTGTTGACGGTGTGCCGACCGTTGGACACCCAGATGATTCGGTCGCTGGCGTTGAACACGTTCCGCTCGGCTTCACGTAGCGCAAAGGGGATGTCGACAACGGTGAAGTCGTAAGTGTTCTGGTTGATCACCTGTTCGAGCAGGTAAATCAGATCATCGGCGTTGAGCTCGTTGACATCGGCGGCCAGCGGGGCGGACGAGAAGAACCGCACCCCGTACTGATCTGAGACCGCTCGTGCCTCAAACTGTGTCGCCAGACTGCGGCGCTCTTTGATCGCGAAGACGATGTCGTGGAAGGATCCGGTGCCATTCGGCTGAGTCTGGAGGAAGTCCTCGGTCTGCTGGAACGGATCCAGGTTCAGGTAGAGCGGGCGATGCCCGGCCAGTGCGAGCACTCGTGTGAAGGCGACAGCAGCCGACGTCGTGCCGACACCGCCAGCCGGCGAGGTGAAGGTGACGATCTTCGACGCACTCTCATCAGGGTGCTTCGAACGGTATTGCGCGGCCCGAGACACTGAATCGAACAGGAGGGTGATCTCACGATAGAACTCGTCCACCGGAATGTGTCGGCCGATGGCACGGACCCCATTGAACTCGGCGATCTGGCTGGACTCGACCAAGAAGGCACAGGCGCAGGTGGGGACGATCGTGTCGGGGTTGACGTCGATGTGCTCGCCGATGATCAGCACGCGGATTCGATCGCGTTCGACACTTGCCATCGCAGCTTGCGGATCGGTGAATACCAGCACTTCCAATTGCTGGCCGTAAAGATTCGTCAAGAAGGATTGACGACGTTCGAGGTACTCCAGATCGCGATCGAGGATCGCTACCTTAATCCGCACGAACAGCCTCCAGTCAGGTCGGGATTGAGGACGTGCCTTTCAAGACCGTGCGCTAGGGATTCTACGGTAATAGGACGAATCTGACCTGCGGTAGCGGATCACCGATGAGGCAGGACGAGGCGGAACCGTTCGCACACGACGGGCATATCCGGGGCGAAGCCGCGCGGGTTTTCGGAATGGTCGCGCCAGTAACGTTCGTGGACGGCGCGCCAGTGGGCGAGCGTGCGATCGCCTTCTCCCTCACTGCGGGCGTGCTCGTCGTCCACCTCGTGGAAGGGGACCGTCTGAACGTCGGTGGTCTCGATGACTGCTCGGGGTGAGCCTCGACCGTCCAAGATGATGCTCAACTCGCCGATCTCTGGCAGCGGCTCGCCGGTTGCCTCGTAATCCCATAGGGAGGAAGCCGTGCCAGTCTTGACCCCTTTGAGGACGAGTTCAAGCAGCTCGTCTGCGTGGGCAGGCGTCGCACCAAATGCCCACGCCGACGGGGGAGTGGCGGGAAGCGTAGGGATCTCTTCGCGTGCTTGAATCCAGAAGGCTTGAATATCCGTATCGGTGCCACTGATCATGTGGTCAGCCTATCGAGGGGTCTGCCACGCAAGGGATCGAGCCCTGCGGTGCTCCGCTCACGCACTATCGCGTTATCGATATGGACGACACTCTTCAGGTGGAGATCGGCTGGCTGGTCGGCGGCACGTCGAGGCGCCGTCACAGTTCATCGTTGACGTCGTACCGGCAGGCATCTATGGTTCTGCGACCTACCGTGATGTCAGCGAAGGGGTGGAGGGCAACGCTGCGTTGCTCGGCTGGGGCAATGACACGGCCGTGACGTGGGACTGCTGGGACACGGACGAGGGCGATGCCTTCGCCGGACGCTTCGAGTGCATCATGAGGGTCTGTTGGGTCGCGCAGCGTCACTTATCTCACGGAGGTGTTGCTGACTTCGGGAACGGCTTCGCCGCTAACTTGGTGTTCCTATCCCGACGCGCCCTTTTTGTCCTGATGTAACCGGGTAAGAAGGGCCTCATCAGACAGGGAAGGCGGTGCGCGTGGCTCTCGTCAAGGCGGGGCTCATCGTGGATGACACCACGGGCTGCGCCTAGAAATCTATCGCCTCCCTGGGGTGACAAATTGGTCGGACTCAGCCGGTTGTTGCGCCAGTAACACGGCCGGGTGGTGTGAAGCAGGTCTAGCAGAGTCACCACTCCGGTGGCTTGAGTGAAGCGCCCTGGGCATCGCGAACATGATCGACGAAGAGCAGTACTGTATCCACATTCTGACCCAGGTCAGTGCGCTCACCCGCTCGCTGCAGGGGGTGGCGACGGGGCTGCTCGATGATCACCTGAAGCACTGTGTGCTCGATGCCGCCAAGGTTAGCGACGAGGCCGCCCACGAAAAGATTCAGGAGTCCACTGCCGCGGTCAACCGGCTGATCCGATCGTGACTGTGTGAGTCGGCCTCGCGGGTTAGCCTACCGGCACTTCCCGCCGAGCAGGGCTCTCGCGCCGCGCACTCCGGTGCGCTCGGAGCGCGCGGAGCGCCGACAGAATGGCCACAAGGTCAACAATCTCTTGCAGCAGCGCTCCCACCACCGCCGGCAAATAGCCGAATGCGGCGACGAGCATCAAACCGACTGAGATGATGATGCCCATCCAGATCGACTGCAGGGCGATCTGCACCGTGCGCCGCGAGACATAGGCCACATCTGCCACTCGCGCGATGTCGTTCGAGGTGATCACCGCCGCTGCTGACTCGCTCGCTACCGTTGCACCCCTGCCCGCCATCGCAACACCGACATCGGCGGCCGCCAGCACCGGGGCATCATTGATCCCATCACCGACCATGAGTACGGGTCTCGGCCGCATCGCCTGCACAATCCGCACCTTGGTCTGGGGAGTGGTCTCAGCGTGCACCGTCTGAATGTCGACCGCGTGTGCGACAGACTCCGCGGTCGACGTGATATCACCGGTCACCATCGCGATCTCGGCTACGCCTGCTCGGCGAAGACGGGACACCGTGTCTGCAGACTGCTCACGAATCGGGTCGGACAAGATGATCACTCCGGCGAGCTCGTCACCGACCGATACGTAGACGGCCGTCTCCCCAGCTGAGAGTACGGGTCGATCGATCGGCCCGGTCACCTCTTCGATAAATGAGGGCTTGCCCACTCGCACCGAAGTGCCGTCTGCCAGGGAGGCGAGGACACCGTTTGTTGCCACCTCGTCGGCCGTCACCACTTCGGGAAGCTCAAGTTGCTGTGTGCGTGCCGATGCCACGATCGGATCGGCGAACACGTGCACGGAGTACTGCTCGGCGGCGGCCGCGAGCTGCAGCGTCTCGTCTACGGTGCGAGCAGCAGGGTGAATCTCGACGACGTCGGCTTTACCTTCGGTCAAGGTGCCGGTCTTGTCGAATGCGACTGCACGGACCCGGGCGAGCACCTCTAACACGCCACCGTCTTTGATGATGACGTTGAGCTTTGCCGCGGAACTCATCCCGCCCATAAACGCGACCGGGGTGGCGATGAGCAGCGGGCACGGCGTCGCCACGACGAGCACCTCGGCAAATCGCACCGGATCCCCGCTGAGAAACCACGCGAAGCCCGCAATCAGCAATGACACAATGGTGAACGGCACCGCATAACGGTCGGCGAGTCGCACCATCGGTGCCCGGGAGTTCACGGCTTCCTCGACCAACCGTACGATCGAGGCGTAGTTCGAATCGGCTGCCACCTTCTGCGCGCGCATCGTGAAGCTCTTCGTGCTGTTGACCGTTCCAGAAAGCAGTGGGTCGCCCGCGTGGTAGTTCACCGGGATCGGTTCACCGGTCACGGATGATTCATCAATCGTCGCGTGATCCGATAGGAGCACCCCGTCGACGGGGAGGATCTCTGAGGAGCGCACCAGCAGTTCGTCGCCGACTTTCACCTCTTCGATCGCGATGCGTTCGACCTCACCTGTTACCGGGTGAATTCGACCTGCGAATGCTGGGGCTCGGTTCAACAGTTGGTCGAGTTCTCGGCTCGCGCGGCGAGCGGCGAGGTCTTCGAGTGCTTCCCCTCCGGTGAGCATTAACGCGATTATGAGCCCCGCGACATATTCCTGTACGGCGAGTGTCGCGATCATGGCGATGACCGCAAGAATGTCGAGCCCCCAATGCCCGCGCATCAGATCTTTGAACATGTCGATCGCGGTGATCACGATCACGATACCGAGCACCAAGTATGCGGTGACCCCGAGAGCCATCTCTGCGCCGGTCAACCAGAGCATAACCCCGGTCGCCAAACCGACGAGCACGAACATCATGAGCTTGCGGGTGCGAAGAAATTCCCCCGTCGATGACATTGCGTGTGACGCTTCCGAGGTACGTGGGGCGATGGTCTGGGCTGGCACGGTGCTGTTCTCAGTCTCTCTTCGTGAGGGTTGAGAGTGCGGTGAGCGCGGTCACATCAGTGATCGTGATCCGCCCCTGTTCCTGTTGTGAGATCACCCCGGTGTCGGTGAGTTTGCGAAGTTGCCGACTGAGGGACTCTGGTGTCGTGGACAGGAGCGAAGCGATGTCCTTCTTTGCGAGCGGCAGCGTCACGTAGATAGCTCCTCGCGGCCCTGGCGTCGCAGGGAGCGAGAGCAGGTAATCGGCGAGACGAGAGCTCACGTTTCCCGAGATGACAGAAGCCAGCCGCGCCTCAGTATCATCCAAGCGCTGACTCACTCCTTGCAGCATGCGCAGCCCGATGCTCGGATGCTTCTCGACGAGACGCCCGAGATCGGCATGACGGAACACGCACAGTTCGGTATGCACGAGCGCTTCTGCTGCGTGATCGGGTCTCGTGCCGGTGAGAAACGCGGATTCTCCGATGAAGTCGCCCGGACCGAGGACCCGGATCACCTGCTCGTGCCCAGCCGCACTTGTACGAGCGATCTTCACCTGACCGGTGTGCACCACCATCAACTGCGACATATCCGAGCCTGCTGTATACGCGTGCTCGACAGCGTCTAATCGGACGGTACGTGCAAATCCCGCAACTTCCACTTGCTGCGCATGTGTGAGCCCTTGAAACAGTGGTACACGGGCCACGCAGAGATCATTTGCTGGATCAGCATCCACATCGGTTGAAACAGCCAACGGCATCCTTCCCTTCCCTTCCCTTCCCTTATAGTATGGCGACTCGTGGCACAACACACACGCTTCAGCTGAAGCCAGGGGTGGCGCGTGCAGTGATGTACGCGTGTGGCGTCCTCGGGTTCGAGCGCTGCCCGATCACCTCGAACCCGGCGTGGGTGAGGGCTTCGACCATTTTGTTCATCGGCCACCGGTATGCGGCGGCGATCGGATGGTCGAATGCCTCCAGCCGCGGCCCCGCGAAAAAGGACATCAGCAGCGATCCGCCGTCACCCAGCCGAGTGCGCAGTATTGCGAGCGCGTGTAGGAGCTCTTCTGAGCTCATGTGAATGGTCGAATACCAGGCGAGGATCCCGCCCCAGCGGGTCTCGCAACGGGCGAGATCTTCGATGGAATCGTGATGGAACACGACCGCGGGATGTCTGGTACGGGCTATTGTGATGAGGCGATCCGATGGTTCGAGCCCTTCCACCGTGTGTCCGAGGCGTGCGAGGTGACCGGTCCAACGCCCGGTACCCGCGCCGACATCGAGAATGGGGCCATCGACTGCCGCGGCCCACGGCTCGATGACCGCACGGTCAGGGTCATCCGGTGAGATCTCGGCGCCGAGAATGCCCTCGATATCAACCTCAGGCGACCCGTATGCATCGGCCACCCGGTTTATTGAGGTCACAGGATCAGACGTCCGTGCTGCTGTGAATGCGGCGTCCGTCGGTGCCTCAGGCCGCTGGGTCATGGTTCGATGATCACTTTGCCGGCAGTGTGCCCGGCCTCCACCATGGCGACGGCTTCCGCAGCCCGATCGAGACTGTATCGGTCCGTCACATGCGGGTCGACGAGACCGTACTGGGCGACGCCGGTGATCTTCTCGAGCCCTTCACGCGTGCGCACCACCGCTACGCCACCGAGTTGCTGCACGGTGGTCGGGTCTGCGGTACTGATGATGACGCTCGGGTCTTTGGCGACGACCGCGAGATCACGAAGCGCCTGCCCACCGACCAGGTCGATGAGCACATCAACACCCTCCGGCGCGATGGCACGCACCCGGTCAGCCGCACCCTCCCCGGAGGCAACGAACGTCGCACCGGTCGACTCCACCAGTTCCTGCTTCGCGGCACTGGCCACACCGATGACCGTGAACTTGTGCACATTGCCGATCTGCGCCGCCATCAGCCCGACCCCACCTCCGGCGCCAAGAATCAGCATCGTCTGACCAGGTTCCAGCTCGATCTGATGCGTCACGTCATACGCAGTCGCCCCTGCGACAGGCAGTGCTGCAGCGTCAGCAAAGGAAAGCTCTTCGGGCTTCTGGACGGTTTGTGACGCATCCAACACCGTGTGCTTCGCGAACGTTCCCTGTCCTTTGGCCGCGAGGCCGAGCACCATGTCACCGACAGCGAAGTTCTCGACCTCTGCGCCTACGGCGGTGACGACACCGGAGGCCTCTCGGCCCATCGGTGCGGGAAGCGGCCAGTGGGAGCCCATCTGCCCGGCACGGATCTTACAGTCAGCCGGGTTCACCCCGGCCGCTTTCACCTCGATTGCGAGCTCTCCAGGCCCAGGCGCCGGAGCGGGGCGTTCAACGAGTTCCTGCGTCTCGGGGCCGCCATAGGCGGTGAACACCAGCACTTTCGACATTATCGATTCCTCCTCATTCTCCACGTGAGCGGCACTTACGCGGTTGCCTGTGGTGGAGCGTCTTCGCCCGAAGCCTCTGCCGCATCAGCGAGTTCCTTCGTGGCATAGTCTGCGTCGATTGCGTGCTCCGGAGGTGAATAGACGGTGTAGAGCACCAAGGGCTCATCGCCAGTGTTGCGGAAGTTGTGGCGAGTACCGGCCGGGACAGCGCACAGGTCGCCGGCATCAACGGTGTGCGTCTCGCCGTCAAGGTCGGCCTCTCCGCTGCCTGACACAAAACTCAGCAACTGGTCGGTGGTGTCATGCACTTCGTCGCCGATCTCCCCGCCCACCGGAATCGTCATCGCGACGAGTTGGGAATGCTTTCCCGTCCAGAGCACCTGACGAAAATTCGTGTTTGCTTTCGCGACCTCGTCGATGATGAAGTGCTTCGCTTTCTCGCCGACGCTGAACTGGTTTTCACTCATGTGTGTGTTCCTTTCTTAAGATGGATGTTCGGATGAACTCTGGGCCGTGGCTGGTTCGACCGGGCGGCCTGTTTCATGTGCGGCTCGGGCGCGTTCACTCCTCGACAACGCAGTGGCTCCTTGGGTGTTGCGCAGCAGGCGCATCGCGTTGAGGATTACGATGAGCACCGATCCCTCGTGCACGAGCATGCCGATAGCCATCGTGACACCCCCTGCGAAGACCCCGACGACCAGCACGACAACGGTGATGAGCGCGATCCAGATGTTCTGGCGCATGACGTTCACGGTGCGTTTGGCAAGGCTGATTGCTTCGGGCAGTTTCAAGAGGTTGTCGCCCATCAAGGCAATGTCTGCCGTCTCCACGGCCACCGCTGAGCCCGCTGCACCCATGGCAACACCAATGTCGGCGGTCGCGAGGGCCGGGGCGTCGTTCACGCCGTCGCCCACCATCGCGACCGTGTGCCCCTCGCGCTGCAACCGCGCGACAGCGTCGAGCTTGTCCTCGGGTAGCAACGAAGCATGGATCTCATCGATGCCGACCGCCTCACCGATGGCTTCGGCGACAAGGCGCGTGTCTCCGGTGAGCATCACCACCTTCTGCACCCCGCTAGCGTGCAAGCGCCTGATCATCTCGGGGGCATCCTCGCGGATCGTATCTGCGACACCGATTACGCCAAGCACGCTCTCATCGACCGCGACAATCATGGGGGTCTTGCCTGCCGCTGCCAGTTTGTTCGCAGCCACAGCCGCCCCCGCGTCGTTCACGATCCCGTACTGTTCGAGCAGCGGCACGTTACCGATGAGTACCCGCTTGCCGTGAGCGTCGGCCACGATCCCCTTGCCCACGACCGGTGTGACCGATCCCGGAAGGCCCTCGGGGGCCACTCCTTCTTCTCGTGCGGTGTCGAGGATCGGGCGGGCAAGTGGGTGCTCGGACCCTGCTTCTGCGGCGGCTGCCCAGCGAAGCACCTCGCGCCGATCCGCTTCAGGATTGAGCACAACGATTTCGGTGAGTACCGGGCGGCCCTCGGTGAGAGTCCCCGTCTTATCGACTGCGACGGCCGAGATCTTGGCCGAGGTTTCGAGATACTCGCCGCCCTTGATGAGAATCCCGTTGCGGGCCGAGCGGCCGATTCCCGCTACGATCGCCACGGGAATCGAGATGACGAGCGCGCCCGGGCAACCGATCACGAGCAACGTGAGGCCGAGCACTACGTCACCAGAGATGAGGCCCGCCGCAAGCGCGAGTACCATCACCGCGGGCGTGTACCACTTCGAGAATCGGTCGATAAATGCCTGCGTTTTCGCTTTCGCATCCTGCGCTTCTTCGACACGGTGAATGATGCGCGCGAGCGTCGTGTCGGCTCCGATGCCGGTCGCCATGACCTGTAGGAATCCGCCCCGCGAGATCGTGCCCGCAAACACGTGATCTGACTTCGTCTTTTCGACCGGGATCGACTCACCCGTGATCGATGCCTCGTCGATCGCTCCGGTGCCTGACACGACCTGCCCGTCGACGGGAACTTTCGCTCCGTTCTTTACGAGCACGATCTCGCCCATGCGCACCTGATGTGCGGCGATCTCGACCTGCTCACCGTCGCGCATCACGACTGCAACGTCGGGGGCCACCGCGACCAACTCAGCGAGCGCTGCACGGGTCTTGTTCATCGTGCCGGCTTCGAGTGCGTGACCGATCGCGAAGAGGAACGTCACGGCGGCAGCTTCCCAGAAGTTGCCGATGAGTGTCGCGCCGATCGCTGCAACCGATACGAGCAGGTCGATACTGATGAACTTTACGAGCAGTGCCCGGACGGCCTTCACGACGATTCCGTACCCCGCGACAATTGCTGCGGCGAGCATGAACGCGTTCGCAAGGGTAAACAGGCTCTTCGTAGTTGAGGGTGTAACCGGGGTTCGGGTGGCGGTGGCCGGGTAGGCGTCGAGGTCCCCCGAGGATGGAAGTTCCTACACTGCCCATCCGGAAGACCTCGACGTGTTCAACGCTACCTTCGCCGCGCCC
>WPCK01399686.1_pt1 | contig 35615 bp, 24 predicted proteins | sample 5399851 | NCBI WGS metagenome assembly WPCK01 (sample SAMN12869471, study PRJNA574797) | sludge metagenome | isolation source: wastewater treatment of pH11 | place: China:Beijing | collected 2019-05-20
GCACCATGCCGCCGATCAGCTGCACGTCGTAATGCCGCATGCCAAGGAATCGTTTCCCCGATTCGCGCGCCGCCGCGAAGGCCTCAACCAGCAGGTCATCCAGCGTTTCCCCGGTGGCCAGACGGGCCCGGAATAATCTTGTCTGGTCGCGCAACTCCTCGTCGGACATCCCTTCAAAGCGGGACTCCAGGGAATTGATAGCGTCGACCCGCGACTGCATCCGGCGGATCTTGCGCGAGTTTTCCGAGCCAAATACCGCCGTGACGCCCTTTTCAAAAAGGCGAACCAGGCCACCAAAAAACAGGCCCAGAAATTCCCAGATTTTTTCCAGAACAGGCATCATTCCACCAGTTGTTCAATGACGGCTCTTGGTCCGCGAAATCGATTTTCGTCGACTGGCGGTGACACGATTACCTGACAAAAAGTCCGGAATCCATCTGGACTGCAAGCGCGCAAACTCTTCTCTGGCAACAATTTATAGTCGCCATATTCCCTGGTCAACGCGGATATCGCGTTTCGCGGGATGCGGAAGGGTATGGTTTTCCCGGCATTTCAAGAGTCCAAACGTGTGTCAGCGGCCTTTATTCAGACCTGACACACCTCCCACCTGCCGGTTTTTCCCCACGGCCGTTATTCTGTACCCCCGCACGCAAACCGCATGCCGCAAGGATTCTCCTCTGATACGGGATCAACGGTTACCCGGTAAATGAAGGCTATCCGAACGACCGATATCTCCGGCCAACTGGTCATCCTCGGCACCGGCACGTCGGTGGGGGTGCCTGCCGTCGGCTGCCCTTGTGCGGTGTGTGCCAGCGACCATCCGCGCAACCACCGCACCCGCTGCAGTGCGATCTTTGGCCTGCCAGGGGGAAACTTGCTGATCGATACATCGCCGGATCTGCGGACGCAACTTCTGCGCGAGGACATCGGGATCGTTCATGCCGTCGCGTACACCCACGAGCATGCCGATCATGTCATGGGATTCGACGACCTGCGGATGATGCAGTTCTATCTGGGCGGCCCGGTTCCTGTCTGGTGCAACGCCATTGTGCGCGACCGGTTGCTGAAGGCCTTTGATTACGCCTTTGCCGACAGGGAGCATACTCACGCCGGTGCCGTGCCGTCGGTTGCCCTGCACGATATCGACGGACCGTTCGAAACGCTTGGTGCCCGCGTGATTCCTGTGCCGCTGGAACATGGTCCGCGGTTTCAGGTGCTTGGTTTTCGGATCGGAAATGTTGCCTATTGCACGGATGTGAAGTCCATCCCGGAATCGAGCAAGTCCCTTCTCATGGGGCTCGATGCGCTTGTGTTAAGCGCTCTCCGGCCGCAGCCTCATCCCACCCACATGAATATCGAAGAGGCCATCGCAGCCGGACGCGAGCTGCAAGCGAAGCAGACGTGGTTCACGCATTGCTCCTGCAACGTGGATTATGAAACCGTCAGTCGCCAGCTTCCAAAAGGCTTTGCCCTGGCATGGGACGGTCTTCGAATCCCCCTGACCTGACCGCGTGTTGAAGCCCGGGCATCAACGGACAATACAGCGAAAGCGAATGATCCCCCCGTCGCCGATCTGCAGTGGATCGTGGACATCCCAGGTAAGGATACTGGAACCGGCCAGGTTCGCCTTGCTGGAGAACGCCGCCGGAATCGAACATTCGGCGGTCCCCTCCAGGTATTCGAGGCGACTTGTCAGATTATCGACGATCGACACATTTCCAATGGGCTGGTCGCCGACGTTGTCAAAACGGATGGTGAATTCGACTTCATCTCCTGGACGTGCAACGTCCCGCGAGGCAATCTTGACAATGCGAAGTTTCGGCAGGCTGGCGTCGCGATGCACATGAACGGCTTCCTGGGCTGCCGCCACGTCTTCGGCAATCACCAGCTGCATCTTTCCGTCTGCAGTTTGCGCGGAAACGTCGCTCTCCCAGGTGTTGGCCCGGCTGATGGCAATCGCCAGCCGCCCTTTCTCGGAGCTGTCGTAGCGGCCGGTTTTCATGAGCCGCAGATCTTCCCACGTCTTGAATGCGGAAATCGCCGTGTTGAGCTGTGTGGTATTGTCGATGAGCACACCGCGAGTGGCGTCTTCGACGCCACGAGGTTGCATCGCCGAGCGGTTGCTTTTCGTTTGAACATTCTGCAGCTTCGTCGCCGAAAAATCGCGGCCTCGCCGGATCGCGGTGGCGGTTTCATGTCCAAGGTTTCCGGTCTCGAGGGCAAAGCTCGTCCGCCCGACTCCATCGACCTTGCGAATGGCTGCAAAGCGGGGTGAATAGATCAGGACGCGGTTACTCGTGTCGACGATATGCTCCCCATCCAGTGTGTCGAAATGGCCAATCGTATCCTCGGTATCGAGGCCCTGAACATTCCATGTCCCCTCCCGCATGCGGACAACGGCGCCAAGTTCCCGGTCACCTCCGTCAAAAAGATACTCGTCCTGCCAGGGGCGGTTGGCAATCACGCCAGGCACCAGTCCCTGGTTCATTGCCGGTGTGAGCGGCATCGGTGGGCAGGCTGGACCGGTAACAATCCCCTGATCGCCCAGGAAGCCGGTTGCACCAGGAGGGCAAGCCGGATCTTGTGCTGGAACGACGACGGGTTCCTGCCATACAGTCTGCCGAACGGCCGGATCGTAATGGACTCCCGCCAGTTGTTGCCGGCCCAATGGCCTCGCCACTCCGGATCCGGGTTCGAGTGTCGAGGGCCCGATTTCTTCTATTCGACCAGGAACGCTGATCGATGCCGCCTCGAACCAGTGCAGGGGAGGGGCTCCAAAACCAAAGCCTTCCAGTTCATCCTTCTCGGGAATCCGCGAGCCAGTTCTGGCAATCAGCAACGGTCGGCCATATCGCTCCGCAGCGCGCAGCGGATCGTCCCCTGGCCCGACATCCATGAACGGTTGTTCGCGGGGGCGTCGCCGTTCCGGAATGGCGGTCCGCGGGTTCTCCAGGTAAACCACGCGGGTAACCAGGCTTCCTTCGAGTGCCGGTTCGATGTCATCGAGCGGAATGTTCAGCGGAATCGGAGTTTGCGTGGCAACGCCTTCCGGCGGGAAGAGGCGACCGAGAATTTCCAGCGAGGGATAGACTTCCCGCCCCTCATGGCCGGGAATTCCGGTGATTCGCAAGCGATAGACCTTGCCCACCACCATTCCGGCCAGCGTTTTTTCGTTTGTCAGCGGCTCAAAGGCACCGTTGGTATAGACAGCCACCTGTGCACCTTCGGGAACGATCAGGTCGACGGGCTGAAACCACGCCGGGTCGATCGGGCGCATCAAGGTCTTCTGCCAGGCAATCTCGCCGGGGGGCATCTGATAATGATCGAGATAATGCCTGTCCTGCATTTGCGACCAAACTGCCGAACACCCCAATCCGGTCCAGGCGGCTGCGACCAGCAACATCAGCCTGCAGATGGGCCGACTGGTGAAACAGTGCCTGGCGAATCGATGTCGGCGACATCGCCCGGTTCCGGTTTCGCAATCAGAGTTCTGGATAAAGTCCGGTATCATGGCGAATCCCAGGGGGGTCATGATGGTCTGTCAGGAAAAAAAGAAACCACGCCCCTGCATCAAGAGGCAGTCGGCGTGGTTTCGTAAGGCTCTTTGTAAAACCGGCGTGCGAGTCGACATGCATCGGTCGCAGGGCACCTGTTCAGACCGCGTTAGCGGCAGTAGTTGCAACCGGCTCCGCCGCACTGCGTGCACTGGCGGATATTGCCGTGGACCATGTCAGCCGGTGGCTGTGCGTTGAAATGCGGCGGATGAATCGTCTGCTCGCGAATCAACACGGTGTCGGCCGGCCGCGGATAGGTCAGGCCGGGCTGCTGCTTGACGTGGACATTCACGTTCGGCGTCGGACCGGGAATGGCATGCGGTGTGTGATTGTGAATCGCGTACCGCTGCAGGCCCGCCGGGCCTCCCATCGGGATGTGCGGAGGTCCAGGAAGTCCCAGCGACGTCCCGACATAGGGCATGCCGTAGTTCGGTCCGTTGATGCCGGAAATGTAATTGGAATTTGCACCCATGTGGCTCATCGTCGCATTGCCAACTCCCACGCCGCCCATATAGCCTGTGTCGCTTCCCGGCATGCTCAGGTCCTTGTTGCCCATTCGCACGATTGCAAGGATGCTGCCGCGGCGATCGGCTTCGGTGACGGGATCGATACCCGGGTCAAGCCGCGTGCTGACCAGCGTGTCGACGCCGGCGAGAGCGAGTTCCTGAAACTCCGGATTCGGGACGTAAATCACCTTGGTGACGAAATTGCCGGCCGATACCTGATCAAAGTCTTCATCGGTGAACTGGACTGGAATCGCCGAGTGGCTCAGGTAAGCCGCAGTTCGCCGCGTCATGCGGGCGACTTCCAGTGTCGGATACAGATCGATCCCTTCGCGGCCGCGGATACCCGACAGGCGAAGGCGATAGATCCCTCCCTGTCCGAAGTTCTGCCGGCCGGGAACGACAAGTGGTACCGAGTCATAGCGACCGATGCCCGAGACGTCCCAGCTGATTTGCATGGATTCCGGACGATCGAACAATACCTGTGCCGTGGTGGGAATGCCCATGCCCATTCCGCCATCTGGCCCGGCGACCATGCCCGGCGCAGTCGGTGGTATTCCGGCGGTCATTACGCCTGGCCCTGGTCCACCGACTCCTGGACCCGGTTCCGCCAGCATCTGGGCCGGCGGCAAGTTGTGCGTCACCGGCAATCCAGTACGGGTCGTCGGAACTTGACATCCGACCAGCGCCGCGACCGCCAGCAACAAAATTCCCCTGGATAGATTCGAGTACATTGATTTCCCCCCTTGGAAGTTCTGAAACCGGGTTCCCGTGTCCGGAAAACCGGCTTGTCGCGGCCCCGCGCTAGCGCAGGTTCCATTTCGCCATTTGTCTTGCCTGGCAGGCGATTCGCGGTGCGGACTGAACAGCAATCCCTCATTTCACCGGTTCCGGAAAAGCAGCGGGTATGGATTTTCCCCGAGTTCCTGGTGTCGGATTGATGTGGACGTCGCGAAACAGCCCCCCTAAAATGCCGCGCCGATCGGGCAAATCCGTTTGCCCTTGCGACGCATTCACCAGGCAACAAAGGGAACCGGCGCTGCGAAATCCATTCCGCAATTGCGCACGGATCCGGTACATGGAACCTGGACTGGTTTCTATGTTCGGCGCAGCACAACAGGTTTCTTTGGAAAATCCCGCACAACCGGTACATGAAGCAGGAATTTCTGGCGGTATTGATCGTGCTGGCAACGACCGGAGCCCTCCTCCTGCAGAACTCGTTTGCCACCAGTGAACCTCGCCAGGAGCAGCAGGAAGTCGAATCGCCGCGATTTGCCAACGCCTCCGCCCGCAGGGACGTCGACACCGATGCTGCCAGTTCATCCGACAGCACTCGCGATCTCATTCAGCGATCTTCAGAGGAGCTTCGCGATTCGCGCCCGTTGCAAGCAAAACTCCGTTTCCGAATCGATTTGTTCGGCGAGTCGGTGAGCGGACCGGGAATGTACTTTCAGGCCGGCCAGGGGACCCGCAAGGCGCGGCTGGAATTCGAATTCGGTTTTGATGAAAAGGCTGTTTCGCTGCGGCAGTTTTGCGATGGCAACACCTTGTACAACGTCACCCAATCCGGCGCGGAATCCAGTCTCGAGTTCGTCGATCTGAGAAAGCTCGATGCCCTTCAGGAGCAACCCACTGCGACTCCCGGCTATTCGCTCTGGTTGCAAGCCGGCAGCCTTTCGGCGTTGATGTCCCAGCTATCCGGTCATTTCGAATTTGAACCCCATACCACAGGAACACTGGATACGATCCCGGTAATCTTTTGCCAGGGGACATGGCGACCGGACGCGCTCAAGAAACTTCTCGATGCCCAGCCGGGCGCTGCGGCATTTTCCGACAACCGTATCGATTGGGACAGGTTGCCCCAACATATCCCGCATCAGGTTCGGCTGACGCTGGGAATGGATGAACGCTTCCCGTATTTTCCCTATCGAATCGAGTTCCTTCAATTCGCGCGACCAGACGATCCGGAATCGGCGCGATGCGTGGCATTGCTCGAGTTGTACGAGGTCCGCCATGTCGCCAACATGCCGGACGAGCTGTTTCGCTTGCCATCAATGGATTGTATCCCCGTCGACGCGACCGATTTCTACGCCGAGCGCGTCCGCCAGTTCGGCCGGTAGCAGGCCCATCCGATAACGGCGAACGCCAACAAGCACGATAGACCCGGTTCCGGAATTGCGGAAAACAGCATGATGTCGTTTCCGTTCCCCCCGGCATAGCTGATGAAAAGGTCGATTCCGTTGAAGTTTCCTACCCGAGCACCCTCGGCCAGGTTGGCAATTTGGTGACGTCGGGGACACAGAATTTGGTGACGTCGGGGACACAGCATTTTCGGACACTCTCCAGCAGTTTTCCGATCCGGCCCTTCGTTCAGTGGGTTCCACTCCCCGTGGAAGAAAACAAGGAGGAAAACAATTTGGTCCGGAATCCAGCGACTCCGGCTACTTGGGCCAGTCGGGGAGCTCGAATTTCTTTTTCACATTGGCCGTATGCTCGTCGTAGTGCCGCTCCATTTGCCGCAAGAGTGCTCCGAGCGTCGGCCAATTCGTCGCCGGCGGTTTCCCATCGACCGGAATATCTTTCAGCAAATATGCGTGTTGCCGGCAGAAGGAATCGACGCGTTGCATCATCCGGGCTTCGTCAGCGCCGCTCCAGTCCGGATGCCGCGCCGAATAATCCCCGGGCATCTGTTTTGGATTCCAGTCGATCACCGGAATGCTCTCGTCGAGCGCGTGGTAAATCTGCGAGAAGAAGAGGAGCTGCCGTCCAGCCATGTGTTCGGCATTCCAGCGCGGCGTATGCGTACCATCCGAGGGCTTGAAGTTCATCTGTTCGGCCGAAAGGGTCCGAAAGACATCTTGTGAGCGGCGATTGGCTGCCTCCATGCGATCAAACAACTCTTGAAGATGGGCCGGGACCGGCGGAGGTGCTTCCAACAGCGCTGGCAACGCGGGATTGTCCCCCTCATTTTTTTCCTGTGCCGACAATGACGGCGCGCAAAGGCCCGTTGCCAGTAAAGCCCATAGCACTACACCAAGCCTTTTCATCCCATGGCCCTCAATGAATAAGAAGCAGATTTATCTGGCAGTCCGTTGAAAAAGGCGATCCTTTTTGTAACCGATGCGCACCTCATGCTCGCGAAAGCGGATACCATCGAAACTGGATCCCCGTCCCGGCGGGCGAACATTATCATAAGAGCAGGGCTGAGCGACAGAAACCACGAAGCTGTCGAATCGAATGAATCGAGGAAGAAATCAGTGACTTCGCTTGAGAACGGGGGGATACCGATGGCGAAACGATGTTGCAGCAGCAGGAATCCGGCATTCATCGCGCAGGGCACTCTTGTCCTGATATTGCCATGGGTGTCCGGGCCTGCCCGGGGCAACCCGCTCCAAACCGATGCGGCGAGCGAATCGTCGCCGCACGGCGCGCAGGAGAGTCAAGCCGAATGGCTGAAAACGGACTTTGGTCCGATGTTTGATGCGCAGCAATGGGAGTTCCTGGGTTGCGGATGGACGCACGATCCCCAGGCAACGCCCCCCGCTCTCCGGCTCGCGCGGAAGGAAAGCGATTATTCGCCGCCGCACCGCAGCCCGACGCATTTGGCGCTCTGGCGCCAATCCGTCGAGGGCAGTTTTGAAATGACCGTCGATGTGATCAGCACGCACGACGATTATGGACATCGCGACGTCTGCTTTTTTCTCGGATGGCAAGACCCGGCGCACTTTTATTACATCCATCTCGCGAAGCAAACTGACCCTCACGCCAACCAGATCTTTATCGTCGACGGTGCCGACCGGAAGGCGATCAGCCTCGAGACATCGGATGGCACGCCCTGGGATGAGGCGATGCACAGCGTCCGTATTCGCCGCGACATCGACACGGGGGAAATCGCTGTCTGGTTCGACAACTCGGAAAAACCGGTGATGCGAGCGGTCGACAAGACATTTCTTTCCGGCCGGATTGGATTGGGTTCTTTTGATGACACCGCCGATTTTTACAGGCTGGAAGTGGTTGCCGTGGATCCGGAGGAACCAAAAGAATCAAAACGGCCACGCAGTTTCGTCAGGCCGTCTCTATGGTTCGAGGCCAGCTCAGGGATTGGCCAGGAGGAAAAGGATCTGCCGATTCATCCGCAAAATCCGGCGGTTCGTGCCCCTTTGTCAGCCGCAATATTCCTTCCATCAATCGCACTTCATAACGTGCCGCGCCCATCTCGGCCGATTCGACGTAACGAAAGGCATTTGCCAGCCGCAGGAGTGCTCCCCCAAATTCGTGGTTGTCGAGAGGCAGATACTCGAGGAGTCGACTGATAGCCATCAACTGGAGTTTGCTTTTACGCGTATCGCAGCTCGAAAGACGGAATTCCTGGCAATGTTTGCCTATTTGACAACGGATCGCTTCAAATTGGGAATGGGCCGGTTTGACAGGTGCGTTCATGTTTGTTTCCTTGCCAGTGAGTGTTGGAAGCATTGCTTGTCGAGCGACGCAAAAAAGCGTCACGGTTTTCACTCGCGGGTAATTGGTGGGACCCGCCAGGAAATATCAGGATTTTTGACAGCAATCTGGCGATGGGTTACGATGAGGCCTCCCTGCACTTGTCCCACCGCTTGGGGGAATTCCCCTGTGAATTCAGAACACTCCGTCAGCCAGTTCATCGAAGGATTACGCGCGGGGGATGAGCTGGCTTCCCAGAAGATCTGGGAACGGTTCTACCAGCAATTGTTGCTACAGGCGGACCGAAAGCTGAAAGGCTCCCCTCGCAAGGCCATGAACGAAGAGGACGTCGTTCAAAAGGCTTTTGCCGATTTTTTTGCGCAGGTGAAGCTGGGGAGATTCCCAAAGCTGGCGGATCGCCATGACTTGTGGCAGGTGCTCGCCATGCTCGTCGACCGCCGGGCCAAAGACCAGATTAAATTGCAAAACACGCAAAAAGCGGGACAGGGGCGGGTTCGAACGGAGTCGGTGTTTCAGGGATCCAATTCATTTGCCAGCCAAAACGGATTGGCTCAAATCCGGGACAACTTGCCGACTCCGGCACTTGCCGTTGAATTCCTCGAAGTTACCGAAAGGCGGCTTGCCCGTCTGCGCAACGACGAGCAGCGGCAGGTTGCATTACTCAAACTGCAAGGGTACTCCAATCGCGAGATTGCCGATCAGATCGGCTCCAGCGAGAGGACTATTGAAAGGTGTTTGCAGTCCATTCGCAAACTCTGGGAGTCCGAAGGGGGCGGGCATGACACCTGAATTGCCGAACTCGTCGGCCCGCTCGGGCGAAGCCGGCCTCGACGAGCTGATCTTCGACATGTGCCGGGAATTCGAACGGCAATTCGCTGCCCATCCTGAAACTCGAATTGAGTCATTTTGGGCCGGCTATTTTGAGACGAATCCTGTATCGGGTAGTCCAGCGAACGATCGCGATATCAAGATCCAGATCCTCGCCGAGTTGATCTTCGTCGAGATGGAATTGCGCTGCATGGCGAAGCAGAACCTGACTGCCGCCGAATACCATCGCCGCTTTCCGGGCTTCCGCCAGGAAATCGAGGCGTCCATAAAGCGCCTCAATGACAAGTTTGGCATGGTCATCGAGGCCACAGAGCAGAAGACCGGACGGGATGTCGACCATGATGCCGACAACGATCTGGATTTCACTTTGGTGTCCGGTCGCCGGTCCACGTTCGAGCCACCTGAGCCCTGGGGACCCTATCGTGAAATCAGGAGGATCGGGTCCGGGGGCTATGGAGTGGTTTGCCGGGCAATCGACAGTCGGAACGGTCAGGTTGTCGCATTGAAATTTCCGCGCTCGGACAAATCGCATTCCGATGAGCTGGCCTTGTTGCTGGACGAAGCAAACAAAGCCATGTTGCTGGACGAAGCAAACAAAGCCATGCTGCTGGACCATGTGGGCATCGCGCGTACGTTGGCCGTCGAAAATCACCAGGGGCGAATGGCCATTGTGCAACAGTACATCGACGGCACGGACCTGAAGGCCACGTTGCAACAAGAGCGCAGCCAGGAGGAAATCGCCTCGCTGGTCGCTCAGGTTGCAAGGGCCCTTTCGCACGCCCACACAAAGGGAATTTACCACCGCGATCTGAAGCCGGCGAATATCCTGCTCGACGGCCAGAGTCAACCCTTCGTGGCCGATTTCGGATTGGCGCTTGACGAACGCGAACAACTTCATTCCCCTCGCCAACGATGCGGGACACCTCACTACATGCCGCCGGAACAAGTGGCGGGGTTGACGCGACTTCTCGACGGACGAAGCGATCTCTGGAGCCTCGGTGTCATCCTTTACGAATTGCTGACCCGGCGATTGCCGTTTCGCGGGCTGAAAAACGAGGATGTCTTTTATCAAATTGAAAACAAGGACCCTCAGCCACCTTGCCAGGTTGATCCACGGATCAGCCGGGAACTGCAGCGCATATGCCTGCGTTGTCTGGAACGGCAACAGAAAGATCGCTACCCGACTGCTGACGAATTGGCCGATGACCTGGAACATTGGCTAAAACGCGCGGAACCGGAAACGGAGCCACAACGCCCGGCCAGTCCCATGGTCCCCAAGGGACTTCGTTCCTACACGGCGGAAGATGCCGCATTCTTTCTCGACTTGCTTCCGGGACCTCGCGACCGAAACGGGCTCCCGGGAAGCATCCGTTTCTGGAAATCGAGAATTGTCGAGCCGGTTGCCGCTGAAAACCGCGTCCCGGTGGGCATCATTTATGGTCCCAGCGGCAGCGGGAAATCATCGTTCATCAAGGCCGGCCTTTCGCCTCAATTGGGGGCAAATGTCCTGACGGTTTACGTCGAGGCAACCCGGGAAGACACCGAAGTCCGGCTCCTCAAAAGCCTTCGCCAGAGGCTGGTCGATCTTCCGGAAGAGATTTCATTGCCAGATTTGTTTCGCGGATTGAGTTACGGAAACTGGCTCCCCAAACGAAACCAGAAAGTCCTGATCGTGATCGATCAGTTCGAACAGCGACTGAGCCGGGGGGATGATTTTGAAGGCGCTCAGCTTGTGCGGGCCCTCCGATTCTGCGATGGCGAACACCTCCAATGCCTGTTGCTGACCCGCGACGATTTCATGATGGCCTTGTCCCGGTTTGCGAATGCGCTGGAAATGGACATCCGGGAAGGGGAAAACACCCAGGCCATAGACCTCTTCGATCGCAAGCACGCCCGCAAGGTTCTGGAAAAGCTGGGGCGGGCCTACCACCAGCTCCCCCCGGATTCGTCGGCGCTGTCGAAAGAGCAATCGCAGTTTCTCTCTGAAGCTGTCCGGCAATTGGCCGAAGACAACCATGTCATCTGTGTGCGCCTGGCGCTGTTCGCCGAGATGTTTCGGCATCGGGATTGGAATTCGAACGAACTCAAGCAGGTTGGAGGGGTGGCCGGCACAGGGGAAAAATTCCTCGAGGCAACTTTTGGACCGACCAGCCGCGACAAACGGCTTCGCCAGATGCGCGAACCGGCCCAACGGGTGCTGGAAAAACTCCTTCCCCCGTCGGGAAATGACATTCGGGGGGCCATGAAGTCGGAAGCCGAGCTGATTGCTGCCGCGCAGCTGGAACCATCGCCGGACCCGTTTCAAGACCTGGTCGAAGCGCTGGACGGAAACCTCAAATTGATCACCCGGACCGACCCCGACGTTTCCGGCATTGCAACTCCTGCCGCAGACCGGAGTTCGTGGTTCCAATTGACCCACGATTATCTGGTCCCTTCCATTCGCAGTTGGCTCGATACTTCACAGAAACGAACGCGAGCCGGGCGAGCCAAACTCCGTCTGCGTGAATTGGCCGCCCAGGTCATCCCCGGTCAGCCGCCTCGTGCCTTGCCAACACATTTCGAATGGGTCGCCTGGCAGTTTCTGATTCCCCGCGAGAGCCGGAGCGAAAATGAGTCGACCGTCATGATGGCTGCGGGGCGACGATTGCTGAATCAGGCGGGTGTAACCGCGGCGGTTATCCTCGCCATCGCATCGGTTGCCGGCTTCCTGATCAGTCAGACTGCCAGTCGCCGCCATGTTGAAAATTTGGTGACGCGTTTGATGAACGAAGAAATCGTCAACGTGCCGGAGGTTGTTACTGAGCTTGCGCGGGAACAGGCGCGGGCGGCTCCGCTGCTGCGTGACATTCTGGACAATCCCTCTTCGGACGAATCGAAACGGCTGCGCGCCAAAATGGGGATACTTCCCGCCGAAGGCAACCGGGCATCGGAAATCGTCGCCGCTGCCACTTCGCCGGATTGCTCTCCAGCCCAACTGGAGGCGCTGGTTCAGGTCCTGTCCCGGTTCAGCCAGAATTCTGCCTTGAAATTTGCCACGATTTTCGACGACGCCTCCGCCGATCCCCGATCCCGCTTTCGGGCGGCCTGCGCCGAGATGCTGTCGAACGGCAATCAGCGTAAATGGTCGGAACACGCGGAGTATTTGGCGTTGCAGCTCTGGAACGAGCCGGTTCAGTTTCTTGACGCATGGATCGACGTCCTCCGGCCCGCGAGTGACCAATTGACACCTGCGTTCATCGACTTGTTGTCGACACCGGACGACATCGAGAAACAAACGTTTCTTGAGTCGAACAAGGCATTCGCACTGGCAGAATCCATTTTTTCGTTTTCCTCCCCGGAAAGGAGTTGCCAGATTCTGGCCGCCATGATTCCCGCAGCCAATGACGTTCGCATGAATGCCATTTGTGCTGCTGTTGAAAAACATGGGGAGGAAAGGGCGATGATTGCCGCGATGGAAAAACTTTCACTGGACGAGCAAGATTCCATGGCGATGGCCAATCGCGCGGTGGCGCTGGCCCGGTTGGGCAATCCCCGACCGCTGATAGAGCTGTATAGTGGCAAGTTTGAATCGCTGCCGACTTTTCTGGCCATTAACTATTCGAATCCGCCTCGCCTGACGACGTATTCCCTTCGACAGATTTATGAAAACGAGGGTGTCGCCACGGCGGGCAACGTCAACCTTCGACGGTCCGTTTTGCAAGCCCTGGCTCTTCACTCCAATACGTTGCTCGATAGCGAAACGAAGACCTGGCTCGGGCAGGCGGCGACACAACATGTCCTGAACGATCTCGATGCGTGTTGTTTTTCCACGGCGGAATTGATCTTGCGCCGCCTGGAAACCGGAGACCTGGACCAATTGAGAATCGAGCGCCGCAACACCAGGCAAAATGGTGAGGATCAACCCTATGGCAACGTGCTGATCCTGTTGTTGGGCAATCGGGCGGCTTCATTCAGCGTCATTGACATACCACGTCCCGAAGGGGGAACGTACCAACTGGCGGTTTCCACCACCGAGGCCACCAACGGAGAGTTGTTCCAATTCACACGGCACAAGTCGCTCGAAAGCCGAGCGCCCGAACAGCCCTTTGACTTCTATAACATTAACGTCGAGGTCATATACCGCTACTGTAATGCATTGTCGGAGGAATCTTCTCCATTTTATCCACAGCAACAAGGGACGAATCAATCGTCGATTGAACTGGATTTTTCACGGAAAGGATTTCGGCTGCCGACGGTCCAGGAATGGAGTACGTTCGGTGATTCGAACCGCGTCATGGAAGGTCTTTTGGCCGACTGGCCCCGAATAGCCACCCGTTACGCATGGGTTTTCGAAAATTCCCAAAATCAGCTTCGTTCCCCAAGTCGCCTTTTGCCTAATGCTGCCGGGCTATTTGACGTTTTTGGAAATGTGGAAGAAAAATGCCACAGTCAAGGCGCAATGACCTCGCTCGCCACCAAGGGACAAAACATCCGTACAGGTTGCAGTGCACTGGACGTCGAACGAGAATTCGTGGCACAAGCGTATTACGACACAAAAGCCTTGATTGGATTTCGAGTCGTGACGGTTATCCAGAGGGACGGAAATTGACCTCGGTCAGCATTCCCGTGATCCGGGAGGCCAACCGGAAGGTCAATCTTTGAGCCGTTTGACCTTGAACTTCCAACTCTTGAATCTAATGATAGCCTCATTATTCTTTTTTAATTCCACTGTTGCATTACTTGCAGAATCTGTTCCAAATGTTATGGGATGAGATTGTTCGCCGGCCTGGTGATCGTTGGCAACCATTGGCATTCCTTCAATCGCCGCTTCTCCACCCGCCTCATCATAGGCGATCTCAGATATCTCCCAACTGGCGTCCTTTTTGTTTCTTTTGTTAGGTGATTCTCGATCTGGATAAACATAAAAAGTATAACCAGAGTATTTTGCCGAATTGTCATAGTCAAACCAAATTCGGTTTGTAGAAGCCTCAAAAGTCTTGTCGCCAAGCTCGATGTACAAATCAAACGACGACAGGGTTGACCAGCTGTGTGAGGGTGCTGGAATCGTCGCACATTTGGTAGGATTATCATTTTGTATTGGAACTGGACAATAGCAACCCAATGGGCAGGGTTTAGCGAGATGATAAACGTTTCCGTCCGATTCCCACGAACACTCGCTATTTGGACACCAATCTATGTTCGTATCACAACATTGACATGGACACGGTGTTGAATAATCACAACAAGCCTGGTTTTGCCAACAGGGGCTCGGGCAACAAGAGCTGGGACAGCAGCGGCGGCGAAACAATTGAGCGTCGGCGCTAGAGTTGATAAACATCACGCCACTGGAAACAAATAGAACGATGACCAACAACGCTTGTTTCGCTCGCATTCCTGACTCCTGTGATTAACTGGCTTGAACCTGTTTGAACGGTCGCTGCAGATTGTAATTCCAGCGAAATGGGGTGGGAACTATCCCTGGCCCTACTCGAAAATACCCTTGGCGAGCCGCCAGGAATTTCGGGAAATCCCTTTCCCGCGCAGAAAAGCGGGCTTTTGCATGGTTTTAAATAACCGCGGTTCGCTTTCCGGCCAGTCCAGCGATGTCTTCATTTCTCGCAATATTCTTTCCCGTAATCAAACTTCGAAACGAGCGGCAGCCAGCGGGGTTCCGGCTAAGATCTGCGGCGAGACATGCGTCGCAAGACCTTCAGCAATCTGCCGGGAGTCCCGGGCGATTGGGGAGAACGATGGCTTTACATTTACTGTTCGACCGTCCCGGATTATCCTGAAACGGCAAAGATCCGTGTTCCATTGATCCACGAGCAAGAAAATGATGCTTCGTTATCGTTCGCCGTCCTGCCCGCCCACCCGCCGTTGGTCCCAGATAATCCTGGTCTTGCTTCTGGTCGCCGTGGCCGGATTGCCACTGAGGTCCCAGGATCTGCAGAACACCCGCATGTTGGAGCACCCTGCCGTCAGTGCCCGGCAGATTGCCTTTTCCTACGACGGCGATTTGTGGGTGGCCAATCGGGATGGGTCGGACCCGCGCCGACTCACACGGCACGTGGGAACCGAAACTTCACCGCGGTTTTCCCCCGATGGGCAGACGATTGCCTTTAGTGGCGAGTACGGCGGGAACATCGATGTGTACACAGTACCGTCCGCTGGAGGGGTGCCACAACGATTGACCTGGCACCCGGATGGGGATCTCGTCGAGGGGTTCACACCCGACGGATCGGCGGTGCTGTTCTCCTCCGCTCGCAATGTGTTCACCAACCGCTATCGGCAGCTGTTCACGATACCACTTGCCGGGGGCTTCCCCACCCAATTGCCAATTCCCAACGGCATGCGGGGGACGTATTCGGCCGATGGCAAGAAGATCGCCTACATTCCGATCGGCGAACGGTTCCAACAGTGGAAAAATTACCGTGGCGGGACCTGCTCGCGGATCTGGATCTACGATGTCGGCGATCACTCGGTGCAGATGATCCCCCAGCCGGAAGGGCGATGCAACGACACCAATCCGGCGTTTGTCGGGAGCAAGGTTTTTTTTCGCTCCGATCGCAACGGCGAGTTCAATCTGTTCTCGTTTGATCCGGCGACAAACGCCGTCGAGCAGCATACGAACTTCGGCGACTTCCCGATCAACAATCTTTCCGGTTGCAGCGATGCGATCGTGTTTGAGCAGTCCGGTTATCTGCACCTGTTCGATCCGGCGGCCAACAAGTCAACTCAGCTGAAAATCGGGCTCACGACGGATGCACTCGAAACGCGCGAGCGGTTTGCCTCGGGGGCCGAGTGGATTCGCGCTGCCTCGATCTCCCCCTCCGGCTCGCGGGCCGTCTTTGAATTCCGCGGCGAAATCGTGACCGTCCCCGCCGAAAAGGGGGACCCGCGGAATCTGACCAATACCCCCGGAGCCCACGAACGCTCCCCCGCCTGGAGCCCGGACGGTCAATCGATCGCTTATTTCTCCGACGCCGGCGGGGAATACCACCTGGTGATCGCCCCGCAAAACGGCAAAGGGGAGTCCAAACAGATCACGCTGGTCGGGAACGGGTTCTTCGAAGAGCCGAAATGGTCCCCAGACGGCAAGAAAATCTCGTACCGCGATAACTCCTGGAGTCTGTATGTGTTGGACATCGAAGGGAATCGCTGCGAGAAGATCGCCAGCGAGCCGCTTTACGGTCCGACCAATATCCGCGGGCTGCACCACAGCTGGTCGGCCGACTCAAAGTGGATTGCCTACACGATTAACACTGCTGCGTTGATCCAGCGAGTCTTCGTTTACAACGTCGCGGAAAACAAGTCTTATCCCGTAACGGATGGCCTGAGCGAGGTCAGCGAACCGTGTTTTGATACTGGCGGGAAGTTCTTGTACTTCCTGGCTTCCACGGACGCCGGACCGGTCAAGCACTGGTTTGCGATGAGCAACAACGACATGGAGGCGACGAACCAGATCTACGTCGCCGTGTTGCGCGACGACGGGGCAAATCCCCTGGCCAAAGAGTCGGATGAGGAACAGCCCGCCAAAGCTGCGGATCCAGCGACTGCGGAACAGCCCGCTGCGCCGGCTGCTGCTGCGGCCACACCTCCCGGTGGAACTGCTGCGCAGGTCACGGAGCCGGCCAAACCTGCAGCATCCGCCCCGCCCGAGGTCAAAATTGACTTCGAGGGACTCGACCAGCGGATCCTCGCCCTGCCGCTGCCGGCGGCGCTGTACTCCAACTTGCAAGCCGGCCCTGATGAAACCATCTATTTCGTAAAACAAGATGCCAACGATGGCCGGGCCCTGCAGAGCTTTTCATTCAAAACCCGCAAGCCCAATACCTTGCTGGAGTCCGGCGTTCGCGGTTTTGAACTCTCGGCCAACGGGAAGAAACTCCTGTACGGACAAGAAAACAATTGGGGAATCGCCGACGCCGGAAAAATCGATCCCGGCAAAGGGCGATTGGCGGTCGACGCCATCCGCGTGCGGATCGACCCCCGCGCTGAATGGACTCAGGTCTTTGACGAAGTCTGGCGAATCAATCGCGACTACTTTTACGATCCGGCGATGCACGGGGCGAATTGGCCGGCGGTCCGGGAAAAATACCGCCAGTTCCTCCCGCACTGCGTCACCCGCGATGATCTCTACCGCGTGCTGATGTGGATGTGCAGCGAGTTGGCGGTCGGCCATCACCGCGTTGGGGGTGGCGACGATGTGACCGAAGTCGAATCGATCCCCGGAGGATTGCTGGGCGCCGATTTCGAACTCGATTCGGGCCGCTATCGCGTCAAGAAAGTGTATGGAGGATTGAACTGGAACGGAGAATTAAGGGCGCCGTTGACTGAACCCGGTGTGCGTGTACAAGCCGGCGAATACATCCTGGCCATTAATGGCCACGACCTGAAGGCGGCCGACAATATCTTCCGACATCTGGAATACACCGCGGGAAAACTGGTCGAACTGACCGTTGGGAAAAACCCCGATGGGTCCGACTCCCGCACCCTGACCGTTACGCCAATCGCCAACGAATCGGCGTTGCGGAATCGGGATTGGATCGAGGGGAACATCAAAAAGGTCCATGCGGCGACCGGCGGCCGGGTCGCTTACGTGTACGTTCCCAACACCACGGGTGCCGGGCATGAGTACTTTAAACGGTACTTCTTCCCGCAGACGGATAAACAGGCGATCATCATCGACGAACGGTTTAACGGAGGAGGTCAGGTCGCCGACTACTATATCGATCACCTTCGCCGCCCTTACGTCAGCCATTGGGCGACTCGATACGGCCAGGATTTTATTACGCCGACGGGCGCGATCTTTGGACCCAAGGTGATGCTGATCGACGAAACCGCCGGATCCGGTGGGGACCTGCTTCCCTTCATGTTCCGCAAACTGCAGGTCGGTACCCTGGTGGGACGGCGAACCTGGGGGGGACTGGTCGGTATCCTGGGCTTCCCGGTCCTGATGGATGGCGGCGGGGTAACGGCACCGAACCTGGCGATCTGGACGGAAGACGGATTCGTGGTGGAGAATGAAGGCGTTCCGCCCGATATCGAAGTCGAACAACTGCCGGCCGACGTTATTGCCGGTCGCGATCCGCAACTGGAAAAGGCGATCGAAGTCGTGCTGAAGCAGTTGGAGGAAAATCCTCCTCACGCATACAAAAAACCCCCTTACCCGGTGCGGGTTCGCAAGTAGCGAGTCGCGAAACACAGGCTGCCCCGGGATTTTGCGGGCACAGCCCGGGCAGTTGGCGATTGCGGGCACAACCTTCCGGCCGTTCGCCGGGGAGTTGGACGACGTGATTGGATCATTGGGCCGCGAGCAGCGCGAGGCGGCGGTTCTGGGTTCCGAACGGATGGAATTGCGAGCCGGACCCGGCCGTGATGGCCAGGTTCCCGAGCCGCCAGGCGCGGAATGCCGCTCGTTCGATCCCCCGCAGCGCAAGGCTTTGTTGAAACTGATCGCCAATTGGGTCAGCGCGCTGCCCGGCGAACTCGCCGCCGAGCGGATGAAGCAGCTGGAAGCCGAGATCGACCAAATGCGGTTTGCCTGGAATGGCGAGATCGATCCGCGGAGCCCGATGTCGTATGCGATCCAAGGCCCGACGCTGCTGATCGAATTCTGCTGCCAAGGCCGCGGCGACCGCCCGCTGGATCATCTGCACTCGATGTACCGCGACCCGACGAATGAGCACGGGGCAAAACTGAAGTAGCCTCGCGACAGGTTCACAATAGTGTACATTTGTACACTTTCTCTCTAGACGCCATCGCATTTTCCCAAGCGTTTCGTTTAACGCCCAGCCGGAGGCGCCGGCTGCGGTGCGCGATTAGCAGTGCCAGAACCATCGTCCTGTACAATTGCAGCACGCAAGCCGGCGCCGTTGGCTTGGCGATAAACGAGGAGTCCCCAGATTCAGCGTGGCGTACAACTCTGTAACTTCCAGTCGAGAGCCTGACGTCCGATTGCAAGACAGGGCGCCCCCCACGTTGGCTCTAGCAGCGGGCCCCTTACATCCCCTGCTCCCCATTCAATTGCTGCCCGCACCGCCGACAAAACATGGCATCCTTCTCGTGACCTTGCCAATGGACTTGGGGGCAGGTCCGAGTCAACTCGAGCCGCGTCGTTTGTTCGCGGGCGCTGATCAACTCGGCCGAGGCAAATCCGATAGGGGCGATGATCATACTGCACCCGATCAAGATCAGTTAGGTCGAAACGAGCTTTCCGAGCGTCGTTTCCGGAACAATATCTCCACAGCCGACGGTGGTTATCGTCAAGACCGCCCAATAAATCGACTGGGGAATCGAGGCGAACCCCGAGTCCGGATTGCTGGAATGCTCGATCTCATACATCAATGCTCCCGACACGGTTACGGAGATCGCCACGAAAGTCAGAAAGACCAGCACTTTCCCGCGGGCTTGCCAGACCGAACGCGCCAGATCTTCGGCTTCCGCCGAGAGCTGGTTCAATTTCAGGATCCGGAATACCCGCAGCAGACGGAAGGAACGCAACACGGCAAACGAGGCTCTCCCGCACAGCACGAGAGTCAGGTAGAGCGGCAAGATCGACAGAAAGTCGATCACTCCGTACAAGCTAAACAAATACGCCCAGCGTTTGCGCACCCAATAAACGCGGCAGAGGTACTCGATCGTAAACGCGATCGTGAAAAACTACTCGATCTGCCGCAACCACGCGCTGTATCGGGTGTGGAACGAATCCACGGTCTCCAGACAGGTCGCCAGGACATTCAGCAGAATCGCCACGAGCAGGACTATGTCGAACAGCTTTCCTGCCGGCATGTCCGACTCGAAAATCACGTTGTACATCCGGTCCCGTAGCTGCCCGGATGGGAGCGGTGCCCCAGACTCGATTTCGGCGGCGCAGTCGCGGGGAGAGAGTGATGTCATAGCTCGGGATGCGCAGGAGCGATTCTTGCCCGGCATTGTGCCTTCCCCCGCGGGTAAACACAAGTTGCCTCACGGCCGAGTCGCATTGGACGCTTCTCCTTTCGCAGCAGTTGAATCCAGTGAACTTGCTGCGGCGCGTTGGCTTGGTTTCCAGCTCAACTAGTGCCCGCCGTCAGGATTCGGCATGGGTGAACCAGGTATCCGCCTGGCCTTCCAATATTCAGCGCGTTTCGAGTTTCCCTGTCGGGTGTGAAATTCGATCAGGCGGTCGACGGCGGAATTAACTCGTTGCGCCTCTTCCGGTGTCGGAGCCGGCAACCGACTCAAAACTCCCGCGCCCCCCGCTTCCAATAGCGACTCGGCCTCTTCCATACGGCCCTGCATCATCAGACATTGCCCCAGGAGGGACATCGTGTTGTAGGTCCGCCATTCATCTGGCATCTTACGTTTGCGAATCGCAAGGCAGTCCTGCAGCAAAGACTCAGCTTTGGCGCAATCGCCTGCTTCCAACTGGGCGTCGCCCGCCACAGCGAGCATTCCTGACAACTCGATTTCGGACACCTTGCGTTGGCGCGCCGCCTCCAGCAGTTTTTCTGCCACGTCAACGGCTTCCGGGAGTCGTTTGCCGCGGCGGTACGCATCGACGAGCTGCAAGCCGCACCATTCCCAGGAGCCATGTGATTCCGGAATGGTCACGAACGCTTCCTGGAGCAAGGGGGTCGATTTCTCAAGCTCACCATGCGCGGTGTAATTGATCGCAAGGTTAACGATCGGAACTTGGGTCAAGATGTGTTTACGGCCATAGACCCTCTCGTAAGACTGCACCACCAATTCGTATTCCGCGATCGCTCGCTCATAGTCCCGGCGCAAGTAATGGAAATGAGCCGCGTTGTTTCGGAATCGCAAAACCTCCTTGTGATCGGGACCAAGAATTGCAGTCAGTTTGGGCAATTGTTCATCAAACACCTGGCTCGCGTTATCGATTTCACCGTTGTCTGCAAGGATCTGGGCGATGTCCATGCTCGAAGTTAAGGCATAAGGGTGCTCCGCGCCAAATACTTCTATCTCAAGTGCATGAGTTGACCGAAGCAACTCAAGCCCCTCTGCCGAATGCCCCAACTGGATCAACGTATCCGCCAGCGAATACTGTGCTTGGAGGGTATCGCTGTGACGTGGTCCCAAGACAGAGACCATTTGAGGAAGTGTTCGTTCCAACTGCTTTCTGGCGTCTTGATAACGCCCCTGCTCGCGCAGCAATACGCACTGGGCGAACCGGATTTTGCAAAGAACTTGGCTCTGAGAACCGAGACGAGTTCTGGCTTCGGTCTCGAGTTCGTTGAGCATCTGGGCGGCTTTTTCGAATTCGCCTTGGCCTTGATGGGTCAACGCAATGTCGAGTCGAGCTGCGAGCGAGTAGCTCGGGAATCGGCTCACTGCCTGTGCATACCAATCACCGTTCTCGGCAAAAAGTGCCATAGCCCGCGCATAGTCCGCGGCCAGACGGCAGGCGATCGCCAACTGGTGCCTGGCCACACAAGCGGTGTAGCTGCTCGGACCTGAACGAGCTGATTCCAGTTCGAGCAACCGCTGGCTGTGTTCAATGGCGATCCTGGGATCACCATTCAAGATGAGTTCAGTGCCGATAAGTTGCAGCACGACAAGAGCTTGGGGATCATCCTCTTGCCAGATTTTTTCGGCATGGGTCGCGACTTGCTTGACTAACTGAGTCGCGGCTCCGATCTCTCCTTGCTCGCGGAGAGCACGGATCAGCGCACATTTGCCAGTCAGCGTGCCTGGATGCCCCGGGCCAAGCTGTTCCTCCTGGCGGACAACGTTTGTCTCGAGGATTTCCTTAGCCCGCGCGTATTGTCCAAGTTGCGCAAATAACTCCGCGAGCAGATGCCGGAGGTTCAGAGTTTCCGGCGCATTTGCTTCAAGCGCGCGGCTCATGCGTCGCTCTAACTGCTCGACGTCAGCAAGCGGAACAGTATGGACATCGAGGTCCACGCGGTCCTGGAGCAGCCACCATTCGGCCAATAGACTTCCGTAACTGTCCGGTCCTGTGCGTTCCGTGCGTTGTCGTAAAACTTCCCGGTGGAGGTCCATGGCCTTCGCCGGCTGCCCCGCCCGTGAATACGCCATGGCAAGATTGTCAAAGGTGCGGCTGGAAAGTTCCTCGGCGCTGTCAGGAATGGCCGCGAGCAACTTCAGACAAGGGCTTAGGGTCTCAATGGCTTGGCTAAAGTCACCGATATAACTCAAATTGCTGCCAACCATCAGCCGTAGATTGACCTCCGTCACCGGATCAAGGTCGCGTCGGAATTCCAGTTTGTCCGCGGCGCGATTTAATAATGTCCGCAGGGTTGTATCGCGTCCCAGAATTGGAGCGTCATAACCCTGACTTCGGATCTGCCCATCAATGCTGGTAAAAGCCAATATGTCATCGAGCACGAAATCGGAGATGGCTTGTGCATATTTTCGTTCTCGTTCCTTGAGATCGCGTTCGGCAATCGCTTCCAGATTACTTTTCTGGGCAATTTGCTCATTTTTCCGAGCCGTCACTTCGGCCGCGATCGCCCGGTTCATTTGCCAAATCGTCGCGGCTAAGCCAGCCAACAAGGCAGCCATTACCAGGCTCGAGGCAATGACCAATCCCTTGTTGCGTAAGACGAATTTTCGCAACCGGTAGGCGCTCGAAGGGGGCGCGGCCAGCACTGCTTCTCCCGCCAGGTACCGCTGGATGTCCGAAGCCAGACCGTTGGCCGTTTCATAACGCCGGTTGCGGTCCTTCTCCAGGGCCCGCATGATGATCCAGTCGAGGTCCCCCCGCACCAGCCTGGTTAAACGCCCTGGCTCCGTGTGCCGGCGGGCAGCCACGCTGGGGAGCGTGTCGCTGCTGGATAGCCGCTGGCTGGGGATCGGCGGTTCTTCTTCCCGCACGATCCGCAGAATTTCATCCAGCGCCGCTTGCTTCAGCCGCTGCTTTTCGATCGGCGTCGACCCGGTCAGCAGTTCGTACAAAATCACGCCCAGCGAATACAAGTCGGCCCGCGTGTCGATATCCAGCGCACTGACCCCCAATTGCTCGGGCGCCATGTAAAGCGGAGTCCCGACTACCGAGCCGAACGCGGTGTGCAGCGAAGCGTCGGTCAGCGCATGCGCCCCGTGCATCGCCTTGGCTAGGCCGAAGTCGATCACTTTGCAGATCGGCTTGCCATCGTGCTCGGTCACCAGGATGTTCGATGGTTTTAGATCGCGGTGGATGATCCCTTTTTGATGCGCATGTTGCACCGCGCTGCAGACTTGTGCAAACAGCTCCAATCGCTCGCTCACCGAGAGTTGCACCTGGTCGCAGTAGTCGGTGAGTGGAATCCCCCTGACCAGTTCCATCACGAAGTACGGGCGGCCTTCGCTGGTCATCCCCCCGTCGTAGACCTTGGCGATGTTGGGGTGGTCCATCACCGCCAGGGCTTGCCGTTCCGCCTCGAACCGGGCCAGCACAGCCCTTGAATCCATCCCCGGCTTGATCAACTTCAGTGCGACCTTGCGTTTGACCGGCTCTTTCTGCTCCGCCAGCCAGACACTCCCCATCCCTCCTTCGCCGATCGGTTCCAGTAACTTGTAACGTCCGGCGATAATGGTCCCCGGTTCGACCTGTTCCGGCATGATTCGGGTCGATATCGGAACCCGTTCCGGGACCTCCGGCACAATGCCAAAGGACTGATCGTGCGCGCTGAGCAGTGCCTCAATATCGCGGCGCAGTTCATCATTGCTTCCACAAGCCTGACGCACGAATTCCCTTCGGGCTTCGCCACTTAGCCGAGTGGCAGCAGCAAAGATCTCACTCTCCGACATATGCAGCCCCGAAACAGAAGAACAGAAACACTTTTGTCCAGCCGTATCAAGACAGGCGAGTTTTCGTGGCCGGAGGGGGGAACAATTCCCGACATTTTTTCCGGATTTTTCCCGCGGCGGCTAGCCGGCCTGCCACGCCCGGTTGATCCATGCCCGGGCAAAAGCCCAGTCGTTTTCTGCAGTTTCCGCCGAGATTTCCAGCGCGGCCGCAATTTCCGGATACGTCATTTGCAGGAAAAGCCGCATTTTGGCGACCTGGGCCTGGCGAGAGTGCTTTTCGGCCAATCGGTCCAACAATTCGTTGAAGGCGATTGTGGTTGTCGGGTCCTCGAATGAGCCGAGGGCGTTCAGCGGGATTTCCTGTCTTACGAGTCGACCGCCCTGTCGCATTGTCAATCGGTGCCGGGCATGGTCGATCAGGATTTGCCTCATGGCTTCCGCCGCTACCGAAAAAAAATGCCCGCGATTTCGGAAGGCAATTGGCTGGCCGGATCGTTCCAGCTTGAGATAGACTTCATGGACCAGAGCGGTCGCCTGCAAGGTGTGCCCGGGTTTCTCCCCAAGCAAACGGGCGGCAGCGAGCTGTCGCAACTCGTCATACACCAGCGACATGAGCTGGTCGGCGGTCAGGGCCTGATCCGCCTCATTCGATTTCGGGTTGGAAAAGGCCTCGGACATTTTCTTTTGGCGTCCCGTCACATTGATGACGAATCTTGATGCCAGCCAGAATGGCCCCATCGTTTCGGAGAAACGGCTCAGGCGTTTGCCGGGCGCTTTCGCACGGTTCGCTGCTCGATCCGTTTTTCGTAGAGTGAGCCCTGGAAGATCCTTTGCACGAAAATCCCGGGAGTGTGAATAAAGTTGGGGTCGAGTTCGCCCGGTTCGACGAGTTCCTCGACTTCAGCAATCGTGATCTTGCCCGCCATGGCCATGACATGGTTGAAGTTGAGTGCCGTGCCCCGATAGACCAGGTTTCCGAAACGATCGCCGCGCCAGGCCTTGACCAGCGCAAAATCGGCGCGCAGCGCGGATTCGAGGATGTGCGGTTTCCCGTCGAAGACACGGACTTCCTTTCCTTCGCCGACTTCCGTGCCATAACCCGCAGGCGTAAAGAACGCCGGGATGCCGGCGCCTCCGGCGTAACACCGCGCGGCAAGCGAACCCTGGGGAATCAGGTCGACTTCCAGTTCGCCGCTGAGCATTTGTCGTTCGAACTCGGCGTTTTCCCCGACATACGAGGAGACCATCTTGCGGATCTGCCGCTTCTGCAAAAGAAGACCAAGACCGAAATCGTCGACGCCGGCGTTGTTGGAAATGCAGACGAGGTCCTTGACCCCGGACTCGACGAGGGCGCGGATGCTGTTTTCCGGAATCCCGCACAGTCCAAAGCCGCCGACCATCAGCGTCATACCGTCGCGAATGCCTTCGATAGCTCTTCGTGCATCGGGAACGATCTTGTTCATGAACAGGACTCGCAGGTGTCCGGGAGTTGTGCAGCGGGGAAACAGAAAAAAATGACTAATGGAATGCGCGACCGTCAGGAGGCTAGCCGGCTGCGGATCAGCGGGGGCCAATCATGGGTTCGGCATCTTGTTTGGGCGAGTCGGGAAGCCAGCTCATCGGATACTTGCGATCTTCGAGTTGCAGAGCCTGGCGAGTCAGATGCAGCTTGCGGTCCGTATCGAACATCACCGCCATTTCGCGGGTGTAATCCATGTTCATGCTGGCCATGATCGTTCCCGGATGTGGACCATGGGGGATCCCTCCGGGGTGCAGGGTGAACGAGCCGAGATCGACCCCCTTGCGCGAACCGAATTGGCCATCGACATAAAACAGGACTTCATCGGCCTCGACATTGCTGTGGACGTAGGGAACCTTGATCGCTTTGGGATGGTGGTCGAGATGTCGGGGGGCAAAGGTGCAGATGACAAAGCCGCGGCATTCAAAAGTCTGTTGAAACGGCGGCGGGAGATGAACCGTACCCGTGAGCGGCTCAAAGTCCCAGGCGTTGAAGGTATACGGATAGACAAACCCGTCCCAGCCGACGACATCAAAGGGGTGGTGCGGCATGCGGACTCGAGTCAGGCGCTCATGGTCCTTGATCAGGATTTCGGTTTCCTGTTCGCTGTCGGTCACCGCCAGTTCGGAAGGGCTGTGGAAATCCCTTTCGTAATAGGGAACGCCGAGAAACATCTGGCCATCGGCATTTTGATATCGTTGGGGGATCCGCACCGACGAAAAAGTTTCGAGGATGAGATGATCCTCCTTGTTGATGTCGTCGCTGACAAAACGGTAGTTGGTGGTGCGGGGAATCACGATGTAATCACCCCGTCGATAGCGCAGGTTTCCGTAGCCGGTCTCAAGTGTGCCGCTGCCGAAGTGGATGAAGATCACTTCGTCTGCCGCCCCGTTGCGAAAAATTGTCGGTTGGGGAAGGGAAGGCTTGCAGCGCCAGGCGATCAGGTCGTCATTAAAAAAAATCGGCACGCGACCGAGTATCGGGTCGCCTTGTCGCGGAAGGTCCTGGGACTTGATGTGTCGGTGACTCAGTGCTCCTTCGTCGGCCTTTTCGACCTTCATCGTCCCGGCATGTTCGATATGCATCATGGCCGTCGGCGGGCGCAGGTGATAAAGGATCGAGTAAGCCCGTCCGAACCCTTCCGTCGTCACGATGTGTTCGTAATAAAGGCCCTCGCCCAGGTAGCTTTCCGCTTTCGGCCGCTCCAGCTGGATATGGCGTTTCGGCGGGAGAATTCCCATCTTTCGGTAACTGGGCATCGCAATTCGCCTCGGGTAATTCGAAACCAAATGGTCGATTCATGACTGTCAGCTTTCCACCAGATTGTAGCCTTAACCGGAGATGTCCAAACGGGGGGATTTTTTCCTGGCCGGTTCGCCGCTGCCTCGCTGCCACAAACCGGCGAAAAGAGGGTATAATTCACCCGATTGCACGATGGAAAGTGATTGGAGCATTGCCGTATGGCTACCGCCGAAGCGGGTCTGACGACAACCCGCGCACCCTTTATCGAACAGGCTCAGAACAGCGGTCGGACGTTTATCCATCAGCCGTACGAGTTGTACAGCGAGGAGAATCAGGACACCTGGCGGCGATTGTACGCCCGGATCCTCCCCAAATGGCGTCGGTATGCCAACCCGAAATTCCTGGAAGGGGTCGAGAACCTGATGCTCGACCCGCACAATATTCCCCGGCTGGAGGACGTCAATCGCTACCTGAAACCGCTCACCGCATTCGAGGCGAAACCTGTATCGGGCTACGTTCCGGCCTATATCTTTTTTGATTGCCTGAGGCAGCGCCAGTTTCCGACCACGATCACGATTCGCGACGGGCGCAAGCTGGATTACTTGCCCGAACCGGACATTTTCCACGATGTGGCCGGGCACGTTCCCATGCACACCGACAGGCGTTTTGCCGATGTGCTCGTCCGATTTGGCGAAGTTGCCCGCGAGGCAGCGATTCGCGCCCGGTCGCTCGGCACCGGAGATGATCAGGACCGCAACCGGATTGTCGAAAGCAATATTCGGGCGATGGCCAGGTTCTTCTGGTTCACCATCGAGTTTGGCCTGATGCGTTCGGGGAGCGAATTGAAAGTTTACGGCAGCGGTCTGCTCAGCTCGTGCTCGGAAATCGAGCATTGCCTTGTTTCGCCGCTGGTGCAGCGCTATCCGTTCCAGCTCGAGTGGGTCATCAACCAGTATTTCGAAATCGACCATTTCCAGGAATTGTTGTTCATCGTCGATTCATTTGATCACCTTTTCGATCAGGTCGACCTGCTCCAAAAATGGTTGCATGAGGGACGACTGGACAACGTCGCCGGCGGCGAACCGGCCACCAACCCGGCAGATCTCGATTCGTTCCTCAAGGCGCGGCTTGATGACGTCTAGCGCGCCATTCCCCTTGAGCGTACACCCGGCCCCAGTTTGTCTCATCACCGGCGGGACCAGTGGCATCGGCCTGGAAACGGCCAGGCGGTTTTTTCGCGACGGCTACCGCGTGTTCATCTGCGGAAGAGACCAGAAACGGCTTGATGAATCGCTCGTGTCGATCCGCGGCCAGGCTGATCCGCTCCCTTCGGAGAGTGAGCCGATCGGTCTTGCAACAGACCTGTCGCGCCCGGACGCTGCGGGCCAGCTGTGTTCCCGGGTGTTGGCGACATTCGGGCGAATCGATGTTCTGGTCAACAATGCCGCGATGGCGCCGCTGGCGGCGATCGACGCCATCAGCGACGACGATATCGACGCGACTATCGGCCTGAATATTTCCGGAGTCTACCGGCTGACGCGGGCCGTTTGGTCGCCCATGAAAGAACAGGGAAGGGGAATTGTGGTCAACGTGTCCTCGCTTGCGGCAATTGATCCGTTTCCCGGATTCAGCCTGTACGGCGCGACCAAGGCGTGGATCGAACTGCTCACATTGGCGCTTGCGCGTGAAGGGCGCGAGTGGGGCATTCGAACGTATTGTGTGCGGCCGGGCGCGGTGGAGACGCCGATGCTCCGCGGGCTGTTTGCCGACTTCCCCGTAGAGCAGGCAGCATCACCCGAATCCGTTGCCGATCTGATCGCCGCTTGTTGCCGTCCGGAACTGGCTTTCAGCAGTGGTCAGGTGATCGGCATATCCAGACAATAACATAACCGGTATCCAGAACTCGCCTTCCGCCGATGGTTCGATTGACACGAGAAGTCCGCTTGACGATTTCGCCCCTTGGCGAAAGTCTGAAAGGCCGGGTTGCCAACTCGTGGGGCGGCTGGCCGGTGTCCGATCTGTTGCTCCCCTCGATGAGAGTGCTGGTAACACTCGAAGGCCATATCGATGCGGAGAATGGATATCTTTGCGACATACGCACGATTGACGAAGCGGTTCGCGATTGCCTGAGGATGGCCATCGAATCGAATTCCGCGAAACAGCTGACGGCCGCCGATTGGCTGGATTTTTTCTGGAAAGGTCTGGCGGGCCGGTTTCCCGCCGGGGTGCGGATGGTGGAACTGGAGCTTTGTCCGTCGCCGTGGCAAAGCTGGAAAACATCTATCGGGGAGTATCCCATGATCGTCTTGACGCGACAGTATGAGTTTTCAGCAGCGCACCGGCTTCACAATCCGCAACTTTCCGATGCGGAGAACAGGGAGTTGTTCGGCAAGTGCAATAATCCGCTCGGGCATGGCCATAACTACGTCGTGGAGATCTCGATACTGACGGGCAGGGATCAACCGACGCTATCCGGCGGCAATTCGGTGACCGGCGCGCTTGATGAACGTGTACGTTTGCATGTTATCGATCGACTCGATCACAAAAACCTGAACGAGGAAATCGGGGAATTTCGCCAGCTCAACCCCACGGTGGAGAACATTGCCCTTGTTATCTGGAATTGGCTGGGGGAATTGCCATTACCTGGGAAGTTAAAAAATGTCCGGGTTTATGAGACTCCCAAAACCTGGGCAGACCATTCAGGTGGTGGCGACTGAAGCGGCTGAATTTCGCGAGGGTTGACATGTGATTGATCGCTTAACAACTGGCGGTCCTTGCGTTGGCAACTGGCACTCTCAATAATTGCTATTGAATTTTTCGGCGGCAAAAATCTGAATCAACACTGTCTTTTCCTGGGGAACAATTGCTATGAACTTGCTCGATATGACCAAATCGTCGATAGGGAAACAGGTCGCAGGCCAGATTGGCGGACTGATCGGCCTCGACGAGAAAAAAACTTCCGCGGCATTGGATCTGGCCCTGCCTGCATTGATGGGAGGGATGATGAAAAAGGCCGGCACGAAAGAAGGTGCGGCTGAGCTTTTCGGCATGCTCGACAAGTTTGATGGCAGCATGCTCGACAACCTCGGCGGGATGTTGACCGGCGGCAAGGAATCCATGCTGATCGAGATGGGCAAGAAAATTCTGGCAGCTCTTTTCGGCGGCAATCTGTCTTCCATCCTGGCAACGGTCGGAAAGCTGGTTGGCCTCGATGCGACCAAAGCCGGTTCATTGCTGGGATTGCTGGCGCCGATTTTGATGAGTGTCCTCGGAAAACAGAAGAAGGCCGCAGGCTGGGATGTGACCAAATTCGCTTCGGCATTGTCGTCGCAAAAGGACTTCATGCCGAAACTCGACTCGAGCCTGACGAATGCCCTTGGAATCGGCAACATGCTCGGCGCGGGCAAGGAAGCACTGGGGTCGGCCGGTCGAGCGGTGTCTGGCGGCATAGACCGCGCCGGGGCAGCTGCCGGTCAGGCAGCTGATGCCGGCGGTTCGCTGCTGAAAATGCTGCTGCCACTGATCGCTCTGGTGGCCGTGGGATTCCTTTTGTGGAAGTTTGTGCTGAATCCCGCCGGCGATCCCGAGAAAACGGACGCACCGGCCGGCAGCGGCGGAGCCATCGTCGATTCGGAGTCTCCTGTCGAAAAAGTCCAGGCGATTTTCGCCGACGCGAAGAGTGCTCTGGAAAGTGTCACCAATGTCGACACGGCCAATGCCGCCGTTTCCAGCCTCGGCAGCCTGACACAGAGAATTGATGGCCTTGGCCTGGCCAACCTGGCAGGTCCGGCGAAACTGGCTCTCAAGCCGGTTGTGGAATCTTTCCGCACGGCCATCCAGGGGATTCTGGAAAAGGCCTACGCGATCCCCGGCGTCGAGGCGATCCTGAAACCCGCTGTCGACACGATGCTGAACAAGCTCGCCGGAATCTAGCTAAACACTACTGCCATCGGCTACCATACCGTGCAGATTACCGCGGCCCTGCGACTGATTCGCAGGGCCATTTTTTTTTCAAGACAATGGATCGAACAGACCTGACCCGCGACCGCCGGACCGATTTCGATACAGGGCAAGCAGAACACAGATTGCCGCCGGTCCGGCAAAGATCACACCGGCATGAAGCGGAATCAGTAGCGCTCCGAAAAGCACGAAAATCAGCCAGTTCGGTTTCAGACGGACAAGTTCCATCCAGGCCCAGACTGAAATCGCGATCATCACAATCGTGATGCCGGTAAACAATGCTCCGGTGGGACGCCCCCAGCTCAGCGCCTGATCCTTGCTCGCGTTTTCCAGAAACTCGACGACATTAGCGTTGTTTTCTGCGACGCGGATAACGGCCGTTCGGGCCGGACCGATATTGACCGTTACGAGGAACACGAGCATCAGGAAATTGACCACGATTGCCAGCAGCAAACCCAATGGAGCCCACCGTGTTTCTTCGCGAATCTGTTCCTGCAGCGTTGCCTCGGGAACCGGTTTTGTTTCCGCCAGCGCCGCCGGAATCGGCAAGCGGGCTTCCCGAGTAACGGCGACGATGAATTCGCGGATCGACGGGCGGTCTTTTTTTGCTGTATAGATTCGCAATCGCCCCTGCCGGCTGTGCGGGAACAAGGCGACCAGTTCAAGACTGTCCGTTTGCAGTTCGACCGTGTCGCGAAACAACCCGGGCCGGAAATTCGCTCCAGTCAATCGTTCGAGGGGAATACGGACCCTGGAAGGCGTGCCACTGGCATTCCCCATCCAGTCCTCTTTCTGAAATTCGAAATTCATTCCTCCGCGGGTCAGGCGGCAGAGGCCGGAACCGCTTGTCCATCCTTCGTTGGAACCCATATCCAGCGAAAAGGCGATTTGCGAAAGGATCTGTTCACCTTCGGCCGGGTCGAATGCGTGATTCCCGGCGAGATCATTGACGAGCCGGCAAAACTGCTCGGCTTGAAGGAGATTGGCCTTGTCGACTTGCAGGATCAGCAATCCTCCCGAGTCACCTGGCAAGTCCTTGAATGTCTCGATGGAAGTTCCCTGCAAGGTGACTTTCTGGTAGATGATGCCGCGGCAAAGTGCGGCGCTGGAGACTTGCGCCAGCGGGATCGTGCAGCGTTCGATTTCGCCCTTGATGAATCCTAATTTGTTTACGCGGTATTCGAAGACCAGTGAATGGCCTTCGACATGGGCCAGCCCGAGCAATTGGGAAAAGCCCGCATGAACCTTGTCGATGGAAAAGGGGAGCGACACTTGCCGGGATGAAGAACGGGTTTCCCCCCTTCGCGGCGGTGAAGGCTTCGAGACAGGGTCGACCGGTTTCGGCTTTTCACGCGGCAGGACCCTGGCGTGTTCGACGGCCGTGCCGAACTCGCTCGCCTGCTGGAATCGCCGGTCGGGCTCCTTTTCAAGCGTGCGCATGACGACCTCGTCCAGACTGCGGTCGATCGGCGATTTTTCGCTGGGCATGGCAAATCGTCCGAGGGGGAGTTCGCCGGTCAACATCTCGTAAAACACGACTCCGAGTGAGTAGATATCGGCCCGATGGTCGACTCGGGTCGGTCGTTCGATCTGTTCGGGAGCCATGTAGTTGCGCGTTCCGAGCAATTGGTTGGTGGCGGTCAGCGAAACGGCGTGATCCAGCGAGCTCGTCATCTTGGCGAGGCCGAAATCGGCGATCTTGATAATGTTGCGCGGGCCGATAAGTATGTTCTCGGGCTTGATGTCCCGATGCACGACCCCCTGATCATGGGCAAACTGCAGCGCATCGCAGATTTTCGGAATGATGGTCATGGCCTCTTCCGGTGACAGGCTGCGGGCATGGATCGCTTCGCGGAGATTGATGCCTTCGACAAGCTCCATCACCAGGTAGCACCACGGGGGGGACTCGCCAAAGTCATGCACGGTCACGATCCCCGGGTGGTTGAGGCGCGCCATGGTGCGGGCTTCGCGAAGGAATCGTTCGGCAAACCCCGGGTCGCGGGCCAGTCGTGGTGCAAGGATCTTCAGGGCGACAGGCCGATCCAGACTGATCTGAATGGCCCGATACACGGCACCCATCCCGCCGTGACCCAGCAACTCCACGATCTTCAGCTGGGGAAACAGCGGGGCCAGTTCCTCGACCGTTGGCGGATTAAAAAAACCATCCAGCGACATCGTCTGGCCGTCTTCGCGTTTCGATTCCGGCAAGGCCGCCGCCATCAGGCAACTCGGGCAAATCCCGCCAGGCGCGTGGGGAGGAAGCGTGCGCTGGCATTGAGGGCAGGTGCTTGTCATGATCGTTCCCGGATTTCGTTTTGTCGGCTCTGTCCGTTATCTAGGCAAAAAAAAGCCGGGCGTTACAGGGGTATACCGTTTTTTCAGAAAAACAGGGTATTTTCCGTGGGTTAACAAGTAGCCGAGTCTCTCCGGGACTCGGACGGCATGTCGTCAACGTCTCGGAGAGACGTTGCTACGGGAGAGCAGGGATTGGGACTCGGCCACTGCTGCTCGGTTGCATCGAGCCCGGCCGTTCTTCATCAACCCAGTGCCCGAAACAGTTCCTGGATCTCTTCGTCGACATCTTGTCCGTCGAGCAAGGTCCGTTCGACCAGATCGCGAAGTCGCTGGCGGTACCGCTGACGCAAACGATGCAAGGCGACTCGCACCGCTCCCACGCTCATCGACAGCTTTTCGGCAATGGCTGATACTGCCCCCTGGTCGGTCGCGGCGATCAATGGAGCCAGCGCAGAGAACAGCTCTTCCTTTCCGGCAACACGGTATTCTTCCTCCAGAAGTGCAATGACCTGGCCCAGCAACTCGATCGCCCAGAGCCGGTCGAAATGTTGTTGCGGCGTGTCCCGATCGACGGGTTCGATCCCGTAGCGTTCCTCCGCCAGTGAAAAGTCAATCGACACAGGCCGCTGTCCGCCACCGCGCTTCTGCGCCGTTTCCCTCCGCCATTGGCCGATGACAAAGTGGTCGAGGGACGAAAGCAGAAATGTACGGAAACGGCCCCGTTCGGCGTCGGCAAGCTGCAATCGATTGTTGGAGAACAGGGAAGCGAGAAATCCCTGTGTCAGGTCCTCGGAATCTTCGCGGCTTTTCCCCGAACGACGCAGGTAGGCGTAAAGCGGGTACCAGTACGCGTGGCAAAGCTCTTCCAGGGCTGACCCGGCGCGACTGTCTTCCCCCCGGGCCGTGGCGATCATGCTCCATGACGTCGTGGCGAAGCGCGGGGGAGCCTCACCATGGGAGCTGCGGTCTTCGGAAGAGGATCCCTCGCTCACAGCTCTCGGCCCCGCGGACAAATGGACAACGACAATCGGGCGTCTGAAGGATGCTAGCAACTGCATTCAGAACACAATTATCTTAGCCGCTGCTTCAGCGTAGTTGACGATTTGCTCGTCCTGTTTTAAAAAATTCCCCTGCCCAGAGTCAGGTAAGGCGAATGGTGGTGATGGAGCCCGCGATGAACCGGATCAAAGCAGACTATTGGTGTCAGGATGGCGAGTCGGCAATCAGCAACGGGTGGGGCGAAGGGGGCTGCCTCGTTTATGAAGCGCCCGGTTCTTTTTCGATCGTGCCCCAGCTCCGATGGGTTTCGTCACTTTGTCTGCCGGAACATTATGAATCCGGTTATCGGTATCCGCTTTTTCTGTGGATGAACATGGAAAGCAGCGGTCCCGAGTCGCTGGAGCAGGCGATATCGGGGATCTGCGAGCGGAATTTTATCGGCGCATCGATCCGCGATGAAACAGCTTTTCCCTGGAGCCAGGAGTGGAAACAGACTCCGGCCTCGATTGAAAAAGCCACCCGATCGGCGCAATCGGCGATTGATGAACTTTCGGAACGGTTCAGTATCGACCGGCGCCGTGTGTTTATTGCCGGGGCGGGAAGCGGCGGGACGATGGCGTTTCGCGTTGCGTTCCGCGTACCGCACCTGTTTGCCGGCGCGGCATCCCTCGATGGCGAAGTGCCAAAAAACAATCAGCCTCTTGGAAACCTGACGCGCAGCCGGGATGTCCCCCTCTTCTGGTCGCAAACGCGCGATTCATCGCGGTTGCCGGAAGCTGTTATATGCGAGCAACTTCGTTTGCTCTGCGTTGCCGGATTTGATTTGACTTTCCGGCAATATCACGGGGACACGCCGATGGATGAACTCGTTTCCCGGGACCTCAACCGCTGGATGATGGAGCAGATTGCCCGCCAGCCCGACTCCGCCATCGTGTTCTAGGCGAAAAAATGTTTGTTTCGGGAATCCGGGCCAACGGGTATACTGTCTTTCGGGTGGCCAGGTTGTGTCGTTCCAGACGAATCGGCGGCGGCCTCGTATCAGCCGGATCGCGCTAGCGACCGGTTTCTGCGCCGTGGATAGTGAATTGCCGGATGCCGCCCGGGCTCCAGTACGAGGACTTCAGGTTATGGCGAGCGATATCGACCGCATTCGGGAAATCGTGGAAATGCATCGAGCGCGGCCCGGCGCGACGTTGCCGGTCTTGCACGATATTCAGCACGAGTTCGGCTACATACCCGATGAAGCGGTAGCGATGGTTGCCGACGGTCTCAATCTCTCCCGCGCCGAGATCTATGGTGTGATTACTTTTTATGCCGACTTTCGCAGCGCGCCTCCCGGCCGGAACATCGTTCAGGTCTGTCGCGGCGAGGCTTGCCAGGCGAAAGGGGGCGAAGAACTGGAAGCACACGCGCGAAAGTCATTGGGTTGCGACTTTCATCAAACGACATCCGACCGCAGTGTCACGCTGGAACCTGTCTTTTGTCTCGGCAATTGCGGCTGTTCACCGTCAGTTCGCATCGGCG
>WPCK01356417.1_pt1 | contig 35584 bp, 27 predicted proteins | sample 5399851 | NCBI WGS metagenome assembly WPCK01 (sample SAMN12869471, study PRJNA574797) | sludge metagenome | isolation source: wastewater treatment of pH11 | place: China:Beijing | collected 2019-05-20
AGAACGAGCCGACCACGAACTGGCCGGGCTTGACCGTCTTCACCGTGGAACCGACCTCGACATCGCGGATGCCAACGTCGGTCGCATACAGACTCTGGGCGACCGCCATTGTCGCGAGCCAAACCGTCGCCTGCCACCCCATCCACGCAATCCGCTCGCGTCGCTTTCCCCCCGTTCTTCACGCGGAGTCAGATTCCACCAGGAATTATTGCGTCTTCTCAACCGATCGCCCCCGGGCTTCCATGGCGCGCAGTGCCGGTACGAACGACTTGCCAAGCTGACACCTCCCAGATTATTTGAGACGAAACCTGGGGTGTTGGTCTCGAATCAAGTGAGACGATGCTTGCCGCCTGGAACCGAAGCCATTTCCGGCGTCGAACTTCGTGCGCTCGGCGGACGGTGTTCACCCCTGCTTCCGACAGGCCAACTCGCCGGCTGCGATCAACTCCTCGACGTCGGAAACGCGGGCGAAATGAAATGGTCGACGTTGCTCACAGGATCCGGGTACTATAGGGAATCAGGGCATTCCAGTGTCGTCTTCGTGACTGTAGTCAATTGGCAGATTGGCAACATGCAGGCTGCATCAAGAACAACTTCAGACATCTCTTGGCGAGATCCTCAATGCTCCGATTCAGGTTTGCCGTCGCGCTGGCAGTACTGGCACCTTGTGTTGCCTTGGCGCAGACTTCACTACCGCGGCCAGATTTCAAGTTTCTTGGGAAGGTCGGCAAGACTTTCAGAGATTCGGATCCACCTTAATTTCCTCAGCCGATGAAGGCGCCCGCCGGAGCGCCGAATTGGGAAACGAGCGCCGCGGGTCCGTTTGATCGGTGGGCCAATGGACTGGGGTTCGACTATTTCTACGGATTTAACGCCGGCGATATGAACCACTGGGACCCGGTGCTGTTCGAGAACCGCAATCTCGTACCCAGGAGCTCCGATCCCAACTACTATCTGACCGAGGACATCGCCGACCACGCGATCTCGTGGGTTCGCCAGGTCACGAGCATTGCCCCCGACAAGCCGTTCTTCCTGTACGTCGCGCCCGGGGCCAACCATTCACCGCACCCTGTGCCCCAGGAATGGATTGACCAGTTCAAGGGACAATTCGACGCGGGCTGGGACGCCTACCGCGAAGCCTCGCTGAAACGGCAGAAGAAATTGGGCGTCGTGCCCGAGAACACGATCGACTTCGCCTACCAAGGCAAGGCTGGCGAGCGAGGCAAGCCCGCGACCGTAACGCTCACCGCCAACGGTAAAAAAGTCGGCGAAGGCAGGTTGCCGAGGACGGTGCCGTTACATTTCTCGCTCGGCGAGGGCGTCGACGTCGGAACGGACACCGGCTCCGCTGTGGACTTCACCTACACTCTGCCGTTCCAATTCACGGGGACAATTGACAAGGTGACTGTCACGTTGAAATAACGCCATGGAATCAGACGACGCATTGTCCTTGGATGCGCGCAACGCTTCTGCAGTGGGGTGCCACGGGCGTCTCGCCCGTGCTGCAGGGTGCCACGGGCGTCTCGCCCGTGCAATTCCAGAGAATTCAGCGAAGAATGCGAATCCGGTGGGTTACTGACAACGTTCCAAAGGGCAGGACTGGAGTTGCTATGGCCCAGTTGCAGGAGGCACCAAGCGCGCAAGGTTCGTCATTTCGTCGATGCTTGAACATACTGGCCCAGAACCGCGGCCATGATTCCATCTCTTGCAGCGTGACGCCTGCGCCCACACCGCATGGGAAGCCATGTGATTTCAATTGACATGCTTGTTGCGTCGGCATCTAATTCAAATAGTAACGCTGGTTAACTCACGAAGCGACATCTGCTTGCGGTAAGACGGGGCTCTTCGTGCGAAATCGCGCGTTGAATGGGCAAGCTATCGAACAGAGGAGGAACCCATGTTGGTCGTCGATCGGTTGGTTGTCCTTGCCCTATTTCTTACCACTTGTTCTTTGGCCGAAGGTGCGGTCTTCCTTGCGTCGGGACGGAGTTACGGTGGCTTGGGATATCCTGCAGGAGTTTACTATTACCAGGTCGACTCACTGACAGGTCGTGCCACGCGGGTATCGTCATTCCTCAATGGACAATACGTCGAGGGCCTGGCCGGCGCGTCGGACGGCCGCCTCCTTGGTTATTCGTCTGGTTACCTGGTCCAAGTCAATCCGGCAACGGGAGCCGAAACGCCAATTGGGATCTTTAATAACCTCGCTCTTCCCGGGATGGACATCGCCAATGGGTCGGCATACGGGGTCCCCGATAGCGGAGTCGACCGCCGACTCAGGCAGATTAATATCACGACCGGAGCTGTCATCTCCCTTGGGTCGGAGATAAATCCGATTGGCTCCGCCTTGGACGTCTTTTTTGGCGATTCACCGGGGGTGAACCGGCCGGCGATCCTTGGAATGGGCTCTGTGGGGAGCACGCTGTATGGCGTCCATACGGTACCGGGCAAGAACAATCTCTTGGCGATTGACGCATTGACAGGTTCCGCCACGGTGCTGGGAACACCGAATGCGGTGGCACTGAGCGGCAATCCGGGCAGCGGGACGTTCAGCGGCTTTACGGCCATGACAGGCATTGATGAGGATCACAACGGCGAATACGAGGCAATTTTGGGGAGCGTCAATGCGTACGATCCTGATTCCGGCGGACCGCTCGCCATCGAACGAATCGGAGGCGTGGCCCGCTACGATCTGGCGAACGGTACCTGGTCGCTCGTGGGCACGAACGCTGGAATCGAGTTCTACGGCTTTGGAGCCCCCATCCCGGAGCCCACGTCGAGCCTTGTTGCCACCTGCATAGGCCTCAGGTTGACGATGCGCCGTCGTAGCCGGCCGTGGTGAGAATTAAGGCCCACGCGACGACGACCGGCTTTGGGAAGAGTTCCATAGAGGCTGAGTCAAAGCCTCCGCCCAAGGCCTTTCCTTATTGGCCAAGCTGGTCGCGCAGCCAGCCGGGACGATCGGTCGTGATGCCGTCGACTCCGAAATCGACCATCCGCCGGGCAACCGTCGCGTCATTCACGGTCCAAACGTACAGTCCCAGTCCGGCCGCCTTGACTTTCCGCGAGAACGCTTCGGTAAGTCCCTCGTCGGCCGACAAATCCAACCCATCCGCGCCCAATTCCCTCGCCGTGGCGATCAGCGCTTCGGCGGACGGCACCGCTTTTCCCTCTTCCGGTTTCAGACTGACGATCCAATAGACCTGCAGATCGGGGCGCGCCGCCTTGACCGCCGCTACGACATCCTCGCTGAAACTGATGACCGGCGTCTGCTCGGCACTCAGCCCCGAGTCCCGGAGCAGCCGGTCGAGTTCCGGGACGATCTCCGGGCCGCATTTGACCTCGACGAAGACTCGCTTACCCTTGGCGATGGCGGCCAGCATTTCCTTCAGTGTGGGGAGCTTCTCGCCAGTAAATCGCTTGTCCATCCATTGGCCTACATCCAGCGCCGTCAGCTCGGCAAGCGATTGGTCGACAACCTTCTTGGCCACCCCGGCAACACGCTCGGTGTCCTCGTCGTGGATGACGACCACTTTGCCGTCCTTTGAGAGATAGACATCGAGTTCCGTGGCATCGGCCTCCTGTTCCCACGCCAGCTTTACCGCGGTTACCGTGTTCTCCGGCGCGTCAAAGGACGCACCGCGATGTGCGATGATCTCGACGGTCCTGCCAGCAGCCATGTCGGCAAGTGGCAGGAGAAACAGCAGCAGGACAGCACCGTGGCGCATGGGATTCTTGCCGAAAAACCGATCGAAGGGAACGTGATGGCGGCAGCTTAGCCTTCCTCATAGCAACGGTCCAGCGCACTGGACACAGCTCAGCAGGTGTTCGGGAGGCCGTGAGGGCGGCCGCGCCGGGGAGTCAGGGACCCGCGCCGAAAAAAGACTGGCACCGAACCGACGGCACGGCGTGCACACCCATTCCCGGAGCGTGCACGCCTGCACAAATACGCGTACCCCCCGCTCTACTTCTGGCAGCGACGGCGGCCGAGCATGATTCCGAGCCCAACTCCAACGAGCCCAAGGCCTGTTGGCTCTGGCACGACAATCACGAAGCCTTGAGCATTGCTGGCCAACCCAGCGATTGTGGTCCCGTCGCCAGAAATCGCCATGGGAAGCGCCAGGGTGACACCCGCCGGGATCGGAACTCCCTTGCTGAGGGCGTAGGCGGTCAAATTCTGAAGGCCCGAGCCTTCCAGCCAAATGGTCCCCTGGCCGAAGATAGGTGGCCCAAATGCGCGGTCGAAGCCCACAACCGCTCGGCCATCGTCCGAGATCCCCGTCGCGCCTCGACTTTGATTCAGGGGGTTAATGGTCCCCAGGACGTCCAGGACACCCGTTGTTCGATTGTAGCGCCAGGGCTCAAAGTCGGTGGCAAACCCGCCCGAGCCAACGACCCAGTTGCCATCCGGCGTTACGTCTCCCGCTTCGGAGAGTTCGTCGGTTCCGTTGAAGAGCAACGTCTGAACGCCGTTGTCCCAGACAGCCGCCTGACGAAACCCGCTCGATGCGTCCTGCCAGCCAACCACGATGTTGCCGTCCAAATCGGTCGCATTGGCGCGAGAGCTGCTGCCCGCGACGGTCGAGCCAAGACTCGTGGTCGAACCACCTTGCCGCCACTGAATCGCCTCGGCCCTGCCAGCGTTCACCCAGCCCAGTCCCACCACCGACTGCCCGTCGCCGGAAATCCCCCAGCCTGAGCTGGTATTGCTCCCTGACGAGCCACCAATGCCGCCCAGATTCGTCCATGTCCCGGACGCCACATCATAGTGTGCCATTTCCGATAGATTCGTTGTCGCATTGAGATTGCTTCCGCTGATGAACATGCCATCTTCGGAGAGTCCGGCGTCACCCGCGTCGAATATGCCGCCGATCCCGACGAGACCACCACCCACCGTCCAACGGAAAAAACCAGATCCTGCGGTGCCCGCGGCAATCGTACCGTCATGCGAGAGTGCCGTCGGCAAGCCAGCCATGGTGTAATAGGCCGGCTGGGCAATGGTAGGAGCGCACAGAATCAGCGCTCCCAAAGATCCTAGAATTCCTGCTCGTGTCCACATCATTGGTTCCGACTCCTCTTACCTGGCCAAACATTAGAAACAAAATGGATTCGGGGGTACCTCACTACCCGCAATGGAGCCGAATTGTACACCGGAATGCCCGCGACATACACCATGCGAAGCGGCGAAACTCCCCCAAAACCAATTCCGTATGTCCTGCCTTTCACAAGCTGACAATGACACTCCCCCGAATGGAATCCGGGGGTATCCGGCTGTTGCTGAATCTCGCACTGCCATTGAAGCAAGAACCCATCCCCGGCCGCGATTGGGTCACTGGCGTACGTCGTTTGGTCACAATATGCTGAGTGCGCACTTCCACGGAACATCAAGAAAAACAACCTGACAATGATTTGCGAAGTTCGCCAGGGACATGATGGTCTTTCGCGGATGGCCTGGGCCTATCGGCGGGGGACTTGCCGCAAAGGCGACATGTTCAGGCACGCGGTAGCCATGGCTGGGCACGGCGGAATGTGGCGGCGATGACGATGGGCGGCAACATCGGTCGAAGTTCCCCGCTGGGTGCGACCGTCACCGGTGACGGTGTCAATTTCAGCCTCTATTCGCGGTATGCGACGGGCGTCGAACTCCTGTTGTTTGATCGGGATGATGCCCAACCGAGCCGAACGGTTCGCATCCCGGCCAACACGCGCAGCTATCACTATTGGCACGTCTTTGTACCGGGGATCGGATCGGGTCAGGTGTATGGCTACCGGGTCGAGGGACCATCGGATCCGGCGCATGGATGTCGGTTCGATCCCACGAAGGTCCTACTCGATCCTTACGGCCGGGGTGTCGTCGTCCCGGAACATTGCGACCGGTTCGCGGCCATCCATGCGGGGGACAACGCGGCAACCGCCATGAAGAGCGTTGTCGTCGATACGGCGACCTACGATTGGGAAGGAGACGCGCCGCTGAACCATCCCTCGGCGCAGACCATCATTTACGAAATGCACGTTCGTGGATTTACCCGCCATTCCAACTCGGGCGTTCACGAGAAGGCACGGGGTACCTTTGCCGGGCTCATTGAGAAAATCCCCTATCTGCAGCAACTGGGCATCACGGCCGTGGAATTCCTTCCGGTGTTCCAGTTCGACGCTCAAGATTGCCCACCAGGGAAAATCAACTACTGGGGTTATGCACCGATCTCGTTTTTTGCCCCCCACCAGGCATACAGTTCGTGCCAGGAACCACTCGGTCCTGTGAACGAGTTTCGAGACATGGTCAAGGCGCTTCATCGCGCCGGCATCGAAGTGATTCTCGACGTTGTCTTCAACCATACGGCCGAAGGCGATCATCGCGGCCCGACGCTTTCGTTCCGCGGCATCGACAATCCTACTTACTATCTACTGGAAGGTGGGGGAGGGCAGTACGTCAACTACACTGGCTGTGGCAACACCCTGAATGCAAACCATCCCATCGTGCGGCGGATGATCGTCGATTGCCTTCGCTATTGGGTCGAACACATGCACGTGGATGGATTTCGCTTCGACCTGGCTTCGATTCTGACGCGGGATGCTTCGGGAAACCCGCTGCCGAATCCACCGGTCCTCTGGGACATTGAATCGGAACCTGCGCTCGCCGGTACCAAACTGCTCGCCGAGGCATGGGACGCTGCCGGTCTGTACCAGGTTGGGAGCTTTGTGGGAGATGCCTGGAAGGAATGGAATGGTCGATTTCGAGATGATCTCCGCGACTTCTTCCGCGGCGAACCCGGCGCACTCCGTCGCGTGGCGGACCGGATGGTCGGCAGCCCCGAGATCTACGGTCATGAGCGGCGTGAGGCGGAACAAAGCGTAAACTTCGTGACCTGTCACGACGGGTTCACGCTCAATGACCTGGTCTCCTTTAACGGCAAGCACAATGAGGCGAATGGCGAGAACAATCGCGACGGCGCCAACGACAATCGAAGCTGGAACTGCGGTGTGGAAGGTCCTACTGACGACCCGGAGGTGGAATCGCTGCGAAACCGGCAGGTGAAGAACTTTCTGGCAGTCACGCTCTTGTCGCTCGGACTTCCCATGATCCTCATGGGGGACGAAATACGACGTACGCAGCGTGGAAACAACAATGCCTATTGTCACGACAACGAGATCAGTTGGTTTGACTGGGCGCTGTTGAAGAAGCACGCCGATGTGCATCGATTCGTCCGCCTGCTGTGTGCTCGGCGCCGCCTGCGCGACGTGGCACACGAACGCGAACGTATCACGATCAGCGACATGCTTCGCAACGCGACCAAAGCATGGCATGGGACGAAGCTCGGCAAACCGGACTGGAGTGACCGGTCCCACAGCGTGGCCCTGGGTGGGGAACTTTTCAGCGAAGGATTACACTTTCACATGATTCTTAATGCGTACAGCACAGCGCTGGAATTCGAACTTCCCACACCAGGCGACGGTCAGCAGTGGCAGCGATGGATCGACACGTCGCTCGATTCACCGCACGACATCGTTTCCTGGCAGGAAGCACCACCGGTCGGAGACAGCGCATATCGGGTCGCGCCCCGATCCGTCGCCATGTTGTTCATGCCCAGTGCACACAAGAGCGGTTGACCACAACCACGAGAATCCGCAAGTCACAAGCCGTAATGGAGCTGGCCATGTCCAAGTCAATCGCTCAGAACAGCCTGAAACAGTACGAATGCGGCGAGTTCCGTTTCAAAGACGGTGCCGATTTCGACGACTACGACCGCCATCTCGTATTTGATCACGTCGTGTCGAAGAAGGATGCCAGTCAGCGGGAGCGGTTTGAGGCCGTGGCCCGTTCGCTGCGAGACTTGCTTACGCACCGGTGGCTCTTAACGCAGCAGACGCATGATCGGAAAAACCCAAAGCGAGTCTACTACGTTTCGATGGAATTCCTGATCGGCCGCTCACTGGTGAATAACATCATCAATCTCGGAGTCGAATCGTTCGTCCGTGACGACTTGCGATCCGATCCCCAGCAGGACTGGAGGGCCGTTGTCGAGACGGAACCCGATGCTGGCCTGGGGAACGGAGGGCTGGGGCGGCTTGCGGCCTGTTTCATCGAATCGCTGGCCACGCTTCAGATTCCGGCGATCGGATACGGGCTGCGCTATGAGTACGGAATATTCCGCCAGGAGATCAAGGACGGTTACCAGGTCGAACAACCGGACCGCTGGCTTGCTCAGACCGATCCCTGGGAAGTGGCTCGGCCGAGTGAGACCATTTCCGTGCCGCTTGCGTGTGCCTTTCAAACGGAAAGCGGAGTCTTTCGTGCCGTTCCCGGACACTCGACCCAGTTGCTGGGCATCCCCTATGACCGCCCCGTCGTCGGATACGGCGGACGCACCATCAACACACTTCGATTATGGGGCGCCGCCTCACCAGACTTCTTCGACTTGGATGAATTCAGCTCCGGCGATTTCGTCGGTGCCATGGTCGATCGGGTCATCGCCGAGACCGTCACACGCGTCCTGTATCCCGATGATTCCACGCAGGCCGGTCAGGCACTCCGATTCATCCAGGAACTGTTTCTGGTCTGCTGTTCCCTGGGGGACATCGTGGCCCGCTTTCGTCGCGCGAACGATGACTGGCAACAACTTCCCGAGAAGGTAGCCATTCAATTGAATGACACGCATCCCGCGATGGCCGTCGCCGAGTTGATGCGCATACTGTTGGATCAAGCCCATCTGGATTGGGATAACGCCTGGGAACTGACCGTCGGCACACTTGCCTATACGAACCACACGCTGCTACCGGAGGCGCTTGAAAAATGGCCGGTGCGCTACTTCGAGCTGGTCTGTCCTCGGCTCCTGGAAATCATCTATGAAATCAACCGGCGCTTTCTCGGCCTTGTCCAACAGCGCTACCCCGGCGATCGAAACCGCATTCAGCGCGTCAGTCTGCTCGACGAGTCGGCCGGCCGACATGTGCGGATGGCTCATCTTGCCATCGTCGGCACCCACAGTACCAACGGCGTCGCCCAGATTCACTCCCACCTGCTGCAAACGAACGTCGCAAGAGACTTTGCAGAGATGTATCCCGAACGGTTCAATAACAAGACCAATGGCGTGACGCCGCGACGCTGGATGCTGCTCGCGAACCCAGATTTGTCGGCATTGATCACGCAATCGATTGGCGAGGGGTGGGTGACTGACCTCCGTGAACTGCGGCAACTCATCCCACTCGCCGACGACCGCGCCTTTCGTGGCCGATTCATGCAAGCCAAGCAGGCAGCCAAGGCGCGCTTCGCAGGTTGGCTCAAGGAAGCGGCCGGAATCGACATCGACGTCCATTCGATCTTCGATTGCCAGATCAAACGCATTCACGAATACAAGCGCCAATTGCTGAATGCCTTGCATATTATCGTGCTGTACAACCGCCTGCGGGCCAATCCCGCCATGCCGATGCCGCCGCGAACGTTTCTCTTTGGCGGCAAAGCGGCACCCGCCTATCACCTGGCCAAGCGGATCGTCAAGTTGATCAACAACATTGCACGAGTCATCGATGCGGACCCCGTGGCCCGTGGAAAACTCAAGGTCGTCTACTTGCCCAATTACAACGTATCGCTGGCCGAGCGTCTGATTCCTGCCAGCGATGTCTCGGAACAGATTTCCACCGCCGGGTACGAAGCCAGCGGTACCAGCAATATGAAGTTCATGATGAACGGAGCACTCACGGTGGGCACCCGCGATGGGGCCACGATTGAGATGGCCGAAGAGGCAGGTGAGGACAACTTCTTCCTGTTCGGACTGACTGCCGCTGAGGTGCAGAACAACCGTGGTTCCTACAGTCCGCACGGGCACTACCAGCATGATGCGGAGACACGCGAAGCGCTCGATCTGATCTTCAACGACACCTTCAGCCGCGATGAGCCGGGGATCTTCGCACCGATCCGCGAGACCCTGCTGGACCGGGGGGACTACTATATGCACCTGGCGGACCTGGCATCGTACACCCAGGCGCAACAGCGCGTCGGCGAATTGTATGGAGATCGGGACGCCTGGGCCCGGAAGGCCATCCTCAACGTGGCCTGTTCTGGAAAGTTTTCCAGCGATCGGACTATCTCCGACTACGCCTCGGAGATATGGCACGCGAAACGGTGCCCTGTGGAGTGATATGCGGTTCGGGTGCGAACCGATCCGAGAACTCCAAAATCAACCGCGTGACGTGAGGAGCTGGAAATGAAGGTAGGTATCGTCGGGAGCGGATACGTCGGTGCCACGGCAGCCTATGCACTCGTGATGCAGGGCGTCGGTCGCGAAGTCGTACTGGTCGATAAGAATACCGACCGCGCGAAGGCGGAGGCGGATGACATCCGCCACGCCGTGCCGTTCGCACATCCGCTCAATGTCCGCGCAGGGGACTACCGGGACCTGGCAGGCAGCCGCGTCGTCGTGCTGTGCGCCGGCGTGGGACAGAAGCCCGGCGAGACCCGGCTGCAACTGCTGCAGCGCAACGCGGCCGTATTCGCCGAAATCGTCCCATCCGTACTCGCCCATGCCGCCGATGCCGTGCTCGTGGTGGCAACCAATCCGGTGGACGTGATGACCCACCTCGCAGCGCGTTTCGCTGCCAACTGTGGCGTGCCCCCGCACCGCGTACTGGGATCAGGGACGACACTCGACACCGCCAGATTCCGCAGCCTGCTGGGTGCCCATTGTGGCGTCGATCCCCATCATGTTCATGCATACGTCATCGGCGAACATGGCGATTCAGAAGTACTCACCTGGTCGCTCGCTACGATTGGTGGCATGCCACTGGACGTCTTCGCCCGACTGCGTCACATTGAACTCACCGACTCGATTCGCCAGCAGATTGACCAGGACGTCCGGCGAGCTGCCTACACGATTATTGCGGGAAAAGGAGCGACCTACTACGGCATTGGCTCCGCCCTGAGCCGTATCGTCGATGTGATCCTGCACGATCAGCGATCGATCCTCACCGTTTGTACTTCCGCTGCGGAAGTCGCTGGCGTGCCGAATATCACCGTCGCGTTGCCGCGGCTGTTGGGTGGCTCTGGCATCTTGGAGACATTTCCATTACCCATCAGCGAACAGGAATCCACGCTCCTGCACCATAGCGCGGCGGTCATCCAACAGGCGCTGTCGGCACTGGATTCGAACGCATGACCTCCTTCCATCGAACTGCCACAGCACCCGCGACGCCGGGGCACTTCATGCGAGTGTCTATTCACTGCGGCATGGTCAATGAGCCTTGGTGCATCGAGTCGGGCCCACAAAACGCCGGGCGGCCGCTGGCCGCCCTGGCCCATTGGCCGTACCGTCGCCAATAAGACGTTGTACGAACTCCACTGGAAAGGTGATACGGTCAGCCCGTCGCTACCCGTCAGGTGCGAGGATCGACTGGGAATACGGTTACAAGGGTCACGATCATAAAGGAGAGATTATGGGAATAGCGCCTGCGATCTGTTCTTGCCGGCAGCCGTCTCGACTCCGAACTCGGGGCGACCTGCGATGCGCAACGTGGTTCGCGACCATCCTTGTGGCCTGCCAGGTCTGCGCCATTCCATGCTCGCACGGACAGGCTCAACCCGGCACGACCGCCAATATCGGCACCGATCGGTCTGCCGATGAAGAAGCCATCCGCGCGAACATCCAACGATTTGTTGACGCATACGGGGCAGGGGACGCCGCGGCCTTGGCCGCCCTGTTTCTGCCCACGGGTCAGGTCATCTCGGTTGAGGGGGAGACGTTCGAAGGACGGGAGGCCATCGAGGAGGCGTTCCGCGCTGTGTTCGCCGAATCCCCGCAGGTCCAGATGGAAGTCTTCGTGGATTCCATTCGCTTCCTCGGGGAGGATCTGGCTGTGGAAACCGGCTCCACGCGGGAAGTCCGCGCACCAGGCGAGGTGCCCGAGTACGGCCGATACACCGTCCTGCACGTCAAACGCGATGGAACCTGGCTGATGGCGGCGGCCCGGGACTCGGAAGGGGAACCACCAACCAGCCATGAGCGGTTGTTGCCACTGGCATGGCTGGTCGGCGAATGGATCGACGATAGCGGAAGCTCCGCCGTGCATACATCCTGCCGCTGGAGCGATGACGAAAACTACCTCTTGCAAGATATTTCGCTGCAGATCGCCGGCAAGAATGCCATGCAGGTCTCCCAGCGGATCGGCTGGGACCCGCTCACCCGCAGCGTCCGATCTTGGATTTTCGATTCGGAAGGGGGATTCGGGGAAGGCGTCTGGACTCGAGTGGATGATTCGTGGGTCATCAAGTCCAGTGGCGTGCGAAATGACGGAACTGCGGTCCTGGCGACGAGTGTGATCGTCCCGGCAGGGAACGATGGCTACGTCTGGCGCGTCCACGATCGACTCGTCGGCAATGAAATATTGTCATCGGTCGAGGTCAAAGTGATTCGTAAGCCACCATCGCCGGACGTGGAAAAGTGACAGCGGCGAAAGAACGCGTTCAACTTTCAGGAACCACTGCAATGAAAACCAGACTTGCACTCACGCTGGCACTATGTGGTCTCGGTGTCTTCGCCGTCGGCGACGTCTATGGATTTCGCGGCGGTGGTCGAGGGGGTGGGGGGGCCCGCGGCGGTGGCGGCGGTTTCTCGCGCGGTGGCGGAATGTCGCGGGGCGGATACGGGGGAATGCCAGGCGGTGGCTACGGCGGAATGTCACGCCCGCCCATCCAGCGCACACCGTCGTTCAGCCAACCGTCGATGTACCGTCCGCAGGCTCGACCAGGCACCATGTATCGGCCGTCCCAGGTGCCTCGCAGTCCCAGTATGACACCACGCCCCGGCGTCGTACGACCGGGGGCAGGGATCAGTCGGCCGTCCCAGTTGCCATCCACTCGACCGGGGGGTGCGGTCCGGCCAGGGGAAGGCGCGGGAATCAGTCGTCCTTCGCAACTCCCTTCGACGCGACCCGGTGCGGGAACTCGACCCGGCACGCCCCCCGGAATTAGCCGACCATCGCAATTGCCCTCATCCGGTTTGCGGCCGGGGACCGGCGCACGTCCGCCCATCGGTTCGGCCAGACCTGGCACCGGTGGATCCTGGGCCGGCAATCGGCCTTCGACGCTGCCGGCGCTCGGCGCCGACGGGGCGCTTGGTGTCGGGATTTCCGATCGCATGAACCGCCCCGGATCGTTGCCCGGCCTGGGAGATCGCCGGCCGCTGCCAGGTACCCTTCCCACCGCGGAACGACGTGACGCTCTTAGGGATCGTCTCAGTGGATCCGGCATCGCCGACCGCGAGCGGCCGAGCCAACTCCCTGCGCGCGACTGGGACCAGATCCGACAGGACTGGTCGGATCGACGTGACGAAATCCGGGACAACTGGCAAGACCATCGAGACGAGTGGCAGGATCGATGGCAGGAATGGCACGATGATCATTACCCCTGGTATGGCGGCTGGTATTGGGGTTACGCCCCCGCTTATTGGGGATGGTGGGATCCGCTGTGGGACACCTATCCGGCCGCCGCAACCATGGGCACAACCTGGTGGGACGCAAACAGCATGGCCTATGCCTTCGGTTGTGGGGACTACGCCAACCCCTATGACGCCGACGGAGGTGCGATCGACTACTCCGAACCGTTGGTTGCGGAATCGTACGATCAGGATGCGCAGCCGGACAGTGACGCAGAAGGGCCGCCCCAGGAGGCGCTCGACAAGTTCGACCAGGCACGCGTTGCCTTTTTTGACGGAAACTACGACGACGCGTTGAAACTCGTCGATGAGGCCGCCACCCTGCTGCCTCACGACGCCGTGGTCCATGAGTTCCGATCGCTCGTGCTGTTTGCCATGGGCCGATACAAGGAGGCCGCGGCCGCCATTCACGCCGTCCTGGCGGTGGGACCAGGCTGGGACTGGAAGACACTTGGCAGTCTCTATCCGAATGTCGACATATACACCAGCCAACTGCGTGCGCTGGAGGCATTTTGCGGCAAGAACCCCAAGGCGGCATACGCCCACTTCCTCTTGGGCTATCACCGCCTTTCCACGGGATACCCGGACGCGGCCCTCGGGTCCTTTCGACGCGCCGGCGCACTGGAGCCCAACGATGCGGTCACGGCGAACCTGGTTCAGGCCTTGACTCCGCGAGATACACCTGGTCCGTCGACCGACGTGACGGCCAGCGGTTCTCCCAAGCCGATCCCACCAGCCGATCTGGTGGGATCCTGGACCGCCACGGGCACGGGTTCCGCGAAATATGCCATGCGTCTGGAAAAAGATGGGACCTTCGTCTGGCGGTTTCAACGTGGCTCGCGGGATGAACAAGTGAAGGGAGTCTATACCTCCGAGGGAAACATGGTGGCCATGGAACCGGATTCGGGAGGGAGCCTGCTCGCGGAACTGAGTACCAAAGCCCCCGATCAATTATCGTTCAAGGTGGTTGGCGGACCAACCGATGCAACCGGATTGGACTTTCGGCGTGGCAAGGACGGGTGACAAGCGAGTGCGATCGTCCGCCAGGAAGGCACGACTCCCGCGGACGTGGCCCGTCGTGGTTCATGGATCGATTGTGGCTTCGGTCATCGTTCCGCGCGCAGCCCGACGCATTTCACTCGAGACGACCGAATTCCGCTCCGGCCCGAGTCGCCAGACCTCGCAGGACGTCAAGCGGCACGGCGTCGCTCAGGAACGTACCTGAACCATCCGCCCATGCGAAGTTGGCACCCCCGGGATGATTACTGCCAAATGCGCAGATCCGCTGGTCCGCGTAAGGTGCGAACGACACCCCGTCCACGACGGGCGGGTCTGCCTGATTTGCAGTTTCCGGGCCGAAAGGAATCCGAAAGTTGATGGGGACGTGCGCGCTCATGGTGACATGCCCAATGGCCTTGCGGCCACCCGAGGGCGCCCACCAGCCCCAGGTCGTCAAGCTCGACGTCCATCCCAGTGCGGCAAACCGCTCGAAATGCGAGTCCACGTGACTGCGTTCACCCAGGAGAAGGGTCCTGCTCGCGCCATCGGTGATATCCCTCCATCGCACACTCCTTTGATGGGCATGGGGTTCGGACGCTGGGCCCGTGGTGTGGAATATCCCGTCCGTTGTTGACGCCAGCGGGAAATAGGATCGCACTCCTCCATTGCCGCCATAGCTAGTCAGGGCGTAAAAGCCTCGGGGCTGCTCCACCGGGTTCTGGGGAAGCCGGTCCGATGGGCAAAGCAACACGGCAAGAACCGTTGCTGTCAACGCCCCCGCGCCGCCTGCCGTATTCGTTTCGGGATTCGTAAAGTTCCAAGCCTGCCGAGTATTCGCCTCCTCCAGGTAGGAGAGAAGGTGTACGAAAAGCGATGAACCGCGATACGCGGGAGCGACGGGGAAAACGGCCTGCTGGACACCCGGCGGGAATCTGCGGTGCGCTGATTCGTAGGCAAGTGAAGCAATTGCCAGCTGTCGGAGATGGTTCAGGCACTGACTCCGGCGGCTGGCCTCTCGCGCGGCTTGGACGGCTGGCAGCAACATGCCAACGAGGACACCCACCATCGCGGTCGTCACGAGTACTTCGATCAACGTAAAGCCACGCTGGGCAAGCGGCCGGCGGACTCGGCCAGGCAGTAGGACCTTGCCGGTCGCATACTCGCACAATTCAGAGAACGCGTGCAGCATCCCAATCGACACTTTCCAGCTGGCTGGGGGCAACGAACAGCACCACCTTACCGGCACGATAATTGGGTCGAAGACGCTTGCCTACGTCGACCACCCCCGTGTTGACCAGCTCCCCATTGTCGAGCTGACGGACTTCATCCACACCGAAGCGATCCAGGGTGTCGATGCGCTGGATCCCCGACACGTGATAATGGTCGATATCCGAGCCGCCGACATGAATGACGCGGCCGTCATCGTGAGTGCCCAAAAGACCAATCGCAGCCAGGGCCCCGATGACACCGTCCTGGGTCCCACCAAGCCCTCGGAGCAGGATCCCGTGCCGCCGGGCCAGTTGCCGTGCCGCCGACTGGGTGACAACCTGACGCTGGCACAATAGACCAAACTCGGTCACTTCCTGGGGCACGGAATTTGCCGCGACGCACAATCCGGGATCACTGCCAACCGGACACCAAGGGACCATCAGCGAGCCAATTCGGTCCGCCAGCATCTCCATGGAAGCAGGTTCCTGGGCGTCGGATGCCGGCTCCTGAGGTTCGAACGCAATGGCAACGCAGCCGTTCTTCCGAGTACAGGGGATGCGGGGGTCGCTGAGCAGCTGGTGTCGAGTAATCAGCGTTCCGCGCCAACGACCGGCGAGCTGCTGGACCAGGTGGCGCGCGAGCTGATTGGTGCCCGGCGATTCCAGCACGTCGGTATCATCGATTCCAACGTAGTACACGGCGGGAACTCAACGGGAGCCTCGCGATCCACGAAAGCACATCCACGCACTGAGGGTACCGGCGAATACTCCACAAAGTGCGAAGGACAAAAGTGCGGCCCATCCAATGCTGCGCATCGTGTGGGGCCAGTTTCCATCAAGTTCCAGCCAGTCCGTTCCCCACCTCACGACAAACGCGAGCAGATTGGCGCAGAGCCCAGCGACTCCGAATCGCAGGGCAAGCTGCCAACCACCCCGGGTGGCACCATGAACCGCGACATCCATGGCCGGGCCAATCGCCAAAAGCGACGTGATGGCCGCCGCTTGCAAATGGCCAATCCCCGTCATGAGGAACACGCCGACCGTGCCGCCAGCGGCTAACCCCGAGATCGTTCCCGCGAAGCCTCTGGGGACCAGGGCCATGCCGAGAACCATCGGAAGGGCGGCTTTGACAATCGCATGGCCCGGAATTCGTAACGGCAACGGCATGAATGCCACGGCGGTTGCGGAGAGCACTCCTGCCACAACCAGGATTGCCAGCTCCATGGTGCTGACGCGATCACCGGGGACCGAAACAGGATGCAGACGGCTGTCCCGCCAGTACTCGCGATACGGCATTCCGATGGAGCCAGTCATTCCGCATTCCCTATGCTGCACCCGTCAACGTCGGCCACGGGCCGAACCCAAGAACATCGACGCCAGGAACCCCACACCGATCAGCCAGTAGGTTGCGGGTTCAGGAACAGCCGCCGCGGTCAGGATCAACACAGGACGGTTTGCTGCCGTGACGTTGGAACGCGAGCTAAAAAGTCCCGATACATCGGAATCTCCGTCCGCGGCCCTCAGGAGAATGCTCGACAGGTCGCCCGCATTGACGTCAGCAAGGAATCCCGACGCAAGCGTCAATGCGTAGACGTTGGATGTCGACGTGGTTCCATCGAAGTTAAAGGAGCCCATCGGCTGATCGCCGGCGGATTGGAACGTGGGGAGCGACGCCCAGGTAATTCCGCTGGCGCCGGGCGCCATGGGCGTACCTGCCCCTTCCACCCAGCCGTCGTTCTGCATCCATGTCGCTGCGACAACACCGGCAGCCGTCGCATTGAAGAGTGGGTTATTCGGTACGGTGGAGGTCAATTGAAGGGACGCGGACTCCAGGAACCAGTGGCCCACCCCCAGGGTCGAATCGAAGTTCCCCTTGGCATCCATCAAGTCGAACCGGACCAGGGACTGAAACTCCCCCCGGGGCAGCCCCAGAGCGGAAACCTGCAGCGAGCCGGCCCCTCCGTAGTTGTTCGTGGCGTTCGCCGAGGAGACGAACGCATCGGCAACGGGAGTGAGGCTGATGGTGACCGCCTTGGCCTCAGCCCCCAGCAGGGCCACCATCCCAAAAATCAGCGGGCAGGTTCGAAGAAGGGTCACTCATCTCTCCAGTCGGAATCGGGTGGGGATATAATTGCAGCAAGCACGGCCAGGGGACCGTTATATCCTCAAGGATATAGCGGTCATTGTAGGGCCTGGAACGATCGTGTCAACACCCCGGAGCCCCAACATCCATGGGCAAGCAGCGCGCCGTGAAGCCACTGGGTGGAAAGTGGCCAGAAGACTGGAGCGTCGGCGTTCGTGTATGGTTTGAACGCCACGGGCAGACCATCCTCGAGCAGCCCGTTGCTGACGTGCTGATGGCGGTGGAACGGACACGAAGCATCAGTGGAGCGGCTCGATGGCTCGGCATTTCGTACCGGCACGCCTGGCTTTTGATTCAGCGCGCCAATGAGACGTCCGGCCAGCTACTGGTCGAGACCGCCGTGGGCGGACAACAGGGGGGCGGATCCCAGCTCACAGAACAAGGACGAACGGTGCTGACGATCTATCAACAAGTACAGCAACAGGTTCGTGAAGCAGCGGCCCATTCGCTCACGAGAATTCTCGCCGCCGCGACCCGTGCGTCTTCGACCGTCCATCTTGCGGCCGCCATCAGCCTGCAGGAGGTGGTGGCTCACGTGCTCAGTGAATTCTCACTCCTTCGTCCCACCATCACCGTACGAACCATCTTCGGCGCGTCCAATGAACTGGCGGATCAAATTGCTGCCGGCGGCCCTGCGGACCTCTTTCTGTCCGCCAGTCGTCAGCCCATTCGACAACTTGTCAAGATCGGCCGAATCCAAGGAGCGTCTCGTTGCAAGCTGGCGAGCAACGGCTTGACCGTTGTCGGCGATGAATCACTCGTCGGTACGCTGAGAAAACCGTCCGACCTGCGTCGGTTCACACTCGGGCCGGTCATCGTCGCCGACCCAGCGTGCCCCTTGGGTGAATGTACCGTTCGCTTTCTGCGCGGCGCGAAATTGTCCGTGTTGGGCCCACGATTGCTGCACGTGGAGAACTCGCGAGCGGTCGTTGCCGCGCTGCGGGCGCCCGGCCCGCGCATCGGCATCATCTTCAGCAGCGACGTTGCGAATACCGTGGGCGTCACCACGTTGCTGCAGGTACCACTCACGGTTGCCATGACCACCTACGAAGGAGGAGTCATCGCATCGTCGCCTGCCCGCGCCGAAGCCGCCGACTTGCTGCAGTTCTTTCGTTCCAAGGAGGCACAACGGAACTTTCGACGGTGCGGTTTCACCATTGAGAAATCCCTGCTTGCCGCAACTTTCACCCCGTCCCGAAAGGCAAACTCCAGGGCCGACGTCGCGTACCGTCCTACCCCCAAAAAACTATCCTGAAAATTTCCCTGGGGATAATTGCGGGGAATGTCAGGAACCGTTATGCTAGGGGGACGCCTGGGGAGCGGGTGACCACCCCATGCTCCCGGCGTGGGTCGGCGGGCTCGAGTCCGATTTGCCGTCCAAACGCCGGAAAAAAGTTGCCAGGCATTCGTTTCCTTTCTTTCATGAGGTCGATCCAATGACATTGCGACAACAACTCAAGTGGGTAGCCGTTCTGGCAATTGCTTTGCCCGCCGCGGCGTCCGCGGCCGTGACCGTCACCAATGGCGCCAGTGCCCCGACGTACGCGACGGTGTTGAACTTCGACGAGGCCGGTGGCCCGACGGGGATCAACGTACCGAACAATTCATGGGCGGGCTCTCCCTGGTTCATCCCGACGTTTGTATCGGGGGAAGGGTCCAATTTCGTGGGTGACAATTCCTTCGCGACGGGAGATGCGTCCAATTCCTACGCCGGTCCGTTCGGCGTCTTCATCACGTTTGGCAGCGACCTGACGGCGATGTCATTCCAAGGCTGGGACCCTTCGGGCCCTCCGTCCCCCATCGGGGGTGGTGCTGGTGCAATCGCATTTGATAACGGCGTCGAAGTGGGATCCTGGTTTGGCACGGCCGCATTTGGAGGGGCGGGGGATCCCTGGTTCGATATCACCACCACGGATGGCTCCGTCTTCGACGAAGTTCGTTTCCTGGGTTTTGGCTTCTCGCCAACGTCCTACGTTGACAATTTGTCTTGGAATGTTGTCCCCGAACCGACGGGCGTGCTACTGATCGGGATCGGTGCGATCTCCCTGCTGCAATGTCGGCGCATGCGACTGGGCGTCAACTAAGTAGGTTCGTGGAAGGACATCTGCTGCAACGTAACCCGAAGCGCAAGCGAGGGACGGGCGATTTCCCTCACGGACGCTTCGGGTTGGTATCGATCATTCTGCGGACCTACGTGCTTCGAGCCAATCCGAGTACCAAAGGACCCCCTCATCCTGCCCTCTCCCCCGAAGACGGGGGATAGGGCACGAGCCGAGTTGGCAAATAGGCTCTTAGCGAAAACAAGGATCTGTCATGAGTCGTCGTCCCCTGGTCCCTGGCGTCGTCCTTTGGATGGCATTGAGCGCTTCGCTGTATGGCGAGCGCGTCCGTTTTGAGATCATTCCGGGCGCGCTCGGAGCAAACGACATGACCTCCGATGGACGCTATGTCGTGGGTGAAACCGGGGCATCCGGAGTCGCTACGGGAACGTATCGCTGGGACACCGCCACGAACGATTTTCAGACGTTGCCGCCACTGGGTTTGAGTGCCGTGGCCGTCTCGGAGGATGGCAAGGTGGTGGTGGGTGACATCCCGGACCCCATGGGAGTGGGTACGGAAATCGCCGCGCGCTGGACGGCGGCCACCGGCTGGGTTGGCCTGGGACATTTGCCCAATGCGAATGCCTGTCCCAGCCTCAGCAACAGCTATGACGTCTCCGCCGATGGCTCGGTCGTCGTTGGTCTATCGTGGGACGGTTGCAGTGGTCGTGGCTTCCGCTGGGAGGCAGGGACAGGAATGCAAGAATTGCAGAACCTGGCCAACGGCAACAATCGTGCTTCGGTGGTTTCCGCAGACGGTACGCGGATCGGCGGATTTGCACAGGGATCGTTTTCCCGCACCCCGGCGATCTGGGACGAGACGCTCGCCGGTGAACTCCTGGACCCTGCCGGCGACGACCTGGGCGAGATCAGCGGTATGAGGGAAGACGGCTCGGTCTTGTTGGGCGAGTACGCCGGTCCCAGCGACACTCGAGTTCTCGCCACGAAATGGAATTCCACGCCGACCGGCTGGCAGCGGGAAACCGTCAGTTCCGGCTCGCTGCTGCCGGGTTGGGCCGGCACAGCACTGGATATCGCTGACGATAACACCATCGTCGGCTTCGATTTCCTCCTTGGAAACCGGCGCGGCTGGATCCAGCCGGGGGGAACAGGCCCGCTGGTGCCGCTACGAACCTATGTGGAATCGAACGGGGGAACCGTACCATCGGGTGCGATCCTGGAAGTGCCGCAAGCCATTTCCAGCGATGGCCGCTACATCATCGGCCATGGTTTTGGAACGGGTGCTTGGCGTATCACCGTGTCATCCGACTGTGACTTCGACACCAATGGGGTTTGCAACATTGTCGATCTTGACAGCCTGGTAACAGCGATCGTCTCCATGTCCAACGATTCGGAGTTTGACCTGACCGACGACGGCCTGGTCAACGGTGCCGATCGCGATGCATGGCTGGCACAGGCCGGCAGCGAGAATCTGCCGTCGGGAAACCCCTATCTGTTGGGGGACGTTAACCTGGATGGTGCTGTGGACGGTTCCGACTTCAATACATGGAATGGCCACAAATTCACATCCACGGGAGCATGGTCCATGGGCGACTTCAATGTCGATGGCGCCACGGATGGCGCCGATTTCAATCTGTGGAATCTGAACAAGTTTACCTCCGCGGCCGTTCCAGAGCCGGCACACTGCCTTCTGTGGTTCGTCCTAGGGGCGGCTCGCTTTCTCACTCCGAGGAAGGTGAAGATCTCGTGACCACGACTTGGAACCTGGCGTTCTTCTGGCTGGTCCTTGCCGCCTGTGCCGCGCCGGTGCAGGGCGAACTGGTTACGATCAGCGCAGTGGACATTTTCAGTTACGATCTGGCCGGGGCCATTCCACCGAACGAGACGCGGGACGTCGACCTTGGCAGCCTGCTGGGCTCGAGTGGCGCACCCTACGCCATCGTGGGACTGGGTTGGGAATTGACGATTGACGCCTTTGCCCCGAGCTGGCTGAGTGATGCGTATATCTCGTTCGGCAGCGATCCGACCTTTCAGTCGCCTGCATTCTCCTTGGAGCCAGGGGCGGGGCTCGACTTTCCTGGACTCCAAACCCTCAGTTCCAACGGGATCCTGGACCTGACGAATTGGAACGGCACCGGCCAGGACTATTCCTTTGTCGTCCCGACAGGAAATCTGTACCTGGAGTTCTTCGAAGGATACGACGATTACAGTGGCCTCCCCGATGCGTGGTACATTTCGCCGAGTGAGTTGACGCTGGAGGTGGTGCGGGTACCCGAGCCGAACATGATCCCGATGGCTGCTGCGCTTTGTTGGCTGCGACGCTCCATTCGTTCGCGGCGCGGTAGACGATGGAACGAAACAGGGCCGCAGACGGATCGAAGCTAATCCGAAGCGTCAGCGAGGCAAAACGCCCGTTCCTCGCTCACGCTTCGGGTTACCTTCAACATCGGTCCTTCTGCGGACCAAATCAGAAAACCCCCAGAATGGGCTCGTTGGCGCTTCCGGACATTCTGGTCCCTTTTGGACCCGAGCATCGCGTGCGACGCGGTACTCATGTTCCACCCATACCGGCCCATTCCATGTTTCGTAGTTGTCACGATCCTGGAATTCGCAAGTATGGATTGGCGTGGACATGATCGGTCGCCAGGTACGTCAGCGCGTGGGCTCCCGAATTGGAAATTCCGTTTCCTAGCGCACAGGAACAACCGGTTCGCCCGCTCCCCTTCCCGTGGGGGAATTTCAGGCGCCAATCCATGCTCCTCGCTCATGGAACGCTCGGCTGAACTTCACGGCGCTGCATTCCAGCACACCGAAAGTTGTTTGACCGGCGCGAGAGAAGGCGTATAACGGCAGTTGTGCATGCTTGGTGGTAGGCTCGATTCCCAGTTCTAAGAAAGGAGAAAGGTAATGAAACGAATCACACTGTTGGCCGCCACTCTGAGTACGTACCTGGTCGCTTCGTCGGCATGGGCGGTGCCGACCGTGACCCTCTTCATCGAGACTCCTCCGTGCGACCTGCTCATCGGACCGCAGATATCCGACGAGTTGGGATTCATGCCTCCGTTCCCGCCAGATGAGGCCTTGGCGGCTGTTTCGACCTTTATTCAGGAACCCGCCTGTCTATCCGCGATCGATGATCCCGCCATTCCCAATGCCGTGGTGATGATGACGAACTTGACGATGCCGCCTCGCGCGTTTCGCGATGTCTGGTATGTGAAAGATCGCGAGACGTCGTTTTCCAATGTGGATGGCATGGTGAACGGGGAAGATGCTTTTCGGATTGATGCGGTGGGGATCAATACTCCGCTGATCGCCGAGAGCATGGCAGTGGACGGCGTCTGGATGCCCGGCGAGACGTGGACCTTTGTGATTCAGGACTACATGAATGCCCTGGGGCTGCCGCCCAGCTTGTATGACTCGATCGGCGTCCCCTCCACACTGAGCCCACCGTCCTCGGGGAGCATCATCGTGATCCCGGAACCGTCCGCAGCGGTCCTGGCGGCCATCGGAGTCTTGCTGCTGGCCTTCCGTTTGCGGTAGTACTTGCCGACCATGGACAGCTAGAACGATGCAAGTCGTGATGCGGCGGGGCATTGTGGACCGTTGCCCCAAGGGCAATAATTGATCCCTTGGGGGCTCGAATCCCCCCGTCTGCGACTTGGATATTCGATTCACCCAAAGGAGGTAGTGAAATGGCCGGACTACTGGAAGCAATTTTTGGCGCGGATCAGGACACCGTCGAACGCGTTCGTTCGCATACTGGTAATGATCCGAAACGGGCAGAGCAGGCCTACAGTGCTGCCGTGGGGACGCTGTTGCGGGGCCTGGAAGCCAAGAGCCAAACGAAGGATGGGGCGGAGAGCATTTGGGACATGCTGCGGAAGCAGGTCGAACAGGGCAACTTGCCGTCGGAAGCGCCCAAGGCCGGGAGCCACGTTCAGGTCCGCGACCTCGACCCGAAGACCGCCAACGACATGCTGAAGGTCATCTTTGGTAACGACGCCCCCAAAGTCGAGGGCGGATTCGGCAAAGTGATCACCCTGGACCAAGAGGCCTCCCGCAAAGTCTTCGAAAAGGTGCTGCCGGCAGTGCTCGGCGGGATCTTCGGGGCTGCGGAACGTGACCCCGAGGAAAGCCGACAGGCACTCCCCAGGATCCTGGGCAATGCGCGGACGGAAATTGAAGAGCGGCAGCCCAAAGCGGCCGGGATCTTCCAAGCCATCTTCGACGTCGACCACGACGGTGACGTAGACCTCGAAGACCTTGCCGGACTCCTACCCCGCAAGCCCAAGTGACGATTGCCTCGCCACGGCGAGAGTCGGCCTCAACTCGCTTATCCGCCGCTGGTCGGCTGCCAGCGGCGGACCTGGCCGGCCCAAGCCGGTCCGCGGACAAACCCATGCGGCAGCGCAACCCGAAGCGTCAGTCTTCATGTGGCGCGAATTAGAAGGGGACGTCCTCGTCGAGGGACGGAACCTCGGCGGTCTCATCGCCCGCCGCCTCACGGCCGGTAGCGTCCTTCCGTGACACCACTACGTGACGAAGCGCCTCGGCATTGAGAAAGAACTTTACTTCACTCGACGCGTCTTTCTGCCATTTGCGTCCCGCCAGCCGATAAGTGATTTCCAGTTCGTCGCCAACTTGAACGTCATCCAGTAGTTCGCAGGCGTCGTTCGTGAAGTCGACCGGGATGTAGTTCACAAATCGCCCATTGTCTTGTTCCAAGACCAACAATCGCTTGCGGAATCCCTTTTGACCATAGGTCTTGGTTGCCTCGACCAAATGGACCGTACCACGGACCTTCGCGTCGCTCATCTGCCATCTTCTCCCACGATACCGGCTCGACCCTGCGCATCCTTGCCTCATACTCTAACATGGATACACGGCATGAGAATGGGTGGCGCATGGCAATGGGAATGGCCGGCACGACAGGATCGGGGCGATTTCTGGCGGCGGGCGATCGCGCGGGATGCGTCGGACCGGCAACCGCGGTCGTACACCCCGCATCGGGCAGAGACACCACCACGACTCATTTCGCTGCGACGGATGTGCTAAGATGGCCTGCAGGAGTTGCGTGGCGACGGTTCTGAAACGCATTTCGGTGCCTCGCAAGGGCCATGGGGCTCCGTCGAAGGCCCGGCCCCTCGCCTTTCCCCTTCGTCCCGGTTCCCCTCCGCAGCCCCGAGGTTCCTACCGTGGCAAGTGGCCACCTTTTTTCGCAGCGGTTCAGTTACGGCGTCCATGCCTTGGCGTACATCGCATCCAAGCCGCCCGGCGAACTGACGACCCTGCCGGAATTGGGGGACTGGCTGCGTTCGATTTGGCCCCAGGCTTCCGAAACCTACCTGTCAAGTGTCGTGCAGCGCCTGGCACGAGGACGGTTGTTGCGAAGTCATCGCGGCATTGCGGGGGGCTATTCGTTGGGTCGATCCGCAAACAAGATTTCGGTCCGCGATGTGGTCGACCTCCTGGAGGGAATCCGGGTCACTGGCTGCAGTCTGTCGCTCGAAGACCAGTGCCTTGTCGCGGGACGGTGTGGCATCCAACAGCGGCTCTCTGGGTTGGAAGAGAAATTCTTGAAGTCGCTCGCGAGCGTTTCGATTCGCGATCTGTCCGAGGGAGTCGTGGTTGCCGCACCCCGCGCCCGAAAGCCGTCATGAACCCCTACCAGTAGCTGCTGCTCTGATGTTCCGCGGCGTAAAAGCTCGGCAACATGCGATCGACATGCAGAAGGCCCTGGCGCGTGACATGAATTCCCTGGCGATCCCAGGTCAGCCAGCCCGCATCGGCGAAGTTCCGCAAGGGTAATCGATATCGGTTGAAAATACGGAAGTGATACTTGCGGCGGAAGTATCGGGCCGACACGTGGCCCAGCTTCAATTGCAGAACGAATTCCCGAACGGCCTGGAGCTCCGTGTTTAGGACAAAGCCGCGTTGAACGGGCAGCCGATTCGCTGCCAGCCGTTGCTGGTACTCTGCCAAGGCATTGGCATTCTGGTAATGCGCGCCCGCCGCATACGAGAAAGATGCGACGCCCAGCCCGGCCACATCCGCGCCGTGATACTGCAAGTCCTGGTACAGGAAACGATGCCGTTGCGGATCACGTACCGCCGCGTACGCGCTCCGAAGGGTGAGCCCAGCGCCGCAGAGCATGTCGTAGGCCCGCGCAACACGGCGGCGTTTCGTCTCCCAGTCTGCCAGCTCCTGAAATCGGCCCTCTTTCCAATCGCGCGATAGCTTCGTGTTCGGCAGAATCTCCAATTGATAGAGCGTAATGCTCTCCGGCGCCATGGCGATCACGTCGGCCAGGCTGTTCACAAACGTCGCGTCTGTCTCTCCCACGAGCCCGACCATCAGGTCGATGTTGACGATGTCAAAGTCCCACCGCCGGATCTCCGCATAGGCTCGACGTACGTCGTCCTCCAGATGGATCCGCCCATTCTGGAACAGAACCCCGTCATTGAGTTGTTGCACGCCCAGGCTGAGTCGGGTCACGCCCGCCCTGCGAAGCGCACGCATTCGATCGGGTGTCACCGTCCTGGGTGAACATTCCACCGTCACCTCTTGAATGCCCGTCCAGGGGAACGACGATTGCATGACATTCAGCAGTCGCTCCAATTGCGTCGCCGACAGGAACGAAGGGGTTCCCCCTCCAACGTAGGCAAACGTCACCGGCCGTCCGGCAAAACGAGGCAGCTCGCCAACCCGTTTGGCCTCGCGAATTAAGCCGTCCAGGTACGAGTCGACAACCGAGGGGTTTGGATCGGATATCGACCGGTAATAACAATAGTGGCACCGTTCAAGGCAGAACGGGATATGGATGTACAGACCAAACGGCACGGACGCCTCATCCGACGGGCCCGTCTCCAGGATCGCATGGATGTCCGGAAGACACTCGTGATTCCAGCAAGCAAACGGGGGGTAGGCCGAGACAAACAGGTTGCCATCCATGGCTTCGGACGAAAGACATGGCAGCGGCGAGGTGGGCAGCGGTTCGGTCGGTGCGAAAGGTCGTGACATCGCGGTCGGTCCGGGTCAGCGGCGAAGCGAGCGTCACTCGCCCTTCCCACCAACCTTCCTCCTCGACAGAAATATTACTAAACCAGACTTTGTTTATACAGTTTAAGTCTCGCAAGGGCAAGCGTGCCCGCGGATGGAGATTTCACCCGTTGCCGCTCGGTGGCGGGACCGTCCGTTCCGTCGTACTCCTCGCGCGGACGGGCGCCCTTGTCGAGGGACACAGCCCTTGTCGAGGAACACAGACCGGCTTGGATCGAGACTTTCGGAAGCCACTCCGAATTCCACCGCGTGCCATGGCATCCTCCCCCTCACCCCAACCCTCACCCTTACGAAGCGTGGGGGAGAGGGAGCAGAACCCCGGAATCGGCGGTAGAAATTCGATCACGGCGTTGCCCCTCGCCCGCTCCCCTCGTGATATACTCTGGCAATCGACGGCGGCCCTTGTTTCGACCTATGCGATCGAATCCTCACTGGGTTGGACCCCGCATGGCCAATGCGCCGGGCCCCCGTGAGAGCCGTGTACGATGCGGTCCTGAAGGGACACGCTGAGATTCATGGAATGGATCGGATCGAAAAGCTCCGTGGGAAAGGCCAGATGAAAATGACTCCTTGCAACCGCCGAAGCTTCCTATCTCAGTCCGCAATCGCAGTTTCCACCGGAATGGTCGGAGCTGGGGTGCTGGGCCGTTCCCGTTATGGAGTCGCCCAAGACACGGTGAACGGAAAGTCCAACGCTCCGCTGAAGCTGGGTATTCAGCTCTACTCACTCCGCGAATTCCCGGTGGATCAGGCCCTGCAGCACGCCCAGGAGCTCGGATTCGAGCAGGTCGAATTCTTCAGCGGCATGTTGCCACTGGATGCTGCGCCCGACGAGATTGCAGCCATGAAGCGCCGCGTCGAGGAACTGGGCATGACGATCTCCGCGCATGGCGTGAACGGCTTCAGTAAGGATGCCGCGGCAAATCGCCAAACCTTCGAATTCGCCAAGGCGCTTGGCATTCGCAACCTTCCGGCCGACCCCGATCCCGATTCGTTTGACAACCTCGATGACCTGGTGCAGGAGTTCGATATTCGAATCGCGATTCACAATCATGGTCCTCGCCACCGCTACAACAAAGTGACCGATGTGCTCGACACCATCGCGCGACACGACGAGCGAATCGGCGCGTGTGCCGACCTGGGCCACTTCATTCGATCTGGCGAGCGACCGACCGAAGTCATTCGCCTGCTCAAGGGGCGACTGTATGGCATCCACCTGAAGGACTTCGCGGAGATGAAGGAGAACACCAAGGGAGTCATCCTGGGACAGGGCCATTTGAATGTGGCGGAAGTGTTCGACGCACTGCTGAAAGCTGAGTTTCCAGCCGACGGCGCGCTGTCACTGGAGTATGAAGAGAACCCTCAAGACCCGATTGATGATATCCGCCAGTGCGTGGCCATCGCCCGCAAGGCGCTGGCCCAATTGTCGTAAGACCTCATCCGATCACCATCTGCGTTTCCTCAGGTCCTCAGCGGGCGTCACTTTCGGAAATTGCCCGGTACTTCCGCAAGATGTCCTTGGTACGCCCGATTGGCAGGGCCGTGGCGACCTTGCCGTTCTTGCCAGTCACCGTGGTGGCACGGAACAGCGAGTTGTAGATCGCTTCTTCCGTTGCTTCCACGACCGCCAGGAACAGTGGCGACATGGCGTCATTGCTCAGCACGGAAACTCGGCGAACCCTGTCGGAATTGCGTATGCGATTCTCTTCGGCGGTGCTGAAGGCAATCACATAGTCGCCGCTGCCATTGGTAGAAGGCGATCCGGTTCGCGCCAATCCGAGCATGGCCCTCGCGGCCAGCCGTTGAAGCTGACGGGCATCCAGCGGTGCGTCGGTCGCGACGACGATCATGATCGAGCCATCAGCGCGGTGCTGGATCGATTCCCGTGGACGGCGCGCTTCCTCTTCGATTTCGTCACGCAAGTAGTACTGGCCCAACTCGAGTCCGACGGGCGCTCCGTTGATTGCAAGGATGCCGCCAAAGTTGGATTGAACCAGGACCCCCACGGTATACCCCCCGGCGTTCTCCGGAAGGACCCTGGACGCGGTCCCGATGCCCCCCTTGAAGCCAAAGGCGATGGTCCCTGTACCGGCACCGACGGAGCCCTCCTCGACCGGGCCGTCGACCGCCGCCTCTAAGGCGGCAAAGACTTCCGATCTCCCCACATGTCGGCCACGGATATCGTTCAGCTCGCCATCATTGGTTTCACCCACAATCGGGTTGATCGACTGAACATGCTCGTTGCCCGGAAGTGCAAGCATCCATTCGATGAGCGCATCGGCGACTCGGGGCACGCTCAATGTGCTGGTCAGCAGGATCGGCGTTTCGATCTCACCCAGCTCGTGAACCTGAGTCGAGCCCATCAGCTTGCCAAAGCCGTTTCCTACATGGACTGCGGCCGGGACCTTGTCCAAATAGAGATTGCCTCCGTGCGGGACAATGGCGGTGACACCGGTGCGTACATCGTCCCCCCGGATGAGCGTTTTCTGACCAATACGGACTCCCGCGACATCGGTAATCGCGTTCAGCCGGCCCGTCGGCAGGACTCCCACGACGACACCCAGGTCCCTTGCGCGCGATCGAGTCCCTGCCGGGTTGCCCTCAGCCTGACACCTGGACAGACCCAACGCGGTCACCATCGCCACGGACATCAACAACCAGAGTATGGGACGCAGCATCAATCGATTTGCCTTCCTGATCGGTTTCATCACCCATTTCACATCTGCCGACCGAGACGGCCAACCTCGGGTCAGTCGTCCAGGTGCCACCGTACGGAAATTCCCTGTTCCATAAGATAATCCGTGACCTCCTGCGGCGCTCTGGAATCGCAAACGGGAAATTGCTGCAAGGCATGTTCGGGACTGGCCGGCGTCAGATACCCGCCTGGCGACGTCGAACTTCCTGCACTCATCTGTGTGATGCAGATCCGAGCCAGTCGATTGCGGACCGTGGCCGTCTCGCGTGTCGACAAGACGAGCGTGGCGCCGGGAAAGGCCAGTCGCAGACCGCAATAGAATCGGCAATAGAGCTCGTCCGAGATGGTATGCCGAAGTACGAATTCAGGCGGCGCGGCATGGATCCGGGGAAGGCTGAACGCCAATTGCAGCGAGGGAAAACGCTCTGCCAGGTAGCGGCCGTGCCGAATCAGTGCCCGCAAGTCGGCCATCGGATCGGCAAGTCCCACAAGGATCCCCAGTCCGATCTGATCGACCCCGGCTTCCGCTGCACGTTCTGGCCCTTCCAGTCGCCAATCGTACCACGACTTTGTCCCTCTCGGATGGACACGCGCGTACTCCTGCACATCGTACGTCTCCTGATAAAGGGTCACCCCGCAGATTCCTGCCGATCGGAGCAGTGAATAATCGCGAGTACTCTGCGGCGCGACTTCGATCGCCACAGAAAACTCCTTTTGGCGAAGCAGTCCCACGATCTCGCGGAGATAGGCCATATTTACCAGCGCGGGATATTCTCCAGCGACGAGCAGGATGTGGCGAAATCCACGCTGTCGCAGTGCGTTGGCTTCGGCCAGCACCTCCTCGGGTTCCAGCCGGCTCCGCGCCATCGTATTGGGGAATCGAAAGCTGCAGTAGAGACAGTGATTAATGCAATGATTCGACAAATAGAGGGGGGCATAGAGCAGCATGGTCCGCCCGGTTTGACCCGGGCACGTCGCATCGGCCCCACTTGCATGGCGCATGGTGGCATCGAGGGCCGCGGTCTCCAGCGACTCCGTGGAGACCCTGGTGTCGAAGACTTGCTCGATGGCCTCCTCGTTTTCTGTCGGTTCCAGGAGCCATTCGGGCAGCGATCGTGCGGGGCGGGGCGGCCCGCCTCGCAGCGTATTCATCAGAAGGTCTAGTTCGCGTGCCAGGGTCAGACCGTTCGCATCCAGTTTCCCTTGCGCATGTTGTAGCCATTGATAGCGCCAGCGTTCGATCCGGTCGGCCAGGTCGTTTCTTTCCGGATCGGATCCATCGCCCGCAATGGGATCGAGACGCGCCACGCGCTCCAGGATCGCCAATCGCGCGCCGGCATGCTCATCCCGTTGCCGAACCCATTCCGCCAGCTCTTGGAGCTTGGCAGTCCTCATGTGACTCCTCCGGGGCCTTTTCCTCGGCCGCGACGTCGACGTGTCCAGCTTGGCGTGCCGTACGAGACTCCGACCCAACCGCCGATGGTACCCTTTTGACGCCCTGCGGTCATATGCTCATGGGATCAATGCGACGCCTCCAAGTCGGCAATCTCGCACTCCAACCGCTGCTGCAACCGCTTCTGCCCAGCCGACAGATCGTCCCGCAGCCGAACGGCGGCCACGGCCTGGTGAGCCGATGCCCAATTGCCCAAAGCGGCGTGTGCGACAGCCAGGTACAGGCCGCTCTCGACCGGGCAGTCGCGACTGGCCTGATTCAGACTCTGAATGGCTTGCCGGTGATTACCCAGGCGCAGCTGAATGACGCCTGTCCCCACGGCGCAATCCGGATTGTCACGCCCCCTCTGGGAGAGGGAATCATAAACCTCCTTGGCCCGCGCGGCGTTGCGTGCTTCCAGGACCTCGCTGTCGGCCAGGAAAAGGGCGAGGTCCATCATGTACGATTGACTTGGCCACTTACGGATAATGGTCTCCAATGTGTCTACGTATTCCTGGGCCACCGGGCGGGCCAGTTCCTGGTCATTCGCCTCCAACGCCACTTCCAGGCGCCGGCTCAGCGCGTCGTGCAACTGTTGCCATGATGCAAAAACATCGGGGCGTTCGGTTGCCGCTGTCACCGAGATGCGATGCCATTCTTCCGCATGGACGGCCGCGCGGTCCAGATCGCTCAGCGAAAGGGCCGCTACGACCGAACCTTGAAGGCATAGTCCCAAATCCACGATCCATCGGCTTCCCTGGGGCGAGGCCTGAATCATCTGCCTGCTGCAATCGGCGGCACGCTCAAAGAGTTCCAGCGATTGAGGAAACCGCCCTTGGCTATACCGCAGCGACCCAAGGCCCCGGAGATTGGTCGCCACGTGGCGTCGATACTTGACGTTTTCTGGATACTGGCCACTCAGTTTTTCGGCGGTATGGAGACCTTCCTCAAACAGCGCTTCGGCGCGCGCGTGTTCTCCGATACCGGCAAGATGATCTCCGAAGCGTGCCGCCGCGTGGGCCAGCGCGTCTTGGTAGTCGGGATGGGAAATGTCGCGGCAGAGGGCAGAAATTGTCTCGTATGCCTCCGCGGCATTGCCGAGCTGTGTGTGGCAATGAAAGATGTCAAACCGATATTGCGCCTGTTCGGGAAACCGCCTGGCCAGGTCCGTAAACCGCCGCAGCGCATCGTGTCCGGCGGACCTTCCCTGGCGCGCGTATCCCAAACGCAATTCGATCTCGGCCAGGCGGAAGGCGGCCGTGGCGGCCTCCGTGGCCACCGCTGGATCGCGGGTATCCGCCTCCTGGTCGAATCGCCGGTACGCATCCCGGGCCGCCACCAACAGTCGCCGCCGGATCTCATCACTGCGCGGTTCGTCTTCCAGCCACTTGGAGACTTCGGTGTACATCGTGTCGACGGTAGCCCGTGCCTCACGACTCTTGGCTTCGGCTTGCTCGCGGCGGTGTTCCGCGATCACCAGGAGTGACGATACCGTGATCAGGCCGGTGATCAGCAGTAGGAGCAGCGAGGCGGCCAGCGTACTGACCAGCGGGTTTCGCACCGCCCAGCGCCAGAGCACGTACCAGGTGCTGGCCGCCCGCGCGTGGATCGGCTCCCCGCGAAGATACCGCAAGATGTCCGCCGAGAACTCACCTACGCTCGCGTACCGAAGATTTCGATCCTTTTCCAGGGCCTTGGCGATGATCGTCTCCAGCTCGCCACGCAGCGACCTGTTCAACGTGCCCAATCGTATGGGTACTTCTTCACGAATCGCCTGAAGTCGCTCCAACAGCGTTCCGTTCCGGCTGACAAACGGCATCGTCCCGGTTAACAATTGGTAAGCGATCACACCCAGCGCGTAGACATCGCAGCGTTCGTCCAGGTCTTGCGATCCGCAGGCCTGCTCGGAGCTCATGTACGGGAGCGACCCGATGGGCACTTGCCCCTCGTTCAGACTGGTGAGCGGCTCCGTATCGCCGCCGGTCAGTCGAGCGACGCCGAAGTCGAGCACCTTGGGCTGGCCGTCCTCCCCAACCAGAATGTTGGCAGGCTTCAGATCGCGATGGATCACCCCGTGTTCATGGGCATAGCGGACCGCGTTGCAAACGCATGTCAGCAACTGCAGCTTTGCCGGCGTACTTAGGTTCCGCTCCTCTGCGAAGCGATCCAAATGCAGGCCGCTTACAAGTTCCATGGCGAAGAACGGTTGCGGTCCCAATCCCAGGTTGGCCGTGCCGGCATCGTAGATCTGGGCGATGCCGGCGTGCTTCAGCAGCCCGAGGATCTTCACTTCCCGGTAAAACCGGGCGAGCGACGTGGGCGTTGCGCGCCAGGTCGCCATAACCTTGACCGCCACCTCCCGGCTGGGATTCTCCTGCAGGCATCGGTAGACCACCCCCATGCCACCTCGGTCAATCTCGGAAAGCACACGGTACGGGCCAATTCGGTTGGGCAGCGAGTCGGGCTCGGCCCTGGCCGAGCCGTTCGTTTCCACAAACGGGTCGACCGCACGCAGCTGCTCGATCTGGCAGCGTAACTCCCCGGTGAGTTCCGGATGATCGCGGCAAAGCTCCGCGGCGGATAGCTCGACGCCGTGATTGCGCGACTCCTCCCATCGATCCAGCAGCGCTTCAATCCGGTCATCGCGGATCAACATGACGGGTTACTCCGAAATGTCCGGGCCGCGGACAAGGTCCCCTCCCCTCGCTGCGCTCGACCCTCCCGTGGCGGTCATGCAGTTTGTGAAAAACTTCAGCCTCCCGCGTTTCTTCACCCTCCCGCGTTTCGCCGGAGGGTCGGATGCGCAGCGTTCGGGGGGGGGTCCCCCTCTCCGCGAGCTGCGCTCGCGACTCTCCCAGAGGGAGAGGAAAGCCACAAATCGTGAATCTGGCGATACTCATGAACGAGAATCATCTCATCCGTTCACCCGCGCGTAACCGGGAGAGGTGCAATCGGGCCTTCCGCCATCGTCGCTGGACGGTACGAACATCCACCTCCAGCTGCTGCGCGATATCCGCTGGCCTCAGGCCGCCGTACCAGAGGAGATCAAATACCTGCCGTAACTCGTCCGGCAGGCATTCCACCTGCTCGTGGAATTCGGACCAGTCCGCCAGGCTGATCGGGTCGTTCGTCGGATCGGGCGTTGGGCTATCACCGCCGCATGTATCCAAGTTGCTGCTCAGCCCATAGGGGCCCCTGTGTTTACGGGCCAGGTCGATCAGTGTGCGGCGAATCTGCACCCCGGCCAGTGCAAAGAAATGCGGCAGGGATTCCGGCGTGGTCCGACGCAGGGCACGATGAAACCGGATGGCAGCCGACTGCCAGACATCGTCCGTATCGTCCCACCGTCGCACCCCGGGAAATCGGCGCAACATCCGGTGGGTCATTTCCTGGAGCCGCGCATAGGCATGGCCAAGCAGCGCGGCCTCCGCCTCTGGGTCACCCTTGCGAAGGCCCTCGAGCCAGAGCTCAAGCGCCGCCACCGATACGTCCCGAATACCGTCCACGTCAAGCCCTTGCGACACGTCACGCCTGCACAAGCTAACCATGGAATCTCCGGGTCATTAGAGCCTACGGGCACCACATATTCAAGGATCTGCGCAGAAAACGCTTGACGCACCGTACGTCGTCGACCCATGAGCTCTGAAGGTGTTCTCAAGGAAACGCCCGCGTTTTCGCTGCTTTTTGAGTCCGACTTGCTTCATGACACTCGCAATAACGGATAGGGCACCTGTCCGCGGCTTGCGCTGCGTCGTCAAATAGCAACTGGGCCGAGAACAGGCAGCCAAAATCCAACAGCGACACGTCGTCGACACCCACGGCGGTAGGTGCGAGCAATGTTCTCTTCACGAGATTCGACGCGGCGGGCCGATCGACATTCCGAGCATCTGCGCCGTAACGGAAGCAGATCAAGATCGCTCAGAAATCACGACTACCGGCGATGGCGGATCGAGGAACTGGAGTTCCGCCATCTTCTCGCCCAGGTGTTCTGGGACGGCGGGGCCGGGGACTCGCTTTGGACCAGCCCCCTCAACTGGTCCGGTGACCAGGTTCCAGCGTCCGGCGACGATGTGGTGATCGATGTGGCCGGCAACGAGTCCGTCATTCTCAGAGGCACTCAATCCATTGCCAGCCTGGAAAACACCGAAACGCTGTGGATCCAGGGGAGCGGCGCGGCGGATACCACGCTCACCGTGGCGGGTAGCGCGACCAATCATGGCCTGCTACGCATGGAATCGATTCAGAGTTCGTACACCAGCAACGTCGTCGCCGGCGGGACATTGACGAATGCGGCCGATGGGACGATCCAGGTCAACGCCGGAACGGGCGGACCGCGGCAGATCGCGGGCAACCTCGTCAATCACGGGGCGATCGATGTCGAAGCGGGCATCACGCTAGTCTCCGAGCTGACGGGTGTGGCGACCTTCGTTCATGCCTCCGGGACCACGACGGTCGCGGGGACCTTCCAGGTGCAGAATGGCCTGCTGCAGTTCACCGGAGGAACAACGAGTGGTGCCATCACCTTGCTCAACGCCGCTTTGGACATTGCGGCGGGCCTTCCAGG